>Ga0302266_10000750_pt1 | contig 32073 bp, 32 predicted proteins | sample III_Bog_E1_2_FD_194559 | JGI IMG/M metagenome (GOLD analysis project Ga0302266, IMG submission 194559) | Peat permafrost microbial communities from Stordalen Mire near Abisko, Sweden - III_Bog_E1_2 | ecosystem: Environmental > Terrestrial > Soil > Wetlands > Peat | place: Sweden: Abisko...
AAATGAGCAAAGGAGATGCGAATCCCGTTGCAACGAGTTCTACGATGAGGCGTTTCTTCCTTGTCGGCTCCGTCGATGCACCCCGCGGGGGCTAAAGCCCATGTTCAATGTGGTACGGTTGCGGCACGACTGAAGTCGTGCCCTGATACAAAACTCTTGCTGCGATGCATTTGACACGGCCAGAGCCGAGCCCTTTCAAAGCCTAATCCAACTCAGAAACTGGCGCATGCCGTTTTTCGCGAATCTGATCGGGCAACAGGCCCACCAGGTCCTGGTCGTAGATGTTTTTTTTCCGGTCGGCGAGGGCTACGAAGCGGTAGTAGGTCTGTTGCAGTTCCTCGCGGTTAAGGGCGAAGCCGAGTTGCTCGAGCCTGTTTCTGAGAGCTGCGCGGCCTGAGTGCTTGCCGAGGACAAGATGCGTCTTGGCCACACCCACCAGCGCGGGCGTCATGATCTCGTAGCAAAGCGGATTGGCCAGCATGCCGTGCTGGTGAATGCCGGACTCGTGCGCGAAGGCGTTGTCGCCGACGATGGCCTTATTGGGCGACGGGCGGAACGTGATGATCTGGCCGAGGGTCTGGCTGGTGGCGTAGAGGTTTTCAAGCTTGATGCCGGAGCCGATGCCGTAACGGTCTCCGCGGACGTAGAGGGCGGCGGCAATTTCTTCGAGAGCGGCGTTGCCGGCGCGTTCGCCGATGCCGTTGATGGTGCACTCAACCTGGCGCGCGCCATTCTGGATAGCGGCGAGGGAGTTGGCGACGGCGAGACCGAGGTCGTCGTGGCAATGCGAGGAGAGAATGATGCCTTGCTCGTCGACGGCGGGGATGCGTTCACGGACCTCGGCAAACATGCGGCCGTATTCCTCGGGGGTGGAGTAGCCGACGGTATCCGGCATGTTGATGGTGGTGGCGCCGGCTTCAACGGCGACGCGAACCATCTCGACGAGATAATCGCGGTCGGCACGGGTTGCGTCTTCCGGAGAGAACTCGACGTCGTCAACGTGGGTGCGGGCAAGCCGGACGGATTCGCCGGTGAGGTCAAGGGCTTCCTGGCGGCTCATCTTGAGCTTGTATTCAAGATGGAGATCGCTCGAGGCCAGGAAGACATGGATGCGGGCGCGGTCGGCGAACTGGACAGAGCGGGCAGCCATTTCGATGTCTTCCTTCTTGGCGCGGGCTAGGGAAGCGATGCGTGGCTTGCGGATGGCCTGGGTAATAGTGGCGATGGCTGCGAAGTCGCCCTCAGAAGCCATGGCGAAACCGGCCTCGATAATGTCCACGCCCAGGTCTTCCAAGGCATGGGCCATGGTCAGTTTTTCCTGCGTGGTCATGCTGCAGCCGGGGGACTGCTCGCCGTCGCGAAGAGTGGTGTCAAAGAAGGCTACGCGGTCCGGAATGTTTGAGGTCATCTATTCGCCTGCCAGGGGAAGATCTGATCCAACCTGAAAAGTGTCTCGCATTAGGGCTGCATAACGCAAAGTTATTCTTTTTGGGGAGTCGATTACAATTGCTTATGGAATAGTGGTCAGTGACTAGTGGTTAGTGGTTAGCGAATCCCTGCGCTGCTGCCGTCCGCAAATCTCGACTATTTGGCAGGCGCGGAATGCCGGTCTCTCCGGGAGCCAAGTGGCTTGCTCCCGTCTTTCGGGCGTTTCTAACCACTATTCACTAACCACTGCGATCCGGAGAACTGTTATGGAACTGAATCAGCTTGAGACGTTTTTGGCGGTGGCGGAAGAGAAGAGCTTTTCGAAAGCCGCAGTGCGGCTGCACCGGACGCAGCCGGCGGTGAGCCAGGTGATTCGCAAGCTGGAGGAGTCGATCGGGGAGACTCTCTTTGACCGGGCGGCGCGGGATGGGTCGCTTACTGCGTCCGGTGTTCTGCTGCGGGACTATGCGCTGCGGTTGCTGGCGCTGCGGCGCGAAGCTACGAGCGCGCTGGGTGAATTGAAGAGCCTGGAGCGGGGCCGGTTGCAACTGGCGGCGAATGAGTACACGTGTATGTATCTGCTTCCGGCGATCGACCAGTTTCGGCGGGAGTTTCCGCACATCAGCGTGACCGTGCACAGGATGCTGGCCTCGAAGATTCCCGAGGAGCTGAACCTGCGCACATTTGAGATCGGCGTGATTTCATTTCGGCCAGACCCGGCGCAGTTCCGAACCATTGCCGTGTATGGAGACAGCCTGGCATTCATTGTGAGCCCCAATCATCCGCTGGCGGGGGCAGAGCGGGTTTCGATCAACGATCTGGGTGAGGAGCTTTTTGTGGCCCACAATGTGACTTCGCCGCTCCGGCGAAAAGTGATTGAGGCTTTTCAGCGCTATCGAACTCCGCTGAACATGGGAATTGAGTTGCCGACGATCGAGGCAATCAAGCGATTTGTGGCGATGGGAAACGGGGTGGCGCTGGTTCCTCACCTCTCGGTGGCCAGGGAGCTGGAAAACGGGGACCTGGTGCGTGTGCCGGTGGACGAACTGGAAACACGGCGAGTGCTGAGGCTTGTGCATCGGCGGCAATCGACGCTTTCGTATGCCGCGCGGGCATTTTTGGGGACTGTGCGGACGCTAGCCAAGGAAAAGGGACCGCCGTTCTACTACCAGGTGGAACGGACGGGGTGAAAAGTGCAGGGAACAGGGATCAGGGAACAGGGAATAGAAGACAGGAAGGCGAGCACTTTTGGGATCCGGATGTCGAGTTGGAAGGTACCGGAACGTGTTGACGTACGTCTATAGGCTCAGGACTCTCGAAAGGATAGCCTATGGAGTGCCGGGACAAGTGCAGGACCCGGTTCCGGAAGCTGTTCAGAGGCGGCCGCTTCCGGCACGGGCCGGTCTGGCCAGTTACAATTCTGAAAGCGGGGCCCGGACAAGAACCGGCGCGCCGGAATAGACAAGCTCGTTGCCAGCCTATGGTTGCGCAGTGGTGAGGTTCAGGACCGAATGAAGAAGATCGCATCAGTTGTATTTCTGTTGGCCGTTTGCGTGGCCGCAGGACGGGCTCAGGAGAGCCGCCAGGACATTAGCATCAGTGGAACCGGGCTGATTGAACCTTTTATCGCTTCGTCAACCGACGTGCAGGTGCACTCGACCACGGGGTATGGCGCCTTAGTAAGCTACCGTTTCATGCTAACGCCATCGAGCGCCCTAGAGGCCAACTACGGAATCACCTATCAGAACCAGATTCATTACTACGCCAATCCCAACAACTACAACGTTTTGACGCGTAACCAGGAGATTTCGGCCGCCTATGTGCGGACCTTCAATTTCCACAAACTCAATCCGTTTCTCGAAGCGGGACCGGGCGCTATGATTTTTCTGCCTATACGTAACTCCGGAACCAGCACACTCGACGTGAAGCAGGCGACGGGCATTGGCGGGATGTATGGAGCCGGTGTGGCGTACGAAGTCAGCCCCAGCTTCGATATCCGCGCGGAATACCGCGGGTTCGTGACCAAGGTGCCTACTTTTGGCGACTCGCAGTTTACGACCAATAAGTGGTACAACATTTATATGCCGGCAGTCGGAGTGGCATACCACTTCTAACGTCAAAGCAGAAATGTTTAGAACGAAAGGGGGACGGCCTGAGCGCCGTCTCCCTTTTCGCTTTTACCATAGAACCAGATTCGGCCAAGAGTTGAATGCTTACAAAGCCGCCCCAAGAATGCGGCCCGCTTCCTTGTAACGACCCAGTTCCTTGACCATTGCGCAATGAGGGGCCAGCGCCTCGAGCGCCCATGCACCGGCTTCAGAGGATTCAATCTGGCAATCCACGTAGAAGATGTATTCCCAAGGCTTGCCGTGGACGGGCCGGGATTCAATCTTTGTCAGGTTGGTGCCGAGCTTGGAGAGTTCCGTAAGAGCCGCAACCAGCGAGCCGGGGCGATTCTCGACGGAAAAGGCCAAGCTGATCTTATTCGCGGCAGGATCTGCCACCGCGTCGCGGGTGCGCCGGACGAGGAAAAAGCGGGTAAAGTTTTCGGGGTTGTCTTCAATCCCGGCCTGGAGAATTTGTGCTCCGTAGTAGTGGGCGGCTGCCTCGCTGGCAATCGCGGCGGCATGCCGATCGCGCAATTCGACAAGTTGTTTTACGCTGCCGGCAGTGTCGTAGAAGGCAAAAGACTCCATCTTGGGATGGTTGGCCAGGAAACGTCTGCACTGCGCAAGAGCAACTGGATGCGAAAATACCCGATCGATCTGGGCGATCTGTGTGCCGGAAATGGCGATCAGGTTGTGCCGGATGCGCAGCAGCGTTTCCCGTTCGACCTTCACGTCGTGCGTGAGCAGAAGGTCAAAATGTTCAGAGACGGAGCCCGCAAGGCTGTTTTCAATGGGAATGACTGCGGCCTCGACCGTGCCTTTGGCGAGCGCGGAAAACGCATCGGCAGAAAGGGAAAAAGGGACAATCACCGCGCCCGTGGCGAGGTTCATGGCCGCTTCGTGGCTGAATGAGCCGGGTTCTCCCTGGATCGCGATCTTCATTTCTGAGTCCGATGCTCCCGCTGAGGGATTAACAACTGGTTTTTGAGATGAGTCTGCTGCGGAGTGCTTTCTGGCACCATACCACAGCTCGATCGGAATTTTTTCGTTCAGCGGGTCGAATGGCATCAAATTCAGCTCCGCAGCCAAAGGTCGGCAGCGACAAAGAGAAAGAAGACCATGGCAATCACGCCATTCATTGTGAAGAAAGCAGCGTTCAGGCGGCGTAAGTCTCGTGGGGAAACAATGGAGTGCTCATAGGCCAACAGGAGAGCGACGGCGGCTACGCCGAGCCAGCCCGCGACCATGAAGTGAAAGAGTATGCCGAACCAGACCAGGAGAGCCAGCATGGATAGATGCAGTGCACGCGCTGCCCAGAATGCTGCCGGGATGCCGATTGCCTGGGGCAGGCTGTGAAGTCCGGCGACCCGATCGTGTTCGAAGTCCTGGCAGGCATAGAGGACGTCAAAGCCGCCTGCCCACAATGTGACGGCCGCAGTAAGGACGATGATGCGCGGGTCAAGAGAGCCGCGGACGGCGATCCAGGCAGCGGAAGGGGCGAGTCCGAGCGCCAGACCCAGGCCCAGGTGCGACCAGCGTGTAAAGCGCTTCAGATAGCTATAGCCCAGCAGAACCAGGAGCACCAGCGGGGACAGATACAGAGTCAGGCGGTTAAGCTGGGCGGCAGCGAGAACGAAGATCAAGGCCGCAACACAAGTGAAACCGAAAACGAATCTTGCGGAAAGCAGGCCGGCGGGGATGGCGCGGCTCCGGGTGCGAGGGTTGGCGGCATCGATCTTGGCATCGGCCCAGCGGTTGAAGGCCATGGCTGAGGAACGTGCGGCGACCATGGCAACAAGAATCCACCCGAGTGTACGGAAAGCGGGGAGGCCGCGGGCTGCCAGCAGGGCTGCGGTTAGAGCGAATGGGAGAGCAAAGATGGAGTGCTCCCACTTGATCATTTCCAATGTTGTCCGCGTTTTAGACCAGAAGCCGGGCATGAAAGTTCCAGCAAGTAGTTTACTTGAGAAACAGGGTTGGCGCGGCGGTCAGGCTCCAGCTTCAGCTTCTTCAACCGTGGTTTTCAGGGTGAGAATCTTGTCCAGGTGAGTGGTTTTCAGCATCTCCATGACGCGATGATTCACGCCGATCACTACCATCTGAACTTTCTTGTCGCGGCAATAAATCTCGTGATTAATGATTTCACTCATTCCTGCTGAATCTACGTAGGGAACGCCGGCCAGATCGAGAACGGTCAGCCGGGGCAGCTCGCCGTCGCGAAGTTGGGCACGCAGGGCAAGGGTGGCCACAAGTGTCAGCGGACCCGTAAGACGGAGGATCATGGTTCCGGGGACAGCGCCGGAAATGCGCTCAATGTTAAGCGGGTAGTCGAATGGCATGCTTGGAACAGTGTATGCAATCACCCTTATGGGATGCATGGAAAAGCACTTGATTCTTTCAGCGAGGCGAAATATTTGCGGTTCAGGCTCCGGCGGCCGCCGGATTGGCGTAATCACCTCGACAGCTAGAAGGCGTTAAACAAGGCTCGCTTCGGCCTCTTCGATAGTGGGCGCGAGCGTCATGATTGTGTCGACCCTCGTCATCCGGAACAACTCGAGGACACGGGGGCTGACACCGCTGACAATCAGGCGCACCTTTTTGTTTTCGCAATGAACATGGTGATTGATGACCGCTCCCATGCCGGCGGAATCCATGTAGGGAACCCCGCTGAGGTCGAGTATCTGGTTTTTTGGGAGATCACCAGAGCGGAGCCGGGCCTGTAGATCGAACAGATTACGAAGGGTTACAGGCCCAATGAGCCGGAGGACCACAGTGCCGGGGATAGCGCTCGATTGCTGCTCAATGGTTAAAGGATCGTCAATAGCCATGGTGGGATAAGTGTAAGGAATGAAACGCTCTTTGTTGTTACAAATATGTAAATGTCTTCAAGTGGGGGGTGTCGCTCAGGTTTTGGGGAACTGGGCTTGAGTTGGAGAGCATCCTCGGAGAATTTGCGATTCTCCGAGGATGAATTTGAGTGACGGTTGGACGTTATTGGTTGATTGAAGACCGCTGCCCTTCGCCAGGCTTGTTCGCGACCTGAAGGTTGTTCTTCACGCTGAAGACGCCTGAGACGGCATTGGCGCGAATGAAGGCCGTTTCCTTGTCTCCCTGCGAGTCGACGATTCCGTCGAGCTGCACATGGCCGTTGGTCACGGTAATGCGGATGGGCTTGGCTGGGTCCATGGCGTAGTGGTTGAGGGAAGGGAAACCGTAGATGGCGCGAGCCACTGCCACGCGGATTCCGTCATCCATAATTGAGACCGGATCGACCTGGATGTTATCTACGACATCCTTGACGCCCGGGTATGTGCTTACCAGGCCCAGCGCGGAATCTTTCGCAGGGTAATTGAGGGCATGGCCCGCGAGCGATACGACGCCACCCTGAACATCGACGCTGATGGCATCGAAGACGTTGCCGTATCCAACCTGGTCGTATTCAAGCTTTTCAACCAGCTTGGCCTTCAGCTGATCGTCGGATACGGTTGGACCGGCAACTTCAATGGAGTTGCGGACAGCCGAGACGCCCTTGGCTTTATGGACGCGCTTGTCGGCTTCAACTTTGTACTCATAGAGATCGACTGTGCCGGACAGGGTAGCAATTCCGTTAGCGTCGACGTCGACTTTAACGTTGCGAAATTCCTTCTTGTTCAGCTTGGCCGCGGCATCGCTCGCGCCGGTACTGTCAGAGGCCGACTGCGGCGCTGCGCCAGCAACCGGGGAAGCTGCAAACAGAGCCGGAGAGATACCGAACACGGCTCCGGCGAGCGTGGTTGCAATAAGAGCATTACGGGTTGTGCGAATGGTGCTTTTCATTGGGGGGAAACCTCCACTTTCTTCGTGATCAGTACGATTGGCAAGCTCCTCTGGATTGCAGGTCGGAGTACTGCCATCTCATTGTTAATGGACACAGATGCACAAAAAAGGTTCCGGGGTTTCCAGGAAGAAAATGGAGCTACCAGAGACTGCTATGGATATTATGAAAGTGGCGGATTTGTGCGGTATTTTTGTAAACTTCCGGGCCTGTTCAGGCGTCTAACATAGCAACGCGGACCAATGGAAGGGGCCGCCTTTGAGCGGCCCTTTCTTAGTCTGCGACTGCGACTGGCTCTGCTATTTGATGACTGGGTTACTGCTTGACTAACTCGACCCGGCGGTTGAGGGCGCGACCGTCTTCTGCATCGTTAGATGCGACAGGGGCGCTGGGGCCGTCGCCGATGCCATCCAACTGAGCGGCAGGAACGCCGTACTTGGTGGTCAGCATCTGCACCACGGACGCAGCGCGCCGCTTGGAAAGGTCCATATTGGCGGCGAGTGCGCCGACATTGTCAGTATGGCCAACAACGTAGACCTTGAGCCTGGGATTGGATTTGAGCAGCTTGGCTACCTGCTCCAAGGCGGGGCCGGATTCGGGCTTGACGTCGGTCTTGCCGGTGTCGAAAAGAATACCGTTCACGACTACGTGGCCGCTGCCCGAGAGGCCGGTAGAAAGTGCTGCGGCATTCGCAACCACATCCTGCGTCAGCGCTGTCTCCGTGACGAAGGTCTCGTGGTACGTATTGTCGCTGTCAATTCCCAAGAAAATCCAAAGTTTACCCATGTGCAAGGTAAAGTCGCCGTAAGCGCCCGAATCATAGTCGAACGTATACCCCGCTGTGTGCAGGGCGGTTGTCATGTTGCGCACCACCTGGGCTTTGCTGGCGGTTTTTGGGTAGGTGTAGTCGATATGGAGAAACTTGCCTTCGACGTGCTTCTTGGTTTGGGCGTCCTTTATTGAGAAGTCATAAGCATCGTCATCCATTTGTTTACAGGCTGTAATGACGCTGCCTGGAAAACGGCTGATGAGGGGTGAATCTTTGCAGCCCGGTGCGTCCTTTGCCTGGGCAATGCAGAACTGGAATGCGAATGTTAGGGGAAAGCACAGCAGCAGAATCCGAATACGCTTCATCTGTTCTCCGTTCAAACAAATTTGTGTTTACGCAAGTTGAAAACGCAACTGCGCTTCAAATTGCTTTTTTGAGCGGTACCATTCGCGCTCGACTACTGCGTAGGCGGAACGTGATGGTCTCGCAGATTTATGTCGGCATTGGGGTCGCAAACGGGGCCCTTCCAACGGAAGTCCGATGTCGAGCTCATCTGGTTTGTTTTCCCGTTGAACGTCATTGAGAGAGATCCGCTTGAGGTCATGTGGGTCATGCCATCGAATACGATTTTGAAGTCGCCAGCCATCTGCATGCTCTTCCCACTGCAGGCCAGCGAATAGGTGCCGCCCAAGGGGGTGAGAACGAAATTCTTCAGGGCGCAGGTGGGATTGCCGGCCAGCGCCTTTGCAAACGTCTCGTCGTTCATGCACATGAGCATGGTGATCGGCTTGCCGGTAACCTGACTGGTTGCGGATGTGGTGGCAGTCCACTCGCCGGAACGGAGGGGGAAGTGCTGTTGTGCGGACGCAACAGCGGTTGTCATAAGGGCAAATAAAGCCAGCGTCGTGAATTTAGGGAAAGTCATCGGAACCCGTCCTTTTGGATTAGGTCTGGGCTCTAGGCTGCTGGTTCAAGGGCTTTCCTGTCAACGACAAAATGACAACCGCTGCGGCGGAGTTGATTATTTATGAGTGTTTTACACTCCGATGACGGCGCAAAGCTCTTTGACCGCTTCGGCGCTCTTTTTGAGGGCGGCGTCCTCTTCGGGTGTGAGCTTGATTTCGATGATCTTTTCCAGGCCTGCCGCGCCCAGCTTGCAGGGAACGCCGATATAGAAGCCATCAATGCCGTACTCGCCCTGCAGATAGGCGGCGCAAGGCAGGATCTTCTTCTTGTCCTTGAGAATGGCTTCAACCATCTCGGTGACGGCGGCGGACGGTGCGTAGTAGGCGCTGCCGGCCTTGAGGTACTTCACGATTTCCGCGCCGCCATCGCGGGTGCGCTGGACGATTGCTTCGAGGCGCTCGGGCTCAATGAGTTCAGTGATCGGGATGCCGGCGACGGTGGAGTAGCGCGGGAGCGGGACCATGGTGTCGCCGTGGCCCCCGAGGACGAAGGCGGTGACGTTTTCAACGCTGACTTTGAGCTCTTCCGCAATGAAGGTGCGGAAGCGGGCGGAATCGAGTACGCCGGCCATGCCGATGACGCGCTCGCGGTTGAAGCCGGCCTGGCGGAATGCGGCCTGGGCCATGGCGTCGAGCGGGTTGGAGACGATAATCAGGATCGACTCCGGCGACTGCGCGACGACTTTTGCAACGACATCGGACATGATTTTGAAGTTTGTGTGCAGCAGGTCGTCGCGGCTCATGCCGGGCTTGCGGGGAATGCCGGCAGTGATAACCACAATGTCGGAATTCGCGGTGGCGGCATAGTCGTTTGCGCCGATGACGCTGACGTCGCGCTTCTCAATCGGCATAGCCTCGAGCAGATCAAGTGCCTTGCCTTGCGGGATGCCTTCGACGACGTCGATCAGGACTACATCGGCCAGTTCCTTGGAAGCGATCCAGTGGGCCGCGGTGGCGCCTACGTTGCCGGCGCCGACAATACTTACTTTCTTACGCATGATTCTCCTTCTCCTAATTCCTGAAACTGATTGCCAAAACCGAAGGCTCTCCAACTTCTATCCTGCGCCAATTCACAAACGCCGTGCACTCGATTATTGCTGCATACAAGTCAGGATGCGTCTCGCGAAATGGTGCAACGTTTTCCAATTGCATCGTTAGCACATCGCCTTTTGCCGCGTGAATTCGTGTCATGCCGTGGTCAGGCTCGTCGAGCGACGTCATGCAATCAATCCAGGCATCCATATTCCTGCCATAGAAATCGGGAAAGCCAAACACTGCGGCAAACTCATCGTGGAACGAATTCCAGTCGTGGATTTTGGCGCAATCTATCGAGATAATTGCTGCGACCATGGCGATTCCGTGGAGTTAAACCTACATATTGCCGATGATTCGAGTCGCGAATTCGCTGGTGCCGACCTTAGTCGCACCTGCCGTTTGACGCTCGAAGTCGTAGGTTACAAACTTCTGCTGGATGGTCTTCTCCATGGCCGTCTCGATTAGCTTGGCGGCTTCCTTCCACCCGATGAAGTCGAGCAGCATGACGCCAGAGAGGATGACCGACCCTGGATTGATAACGTCTTTGTCGGCGTACTTCGGAGCAGTCCCGTGCGTAGCTTCAAAGACAGCGAAGCCATCCCCGATATTAGCCCCGGGAGCGATGCCGAGGCCGCCGACCTGCGCCGCAGCGGCGTCAGAGATGTAGTCGCCGTTGAGGTTGGTGGTGGCAAGGATGGAGTAATCCGACGGGCGAATGATGATCTGCTGGAAGATCGAATCGGCAATGCGATCGTTGATGAGGATCTTTGACTTCCAAGCGCCGTTCCCATGAGTTTTGCCGATGGAGTCGAGCACGGCTTTGATCTCCGCGTAGAGTTCATCGCGGAAAGCCTGGTTGCCAAACTCGAGGCCGGGCTCAATCAGTGCCGCGTTCTCTTCAACGGTGATTCCGGGCTTGGCATCGACGTTGCCGAGAATCCAGCTTTCGCGCTCTGTGACGATCTGATCGCGGAACTCCCGGATGGCAAGCTCGTAACCCCACTCGCGGAAGGCGCCCTCGGTGAACTTCTGGATATTGCCTTTGTGCACCAGGGTGACCGTTTTGCGGCCGGTCTCAATGGCGCTCTTGATGGCGAACCGGACCAGGCGCTCGGTGCCGAAGATCGAAATCGGCTTGATACCCACGCCGGAATCGGAGCGAATTTTCTTCTTGCCACCCTTGAGAAGGTCTTCGTTGATGAATTCAATAAGGCGGGCGACGTCGGCCGAGCCTTGCTTGAACTCAATGCCCGAATACACGTCTTCCGTGTTCTCGCGGAAGATGACGATGTCGACGTTCTCGGGGTGCTTCACGGGGCTGGGCACGCCCTGGTAGTACTTCACAGGCCGCACACAGGCGTAGAGGTCGAGAAGTTGGCGCAGGGCCACGTTGAGCGACCGAATGCCGCCGCCGACGGGCGTGGTGAGCGGTCCTTTGATGGAAACGCGAAGGTCGCGGGCGGCGGAGACGGAATCGTCCGGCAGCCAGGTGGAGAACTGGCGGTAGGCCTTCTCGCCCGCGAAGATCTCAAACCATTTGATGGCGCGCTTTCCGCCGTAAGCCTTTTCAACCGCCGCATCAAAAACGCGCTGCGAGGCTTTCCATATGTCGCGTCCGGTGCCGTCGCCTTCGATGAAAGGAATGATGGGATTGTCAGGTACTTCAAACTGGCCGTTTTTGTAGTCGATGGCCTGTCCATCTTTGGGCAATTCAAGCCCGTTATAGGTGGTTTGCATGGGTGTCAGTGATCCTCTTTCCTTGCGGCTTCAAGGAAAAGGCTAACACCTGCAAATTAGGGGTGGCAATTCCGAGGAAGATTCGGGCCTCTACCGTCAAACGCCGCCTGCAGTTGGGAACCAGGGCTTGAATCCTGAAAACGACCGCTGATCACGATTTGACATCATGATGCTTTGGATCCTAGCATCATGATGTGCGCACCACTCTTTCCATCGACGATGATATCGCCAAGCTGGTTGAGCATGAGGTGCGGCGCACAGGAGATACGTTCAAAGGGACTGTAAACCGGCTACTGCGGCAAGGGCTGATGGCCAGCAAAGATCCTAAGCCGAGAAAGCGGTTTGTAGTGAAGCCGCGCAAAATGGGTCTACCTCCGGGACTGAGCTATGACTGTATTCCAGCGCTTCTTGAAGAAATCGAAGGGCCGTACCATCGGTGATCGTCCTTGATGTCAATATTCTCCTTTATGCCTATGACAGCGCATCCGCGGAATACAAGAGAGCGCGGGCGTGGTTGGAGACTGTCTTTTCAGGTCAAGAGCCGGTAGGCCTTCCCTGGCAAACTGTCTCAGCCTTTCTTCGCATCCACACAAATACCAGACTCCCCGGGGATCGTTTCACCATGCAGGAGGCTGCGCAAGTTGTTGATGAGTGGATGGAGTTGCCGCAAGTCCACTTACTGGTTCCGGGACAGCGTCACTGGAGTTTGTTTCGGCGCGCGCTGTTGGAGGGTCAGGTTCGTGGACCGCTCACCACTGATGCCGAAATGGCAGCGATCACGATTGAATACGGCGGCGTCCTCTATACGACCGACCGCGACTTTGCGCGATTTCCCGGGCTGCGGTGGGTGAACCCACTGACTCGCTAGCTTGACCGCCCGCTATTTGTCTTTGGCGTCTTTGAAGTCGCTCCCGTTGAAACTGGGAATGCCAAAATGACCCCGAAGATGCATCAGATCGACGGGACTCAGGTTGCCGGACACGGTTACAAGGGTAAGGCTCTTTGACGTTTCGGCCAGGACGACGGCGCCGCGAACATTGACACCGTCGAGGACCAGCCAAACGTCAGTGGTGCCATTTTGCAACGGACCCTTGTTGACTGTGTCGGTAGTGACCAGGTGTTTCCAGCCGCGCAAGTGGTACGCCTGGCGAATACTATCCACCGAGGCCTCATCGGCAATGCCGGCGGCGCCGAAGCGCAGTGAGTGGACGCTGACTCCATCGATCTTCGAGATGGCCTGCCTGGTTTCGGCATCGGAATCCGGCATCAGGGCGCTGGCGACACCCAGCATGTTCCGGTCAAGGGTAAAGCTCGATTTAACCGCGGCTTCCGAACTCAGTTGTGCGAGGGCCGGCGGAGTCCAGTCAAGGACAACGGGGCCTGCAATGGGATCGGGAGCGGCTTGCGCAGGCGCTAGAGCGCAACTCAGCATGGCGGATAGGACTGCGGTCGAAAACAAGGTTTTCCTGCTCATTTGCTTCATGCTTTGTTAAACGCGATTCGCGGTAAAAAGTTACGATTTGGGATTTGCAGGAAGGCCTTTGAGGGAGCGGTTCGGACCGGCGATGAGGCAGTGTCAGGAGCCAGCGGTTGTGAAGTGATGATGAAATCGCTGGAGATACTGTTTCAACCCACCCAGATGCGATAGACTCATGCGGGAACGTTTTACAAATTCGACGATTTTGAAACTCACGGAGGATACATAGAAATTGGGAAAAGCGATGGTCCCGAAGAAGATTTTCTTCACCAAGGGCAAGGGTACACACAAGGAACGGTTGACGAGTTTTGAGCTCGCCCTTCGAGATGCGGGAATTGCATCGCAAAACCTGGTGCGCGTGTCTTCCATCTTTCCGCCACAGTGCAAGGTGATTCCCCGCAAAGAGGGGCTGAAATACCTGCATGACGGGGAAGTAGTTTTTTCGGTGATCGCGGAGAACTCAACGCGCGAGCCGCACCGGCTGATCGTATCGAGCATCGGCGTGGCGATTCCGGCCGACCGCAACACCTACGGTTACCTGAGCGAGCACCACAGCTTTGGCGAAACCGAAGACCAGGCGGGCGAGTATGCCGAGGAGTTGGCCGCCGAAATGTTGGCTACGACGCTCGACGTGGACTTCGATCCCGACACCAGTTGGGATGAGAAGAAGGAAATTTACCGGATCTCGAACAAGATTGTCCGCACCAGCAACATCACGCAGTCGGCGGTGGGCGACAAGCGCGGGTTGTGGACAACGACAATCGCCGCGGCGGTGTTGATTTTGGACGAGTAGCGTTGCATTGAGAAAAAGCCGAGGCCAACTTCGCCGTGCGGGGTTGGCCTTGCTGCATGAGATAGAACCGCGGAAGACGGGGCTGGGAGCGATGAGCGAAACACGCAAATACGTGGTGGGGCTGGTACAGATGCGCATGGGAGCGCATGCGGAGGAGAACTTCGCCTCTGCGGTGCGACACATTGAAGAAGCGGCGCGGCTAGGCGCGAATGTTGTCTGCCTGCCGGAGCTTTTTCGCGCGCAATACTTTTGCCAGCGGGAAGACATACGGCTATTTGATCTCGCCGAACCGATTCCCGGGCCTTCTACAACAAAGCTGGCCGAGGTGGCGCGCCGGTTGAGGGTGGCCATTGTCGCGTCACTGTTTGAGCGCCGTGCACCGGGTCTTTATCACAACACGGCGGTTACTCTGAATGCCGACGGGGCCATCGTCAGCGTGTATCGCAAGATGCATATTCCAGACGACCCGCTCTACTACGAGAAGTTCTACTTTGCCCCTGGCGATCTCGGCTTTCAGGCCGTGGACACAGCATTTGGACGTATCGGCACGTTGGTTTGTTGGGACCAATGGTATCCAGAAGGCGCGCGGCTTACAGCTTTGCAGGGGGCGGAAGTATTGTTTTATCCCACGGCAATCGGCTGGCATCCGGCGGAGAAGGACGAATTTGGCCCCGCACAATACGATGCGTGGCAGACCATCCAGCGCGCACACGCAATAGCCAACGGCGTGTATGTGGCCGGTGTCAATCGCGTTGGCGTGGAACACGGCGATGTGGAAGGGAATCGAGCCGCCGGACCGGGACTTGAGTTCTGGGGTGGGAGCTTTCTGGCTGATCCGTTTGGCCGCATAATTGCCAAGGCTTCGCACGACAAGGAAGAAATTCTGTTGGGAGAAATTGACCTTGCGCATATAGAGGACACCCGCCGAAACTGGCCGTTTCTCCGTGATCGCCGCATCGATGCGTATAAACCGATAACCAAGCGGTTTCTCGACCCCGTCAGCGCATGGCCCGCAGATGGAGACCTGAAGTAGAGATGGGCAGAGATCCAGAAAAAGCGCCTCAGCCTCAGACGTTCAGCGGGCTTCCTGTCGATCTGGGTTATCGCATGCCGGCCGAGTGGGAGCCGCACTCGGCGACTTGGCTGGCATGGCCGCATAATCATTCAGACTGGCCCGGAAAGTTTGGCCCAATTCCATGGGTGTACGCGGAGATTGTACGGCTGCTTGCGGCGCACGAGCGCGTCCACCTTCTCGTGCAAGACGCGGCCGCGGAGAAGCGTGCATCGGGAATCTTGAACCGGGCTGGTGCGAATCTGACGCAGGTGGATTTTCATCAGTGGCCGACTAATCGTGTCTGGCTGCGCGACACGGGACCGATTTTCGTGAAGGATCCCGGGGGCAAGCTGAATCTGATCGACTGGAAATTCAACGCGTGGGCCAAATACGACGACTGGCAACTCGACGATCAGATTCCAGGGCACGCAGCGAAGCTGCTCGGCATGCCGGCACGGCTGCCTGCAATTGAATTAGAAAACGGTGCCAATTGCAGATTGGTGCTTGAGGGTGGCTCGATCGACACCAATGGCGCGGGGATTCTGCTCACCACCGAAGAGTGCCTGCTGAGCGAAGTCCAGCAGCGCAACCCGGGAATTAGCCGCGGGAAGTTGGAGCGGGCCTTCCATGACTATTTGGGAATTGACCAGGTGATCTGGCTGGGCCGCGGTGTGGCTGGCGACGACACACATGGACACGTCGACGACATTTCCCGGTTCGTGGGGCCGGATACGATTGTGACTGCCGTCGAGCCGAACACAACGGATGCAAACCACGAGCCGCTCGCCGAGAATCTGCAACGCCTGAAAGCCGCGCGAACGCTGGATGGAAAGCAATTCACACTGATTGAACTCCCGTTGCCGCGTCCCGTGGTTTTCCGGGGGCAACGTCTGCCTGCCAGCTATGCGAACTTTTACATCGCGAATGGTCTGGTGCTGGTGCCGACGTTTCACGATCCAAACGACCGCGTCGCGCTGAATATCCTAGCGGAGGTTTTTCCGAAGCGCGAGGTGATTGGAATCCATAGCGTGGATCTGGTGTGGGGACTCGGAACGCTTCACTGCATGACGCAGCAGCAGCCGGCAGGTCGGATTGCATGATTACCGATCTTGAAGCGATGGATGCGGCGCTGAGCGAAGCGCGGTTAGCAGCCGAGGGCGGCGAGGTCCCGATCGGTGCGGTGTTGGTGCGCGAAGGAGCAATCATCGCGCGAGGACAGAATCGCATGCTGCGCGACATTGATCCAACGGCACACGCGGAAATTGTTGCGCTGCGAGCGGCCGCCACAGCGGTGGGCAATTACCGGTTGAATGGGTGCACGCTCTACGTCACGCTGGAACCGTGCGCAATGTGCGCGGGAGCAATGATCCATGCGCGACTTGACCGGCTTGTGTTCGCGGCCAGCGATCCCAAAGCGGGTGCGGCGGGATCGGTACTGGGTGTGCTGAACCATCCGCAGCTCAATCATCAGATGGTGGCGGAATCGGGGATTCTTGCGGATGAGGCCGCGGAGCTGTTGCGGAGTTTCTTTCGGGAGCGCAGGTGAATCTAACTTCTCGTTAAAGCCTTAATCCGCACAGCCTGCTCCGGCCATTTTTCAACCAACTCGCCATAACTCCCGCTGCGGTAGTCGGCGAAATCGAACCCGGGAGTTACACTGCAACCTAGAAGCGCCACCTGGCCATCCCCAATCAGCCGCGTGCCCTGCCAAACCCCCGCAGGCACAACGAGCTGAACGTGCTGATCATCCATCAAATCCTGCCCAAGGGTGAAAACCGCGGAGCTTCCGTGGTCATAAAGCTGCAGCATCTCCACTGGGTCGCCAAGATAGAAGTGGAAAATCTCGTCGGACGCGAGGACGTGCATTTCAGAGAAGGTTCCCGGCTCCAGCAGGTAGTAGATGGCGGTGCCCATCGGGCGCATGCCCCGCGGCAGGTAGAGGGTGTTCGCCGAAGTATAGGTTCGGCGGAAGTGGCCGCCTTCAATAGGGTGGGGCTCCAGTCCGAGCAGCGCTTTGATTTCGTCGGCAGTCATTTTCAACGATGCTAACGGTACCAGCAGGACGCTGTAAAATGGCTGCATGACGGTTGTGGTTTATACAGCAGCGTGGTGCAGAGATTGTCGCGCGGCCAAGCAATTTCTCGATACACACGGGATTTCATACACTGAAATCAATGTGGACACCAATCCGGCAGCTTCGGACGAGGTACTGCGCCACGTCGGCAAGCGGGCCATTCCGCAACTGGTCATCGACGGGGAGTGGTTCCAACCTTACAAGCCAGGCAGAGGTCTGCTTTTCGACGAACTGCATGCACGTTTGGGGATTCCTCGCGGATAGAATTTTTCTCCTCTACAATCAAGAGTTGTTGCAAGGTGCTCAATGTTGCCTTGAAGAGGAGTTCTCCAGTTGATTGAACGTTATACGCGCGCGGCCATCGGCCGCATCTGGACAGAAGAGAACAAGTACGCCTGCTGGCTGAAGGTCGAATCGGCGGCAAGCACGGTGCTGGCTGAAGACGGCGTGATTCCGGTCGCAGCGGCGGAAGCGATTGCCGCCAAAGCCAGCTTTTCCGTAGCGCGAATTCAGGAGATTGAGGCGGAGGTGAAGCACGACGTCATCGCCTTCACCACGGCAGTCGCCGAGTCGCTCAAGAGCCAGGGTCTGGATGCTGAGTCGCGGTGGTTGCACTATGGGCTGACTTCGAACGACATTGTCGATACGGCGCAGGCCCTACAAATCAAGGAAGCTTCGGTGTTGATTAGTTCAGGACTGGATGCGTTGCTGGTCGTGCTGAAGCGCCGGGCCATCGAGTTCAAGCACACGCCAACCATTGGGCGCACGCACGGCATTCACGCTGAGCCAACTACCTTTGGACTGAAACTGCTCAACTGGTATGCGGAGATGGAACGCAACATCGTTCGCTTCAATGCGGCAGCCGAGGATATGCGGGTTGGTAAGTTGTCCGGCGCCGTGGGGACGTTTGGCCACCTCAAGCCCGAGCACGAAGAGCGTATATGTGCCGCGCTTGGGCTCAAGCCTGCTCCGGTAGCGACACAGGTAATTCAGCGCGACCGGCACGCTGCGTATATTTCCACGCTGGCGATTCTGGGTAGCACTTTGGACAAGATTGCGGTGGAAGTGCGGCACCTGCAGCGAACGGAAGTGCGCGAGGCACAGGAGTACTTCAGCGAGAAGCAGAAGGGCTCTTCTGCCATGCCGCACAAGAAAAATCCCATCACTTCAGAGCAGATCAGCGGGCTTGCGCGCGTGCTCCGATCGAATGCCCAGGCGGCGCTCGAGAACATTCCGCTTTGGCACGAGCGCGACATTTCGCATTCTTCGGTAGAGCGAGTTATTTTTCCCGATTCCACGATTCTTGCTGACTATCTGTTGGCTAAGACGACCGACCTTATTGATCGTCTGCTGGTGTATCCCGCGCGCATGCAACGGAACCTTGAAAGCACAGGCGGGCTCATTTTCAGCGGGCAATTGTTGCTGGACCTCTCCGAGGCCGGCATGATGCGCGAGGACGCGTACAGGCTGGTGCAGGGGCACGCGGCGCACGCATGGAAGGAAGATCTTGTGTTTCGTGACGAGGTTGCCCTTGATCCAGTGATTACCGCGTTGCTGAGCGAGGAAAAGCTCAAAAGGACTTTCGACTACACACGGCAGTTGGGGAATGTAGACGCCATCTTCAAGAGAGTTCTGGGCGAGTAGAAGCCAATGAGCGATCTGACGGAAGGAACGCACCCGCGAGTGTTCGAGACCATCAGCCAGGTTGTTGAGCTGGTCGCGGACGATCGGGTCCCATTGGCGACGGAACGGCTGGTGGCATTGGTTGCGGAGTTTCCGCGCGAAGGGCTTGCACATGCATACCTGGCGTGGGTGCTTTCATACAACGGCCGGCACCGCGACGCAATTGAACATGGCAAGGTTGCTGTGGAGTTGTCGCCCCGGTCGGAGCGGGTGTCGCTTTTGTTTTTTCGCGTGTTGTGGAGTGCGGACGAGCAACCACAAGCTATAGATGAGATGCGGAGATTTGTGGCGCTGGAGGACTCGGAAGAGTACGCGCAGATCATTCTGGAGCTTGAGAAGGCGGGACTTTAGTTGCGGAGTACTCGATTGATAGTAAAGGGGTTCGCTGGGTGGAAGGCTTGAATCTTACCGTTGCATTGACGGGTGCATCCGGTGCTGTTTTCGGCAGGGAACTGCTGCTCGTGCTGGAGGCGGATCAGCGCGTGAGCCGCGTGCATTTTGTGGCTTCGGAAAATTCGCTGCGGGTGATGGCGGAAGAGCTGGGTGTGAGCGGGCGGAATGACCTTTTGGAGAAGCTGCTGGGGACGCAAACGGTTAAGACTGTGCAGCATACGGACTCGAACATAGGCGCTTGCATTGCCAGCGGCAGCTATCCGTCGAGCGGGATGGTCGTACTTCCTTGCTCCATGGGAACGCTGGCGGCCATCGCAAATGGATTAGCTAATTCACTGATTGCGCGTGCGGCGGATGTGACGCTCAAGGAGCGGCGGCCTTTGCTGTTGTGCGTGCGGGAGACGCCCTTTAACCGCATTCATTTGAGGAACATGACGCTGGCGGCAGAGGCGGGCGCAGTCATCTTTCCGGTGATTCCGGCGTTCTATAACCGGCCCCAGGACTCGACCGAGATGGCGCGGCAATTTGTTTGCCGGGTGCTTGCTCACATCGGACTACCGCAGCCGGGCGCTTACGTCTGGAAGGCAGACGAGTAAAACCAAATGGCTGCTTAATAGGGTTGCGCTACATAGCTGAAAGGGCTGCTTTGGTGGTTACGAAAGCATCGAAAAGGTAGCTCGCGCGGTTGCGACTCGTTGAGACACGTACCTTGCGGGCAGCCTTTCTGAGATGTTTCGGTTGCGGAGAGTTTCCTTTTTTTGAGGTACGGGGTTGCGGAGATTTAGTCATTTCTTTGGAGAATGCGTTGATTCCGCACAAGATATGCCAGTAAGTTACTGATAATGTGTTATTTATGTGATTTTCTTCTCTGTGCATGTCCGTGATCAGTTGTCAGTCATCCGTTGTCTATTCAGGCCCTGGATAAAACCGCGGCCTACCCTTGATTTAATGTTGCAGGTAGCCCATGAAGCAGATTCTGACCCGCCTCGCGCTTACGCTTCCGGTTGTGTGGCTGGTGGTGTCGCTGGTGTTTCTGCTGATTCACCTGGTGCCGGGCGACCCGATTCTGCAGATTCTTGGTGAAGGCGCGGCGCCGGCCGATATGACGGCTTTGCGGCACTTGTATGGATTGGATCAGCCGCTTTGGATTCAGTATCTCCACTACTGGAATGGGGTGGTGCATGGGGATCTTGGGTCGTCGATCCGGATGCACTCGACTGTGGGGAGTTTGATTGCGGCACGGTATCCGTACACCATTGCGCTGACGCTTTCGGCGCTGGGGTTGGGGATTGCGCTGGCGCTGCCGGCCGGGATTCTGGCTGCGGTGCGGCGGGGGCGCTGGGTGGATCAACTGCTTTCCGTGGTAAGCCTGTTTGGGCTGAGCGTGCCGGGGTTGGCGTTGGGTCCGATCCTGATCCTGGTCTTCTCGATTGGGCTGGGGTGGCTGCCGGTGTCGGGTGCAAACTCGGGCGGTAGCGGGGCGATTGAGTGGCAGTACCTGGTGCTGCCGTCGATTGCGATGGGCGCGTCGTTAGCGGCGATTCTGACGCGCATGGTGCGGACGGCGATGCTGGAGGAACTGGGGCAGGACTACATTCGCACGGCGCGGGCAAAGGGTTTGAGCGAGACGGCGGTGGTGTGGCGGCACGCGCTGCCGAATGCGCTGGCGCCGATTGTGACGGTGGTGGGACTGCAGTTCGGCGCGCTGCTGGCAGGGGCCATTGTGACGGAGACGATCTTCAGTTGGCCGGGGTTGGGGCGGCTGACGGTAAGCGCAATTTCAAATCGCGATTATGCGCTGGTGCAGGGATGTTTGCTGTCGATTGGGCTGACGTATGTGCTGGTGAACCTGCTGACGGATGTTGTGAATCGATTCGTAAATCCGAGGATGCGGTAGATTTAAATTATTGATTATGCTGTCTTTGGAGCGATTTCAAATTTTCTGAAAATCGCCCAAATCTGCAGGGTTGCAGGGCGGTAGAAATCCGGAAAACTGTCCGGTCGGGATGGGACAAACGGCGAAAAAGGGGTTGGTGGCGGGAGAATGACAGGTTTCGCGGGTACATACGGACGCGGAATGTCTTATTGGGAAGGGGCCATAGCCTCGCAAATTGGCATATTTTCAATACAATTCTCGGTGATTTTGAATATTTGACCCGCGTTGAGAGGGAGGCCACCCACTTCCGAGCCAGAAATGTTCGCCACGATATCGGCATTTGCAGTTATTTATCCGAGGAGTCGTTCGTCCACGCGATATCAGGGGCCCCAAGCAGGCCTGCTACCAAACAACGTGAATCAGCCATGGCTTCGATCGTTCCGGTCGGTTGTTCCTTTGTCACTCAAGTCCGAGAATGTAAGGGTCGCCACTCAGAATGGTAGAGAGGAGCCTCTTTGTAACACGCCATTCGATGTCGTCACGCGCAGCTAAGACCTGGATTAACGTATCGCTCGCGGTCTCAGACCATAGGTCAACGAATCGGTCTCGGGTTGTGCGGTCACATTGGGCGACAAAACCAAGGTACACCTCCCACTCCTTAGCTGCTTCACTCGCGAGGATCCGCTCCAAAACACATCGTCTAACGGTTAGTCTTCGGCTCGCTAGGCGATCTATGAGCCGCCATCGCTCTGATGATCCGTTGTTCGCCTTCCAAGCCACCTCAAAGGCATAGAGCACAGCTTCTTCAGGTTGGTCGTTGTTCTTTGCGGCAACGACAAAGAACGAACCCCAAGCTACTTCGGGAGATGCTGAATGGGACTTCTGGAGCATGAGGTCTATGTCGTGCTGTTCAGCGATTTGGCCACTTGCTAGCGAATCGCGTATGTGCCGAATAGCCTTCACCATAAAGAGCTCTGAGCTGCCATAGTAATCTGAAATGTACTTTCGGATTTCCCGGAACTCTCTCGCGCAAATATGCCTGAGAAAATCGTGCACATGGTACATTGACACGATGCCCGACGCGAAAATCTTCGCGGTTATTTCGTCGAGGAATAGAGTCGACGCGTGCAGGTGCGTTTGCTCAGCCATATACCAAGCAAGAAGATATTCAATGAAGCGCATATGCCTGAAACGGTAAGCGGTGGATTCTGCGGTGTCCAGAACCAACAAGCGCTCCGATACCAAGCTTATTGAGATTTGTGACGCCTCGTCTTTCGAATGTGGGAGCGCATCAATGATGCTGTCTAGAAGTTCCTCCCGCGACATTAGATTCTGGCGCTTTTCTATTGAGGTCAGAGCAATTCGAGAGGCAACTCTAAGAAGCTGCGAGCCGTGCATTCCCGGCAATCTCCGCTTTAGGATATCTTCCTGCTTGCGTGTGAAATACAAATGCAAGACGTCCTCTTCTAGGATGTCTCCTAGGGCAACGTCGCCCTCAAATTCGTTAGCTTCGGAAAATACAAGCAAGTTAAAGGGGATACTCAAGACGCGACGGGCCTCAGTCCCTGGCTTCGAGAGCGGGAAATAGTTATACGCTATTGAATACTTGCCGATTGCTTTGTCCAGTTCTGGCGCCGAGAACTCTGTAAACGTGTTCTTGAAAACGCGCGACCTTTGACCCTCTAGTATCGATTCCCAATCGCGCCAGTACTCTTCACGGATCGTGAGCACAATGCCTATAGGGAAGCAGAGGATTTGTGCACTTTGTGCGAGCATGTTCAGTTCGTTCACCAGCCGAAACAGCGCCAAGAGTTCGCGGTGTTTGTTCGGATATCCGATTGCTTCATCCAGCGAATCGATGACTACCAATATTGGCCGGTCTACCGCCATGAGCTCATGAATCCCGTAATCCTCTCCGTTTTCCGAAAGAATGTGATCAATTGCTACATCAATATCTGGCTCCAGTGCTGCTTTCCCAATCGCAAAGAACTCAGTTGGATTGAAGACTAGGTCCACTGCCAGCGTTGTCTTGCCCGCGCCCGACGCATCGCGGATAATGCACATTTGCTCAGGTAATTGGCGAATGGTCTCAAACTCGGTACCGTCTTTATTGCGCTGCTTCCGGAGGGAAGCTAGGCGTGACGGCTTCAATTCTTTTATGAATCCTCGAATCTTGGTATCAATCTGGCGTTCTACGTAAATATCGGAATGTCGTGGAAGCTTATTCCGTCGCAAGAATGTTGCGGACTTGCTCCGGCATCGATTGTGAAGTGTGTGTAGGACGGCCTCTCGGTCATATATCCAATGGCGAATCTCAGATACATCCGGTGGACTGACCAAGTTCACAGAACGAGCGCGCGACACCATGTAACGTAGTACCTCCGAGAATGGTATCGGCTCTCGCATAATGGATTCCCAGAAATGGCCGTGAAAGACAATCGTTGCAATTCCTTCTTGACTTAGCTCCGTTGCGGCTTCTAGCACCTTGTCGTGAACAGGTCCCAGTGAACAGAAGATACCGACGGAAGCACCCCGTCGGCGTCGAATCTTGAGTTCGAAGTCTTCCCAATCGTGACTCCCTCGGAGAATTGGATCCGATTTCGCTTTTGCTTCTAGCAAAAAGAACCATCCATTCCATTCGAAAAAAGCATCAATCTGCTCATGGCTTGTGCTTTGAACTACGGGCGGTCGGTGTGACCATGGATTAATCTCGCGCAACAACTGTTCAAACCGGTACCCTCTAAGGGTGTTGTTGGCCTCAGAGCGAAGCCGCACAATTTGTTCATAGATTGTGTAGTCGAATGGCATACTAGATCTCCTAAAAGAGATTCGGCCTCATCGGCGGGTGGCCACATCTCACGCGAATTAAGATTGAGTTGACCGGGCCGGCCACCCTCCTTTTAGGTTGGAACCGACCGGTGAATTGGGGGGCGCCCGCCGTTTTCTTACGAGCTTTTATCGGGTGAAGGACTGGTCGGTGTGCTGTCGCGGGTGATGCCTTTGAGGTGGGTTTTGGTTCCTTGAAGGAAGAGATTGAAACGCTCTTTGGCGACATCGATTTTCGCTTCGAGACCGTCCTGATATTCCTTCTGCAACCGTTGATATGCCTGTATGGCTTGGTCGCCCTGGTGGTCCATGGCGGCGTCGAGATAACGGCCAAAGGAGAGGAGGCCCTGCTCATGATTGGCTACGGATGTGGAGTCGCCTGCGACTGGGACCGGCGCGGATATTGAGGCTTGAACGCTGGTGGGCGTGTCGGCTCGGGGGGGACTGATGAAGTCGAGCGCAGCGGCGATGGAGTTGGCTGCGGCATCGCGCTGATTGAGTGGTGGAAGGCCCCACTTATCTTCTGCGTAATGCAGGATGCTGGTGTGATCGAACACAGTGTGGACGACACCTTTGGGCGCCATGGGGGAGATGAGAATGGCGGGAACCCTGGGACCGTATTGGTCGAAAGAATACTCGGCGGTCTGCGCATCGGGAGGCACGGCGGCGGGGGGCACGACGTGATCGTAGAAGCCACCGTGCTCGTCGTAGGTGAGGACGAGAAGACACTTGTTCCACATGGGTGAAGATCGAACGGCGTTGTAGACATTGGCGATGAGCAACTCGCCATTCATGACGTCCGCGGGAGGGTGCTGATCGTCTTCGGCATCGCCACGAAAGGCCGGCTCAAGGAAGCAGTAGTTGGGCATGGGATAGTCGGCGCGGTCGGGGTTCTGGCACATTTCATAGAAGCGCTGGATGGGGTGGAAATGGAGGGGATGGTCCCAAAGTTTTTCGAGGAGCAGGGCCTGGGAGAGTCCGTTGTGGAAGATGCCCCACGAGATGCCTTTGTCCTGGAGGCGGTTGTAGATGGTGTCCTGTGGCTGATGGAAGGCGGGGATGTCGGGATGATAGAAGCCGTCGGGCATGGAGACGTGTCCGTTGCAGGAGGCGCTGTGGACGAAGAAGCGGTTGGGCCAGGTGGGGCCGGGGAGCGAACAGAACCAGCGGTCGCAGATGGTGAAGTTTTTGGCGAGGGTGTGCAAGACGGGCAGGAAGTCCAACGGGTAATAGCCCATGACGGCTGGGTAATTGGCTGGGGTGGAGCCGGGGACGGTGGCGTAGTCGTCAATGAAGCCGCTCATGTTGTTGGAGATCTGGAGGAGGACGTCGCGCTGCTCGTGGAGCGGGCTGGGATTGAGTTGGCGCTCAGTGTTGGGGAGCTGCTGATAGGTGATGTTGGTATGGGAGTCGGTGTCAGTGTGCGTGGAGCCGCCGGGGGGGATGCCATCGAGATCGGGAATGAATTGCTGGAGGTCGCCCAGCATGTGGTCGAAGGAACGATTCTCAAGCATGAGGACGATGATGTATTCGATTGGGTCTGGAGGCATGGGAAACATCGTATCTCAGGCGATGGGAATCGACACTTGAAAACTTTGGGGATGGATGAAGACGTGAGTATGAATGTTGAGGCGGAGTCATGTCACAAGAATAAAGAGCGTGGTTATGGCCTTTCCTTTTAAGTAACTAAAGGGAAAGAGGCGTTGCGCAGAATTATTTCTTTGTTGTATTTTTCTGGCACTGAGATGTGTTATTAGTTGTTCTCGCCTGACGAAGAGTTGTATTGCGCTCTCCGAAAGGTGCAGCCGTTCCCCCAACTCCCCTTGTTCGCCTAACTCGCGAACACAACACGGCAATCTCGACGCAACCCTGGTCACTAACACATCGAACATGGTTGTTGTTACAACTGTGTCGTCATTCTGAATGGCTGATTGATGTATCCGGCCAACTGACACGACTCGTTCGCGAGGTAGATCCCCCATGGCAATTTATCAGGCTCTTGGAGCCGGCCCGGTCTCGTTTGTTGATGAAAACCTGAATCAGCAGGAACTCCCGTTGAGCGCGGTTTTCTTTACCGCGAATGGATTGGATGCATCGTCCTCTCCACTGAACACGGCCGCGAACCAGGCGGTGATTACAGCCCTGTTGCAGCAGATGGCGGCGCAGGGCTACCTGGCACCCGGGTCTCAACCGCTGTCTCCACCGACGCTGGAGTTTACGGCGGCGCAGGCGGGGCCGATGGGAAACACGATCAGCATCGTGGTTTCGAATCCATCGCCTTCGTTGGGCACAGTCGACATTGAGGTGACCGCGACGGAGGTTTACTCAGACTTGGCGCCGGGAGCGCTGGCTGCGGCGCTGGGCACATCGGCGGCAACGGCAACCGGGCTGGTGTATTTTGTGTCGGGCAGCGGCAATATGCCCGCGGCGGGATCGAAGACGATTCCTGCTGGTTTTGAGGTTGCTTTCCTAGAAGCGGCAGACGCAACGGCTACGGCGTTTACGGTTGCGGCAACCAATCAAAGCGATGCCGCTGATGCGGAGAAGGTGACAGTCGCGGTGGCGCCTGCGTCTGGTGCGAGCCCCACAACCTTTGACCTGACCGTAAGCTGGTCAGCGACGGCAACCGGAGTGACGCTGGCGTCGCTGCTGACCACCAATCCATTTGCTTACGTGGTCACAATCACCGGGCAGAGTGGGCCTCTTCCGGCTGCCGGCACGGTAACGCTGCAGGGTGGCGCGGCAGCTTCGGGGTCTACTCCGGCGGTTGCAGCGTCGGCCAGTTTGCTGGCTGGATCCTGATAACTCGCTAACCCACTTTCAGGGTCTCCCATTTTATTTTCGGTTTGTTTGTAACAAACGCTCGAGAACAAACACTATCCAGTTACGAGGTCCGCGCATGTCGACAGCAGTGAGCTATCCCGGCATCTACGTTCAAGAGTTGCCGCTCAGCACGCAAACTATTTCGCCGGCACCCACGTCCATTACGGCGTTCGTGGGCTACACGCATCCATGGAAGACGTCCGCGTTCAACACCGCCGTGCAGCTGTTCAGTTTTACCGACTACCAGACATATTTTGGGGGGCTGTACTCGAGCCTTATTCTGACCTCCGATGTAGCGCGCGCGGTGTACGCCTTTTTTCTGAACGGCGGAAACAATGCGTATGTGGTGGGTTTGCAGCCCTCGGCTCAGGGAGGGACGCCGTTGCAGGCGTTTGGCACTCAATCAGGCCAGATTGCCCCTGTCGGCACCATTACGCAGGCCGACATAGGGATTCAACTGAACGGCCTGGAACCCACGGATTATGTCACGATGACAGCGACTGTGACCAACTTGCGGCAAAAGTCGGGCTCGTCGGACTACACGATTTTTGATTTGGTGATCACGTATGGCACGCGCGTGGAAGTGTACCGGGGCGTGGACGTGACCATTGCAAAGGGGCAGCCGAAGAGCCTGGATTTGCTGATCAATGGCATTTCATCGCTGGTGACTGTGCAGCCGACTTCCGGCACATCGTACGGAACCAAATTTGCTTCTGGCACTGCGCCGGCGCCGGTACCTATCCAGTGGACGCTGCCGGTTGGCTTCTCGGGTACATTTGCCGCGGGCGATTTTCTGATTGGCCCTTCCGGCTCTGTGCCCGTGTTTCAGGAAAACTCCTCGCTCGATAACGTCGAGATCTTCAACCTGCTGCTGGTTCCCGGAGTTGCGGACAATAACATCCTCAGTGCAGCGCTGTCGTTCGCTGAGCGCAAGCGCGCATTCGCGATCATCGATGCGCCTGCGAATGCGACGGCCTTCCAGATTCCGGGGAGCGCGCTGCCGCCAATCGATTCATTCATGAATCCGAGCCCGACTCTTCCGCTGAGCCAGAACGGCGCACTTTACTTTCCGTATTTGAACACTACGGACCCCATCAGCGGCCAGCCGTGGGCAGTGGCACCGGGGGGCTTTGTCGCGGGCATTTATGCGGCGACTGATGCATCGCGCGGAGTGTGGAAAGCGCCGGCGGGCATTGCGACTTCTCTGCTTGGGACCACTGGGCCTGTATCCACAGGACTGATGAACGACATGCAGCAGGGCGTGCTGAACCTTGACTCCATTAATTGCCTGCGCAGCTTTGCGGGCACAGGGACTGTGGTTTACGGAGCGCGCACCCTGGTTGCGAAAGACACGGCCTTTGCGCAGTCGAAGTATGTTCCTGTGCGGCGCATGACGCTGTTTATTGAGCAGACGCTGGTGGCCAATTTGAAGTGGGTGGTATTCGAGCCCAACGACGAGCCGCTGTGGCTGGCGATCAAGAGCTCGATTGAAGCGTTTCTGCTGGCGTTGTTCAATCAGCAGGCTCTGCAAGGCTCAACGCCGAGCGAAGCATTTCAGGTGAAGTGCGACTCCACTACTACGACGCCCGCGGATCAACAACTGGGCATAGTGAACATTGTGGTGGCAGTGGCGCTGCTGAAGCCTGCCGAGTTTGTGGTGATCACTATTTCGCAACTGGCAGGGCAGACCGCCTGATCGCGGTTTCCGACCTTGTGAATTGAACTTTCAGCTATCAACGAAGTTGAATCAAGGAGAACGAACCCATGGGAAAGCCATTCACTGTCAACGTGAATCGTTTTGATCCGTACAAGAGCTACCGGTTCCTCGTGTATTTTGGAACCTCGACCCAGCCGGTGGCGGTGGTGAGCAAAGTCGGATCGCTCAAGCGCTCGTCTGAAGCGATTGAGTACAAGTCTGGCGGCGACCCCATTACCCGCAAGGGGATTGGGCGCACCAAGTACGAGGCCATCACGTTGGAGCGTGGCCTGACGCAGGACCTGGACTTTGTGGCATGGGCGAATTCTTCGCAGGTGCTCGACAAAGGATCGCCGAGCCAGTCGCTCGCGAATCTCCGCAAGGAGGTGCGTATCGATTTGCTGAATGAGGAAGGCCAGCCGGTGTGGCGCTTCTTCGTGCATCGGTGCTGGGTGTCTGAATACCAGGCGCTGCCTGATTTGGACGCCGGGGCAAATGCCGTGGCCATTGAGCATATCAAGCTGGAGAACGAGGGCTGGGAGCAAGACACCACGCTGCAGGAACCCAAGGAGACCTAGCGATGGAGTTGCCTGTAAGTGGGATGGAAGTAGTGTTCCGCGCCCCTGACGGCAACGACGACCTGGCGATTCTGGAGGCAGCAGGCGGACCGGTAGAGCAGGGACTGACGCTGTTGAAGCGGATGGCTCGGGTGCAACCGGGCGAAGGCGGGCCGCGGGAGAACGGCCTGGACCGGCAGTCTCAATGGGCAGAATTTACAGTGACGGACTTCGAGACCGCGCTGCTCGGGCTGCGTCGATTTCTGTTTGGCGACAAGGCCGGGTGCGTATTGCGCGCAACCACTCACAGTTGTGGAGTACCGATGGAACTGGAGTTCTCAATCGCGTCGTTTCTGCAGGATGTGAAGCCTGAGATGCCGCGTCGCGTGGAGCCAAGCCGCGAACACCCCGGCTGGTTTACGTTGGATGGCACCGATAAGGAGCAACTGAGGTTCCGGCTGCCGGTTGTTGACGACCAGGTGAGGGCATTGAACCATCCGGACGGCGTTGCGCTGTTGTCGAAACGGTGCATCAGCGCGGCCAGTTTGAATGCGCGCATGCGCGCGAGGGTGGAGCGGGCCATGGAGGCTATGGCTCCGACGGTTTCGCGGCCGGTCACGGGCAACTGTCCTGATTGCGGCGAAGCGTTAACCATGACGCTGCATGTGCCGCGGCTGGTGGTTGACGAGATGCGCAAGTCTGCGGCCGGTGTTCATGAAGAGATTCATGAAATTGCATCGACCTATCACTGGGACGAGGCTACGATTCTGGCGATGCCGCAGGTGCGGCGGCAGTCGTATGTGGCAACTATTCGACGCCAGGCGCGAGAGGGCGTATGACGGCAGGCAAGGGAATCGCGCGTAGTTACCTGGCTCAGTTGGCCGAACCCGTACCGCAGGGGGAGCCTGTGTTTACTGCGCGACGCGGTGCGCATTCTGGTGCGAGGGAATTGCCGGTTGAGGCACCTGTTATTGAGGATGTGATTGAGAGCCGTGAGGCGCTGAGGAGTTCGCGGCCTTCACGTGTGGTGAGACGAAAGGCGGGCGCCGCATCGGCACACGCGAAGCAGATGCCTGAAACCGTGCAGACGGACGACTCGGCAGATGCGGGGGCGGCTAGTGCGGGCGTTGGCGAGCAGAGGGTAAGTCCTGCGATTCAGCCGCAGGAGACAGGGCGCAAGCAGGAGGGCGGCGGTCATCCCAATGCGACGGTCGTTCAGTCTGCAGCTGTTCCTCGTTCATCGCATATCAATCGCGTGTCTCCACGAATGGAAGAGACGGAAGTGCGTAGCGCGGAGCCGATTGATTCGAATGCGGAACGTCGCTATGAACGGCTAAAGGGCGCTGAAAAGGCAACGAAGCTGGTGGTAGAAGATGTTGTCTCTGACGCTCGTACTGGCAATGCAGAGCCTGTGCATCGGGAGTCATCTATCAGGCCGGTAACAAGTACTCGTTACACCGTCAGCCAGCATGCAGACAAGCAGGGGGTGCGGGTTGAGCAGGTGTTTCGACCGGTGATGCAGAGTGGAGTGCGACACGCGGAGGAGCCGCTCTTGGCTGAGGCACGCACGGCTGCTGCCGATGAGCCTTCTCGAAATGAACGCACGCTGCCTCGGGAATTTGTTGCCACCGCTGGCGGCAAGAAGACTGGCGTGAGTGTGCGCATTGGGACGATTGAGGTTCGCATTTCGTCTCCGCCTCCACAGCCTGCACAGGCCGCAACACAGGCAATGAATGAGGCTCAATCCAAACCTGCCGAATCGCACCTCGGCCCGCGCCCCACGTCCCGGGAATCACTTTCAAGCGGGCTGGCATGGCAGTACGGACTGATTCAAGGTTAACGGGGATAACGGCGATGGCATGGGACGTTCAAGATCTCGCGCAAGTAACTCACCTGCTGATTCATCAGTTGAGTGAGGCGGTGAAAGCTTCGCCGCGCTACAAGCAGAATCATTTTCAGTTCGAGGTTTCAGGGCTCATGCCTGCTGTCTCCCGCAACGATGGCCATAATGTGTTGAGCCTCTATCTGCTGCACGTGGGGCGCGATCCGCATTGGAGAAATACGCCGGTCAGTGGTCAGCGCGGCCGGCCGAATACAATTCAACCGCTCAGCCTCAGTCTCTCTTATCTGCTTACCAGTTTCTCTGAAAAGAACTGGGCGATGGAGCAGTATCTGATGAGCGTGGCGCTCGCGTATTTCCACGCCAATCCAATTTACATAAGTTCGAGTGCCGAGTTCACCGTGACGGTTGAGGCCGATTCGATTGAAGAGATGAGCCGCTTGTGGCAGGCCATCACGGTGCCTATCAGGCTCTCCACGATGTTTCGCGTCGCGGTTGTTTTCCTCACGCCGGAGCTACCTCTGCCGACCCAGATGCGCACGCCTGTCGAAGTGCAGCTCAGTGTTGCGCCGGATTTGAATGCTCCCGACCCCGTCCCCGAGCCGGCACCGCGCTTGTTTGAAGTAGCGGTGCAGGTTGCCTATCGCGTGTCGCCCAACGCAACAGATCCCTCGCAGATTACGCCTGTGCTGTCGCAACCGGGGGCAGCCGCGGGAGAAAGCCTGCGCTTGCGCGGCAGTGGTTTGGATGGCACAGACGCGGCAGCTGTCTATCTGAGCTCGACGCTCGCTGGTTCGGAGTGGCCGATCACAACATGGCGCGTGCTGGGAACTTCCGCATCCGGAACCGCAGGCGATGCCGATGAATTGGTGCTTGCCTTCCCGAGTGTATACGGAGCACTGCCCGCCTTCAACACGGCGCTGACCGCAACACCTCCGCCGGGAAATTACTTCATCAAAGTAGGCAGCGCGACGCCGGCCTTCCGCAGCAATCCGCTGCCCATCGCTATTGCTCCGCAAGTGAATGGCATCGGCGCCGCGCAGCCCGTGCTGACTACCACTGCACTCCCGCCGTTTATCTATTCGTTCTCTGCAAGTGGCCTGATCGCTGGGGAAGTCTCCATCT
>Ga0302266_10000758_pt1 | contig 31772 bp, 30 predicted proteins | sample III_Bog_E1_2_FD_194559 | JGI IMG/M metagenome (GOLD analysis project Ga0302266, IMG submission 194559) | Peat permafrost microbial communities from Stordalen Mire near Abisko, Sweden - III_Bog_E1_2 | ecosystem: Environmental > Terrestrial > Soil > Wetlands > Peat | place: Sweden: Abisko...
TTTCACATCCTGCCGCCGGATGAGGGGGATGTGTTCGCCAAAACGCTCGCGATACAATTGAATCAGGCGGTGCCGGTGGCCGTCCTCCTCGCCGGCCATCTGGGTGAACATTTCGGCGGTGGCCGCGTAGTCTTTGCGGAGCGACTCGGCGAAGTCGCGGTAAATGTGGCTGTCCTCCTCCTCGGCCGTGACGGCGAGGGCGAGGATCTGCGCTTCGGTTAATTCAGTGAAATGCATGGGAATAAGTGATCCCGCCACAAGCTGGGAGGCCCGGCCGGGGATGTCAACCGCGAAACTCGCGGTGTTCGACCAACCGCAATCCTTGGCGGAGGGGAGGGCGGTCGGAAGCCGGGAAACGGCGGGAGGGGCCGAGCGGGTGAAAGTTCAAATTTCAAAAGCCAATATTTTATCTTGTTTGGCCTTGTTTAACCTCGTGAGGCTGCCTTTTAAGATACGCACAATAATGCCATTTATCAATAACAACCGGCAGTCAGTTACTTTTTGTGCGGATATTTAACGACGCCGCAAAGGCCCAACCGCTTGCCGGGCTACTATATTGCGTCCCTCTGTGGCGGGATTTCAGGCGAAATATAAAAACGCAATATAGTGCCAGTTAAATGTTGACATAAAGCATATAGATGCTTATAATGAAGGCAAGATGATGAATATCTATCGCGGCAAAATCGGACGACTTCCCGCCGGCCTCGGGGAGCCATTGCCCCAACGACTTGAGGCCGGGGAAACCGGGGAACTCCATCCGCCGGACCAACCAAACCGGGTGGAAACCAGGCTAAAATTCCCCGGAATCCAAGTTAATCCAGCCGATACGAGCATAAGTTTTCCGCCTCGGTTTTGGCCGTCGCGGAACAAGGTCAGCGCATCTCGCCACTGCCCCCGCCGCTCCGGCGGCTCCAAGCTGGGCCCGGCTTCCAGCCGGGCCCAGCTTGAGCCTGCCGCATGGCGGGGCAGGCTCGAGATGCGCCCAACGCCATTCGAGCATGGCCACGCTTTACTTTTGTCCGGTGATGCGTTTTCTTTACGGGCATGGACCAAATTCTTTCCCGGTTTTTCAAAATGGGGTGCCTCCTGGCGCTGGGAATTTCCGCCGCCGCCCAGCCGCTGCCCAAAATCGCGCTGCAACCGGCGTTTCCCAACTTGACGATTGACCGTCCGCTGGGGATGGCGGAGGCGCCGGACGGCTCGGGACGGCTGTTTTTCGTGGCGCAGGCCGGCACCATTCTCATCGTCAAAAAGGGGACGGATGGCGCGGCGGCGAAGGAATTTTTCAATATTGAAAGCCGCCAGCCTTACTTCGACAACGAGGACGGCCTGCTGAGCCTGGCCTTCCATCCCGGGTTCAAGACCAACGGCTTGTTCTATGTCTATTACACGCAGCAGAACCCCGCCGATCAGAATTCCAAGCCGCTGAATTATCCGTGTCGCAGCGTGGTCAGCGAATTCAAAGTTTCGGCCGCCGACCCGGACAAGGCGGACTTGGCCAGTGAACGAATTCTCCTGGAGGTCCAGCAGCCGTTCACCAATCACAAGGGCGGGGAGCTGGCCTTCGGCCCGGATGGTTATCTTTACTTGGGCCTGGGCGACGGCGGTCTGGGTGCCGATCCGTTTGGCAGCGGTCAGAACCCCGCGAGCCTGCTGGCCAAGATGCTGCGGATTGACGTGAATATCCGTTCCACCCCGGGTGAAGGCTGGCGGCAGCCGCCCTTGAATTACGGCATCCCGGGTGACAATCCGTTTGTGAATGAATGGACCGGGGCGCGGCACGAGATTTTCGCCGTCGGCCTCCGCAACCCGTGGCGTTACAGTTTTGACCGGCTCACGGGCGATCTCTGGGTCGGGGACGTGGGGCAGGATTTATGGGAGGAAGTGGATTTGGTCACCCGGGGCGGCAATTACGGCTGGAATGTGCGCGAGGGGGCGCACCCGTTCAAGCCCGGTCCGGCCGGGGCGCGGTATGACGAGCCGGTGATGGAATACACCCACCGGACGGATTTGCAGGCGCAGGGGATGTTCCCTGATCACAGCATCGGGTTGTGCGTGATTGGCGGCTACGTATATCGCGGCAAAAAATATCCCGCGTTGGCGGGCGTGTATGTGTATGGCGATTACAGCCTGGGAACGATCTGGGGCTTCCGTTATGACCGGGCGGCGTGCAAGGTGACGGCGGAGGGCACGCTGCTGGCCCAACACGACAACATCTCCAGCTTTGCGGAGGATGGCGAGGGTGAACTTTATACGCTGATGCTCAACGGACGGATTTACGCCGTGACCGTGCCCTGAGTTGGATCCATTCGATTTGCACCGCCGATGGACGCAGATGGACGCAGATGAAACCAAGTTGTTTTGAAAGGTTGCCCCACGCACCAGGTGTGGGGTGGCAAGGGCCGGCCGCCGGGCGCAAAAGCGGCTTTAAAATCTGCGTTCATCTGCGGCCATCTGCGGTTAAGCTCTTTTTCAACCGCATGGTTGCGGCTGAGGGGCGGCGTCAGCGCACGAAGGGTATCAGATGCACCTGGGGCGCTTTGACCAGGGCGATGAGGGGCGCGCCTTCCCGCAGCGCCAATTCCTGGCAGGCGGGCTGGGTTAACAAGGCGGTCAGCGGAAAACTGCCCGCCAGATGCACGCACACCAGCGGGCCTTCGCGCACCAGTTGGCGCACGGTGACGGCCAGGCGGTTGCGGGCGCTGGACTGGACGGCTTCGGGTGGCATCAAAATCACGTCCTCCGCCCGGATGCAGACATAAACCTCCCGGGTGCCGGACGGCAAATCCCCCGCCACGGCGGTCAGCCGGACGTCGCCCACGGTCACGGTGGCCAGCCCGTCCTGGATTTCGACGATCCGACCGGGTTGGACGGTTTCCACGGCGGTGATTTCCGCCACCGCCAGATTGACGGGCCGGCTGAACACCTCGTGGACCGGGCCTTGTTGCACATTGCGTCCACCATGCAGCACCACCACGGCATCGCCGAGGGCCAGGGCTTCAAAACGGTCATGCGTCACCAGCACCGTTGGAATGCCGGTGTGCCGGAGTTGCTGGCGCAACTCGCCGCGCAGGCGCAATCGGGTGGGGGTGTCGAGGGCCGCGAACGGTTCATCGAGCAGCAGGAGACGGGGGCGGCGCACCACCGCGCGGGCCAGCGCGACGCGCTGTTGCTGGCCGCCGGACAACTCGCGCGGGAGCCGGCCGGCCAGGGCTTCGAGCCCGAGCCAGCGCAGGGATTCCGCCACGCGTTGTTCGCGTTCGCCGGCGGACAGCGGGTTCAAGCCGTAACCAATGTTGCCCGCCACGGTGAGATGGGGAAACAGGGCGAAATCCTGCGGGACAAAACCCACCCCGCGCCGCCGGGCCGGCAGGAAATATTTCCGATCCGCCGCGAACCAGCATTCGCCGCCAAAATGAATTGTCCCCCGGTCCGGTCGTTCGAGTCCGGCCAGACAGCGCAGAAGGGTGGTCTTGCCGGAACCGGACGCGCCGAACAGCACGGTGACGCCGCCGTCCAGGCGCAGATCCTCGACGCCGATTTCCGGTCCGCCGGGAAACTGTTTGCGAAACGTCGCGGTGAGCCGTTCGGGATTCATCGGCGGCGGGAGAGTTTTTCACTGGCGTATACCGCGGCAAAGGCCACCCCCGCCGACACCATCGCCAGCACCCAGGCGTGGTTGTCTTCGTCGGCTTGCACGGCCTCGTAAATCGCCACGGGCAGGGTGGTGGTGCGGCCGGGAATATTGCCGGCCACCATGATGGTGGCGCCGAATTCACCGAGCGAACGGGCGAAGGCGAGGAGCACGCCGGCCAGCACGCCGCGCCGCGCCAGGGGCAGGGTGATGGTGAAGAAGATGCGCCATTCGCCCGCTCCGAGGGTGCGGGCGAGCTGCTCGAATTTCACCTCCACCTCTTCAAACGCCGTCCGCGCCGCGCGCACAAACAAGGGCAGGGACATGGCCGCCAGCGCCACGGCCACGGCGCGCCAGGTGAACACCACATCCAGGCCCAAAACGCGGTGCAGCCAGCCGCCCACGCCGTGCCGGCCGAAGAATTGGAGCAGGACCAAACCCGTGACGACCGGCGGCAGGACCAGGGGCAGGGTGACGAAGGTCTCGATCAGAGTCTTGCCCCGCCAGTGGAATTTGGCCAGCCACCACGCCAGCGCCAGGCCGGGGGGCACGACCAGCGCCAGACTGAACAGCGCCATGCGCAGCGAAAAACCGACGATCTGCCAGTCGGCCGGGCTCATGGACCCGGCGGGGAGGGCCGCACGATGAACCCAAATTTTACAAACACCGCCGCCGCCGGGCTGGTCCCGAGATAGGCGGCGAATTTTTTGGCCGCTTCCGGCTGCGGGGCGTCCTTGAGCAGCGCCAGGGGATAGGTGATCGGCGGCGCATCGGTGACGGGGACGGTGAACGCCACTTTCACTTTTTTGGAAACCATCGCATCGGTGACATATACGAAGCCCCCGTCCACGTTGCCGGATTCCACGGCGGCCAGCACGGAGCGGACACTGTCAAACGAAATGACCTTCGGTTCGACCGCCGGCCAGAGGCCCTGCTTTTCCAAGTAAAATTTGGCGTAGGTGCCGCAGGGGACGGATTTCACCTCGCCAATCGCCAGATGCTGGAAGGCGGTGTTCGTCAGTTCCCCCGCCGAGGGGACGGCCGCGTGGTCCGTCGGAATGACGAGGACGAGGACATTCCTGAGCAGGCTCTTGCGCGAGCCGCTGACGAGCAGGCCTTTTTTCTCCAGCACATCGGCGCGGGCCTCGTCGGCGGAAAAGAAAAGGTCCGCCGGGGCGCCGGCTTCAATCTGCCGCGCCAGGGTGCCCGAGGCGGCGAAATTGAAGACGAGGTGGTCCCCGGACTGCTGCTCGTAAGTGGCGGCGATTTCCTTGAGGGAATCCGTCAGGCTCGCGGCGGCGAAGACGGTGACGTTGGCGGCCGGGACCGCCATGGCGGCCAGCGCCAGGGTGGCGGCGGCCAGAAAACCGCAGATTTTTTTCATGGCTTCAGGGAATCAGGGAATCAGTCCACCCCGACAAACACGCTGGAGGCCTTGATGATGGCGTAGGCGGCCTGGCCCTTCTTGAGTTTGAGGCTCGTCACCGCCTCGCTGGTGACGGAGGAGACAATCTCGACGCCGGGGGCGATTTCAAGGGTGACGACGGAGCTGACGGGGCCTTTTTTGACGGCTTTAACGACGCCTTTGAGGATGTTGCGGGCGGAGATTTTCATGGTCTTTTATTTCTGTTTATTATGGTTATCCGTATATGCTTCTTATGGGTCTGGGGGGAGCCGGGGAGTGGTATTCCGGCCCGCCATGGGTTTCATGGCCATTGCCGGGGGGAAACATAGCATTCAGAGCGGGCCGGGCAAGCACTGTTTTGTTCAAACCCGTGGAATTCACGGCGGGCGCGGGCAAAACGCCCCGCGTCCGCCGTGGCTACCCCCACCTCGTTGGTCTTCTCCAGCTTCCGTCGGGCGACGGAAAAGTCAAAGCATCACGGCCGGCCCCAAGCCAGCCAACGCCGATCAGTTTAAACCGGGGGGTGGGACATTGGCGGTCCCATGGGGGATTTTTTACGGATCGGGAAGCAGGCCCAATCCTTATTGAATGGGACGGAAGGGCGTGACCCCGTTCGGCCCGGGTTCCGGGGGCGACACGCGCGGGGGAGACACTTGTGGCCCGGGCAAGGCGCGTGGGGAGGGGGGTTGAAAAAAAGGCAAAAAAGAACTTGCACAATTTTATTCTGATACTATTATTGTAACAGATATGGCGAACAACGTCCAATTCTCGATTGCGGTTCACCTCCTGGCCGGGCTGGCCTGCGGGTGTGACGCGGGCGTTACGTCCGGCCGGCTGGCCCAGAGTGTGAACACCAGTCCGAGTTTTGTGCGGCGGACTTTATCCAAGCTGGCCAAGGCGGGGTTGGTGGAGACGGCCACGGGCAAGGCGGGGTCGTGCTGGCTGGCCCGGGAGGCGAAGAATATTTCACTGCTGGAGGTTTATCGAGCGGTGGATGCGCCGAAGGCGCTCACCATTCACGGTTATGCCGAGCAAACGGCCTGCACGGTGAGCTGTCACATCAAGGCCGCGCTGGAGAAGGCGCTGGCCCAACCCCAGGAGGCGCTGGAGGCCAGTCTGGCCAAAATCAGCCTGGCCCGGATTGTGGCCGACGTGAAGAAAAATTAGTTTTTTTATCCATTACTGTTACTATACTAGTAACAATCAACCACCCAAACCAAAAAAACAAACCAAAAACCAAAAAAAGAAAGCAAAGCATATGAGCAACCACATCACGAAAAAACTCGCGGGCAAAGTGGCGGTCGTCACGGGCGCGTCCAAAGGCATCGGGGCGGCCATCGCCAAAAATCTGGCGGCGGAGGGGGCGGCGGTCGTCGTCAATTACGCCACGAGCAAGCCGGGCGCGGACAAGGTCGTCGCCGAAATCACCGGGGCCGGAGGCCGGGCCGTGGCCGTGCAGGGCGACGTGGCGAAGAAAGCGGACATCGAACGGCTGTTCCAGGAAACGAAGCAGGCCTTCGGTCCGGTGGACGTGCTGGTGAACAACGCGGGCATCTACGAATTTGCGCCACTGGAGCAAATCACGGAGGAGCATTTTCACAAGCAATTCAATTTGAATGTGCTGGGCCTGCTGCTCACCACGCAGGCGGCGTTGAAGTATTTCAACCCCGCCGGGGGCAGCGTGGTCAACTTGAGTTCGCTGGTCAGCACGCTGGCACCGCCCTACGGCTCGGTTTACAGCGCCACCAAGGGGGCGGTGGATGTCATCACCCTCTCCCTGTCCAAGGAACTGGGGGCCCGCAAGATTCGCGTCAACGCGGTCCGGCCCGGTCTGGTGGAAACCGAAGGCACGCACACCAGCGGTTTCACTTCGGGTGAATTCCATGACCAATACGTGAAGGGCGCGCCGCTGGGGCGGATCGGCCAGCCACAGGACATCGCCTCGGCGGTGACCTTCCTGGCCTCGGAGGACGCGTCGTGGATCACGGGGGAAACGCTGCTCGTGTCGGGCGGGCATCGTTGACTGGCCGCCGCGCCGCCCTGACGCGGGCGGCGCGGCGTTAGTTTAAGTTAGTTTAAAATAGGGACCCTTAAACAAAGAAAGAACTGAAATATGAAACAGACCATCGAAATCAATGAATCGAACTTCGAGAGCGAAGTGTTACAATCCCAGCAACCGGTCTTGGTGGACTTTTGGGCCGAATGGTGCGGGCCGTGCAAAATGATCGCGCCGGTGCTGGAGGAAATCGCCGGCGAGCAGGCCGGTCGTATAAAAGTGGCCAAGGTGAACGTGGACCACCATCCCGCCCTGGCGACGCGGTTCGGCATCCAATCCATTCCGACGCTGTTGTTTTTTGCGGCCGGCGAGGTGGCGGATAAAGCCATCGGGGCCGTGAGCAAACGGGCGATCCTCGCCAAATTATCACCGCTCGCCGCGCCTGTTTGAACCCTTAACCCCATATAAAAATATGAAGCTTCCAGTCGAATTTGAAGGCCGCCGGAACGCGGCAATCCTTCGCGCCCTGGGTCCCCCCGCAGCCGGGGAGGCCGGTGCGCCGGTTCAAGCCCCGCCCGGCGATGGTGAATTGCTGGACGCCTATTCCCAGACGGTAATGCAGGTCGTTGAGAAAGTCGGACCGGCGGTGGTGAACATCCGGGTTCACGGCGCGCGCCGTGAAAACCGGCCGGAGGCAGAGGCCGGCGGCAGTGGTTCGGGATTCGTCATTGCGCCGGACGGCTTCATCCTCACCAACAGCCATGTGGTCCACGGTGCGGCCGGGTTGGCGGTTTCACTGGCGGATGGCCGGGTGTTCGCCGCCGATTTGGTGGGCGACGATCCCGAGACGGATCTGGCGGTGATCCGCATCCATGCGTCGCAGTTGGTCCACGCCCACTTTGGCGATTCGAAGTTGGTCCGCGCGGGGCAGATCGCCATTGCCATCGGGAGTCCGTTCGGCTTTCAACAAACGGCGACCGCCGGGGTGGTGAGCGCACTGGGACGTTCGATGCGCTCGCAATCCGGCCGGTTGATTGACAATGTCATTCAAACCGACGCGGCGTTAAATCCGGGAAATTCGGGTGGACCGCTGGTCAATTCCCGCGGCGAAATCATCGGCGTGAACACGGCGATCATCCTGCCCGCGCAGGGGATTTGCTTCGCCATTGCGAGCAACACGGCCGAGTTTGTGGCGGCGTGGTTGATCAAAGAGGGACTCATCCGCCGCAGTTGGATTGGAGTGGCGGGTCAGAATGTGCCGATTCACCGGCGGGTGGTGGTGTTTCACCGGTTGGCGGCCGATCACGGCGTGCTGGTGGCCGGCATCGAACCCGGCAGTCCCGCGCGCCGGGCCGGTTTGCGCGAGGGCGATGTGATCGTCAGCTTTGGCGGCGAACCCGTTGCGAGCATCGACGAACTGCATCGGCACCTCGTGGCCGGGGTGATCGGCGTTCCCTCACCCATCACGGTGATCCGGCACACGGAAAAGCTTGAGCTGGTGGTGACGCCGCAGGAATTGTTCATCAACCGTCAACGAAATTAACGGAACCGGCGGGGTGGGGCGCGCCGGTCGGCGTGAACTCGATTCGGTCGGCGCGGCTGGCCGAATGATTGGCTGGCCAACCAGGGATTGCTGTCCTTGGCCGCACACCATGCGTTTAAACGGATAATCGTAAGACTACGAACCCACTGACTGGAGAGCCGGATGCGGGAGACCCGCCTGTCCGGTTCGGAGGGCGGGGCAAGGTTCTAACCCTGGTTCCCAGCCCTATCTTCGCTTCCGTCCGTGGAAACGGGGGGCAGCCAAGATGCGCCCATGCGCGTGGCACCCCGTTTCCTTTAACTTTTTGGAGAAATCGGGGAATGAGGCGAGGAGCAGGGATGTCGTCTCAGCGCAACCGGCAAAACGCCCGGGGCGAGAGGCCCAGCGCGGCTTTGAAGGCGCGCGAAAAATGGAAAGGATCCTCGAAGCCAACCTGTTCGGCGACTTGTTTGACCATTGCCCCCGGCTCCAGCAGGAGTTCGGCGGCCCGGTTCATTTTCAGGCGCATCAGGTATTGGTAGGGGCTTTGGTGGTTGTAACGGTGGAACAACCGGCAGAGATACACCCGGTGCAGATGGCACTCGCGGGCGATTTGTTCGAGCGTCCGCAATTCCAAAAAGTGGGTCTGGATGTATTGCTGGCAGGTTTGAAAGGTGGCAAAGGACAGGTTGCCCGAGCCGGCCAGCGGGGAGCGCGACTCGGCGATTTTGAGCGCCAGGCAATGAAGGAGACCCGCGCATAAATCCGGGGCATACCGGGAGCCGCGCAGACCGCTGCGGATCAATTCATCAAAGAAGGTCTGCACCTCGCCAATCTGAAAGACGCGGGAAATCCCGCCCGGGGCCAGGTGGCAGGAGCGCAGCAGGGGGAGGGCGGCGGGGCCGGTGAAATCCACAAAGTATTTCACCAAGGGGCCGGGGCCGGCGGCGGTGATGTCGTGCCGCACGCCGGGGCCGTAGGAAAACAGCATCCCGGGTTGCAACTCGGTGGTGCGCCCGCGCAGTTTCACGGTGCCGCGCCCGCGCAGGACAAACTCGAGCGAATCGAAGGCGAAGGTGGCGCGGTGGATGGAGTAATCCGGCGTGCATTGTTCGCACCCGCCGCTGACCACCGCCAGGGGAATGTGCGGGGCGGGGTTCAAATCGAGATAAAACCGGCGGGCGGAAAACACCTGCGGGGAGAAGAATTCCGGCGGGGACGGGGCGCCGGGGGGCTTTTTGGCTTTTTTGCCGTTCATCGTAAAAAGTTTATAATCGTCATGCGTTGGTTTAGTATCGGCATTGCGCGGCTGATTCGTCGAGTGTATTTTAAGATTGATAATTTTATTAAAAGCTTAACAATGGCATGACCGACGATTTAACCGCAACCAAACCGAAAACCAAATAATCTATGCACGACACCAAACGACTTGTTGAAAAGGACCCGGTCCTGAAGAAAGATGATCTGATTGTGATCACCGGCGCCGGCGGCTTCATTGCCGGCAACCTGGTCCTTTATTTCCAGAAAAAGGGCTTCACCCGCATTCGCGCGGTGGACAAAAAGCCGCTGTATGAATGGTATCTGCCGGTGGACGGTGTGGAAAATCTCTGCCTGGACGTCAGCCACGAGGCCAACTGCCGCCGGGTGTGCGAAGGGGCCGTGGAGGTCTATAACCTGGCGGCCGACATGGGCGGCATGGGTTTCATCGAGCGGTTTCGCGTGGAGTGCCTGCGCTCCATCCTCATCAACACGCACATGATCGAGGAGGCCTACCGCGCCGGCGCCCGCCGTTATTTTTATTCCTCCTCGGCCTGCGCCTACAACACCCTGCTGCAGCAGGATCCCAACGTGCGCGCCCTCAAGGAATCCGATGCGTATCCGGCCATGGCGGAGCGCGGTTACGGCTGGGAAAAGCTCGTGTCCGAAATGTTCTGCGAGGAATACTGGCATGAACGCGGCATGAAGACGGCCATCGCGCGGTTCCACAATGTCTACGGCCCGAACGGCACCTGGGACGGCGGCCGCGAAAAAGCCCCGGCGGCCCTGTGCCGGAAGGTGATCGAAGCCATTGACACCGGCCACAAGGAGATCACCATCTGGGGCGACGGCCATCAAACCCGCAGTTTCATGTATATTGATGACTGCGTGAAGGGCATTGACCGCATCATGCATGCCGACAGTCTGATCGCCACGCCGATCAACCTGGGTTCGAGTGAACTGGTGTCCATCAATGACCTGCTGTCCAAGGTGGAAAAAATCGCCGGGGTCACGCTCAAGCGGAACTACGATTTGAACGCCCCCCGCGGCGTGGCCGGGCGCAACAGCGACAACACCTTCATCAAGAAGATGCTCAAGTGGGAGCCGGACACCACCCTGGACAAGGGGTTGGCCGCCACCTACAAGTGGATCAGTGTGCAGTATCACAACCGCAAAAAAGGCAAGCGCGTCGTCGAGTGAAAAAGCCGCCCTTCATCACCGAGCTTATCGGCAGCATTCCCAACCGCCTGCAATTGGCCGGCGGTTGGATTGACCAGCCGTTTATTTCCCAGCTCCACACGGAGCCTCCCGGCTCGATGGTGGTGGCGGCGTTGGAACCCACGTTTCGGGTGATGGACCGGGCCGGCTGCGCGAGCGGCACCCGGGCCATCGCCACGAAATTGTGGCAGGGCCGGCTGCCCCAGCGTCCGCCGGCGGACTTGGTGCGCGAGTTATACGCCGCCGAAAACGAGGGCAAAGCCGAGCCGAGCGGTTCGCAGGACATGATCGGTCTGATTTATCCGGGCGTCAACCGGCTGGATTATGATTACACGGTTCACGGCGGGGTGTTTCCGGCGCACATTGAAACGTTGAATGACGCCCGGTCGGGCCGCTGGCTCTCGCAGGTGCTGCACCTGCTGCCGGTGGAACCGCGCCCGGAAGGTTATAATCCGCTGGGCGAGAAAAACCTGGATCCCCGGTGGATCCGCCGGCTGGGCCGCACGGGCAAGGACTGTTTTGACGCCATTAAGAACCGGGATCTCGAAGGCCTGGGCGCGTCGCTGAATGAAACCATGCGCTGCTGGGAAAAACTGCTGCCGCACGTGGTCCGGCATCCCCTGATCAAGTTTGACCTGAAAGGGCTGTTAAAAGTATATCAAAAACATTATCCGGGGGCGATGTTCTCCGGCTGCGGGGGCGGCTATTTGCTGGTGGTCTCCAAGGAACCGGTGCCCGGGGCGCTGCAAGTCACCATCCGCACCACGCCATCAAAATCCCCATGAGCGGCCCCCCTCCCTCCATTGTCGTCAGCGGCGCGTTTGACAATATCGGCGCGACCGATTTGCGCCTGCTTGAAGAAGCCGCGAAACTGGGCGAATTAACCGTGCTGTTGTGGCCGGATGAGGCCGGCCCGCAACTGGCCGGCCGGCCGTATAAGTTTCCGCTGGCGGAACGGCTCTATTTTCTGAACGCCGTGCGTTACGTCACCCGGGTCATTCCGGTGTCGGGCGTGATTGATCCTGATGCCCTGCCGGCGACGGCGGATTTTAAACCGGCGGTCTGGGTGGACCGGGAGGAGGCCGCCAACCCGGCGCGCCGCGCCTTCAGCCAGAGTCACCAGTTGCAATATGTGGTGGTGGGCACGGACGCACTGAACACCTGGCCCGAGCCGCCGCCCATGGCCTCGGCTCCGGGTAAGAAAAAGGTGGTCGTCACGGGCTGCTACGACTGGTTCCATTCCGGCCATGTGCGGTTTACGGAAGAAGTCAGCGCCTACGGGGACCTGTATGTGATTGTCGGGCACGACGCCAACATCCGCCTGCTCAAGGGCGAGGGCCATCCGCTGTTGCCGGAGGCGCAACGGCGCTATGTGGTGGGTTCCATCAAGTATGTCAAGCAGGCCCTGGTTTCCTCCGGCGACGGCTGGCTGGATGCGGACCCGGAAATCAAACGGCTCCAGCCCGATATTTATGCCGTCAACGAGGATGGGGACAAGGGGGGCAAGCGGGAATATTGCCAGCAGCGGGGGATGGAATACCTGGTGCTCAAGCGCACGCCGGCCCCCGGTCTGCCGCGCCGCAGCAGTACGGATTTGCGGGGCTTTTAATTTCGGGCCGGGTCGGCTAATCTATGCGGGACCCTCGGCGCTGAAATGATCGTTTAGTTTGATTGGGTGAGGGATTCTGCGGTGGGGGCGGGGATGGATCAACCGCCGCCGGTGGTCGAAATGCACGAAACAACATATCAACACATTACCATGAAAAAAACACTGTTAACCATCGCGGCGGCCGGCCTGCTCCTGGCGGGAGCGGGTTTGCGCGCGGCGGAAACGCCCGCCCCCTTCACCTTGTCCCTGCCCATTGCGCCGGGGACGTTCCAAGGGACGATGGATTCGCTCACGAATTACACCTGCCCCGAGTGGTTCCGCGACGCCAAGTTCGGCATTTGGGCCCACTGGGGGCCGCAGGCCGTGCCCATGGAGGGCGATTGGTATGCCCGCAAAATGTATCAACAGGGCTCGCCGGATTACAAAGACCACCTCGCCCGCTACGGTCATCCCTCCACCAACGGCTGGAAGGACATCATCCCGCTGTGGAAGGCCGAAAAATGGGATCCGGACCGGCTCATGAAACTCTACAAGAAGGCCGGCGCGCGATATTTCGTGAGCATGGGGTCGCATCATGATGATTTTTTCCTCTGGAACTCGCCGTTGCACAAGTGGAACGCCGTCAACTACGGCCCGCATCGCGACGTGGTGGGCGACTGGCAGAAGGCGGCGCAACGGCAGGGTCTGCACTTCGGGGTTTCGGAGCATCTCGGCGCCAGCTTCACCTGGTTCCAAGACGCCCACAAATCGGACAAAACCGGGCCGCTGGCCGGCGTGCCCTATGACGGCGCCAATCCCGCCAACTGGGATCTCTACCACTTTCCGGCGGAACCCGGCGACACGGCCTGGTATTCCACCAATCCCCGCTGGCAGCAGCAATGGTATAATGAGATCAAGCAACTGGTGGACGATTACCATCCCGACCTGCTGTATAGCGATGGCGGCGTGGCCTTTGGCCGGGACAATGTGGTCGGCTTGAGCCAGATTGCCAACCTCTACAACGTCAGCGCCAGCCGGCATGGCGGCCAGACCGAGGCGGTTTATAATTGCAAGCAACCCTCGGGTGGGCGCTGGGTGCAGGATTATGAACGCGGCGTCAACGGCGGCATCAACCCCGACCCCTGGCAGACCGACACCTCCATCGGCGACTGGTTTTACAACCGGCACTGGAAATACCAGCCGTTGAGCTGGACCGTTCACATGCTGGTGGACATCACCAGCAAAAACGGCAACCTGCTGCTCAACGTCGTGCTGCGGCCCGATGGTTCGCTGGACCCGGAGGTGGAGACCATGCTGCACCAACTGGCCGATTGGACGGCCGTCAATGGCGAGGCGATTTACGGCACGCGCCCCTGGCTGCTCTACGGCGAAGGGGCGGTGAAGGCCAGGGGCGGGGCGTTCAAGGAAAATTATCAATACTCGGCCAAGGACATCCGTTTCACCACCAAGGGCAAAACGTTGTATGCCATTGCGCTGGGCTGGCCGGCGGACGGAAAATTCATCATCCGCGCCCTCGGCAAATCCGACGATGCCACCGTCAACCAGATCAAACGCGTGAACCTGCTCGGTCACTTTGGCCGGCTGAAATTCACCCAGACGGCCGACGGTCTGGTGGTGGAGTTGCCGGACAAGCAACTGAGCGACCTCACCTGTTCGCTCAAAATCACCGGCAGCAACCTCAAACCGGTGAACCAGGACGCAAACTAAGTCAGCACCGGGCCTTTGGCCCCGGTGTGGCGGATGTCGAGGGCCTCGCAGAGGAAGACGACATCTTCGGCCACATTGGTGGCATGATCGGCGATGCGCTCCAAGCTTTTGGAAATCACCATCATATGGAGGCAGCGCCCGATGTCTTCGGGGTGATCCACCATGTGCTGCGCGAGCACTTGGTGGATTTCCTTGTTCAAAGCATCCACTTCCCGGTCCCGCGGGATGACCGCCCGGGCGGCGGCGGAATCGCGGTGGACAAACGCATCCAGCGCCCCCTTGAGCATGTCCAGGGCCAGGCCGGCTAGGCGGGTCAGTTCCAGGTGCATGCGCAATGGCGGTTCCTGCGCGAGGTCCACGGCGCGCTTGGCGATTTTCGAGGCTTCGTCCCCGATGCGCTCGAGGTTTTGGGCGATTTTCATCGCCACGGTGACGAGCCGCAAATTCGTGGCCAGCGGCGCCTTGGTGAGCAGTTGAATGACCAGGTCGTCAATCTCCACTTCATACTGGTCAATGATGTGGTCGCTTTCCTTGACCTCCATCGCCAGTTGATAGTCCCGTTGTATCATCGCCTGGAGCGCCTGGTTCACGGCCCGCTCCGCGTGGCTGGCCATGGTCAGCAATTTGTGCCGCAGGGCGTCCAGTCCCATTTCAAAATGATTTTCCATAATCCAGTTTTTGCCGGTGCTCAACCAAACCGTCCCGTCACATAGTCTTCGGTCTGTTTCTTGGCGGGATTAGTGAAGACTTTGGCGGTGGCGTCAAATTCCACCAGTTCCCCGATGTAAAAAAAGGCGGTGAAGTCGGAAATCCGGGCCGCCTGCTGCATGTTGTGGGTGACGATGACAATCGTGAAATTTTCCTTCAATTCCAGGATCAACTCCTCCACGCGGGCGGTGGCGATGGGGTCCAGCGCCGAGGCCGGCTCGTCCATGAGGATGATTTCGGGCTTGATGGCGATGGCGCGGGCGATGCACAGGCGCTGTTGCTGGCCGCCGGAAAGTCCCAGCGCACTCGCATGGAGGCGGTCTTTCACCTCGTCCCACAGCGCCGCGCCGCGCAGGCTTTCCTCGACGGCGGCGGCCAGCGAGCCCTGGTCCTTCAGGCCGTGCAGACGCAGGCCGTAAGCCACATTTTCAAAAATGGATTTCGGAAACGGGTTGGATTTCTGAAACACCATCCCCACCCGTTTGCGCAACTCGATCACATCCACCGCCGAATCATAAATGTCATGACCGCCAATCTTCACCGCCCCTTCGATGCGGACATTGTCAATCAGGTCGTTCATCCGGTTCAGGCAGCGGAGCAGGGTGGATTTGCCGCAACCCGAAGGGCCGATGAACGCCGTCACCACCCGCTCCCCGAGCGTGAGCGAGATGTTTTTCAGCGCCTTGGACGCCCCGTAGTAAAGCGACAGGTTTTCAATCGAGATCAATGCCTGGCTGCCGGCGGGAACGCCGGTTCGCGCCTCGGCGGGGACGATTTTGGGCAGGGATATTTCCGGCATAAGTTGGGTCATTGCAGCAGCCGCATTTTGCGCCGCATGTTGGAGCGGATCAGGATCGCCACGATGTTCAGGGCGAACGTCAGGATCAACAACACCAGCACCGTGGCATATAAAATCGGCTGGGTTTTGTCAATGTTGGGCGACTGGGTGGACAGCACGAACACGTCATACCCCAAATCCATGAACTGGTCCGTCAAATGCGTGGGCAGCGTGGACATGTAATACGCCACGCCGGTGAACAGAATGGGCGCCACTTCGCCCGCCGCCCGGCTGATGGACAGAATCCCGCCCGTCAGGATTCCCGGCAGGGCCTGCGGCAGGACAATCTTGACGATGGTTTTCAGTTTGGTCGCCCCCAAGGCCAGGCTGGCCTCCCGCAAGCCCGGCGGCACCGCCTTAAGGGATTCTTCCGTGGCCACGATCACCACTGGCAGGGTCATTACGGCCAGGGTCAACGATGCCCAGATTAGCGAGGGCTGGCCCCAGGCCTGGCTGCCGTTGTGCAGGATCGCATCCAGGTTCTTCCCCACAAAATTAATGAAGAAACCGAGGCCGAACAAACCAAACACCACGGAGGGCACCCCGGCCAGATTGTTCACCGCCGCCCGGATGATGCGCGTCAACAGGGCCGTATTGGGCGCGTATTCGGTCAGATACACCGCCGTGATCACCCCGACGGGCAGCACGAAAATCGTCATGAGCAACACGCGGATGGTCGTTCCCACAATCATCGGCAGGATGCCCGTCGTCGCGGGGTCAAAAATGTCCTTCTTTGGAATCGTTGAAACAAACCGCCAGGACAAGTTCGGCAGGCCGTGGATCACCACGTCCGTCAGGATCACCACCAGAATCGCGAGGATCAGAAACGTCGCCGCGCCCGTGAGCCCCGTGAACAGGAACGAGCCCAGCCGGAATTCCTTCGCCCGGAAATGCGTGGTCGCCGGAGTACTCATCAGGTCTTGCCCTCCAGGCGTTTTTTCAACCGGTCCATCACCAGCACCGCCGCCATGTTGGAAAAGAAGGTCACCACGAACAGCATGGCCCCGATGAGGAAGAGAATGCGGTAGTGATCGCCCCCGGCCACCACCTCGCCCATCTCGGCGGCAATCGTGGCGGTGATCGTGCGCGTGGAATCAAACAGGTTCCACGACATGATGCTCGCATTGCCGCTGGCCAGCAGCACGATCATGGTCTCCCCCATGGCCCGGCCGAAGCCCAGCACCACCGCCGCAAACACCCCCGGCAGCGCCGCCGGCAGCACCACCTGCCAGGCCGCCTGCCAGCGCGACGCCCCCAGCGCCAGCGCCGCCTGGGTGAAGCTCCGGGGCACGCTCGTCAGCGAATCCTCCGCGATGGAAAACACCACCGGGATGATCGCAAACCCCAGCGCGATCCCCGCCACGAAGGCGTTGAGCCGTGATTCATAACCGAATATTTTTTGCAGCACGGTCGCCATCACGATCAGCGCAAAAAAGCCCACCACCACCGAGGGGATCCCGGAGAGCAACTCGATGGCCGGTTTGATGATCTCCTTGTATTGCGGGCGTGATAATTGAGAGACATAGATCGCTGCGGCCAGCGCCAGCGGCACGGCAAAGAGCAGGGCCACAAAGGTCGCCTTGATGCTCCCCACGATCAACGGCACCAAGTTATATTTTTTGATGGTCGAGACCGGCTGCCAGATATAGGAGGGCCGGTCGTAGCCCGTCCACTGGTGGGGCAGCAGCAGGTAACGCCATTCCGTCGTATTCACCCCGGCGTCCTTGTCCTCGGGCGCCTCTTTGGCCGCGTCCACCTTGGTCTGCATCAACAATTCCTTCGTGTCCCGGTCCATCGCCTTGAATTGTTCCGGGGTCAATTCCAGATAGGCGCGAAGTTTTTCGGGCGGGATTTTGTCCAAATCCGCCACCGGAATGACGGCTTGGCGGGCGGCGCTGTTCATCTGCCCCAGCAGCAACGGCAGCGCCTCCCGGGTGACAAACGCGAAAATCAAGAACACCATCACAATGGCCGTGAGCGACACCACCAGAATCCCCTTTTCCGCCAGCCACTCCAGCGGGCGCGCATTATGCCCGCGGTGGATGCCCATCCAGCCTTGGGTGCGCCGCGCTTCAGTTTTGGGGGTTTCGCTCACGTTTAAAATCGGGGCGGGCGGAGCGGGGTCTGTCTGGCCGGCACTGCTCCGCCCGCTGAAATGATTCGTTTAAGTCACTGCGACCCGGGTCAATGGCTGCGCAAATCGCCCGGCAGCGGATAATATCCCTGGTCCTTCACGATTTTTTGTCCGTCGTCGCTGCGAATCCAGTTCAGGTAGGCCGCAATGTCGCCCTTGTCCAGCGCGGGATTGACATAGACATACAGGTAGCGCCAGATGGGATAACTCTGGTTTTCCACATTCGCCTCCGTGGGCTCCACCGCCGGGGAAGCGTCATCTTTTTTCACATTCAAATGTTTCACGCCCGAGCCGTAGGCCGCGCCGCCGTAGCCAATGCCCCCTTTATCCCTGCCCACCGCCTGAACCAGCGCCGCCGTGCCCGGCATGGTTTGCGCGCTGGAGGCGAAATCCTCGCCCTTCAACACATTCGATTTGAAAAATTCATAAGTTCCCGAACTGTTTTCCCGGCTGTAAATCGTGATCGGCGCATCCGGCCCGCCGATTTCGTTCCAGTTCTTGATTTTTCCGGTGAAAATGCCCTTCAATTGATCAATGGTCAGCTCCTTGATCGGGTTGCTGTCGTTGACATAAACCGAGAGGCCGTCCAGGGCCACCTTGTATTCCGTCGGCTTTTTGTTGAAGGCCATGATGCACTTTGCCAATTCGGCCGCCTTGATCTGCCGGGAGGCGTCGCATAAATCCGTCGTTTGCGCCTGCAAGGCCGCGAACCCAATCCCCGAGCCGCCGCCGGTCACGTCAATTTTGACGTCCGAGTGCAGGCCCATGTAGGTTTCCGCCCACTTTTGAGCCAAAATCACCAGCGTGTCGGAACCCTTGACCGTGATGGTGCCGGCGTGCGTGCCGGCGGCCATGCCCAAGGCCAGAGTGGCTGCCAAAATTTGTAGGACGAGTCGTTTCATTTGTTGTTTTTTAGGACCGATTATGGGTTGAGTTTATCATTTCCATCCAGAAAATGTCCATCTCAAGTGTGCGCAACCAGCGCGACACGCCAGACAGGCATCCCGGGAGGAATCGTTTGTTGACGTTCTGTCCCGTCTATCTTGCGCAGCGTCTGTTACAATCACGCGGCTTCAATGTTACGATTGTGTGACAACCGGGGGTCGGGCATCCATGGTGACAATGAATACACCCCCCCTGCCGGGCGCGTGCGTGCGGACGGTTATTGGTGCCGCCGACTCCCCAGTCTGCTGGCTCGCAGGTTTCCAAACCCGCTGACTATATACTGCAAACCGTCGCCTTCGACACTGGGACGGCCTGCCGATTTGGCAATCGGCGATACCGCGGGTTGGTCCCGCAAAGTGGGATGCGCTACGGCTCGCGGAAGGTGCCTGTAAGTTGGAGCGTACGGGGTCGTTTACAAGGTGAGCATTTCGCCGGTTTCGCGGCCGTCATAGCCGGGCAGTTCGCTGATGCGTTGGCGGTAGGCGCGGGTGCGCAGGAGCCGCACCAGGGCCAGGAGGCGCGGGTCGTGTTGGTGGGCGGCGTGAAAACCCAAGTCCATCGTCTCGGTGCGCACGGGCAGAAAATTCAGACCCGCCTCCGCCGCGCTGAAGCGCACGCACACCCCGGCCTCGGCCCACCCGGCGCGCACGGCTTCGGCCACGGCCGCGTGACCGTCCACTTCGCGCCCGGCAAACGGTCGTTGGCCCGGCAGGCCGTCCAGACATTCCCGCGCCGCCGACCCCGGTTCGCGGGCCGCCCAATGCAATGGCCGCCGGGCCACCGCTTCCGTCGAGCGGGAATGATTGTCGGTGGCCAGGGCGATGCCGGATTCCCATTGGGCCAGACGCAACAACCGGCCTTCGCCGCCGAGGGAGGCGCGGACGGTTTCGGCATTGCGGTCGGGGGTCTCCGGGGTGGAGTAATGCAGGCCGGCCACATGCACCAACCGCTGCTTGAGCAGCTCCAGCGCCACGCGGCCGCCGCGCGGAAACACCAGCAGCCGGAAGCCCGACGCCCGCGCATATTCCGCCGCCAGCAGGCCCGCCGCCGGGTCGCAGGTGGCCATGATCAGGGTGGTTTCCGGACCGGCGGGCGCGCCTTCCCGCAGCACGCCGTCCCGCCAGATTCCGTCGTGGGGCAGGGGATTCAAGGCCACCGCCTCAACGGGATACAGCCGGCGGCGACGGCCGATTTCCGCCTCCCAATAGCGGCAGGATTCCCCGCGCGGAAGCCAGGCCCAGGCGGGCTCCACCGGGGAAGGCGGGTTGACCCCGCCGCGCTGGAATAATTCTTCGACCGAACATTCGAACACCGTCGCCAACGCCAGCGCGGTGGCCACGGACGGTGAAAGGCGTTCGCCCTCGATGGCGCTGACCGCCGCGCGCGAAATGCCGGCCCGCTGCGCCAGGTCCGCCTGCGACCATTTGCGCGCCAGTCGTCGGGCCGCCACTGAATTTGACGCCAGAATATTGTCGCTCATGGAGATGATCCTCTCACATTATACATAACCCCCCGCCGTCGGTTGCTGCAAATGGAAACGACCCGGCAAAATCTGTCAATAGTTTGGTAAAGGAGGACTAGTCGGAACCGGGCGGCCGCCTGATATTGGGCGTGCGATACGGATCAGTAATGTCGAATCAAATGCCACAACCGCCCGGCCCGCCCACCGGTGCCCGCCGCACCTCCGGCGGATGCTTTCATTGCGGGGAACCGTGCCCGGACGGGGCGTTTGCCTTGGATGACCGGAACTTCTGCTGTCTGGGCTGCCAGACGGTGTTCAGTCTGCTCCACGAGAACGGCTTGGGCCGGTATTACAGTTTGGAATCCACCCCCGGCACGCGCGTCAAGGCGGCGGGTGTTTTAAAATGGGCGTTCCTGGACGACCCGGTGGTGGGGGAACAACTATTCGATTTCGCCGACGGCACCCAGGCGCGGGTCACGTTGCATCTGCCCGCCATCCACTGCGTCGCGTGTGTGTGGCTGCTGGAAAACCTCTTCAAGCTCCATCCGGGCGTGGGGCGGGTGGTGGTAAATTTTGCCCGGCGGGAAGCGGCCATCACCTTTGACCGCCACCGGATCAAATTCAGCGAACTGGCGGCGCTGCTGACCAGTCTTGGTTACGAACCCCGGTTCAGTCTGGGGGAAACGAAAACCCCGGCCCCGGCGGCGGGGCGGAAAAAAGCGTGGCTGCAACTCGGCTTCGCGGCGTTCGGCTTCGGCAACATCATGCTCATGTCGCTGCCGTTTTATCTGGGCTTGGACACCGTCAACGGCCCGTGGTTCAAGCTGGTGGCGGGCTGGCTGAGCCTGGCCCTGGCGCTGCCGGTGGTGGTGTATGGCGCTTCGGATTTCTGGCGCGCGGCCGCCGCGGGGCTCCGGCAGCGGACGCTGACCCTGGAAGTCCCCATCGCCCTGGGGCTGGCGGCGATTTACGGCACGAGCATTTTTGATGTGGTGGCGCATCGCGGCCCGGGCTATTGCGATTCCCTGTGCGGCCTCATTTTCTTCCTGCTGTGCGGGCGGATGTTCCAGAAAATGACGCACGACCGCCTCACTTTCGACCGCGATTACCAGGGGTTTTTCCCACTCTCCGTGATGCGGGTCACGGCCGGGGGCGAGGAAAGCGTCGCGATCTCCCGCCTGCAAACGGGCGACCGGCTCAGCCTGCGCAACGGCGAATTGCTGCCCGCCGACGCCCGGCTCGTCAGCGGGGAGGCGTGCCTGGATTACAGTTTTGTGACCGGCGAATCCGACCCGGTGAAACGCGACGCCGGCGACCATCTCTACGCCGGCGGCCGCCAGGTGGGCGGCGCCATCACGGTGGAAACCCTCAAGCCCGTGGCACAAAGTTATCTGGCCACGCTCTGGAACCACGAGGCGTTCCGCAAACCGCGCGACCACGATTTGGATTCGCTGACGAACCGTTACAGCCGGCGGTTTACGAAACTGGTGGTGGGAGTGGCGCTCACGGCGGCGGCCTGCTGGCTGTTCAAAGACGCGGCGAAAGCGGAAAAGGTGTTCACCTCGGTGCTGATCGTGGCCTGTCCGTGCGCGCTGGCGCTGGCGGCGCCGCTGACGCAGGGCACCGCCCAACGACTGCTGGCCCGCTTGAATATTTTTCTGAAAAACGGGCCCGTACTCGAACGTCTGGCCGGGGTGGACACGGTGGTGCTGGACAAGACCGGCACCCTCACCACGGCGGATGTGCGCGGGGTGAAATTTCAAGCGGCGGCGGCCGCCGGGCTGACGCCGGAGGAAGGGCAATGGATCGGTTCACTCGCCCGCTGCTCGACCCATCCGACCTCGGTGCGGATCACAAAATATCTGACGGCCGACCCGCTGCCGGTGCGGGGTTTTGACGCGACCCCGGGCGGCGGCATTGGCGGGGAAATCGCCGGGCACCGGGTGCTGCTGGGTTCCCCCGCCTGGTTGCTCCGGCAGGGCATCGGAACGGACGTCCCGCCCCCAACCACCAGCGGGGCCCAGGTGGTGATTGACGGCCGGTGGCGCGGCGGGTTTGTCCTGGAAAACTCGTTGCGGCCCGAAGCCGCCCGGCTGATTGCGCAACTCGGGGACCGGTTTGAACTGGCGCTGTTGAGCGGGGACAATGAACGCGAAGCCGAACGGTTTCAAACACTGTTTGGCCGGCGCGCGATCCTGCGCTTCAATCAAAGCCCGGCGGACAAACTGAATTTCATCCGCGAACTGCAGGCGCGGGGGCGGCGGGTGATGATGGTGGGCGACGGCTTGAATGACGCGGGGGCGCTCAAACAGGCGGATGTCGGCGTGGCCGTGGTCGAACAAATCGGCGTATTTTCCCCGGCCAGCGATGTGATCCTGGACGCGGAACAATTGCCGCAACTCGCCCGGGTGCTGGCCTACGCCCGGGCGGCGGCCCGGGTGGTGCGCGCCGGCTTTCTCATTTCCGCATTATATAATCTGGCCGGGGTGGGCATTGCGGCGGCCGGCCTGCTGGCCCCGATCGTTTGCGCCATCCTCATGCCGGTCAGTTCGATCACGGTGGTGGTCTTCGCCGGCGGCGCCACGGCCTGGCTGGGCGCGCGGATTTTGCGGTCGCCCCGACGGCGGGCACCCACCCCCGCCGAAACCGGGCTGGTGATGCCCGCCACAACTTCACTGGAGGCGGCATGAGCGTGCTGATCATCCTCATGCTCGTGAGCCTGGCCGTGGGCCTGACCTTTCTGGGCGCGTTCATCTGGTCCGTGCGCAGCGGCCAATACGAGGACACGCTGACCCCCGCCCTGCGCGTGCTGCTGGAAGACGCCACCGTCACCCCTTTTCAGGAGCCTCCGGAGAGCCACGCCGCTCCCTTTCCGGATTCCACCACCAACCCGGGAGCGGCCCAACACAACCCCAACCATGCAACCGATCAAGCAGACCGATTATGAACGTGGAAACCTTTAAATACGACAACCGGGTGGTGCGCGCCTTCGCCATTGCGACGGTCGTCTGGGGGATCGTCGGAATGCTGGTCGGGCTGCTCGCCGCCGTGGAACTATTCTACCCCGGCGCGAACCTGAACCTGCAATTCATCACCTTTGGCCGCATCCGCCCGCTGCACACCAACGCGGTGATTTTCGCCTTTGTCGGCAACGGCATGTTCATGGGCATTTATTATTCGCTGCAACGCCTGTGCAAGGCGCGGATGTTCAGTGATTTCCTGAGTTGGTTTAATTTCTGGGGCTGGCAGGCCATCATTGTCAGCGCGGCCCTCACGCTGCCGCTGGGCTTCACCACCAGCAAGGAATACGCCGAACTGGAATGGCCCATCAAGATCGCCATCGCGGTCGTCTGGGTGGTGTTCACCGTCAATTTGATCGGCACCATCCTCAAGCGCCGGGAAAAACACATGTATGTGGCCATCTGGTTTTTCCTGGCCACGGCCCTCACCGTGGCGGTGCTGCACATCACCAATTCCATGACCATGCCGGCCGGCTGGTTCAAGAGCTACTCCATGTATGCCGGCGTCCAGGACGCCCTGGTGCAATGGTGGTATGGCCACAACGCCGTGGCGTTCTTTCTCACCACGCCCTATCTCGGCCTCATGTATTATTTCCTGCCCAAGGCGGCCAACCGGCCGATTTTTTCCTACCGGCTGTCCATCATCCATTTCTGGGGGCTGATCTTCATCTACATCTGGGCCGGGCCGCATCATCTGCTCTACACCTCGCTGCCGGACTGGGCGCAGTCGCTCGGGATGGTGTTTTCCCTCATGCTCATCGCCCCGAGCTGGGGCGGCATGTTGAACGGCCTGCTCACCCTGCGCGGTGCGTGGGACAAGGTGCGCCAGGACCCGGTGCTCAAATTCATGGTGGTGGCCATCACGGCCTACGGCATGGCCACCCTGGAAGGCCCGCTGATGGCGGTCAAATCCGTCAACTCGCTCTCGCACTACACCGACTGGACCATCGCCCACGCGCACTCGGGCGCGCTGGGTTGGAACGGTTTCTTCACCTTCTCCATGCTGTATTATCTGTATCCCAAACTCTATAACACCAAACTCTGGTCCACCAAGCTGGCGAATTACCACTTCTGGATCGGCCTGCTCGGCATCATGTTCTACCTCATCCCCATTTACGTGGCGGGCCTCACCGAGGGGCTGATGTGGAAACAGTTCACCAGGGACGGCTTCCTCCAATATCCGAACTTCCTGGAAACCATCGTGCAGGTGGTGCCGATGTTCCGCCTCCGTTCGGTGGGCGGCACGCTCTACTTCGTCGGTGTCCTGTTGATGACCTGCAATTTGTATCGCACCGCCAGGGCCGGCAAATTTGAGCCCGACACCGAGGCCCAGGCCGTGCCGTGGCAGCAAATCCCCGCCGCCCCGCATGGCGGCACCGGCTTCCATCGCCTGCTCGAAGGCAAACCCCTCATCTTCACCGTGCTGGCCGTCGTGGCCATCCTCATCGGTGGCATTGTGGAAATCATCCCCATGTATCTCATCAAAGAAAATGTCCCGACCATCGCCAGCGTGAAACCCTACACGCCGCTCGAAGTCCTGGGGCGCGACCTCTACATCCGCGAAGGCTGCCTGGGCTGTCATTCCCAGATGATCCGCCCCTTCCGCTCCGAGACCGAGCGTTACGGCGAATATTCCAAGGCCGGCGAATTCGTCTATGACCATCCCTTCCTCTGGGGGTCCGAGCGCAAAGGGCCGGACCTCGCCCGCGAAGGCGGCAAATACCCCGCCGCCTGGCATTACAACCACATGGACGACCCGCGCGCCACCTCGCCCGGCTCGATCATGCCGCGTTATTCCTGGTTGCTGACCCAGAAACTCGAGACCGATTCCCTGCCTTCCCGCCTGGCCGCCCTGCGTCGCGTCGGTGTGCCGTATCCCGCGGGTTATGAAAATGGGCCGGCGCAAAAAGACCTACAGGCGCAGGCGGAAAAGATCACCGCCGACCTCAAGCAAGGCGCGGTCACGGCGGATTCTGACCGTGAGATCATCGCCCTCATCGCCTATCTGCAACGGCTCGGCACGGACATCAAGGCGGCGCCCGCCGCCCCCGCCGCCGGCCAATAACCCCCGACCCCTGACACCTTATGTATCAAAACGTTTTGGAAAGCATCAAAGGGATCGGCCTTTACGGGATCGTCTCGATCCTCATCTTCTTCGTGTTTTTCACCGGCATGCTCGTGTGGGCGTTTGCGCTGAAAAAAAATTATCTCAACACCATGGGCAACCTGCCGCTGGAAGATGGCCAACGACCGGAAACCGCAACCGATAAAATTCAATCCTGAACCTTATGAGCAACCATCCCCAAGATCCGCTGCTGCTGGATCACGAATACGACGGCATCCGGGAACTGGACAACCGGCTGCCCCGCTGGTGGGTGTGGCTGTTTAATATCACCATCGTCTTCGCGGCCGTGTATCTGCTCTATTACCATGTGCTGGGCGGCCCGTCGTCGGCGCAGGAATACGCCGCGGAAATGAAAGCCGGCGATCAAATCAAAGCCGCCGCCATGGGCAAGTTTGAAACCGGCATCGCCGCGCTGCAACCCCTGACCGACCCCGGCGTGCTCAACCAGGGCCATCAAATCTACGCCCAACTCTGCGCCCCGTGCCATCGCGCCGATGGTGGTGGGTTGGTCGGGCCGAACCTGACGGATGATTACTGGATCCACGGCGGCAAATATTCCGACACCGTCACGGTCATCTGGAACGGCGTGCCCGCCAAGGGCATGATCACCTGGAAGAACAGCCTCAAACCAGACCAAATCGAGGCCGTGGCCAGCTACCTCTACACCCTGCGCGGGGCCAAATTGGCCACGCCCGGCAAACCGCCCGAAAACCAAACCCCGGTCAAAGCCGCGCCGTCGGCGTTTGAGTGAAAACAAACTCATGTTCTGCGCGCGGTGCATCCCGAAGTTGTGGGCGGTCTTCAGGCGAAGGCATTTGGAGTGCGGCGACCCGTCGCCGCTTTTGGACGAGACGACCCGTCGTCGAGTTCAAAAACGCGCCCCCGTCCGACCGCCCCAAGAACATCAGGATGCACGGTTTTTCGCGGGTGCATCTCGAATGGCGAATTGCTCCGACTCCTGCGCGATCCCAGCGAATCGGCGCGGAGGCTCAGAGATTTTGCCCCCTTTGCCGGCCGCCTCAGTCGCGAAGAACGCCGGCAGGCGGAACCCGAATGCGCATACCATTTCTAATCCATTTGCTGCATTCCGTGGTTGCCCTGGCACCCCCGCACCGGAATCATTCAAGCTGAAATTCCATGCCAACCCCGACTGATACCCCCTCAAAAAAACCGCCGCTCCCCGGGGACGATTTCCGCGATCACATCGCCACCGCCGATGCGGAGGGCCGCCGCCAGTGGGTTTTTCCGCGCAAAGTCAATGGAAAATATTACCGCTGGCGCACCGAGTTCAGTTGGCTGCTGCTGCTCATCATGTTCACCGGGCCGTTCATCACCATCCGGGGCAATCCGCTGTTGCTGATGAACATCCCGGAACGCAAGTTCGTCGTCCTGGGCCAGATCTTCTGGCCCCAGGACATGATCATCTTCGCCTTCGCCCTGCTGTTGTTTCTGACCGGGATCGTCATTTTTACGACGGCCTACGGACGGTTGTGGTGCGGCTGGGCCTGCCCGCAAACGGTGATGATGGAGATGGTCTTCCGCAAGATTGAATACTTCATTGAAGGCGACGCGCCCGAACAGCGGTTGCTGGCCAAAGCCCCGTGGCACTCCGGGAAAATCCTGAAGAAAACCGCCAGGCACTTGATTTTTTTCGCGCTCTCCTTCCTGGTCGGCAACGTGCTGTTGAGCTACATCATCGGCTGGCGGGAACTCTGGCAGATCATCAACGACACCCCGGCCCGGCACCTTGCGGGACTGACGTTCATGATCTTGTTTTCGCTGCTGTTCTACGGCATTTTCGCCCGCTTCCGGGAACAGGCCTGCACCTTCATCTGTCCCTATGGCCGGTTCCAATCGGCTCTGCTGGATGAGAATTCCATCGTGGTGGCTTACGATCACCGGCGCGGCGAGCGGCGAGCGCCGCTCAAGCATGAAAAGAAACCCCTCGAACGCCGCCTGGCGGGCTTGGGCGATTGCGTGGACTGTCATCAATGCGTGGCCGTCTGCCCCACCGGCATTGACATCCGCAACGGCACCCAGATGGAATGCGTCCACTGCACCGCCTGCATGGACGCCTGCGACCAGGTGATGCACCGCACCGGCCTGCCGCCGGGCCTCATTCGTTACGCCTCGCTCAACGGCATCGAACGCGGCGAAGGCCTCCGCCTCACCCCCCGCCTGATCGGCTATTCCGTCGTGCTGCTCGTGCTCGCCGCCATCCTCGGCGTCATGCTCTTCAACCGGTCGGATGCCGAAGCCACCCTGCTGCGCGCCCCCGGCTCGCTGTTTCAACAAATGCCCGACGGCCGTTACAGCAACCTCTACACCATCCGGGTCATCAACAAAACCTCGCGCGAGCTGCCCCTCGAGTTGCGCCTGGAGCACCCGGCCGGCGAATTGACCGTCATGGGCCGGGACGCCCTCACCGTCGCCCCGCAAAAACTGACCGAAAATTCCGTGCTCATCGAACTCGATGCCGCCGCCATGAAACCCGGCGCCACACCGGTGACGCTCGGCGTATGGTCGGATGGCAAAAAATTGCAAACCTTGAAGACCGCCTTCATCGGTCCGCGCAATTAATTTTTAATTATGAACCCACCGCGCAATCTCTGGCCCTACGGCATCATCGCCGCCTTCCTGCTGTTTGCGGGTGGGCTGGCCACCACGGTGACCATCGCCATCACGCACCCCGAAGATCTGGTCAACGAGAACTACTACGAAAACGAGGTGCTATACCAGCACCAGATTGACAGCACCGCCCGCGCCCAAAAAGCCGGGGCGGCCATCCGCGACGATCCGGCCGGCCAACAACTCGTCATCGCCCTGCCCGTGGCGCAACTCGGTCAAAAATTTTCCGGCACCCTCCGCCTGTATCGTCCCGATTCACCCAAACTGGACCGGGAACAACCCCTGGCCCCCCGTCCCGACGGCACCCAAACCGTGAAGCTTTCCGCCCTGGCCCCCGGACCGTGGTTGCTCAAAGTGGCGTGGCAGGCCGATGGCCTGGGCTATTACCTGGAACAAAAGTTCATTCGTTGACATGGATTTAACACTGGCCATCGCCCTGGGCCTGCTCGGCAGCCTGCACTGTGCCGCCATGTGCGGCCCCCTGCAACTGGCGCTGCCCGTGCCGGCCGGCGGTCCGGGCCGGATCGTCGTCGGTCGCCTTCTCTATCAATCCGGCCGCGTGGCCACCTACTGCCTGCTGGGCTTGGTGGCGGGACTCGCCGGGAAATCCCTGGTGTTCGCCGGGCTGCAACGCTGGCTCTCCATCGCCCTGGGCGCGGCCATTCTCGCCGGCTTTTTCCTCGCGCAACGGGCGGCCGTCGCCGCGCCGGTGGTCCGGCTGGTGCTGCACCTGAAAGCCGCCATGGCCGTCCAATTGCGGCGGCGCAGTCTGCGGTCCCTGACCCTGTTGGGGGCGTTGAACGGACTCCTGCCCTGCGGATTGGTTTATGTGGCCATGGCCGGGGCCGGGGCGGGCGGCACCCTCGCTTCAGGCGTGCTCTTCATGGCCGCCTTTGGTCTGGGCACCACGCCCGCCATGCTCGCCATCAGCCTGTCCCGGAAAATGCTGCCCGTGGCCTTCCGTTTGAAACTGCGCCCGGCCATCCCCGTGGGCGTCTGCGCCCTGGCGGCCCTGTTGATCCTGCGCGGCCTGTCGCTGGGCATCCCCTATCTCAGCCCGGATTTATCCGCCGCCCATCCGGCCTGCTGCCACCTGCCCTGATAAACCATTTTTCCGCTTGCGCCGCGCCGGGAGGTTCAAAAAATTTCAGTCGCAATGCCTTCGGAGCCATGGTTTGACCTGAATTTCAGTCGTCCCTTCAAATTAACAGCCCCCCTCACCCCGGCGTGAGCTTGAAGACCAGGGCGATGTCGTTCGGCATTTTGGCCGGCGGTTTGATCGTGAGCGCGTCCGCCGTCTGCGACCATTGCACTTTTTCATCGCTGCCCAGCAGGTCAATCCGGCCGACGGGCCGGTCGAGCAGCTTGGCGGCGGTGCCGAGCGACTTGATCGGCAAATCACTTTTCGGCACGCCCATCACGATGGCATAAAGCACCCCGTCCCGGGTGGTGAAACGCACGTCTTCCCCCGTGAACGGCTTGCCCTTGCCCTCGGTGAAATTGCCCGCCTGCGTCACCGGCCCGGCCGAGGCCGGCCCCTCCCCGAACACTTTCCAGGGGCGGGTGCCGATGATGCCTTCCTTGTTCACGTCCATCCAGGCGGCAATGCCTTGCAGCACCAGCTCCTCCTTGTCGTCAATGGTGCCATCCGCGCGCACGGGAATGTTGAGCAGGAGATTGCCGTTTTTGCTGACGATGTCCGCCAGCAACCGGATGACCGTGCGGGCGTTCTTGTAACGGCCCCGGTCATAGAGCGAGCGGTCATAATGCCAGTTGCCGATGCAGGTGTCCGTCTCCCACGGCAGCGGCTCGATCCGGTTCGCCGCGCCCCGCTCGAGATCCCAGACGATGCACTTTTTCTCCTCGTCGTTCAATTGCTTGCCCAGAATCACCGACTTGAGTTCACCGCCATGCTGCCGCTGGTTGAAATTGTAGAAGTCGGCGGCGATTTTCAAGCCCGCGTCGCTGACCGGCCAGAGCGGCAGCGCGTCGTCGTCAAAATAGAGCAGATCGGGCTGGTATTTATGCACCAGGTCAACCACCCGGTTGTAAAACTTGTCGCAATACGCCTGGTCGGGCAGGGTGACGCCGTTGTTCCAATCCCACCGGTCATGGATGGAGCCCGATTTCTCGAAGTTGGGGCTTGGGGTGTGGCGCTGTTCATAAAGATCCTGCGGGTCCAGACCGTCCCACCATTTGCCCTTCCCATCGGCCTTGGTCAGCTTACCATCGTAAGGCACCCCGGCATAGGGGCCGTTCTTATCCGCCCCCTGGGAGACCTCATACCAGCTCCAGGCGTGGGAGGCGTGGAGGCTCACCCCAAACGGCAACCCCTGGTCATGCGCCGCCTTCGCCCACGCGCCGATGAGATCCCGCTGCGGCCCCACCTTCACGCTGTTCCACGGCTGATACTTGCTGTCCCAGAGATCGAAGTTGTCATGGTGGTTGGCCAGGGCGACAAAATATTGCGCCCCCACCCGCTTGTAGAGCGCCACGAGTTTGTCCGGGTCGAACTTTTCCGCCTTCCAAATGTGAATGACATCCTTAAAACCAAACTGCGAAGGCGGCCCGTAATGGTTGGTGTGAAATGAATTCTGCTTGCCGCCCTCCACATACAGATTGCGGGCATACCAGTCGCTGTCCTCCGGTTCACATTGCGGCCCCCAATGCGCCCAGAGCCCGAACTTGGCGTTGCGGAACCACTCCGGCGCCTGATACTGCTTGAGCGAATCCCACGTCGGCTGAAACTTCCCCGGGGTGATCGGTTGGGCATCCGTGTTGACGATGACTTTGGGAACGGCCGTTTCGGGAATGGGATCCCCGGCATGCGCGCCCGGCGCCAGGCCCAGGGCCAATGGTAAAAGCCAGCGCCACAAGTTGGATTTCATACGGTTGGATTTCATACTTTTAATCATGCCCGAAAACCGCCACTAAACAACTCTCATCACCAAAAAAATCGCGGAGTGCCGGCACCCATGAGCCGGCACCCCGCTTTACCCGAACAGGTCCCACAACCCGTTCAAAACCTTGCACATAACGCAGTTGGAATGATCATAAGATGATAACGCCAAAAAATCTGCTTGGCCAAGAATTGGCGGGGCACCGGAACCCACACCGGCGCCCCGCCGCATTTATCGTCCACCCATTGATTCGATAAAAGAACTCGCGTGCTGTTTTACTGACCCTGCAGGATGTAGAACTGTTGCGACACACCGGAACCCACCGCCCCGTTGACAGTGTAGGTGAAGTTGCCGCTGCCATCATAATTCCCCACGGTCACCGTCGTCCATTGGGCGAGTGGCAGCGTGAGGTTCGTGGTGCTCAACACGGTCACCTGATCGCCAGGCTTGCCGCCCGTGGCGCTGAGGACAAGGCTGGTGCCGGAAAGCGTCACCCCGGTGAAGGTTACTGGCGGCGTGTACGGAACAATGGCCGTCACCACCAGGGCGAGGGAAGCGTAGCCCGGGAGGATGCTGGGGTCATTGGTCAGGAATCCCGAAACACCGCCCGGCAGCGTGAGGCTGAAACCATTCCCACTGTTCGTGACCATCGCCCCGCCGAGTT
>Ga0302266_10000759_pt1 | contig 31759 bp, 31 predicted proteins | sample III_Bog_E1_2_FD_194559 | JGI IMG/M metagenome (GOLD analysis project Ga0302266, IMG submission 194559) | Peat permafrost microbial communities from Stordalen Mire near Abisko, Sweden - III_Bog_E1_2 | ecosystem: Environmental > Terrestrial > Soil > Wetlands > Peat | place: Sweden: Abisko...
GAAAGCTGGATAAACTCAATGAAATCAGCTATTTAAAGGGTTTTTACGGTTTTAAAATGGAGGGGCAAAAAGTCGCTATCTTGATTTCGAGTCAGGTGCCTTTAACCACTCAGCCACCCTTCCGCTTGTTTATCCATGGCTAGCGCCGGCTTTTCATTACCGCCGGGCCAATCCCCCATTGGCCCCCCCACTCTAAAGACCCTTGCGGGTGTTGGCGGGCACTCATGGGCACATATCGAAATTATGCGCAAGTTGAATCTACCGAAACGCCGGGGCTTTTCAAGCATGAAAGCGGTTCATTTTGGGGCCGCCCCCATCCCGGGTGCCGGGCGGGGGCGGCCACCGCCGCGACCCGGGTCCGCACCTGCCCCCACCCTTTGACCGGACCCGAGCAATTTATTTCTGGAAACCCGCGCCGCCTTGCGGCAAGCTAGGGGTCTGTTGAATATATGGACGTAAAACTTCCCAAACTGGGTGAAGGTGCGGATTCGGGCGTCGTGGTCAATGTCTTCGTCAAAGAAGGCGACCAAGTGGCCGTGGGTCAGCCCCTGCTGGAACTTGAAAACGAAAAGGCCGTGGCCTCCATCCCCTCCACCGGGGCGGGGGCGGTGGCCAAGGTTCACGTGAAGGCCGGTGACCGCATCAGTGTCGGCCAGCGGCTGGTCTCGCTGGCGGACGGTCAGGCCCCGGCCGCGCCCGCGCCCGTAGCGGCCCCCGCCCCGGCGGCCGCGCCGGCCCCCAAACGCGCCGCCGCGCCCAAGCCCGTCCCGCCCCCCGAGCCCGAAGTCGTGGCCGAGGTGGCGGATGAAACCGAGGATGTCACGCCCGGGATTGCGCCGGTGGCTTCGCCCTCGGTGCGCAAGGTGGCCCGGGAACTGGGCATTAATCTCGCCAAGATCCGGGGCAGCGAATCCGGTGGTCGCATCGTCATGGGCGATGTGCGCGCCTATATTCAACGGCTGACCGCTTCGGCGGCCGCCGCCCGGGCCCGGCCCGTCAGCGCCGAACCCGCCGCCCCGGCCAAGCCGGCGGCCGTGTCCATTGATTTTTCGCAATGGGGGCCGGTCACCAAGAAATCCATCACCCCGCTGCGCCAGGTCATTGCGCGCCGGATGCTGGAGAATTGGAACACCATTCCGCACGTCACGCAGTTCGATGACATTGATTTCACCCGGCTCAACGAGTTGCGGAAGAAATACGCCGCCAGTTATGAGGCCAAAGGCTCCAAACTCACGCTCACCCCGTTGTTGCTCAAGGGGATTGTGGTGGCCCTGAAAAAGCATCCCATCTTCAATTCCAGCCTGGACGAGGCGGCGAATGAAATTGTCTTCAAGGATTACATCCACCTGGGCATCGCGGTGGACACCGAATCGGGTTTGATTGTTCCCGTGCTGCGCGATGCGGACAAAAAGAGTGTGCTGGAAATCGCGAAGGAACTGGAACAACTGGCCGCCAAGGCGCGCGACCGGAAGGTGACGGCCGACGAACTCAAGGGCGGCACGTTCACGATCTCGAATCAGGGCGCCATTGGCGGGGCGCATTTCACCCCCATCGTCAACAAGCCGGAAGTGGCCATCCTCGGCGTGGGCCGCGGCGCGCTCCAACCGGTGGTGATCGAGGGCAAGGTGGAAATCCGCCTGTTGACTCCCATCGGCTTGAGCTATGATCACCGGGTGATTGACGGCGGGACCGCCGCCCGGTTCACGGTGGATCTGAAAGCGGCCCTGCAGGAGTTCAACGAAGAAACGGTCAAAATTTAAGCGCATTTTGTTTTCATGGAACCAATCAAAACTGAAATTGTGGTTGTCGGCGCGGGTCCGGGCGGTTACGCGGCGGCCTTTTACGCGGCTGATCTCGGCAAGAAAGTCATCCTCATCGAACGGGAAAAGCGCCTCGGCGGCGTGTGCCTGAACCGGGGCTGCATTCCCTCCAAAGCGCTGCTCTACGCCACGCACCAGATCGTCAATGCGCGGGAATCCGCGCATCGCGGCATCACCTTCGCCGAACCCACGCTGGACGTGGGCAAGTTGCGGACCTGGAAGGAATCCATTTTGGAAAAACTCGCGGGCGGCATCACCACGCTGGCCAAAATGCGAAACGTGCAGGTGATTTACGGCCGGGCGTATTTTGAAGGCTCCCAAACCCTGCGCGTCGAGACTGCCGGCGGCCAGCAGTTCATCGAATATGACAAGGCCATCCTCGCCGTGGGCTCCGTGGCGGCCATGCCCCGGGCGTTTGATCTGGGCAACCCCCGCGTCATGACCTCCACCGAAGCACTCGAAGTCGAGGACATTCCCGAAAACCTGCTCGTGGTGGGCGGCGGTTATATCGGCATGGAACTGGGCACGGTCTATGCCGCGCTGGGCAGCAAAATCGTGCTGGTCGAAGCCCTCGACAGCATCCTGGCCGGCGCCGATCCCGATCTGGCCCGCCCCGTGGTGGCCAACGCCAAAAAAGCCTTCAAGGAAATCCGCCTCAAGGCGCGCGTCTCCAAAATGTCCACCGCCGGCAAACAAATCAAGGTGGAGATGGAGTATAACGGCCAGAAGCTCGAGGAACTTTACGACCGCGTGCTCGTGGCCGTGGGCCGCGTCCCCAACAGCTCCGATCTGGGCCTGGCCAACACGAAAGTGGAACTGGACGAAAAAGGCTTCGTCAAGGTCAACCACCACCAGCAAACCAACGATCCGAACATATACGCCATTGGCGACATCGCCGGAGGCATCCTGCTCGCCCACAAGGCCCACAAAGAAGCGCGCATCGCCATCGAGAACATCAACGGCGAGGACGTGGTGTTTGAAAACATCATCATTCCCGCCGTCGTCTTCACCGATCCCGAACTGGCCTGGTGTGGCCTCACCGAAGCCGAGGCGAAGGAAAAGGGCGTCAAGTATGAAGTGGCCAAATTCCCGTGGTCCGCTTCCGGCCGGGCGTTGTCGTTTGACCGCACCGACGGCGTGACCAAGATGTTGATTGATCCCGAGACCGACCGCCTCCTGGGCGTCGGCATCGCCGGAGCCGGCGCGGGCGAACTCATCGCGGAAGCCGTGCTGGCCATGGAAATGGGCGCGACCGCCGAAGACATCGCTCTGACCGTCCATCCGCATCCGACCTTGTCCGAGACCCTGATGGAATGCGCCGACGCTTTTTACGGCCACGCCACGCACACGATTTCCAAGAAAAAGTCATTGGAATAATGATGTCCTCCGTGAATCAGCCATTGGTGATCGCCGGGCGGATTTTCCGTTCCCGGCTCATTCTGGGCACGGGCAAGTTTTCCTCGCCGGAAGCCATGCGCGACGCGCTGGCCGCCAGCGGGGCGGAAATGGTGACGGTCGCGCTGCGCCGGGCCGATTTGTCCGGCCGGCGGGATCCCTTTGCCAACATTCTGGAATTCATTGATTCCAAACGCTATTTGCTGCTGCCCAACACCAGCGGCGCCATGAACGCGGAAGAAGCCGTGCGGCTGGCGCGCCTGGCGGTCGCCGCCGGTTTGCCCAAGTGGGTGAAACTGGAAATCCATCCGGACCCGCGCTACCTGCTGCCCGACCCGGTGGAAACCTTCAAGGCGGCGGAAATCCTCGTGTCGGAGGGTTTCACCGTGCTGCCGTATATCAACGCCGATCCCGTCTTGGCCAAACGCCTCCAGGACGCCGGCTGCGCCACCGTCATGCCGCTGGGTTCGCCCATCGGCTCCAACCGCGGGCTGCAAACCCGCGATCAGTTGCGCATCATCATCGAACAGGCCACCGTCCCCGTCGTCGTGGACGCCGGCCTGGGCGCGCCCAGCCACGCGGCGGAAGCCATGGAACTCGGGGCGGACGCCGTGCTCATCAACACCGCCATCGCCGTGGCGGCCGACCCGAACCGCATGGCCATCGCCTTCAAAATGGCCGTGGAAGCCGGCCGGGCCGCCTTTGAATCCGGTCTGGCCACCCCCGGCGAAACCGCCGGCGCCACCAGCCCCCTGACGGCTTTTCTCGATTAGCCCCCCAAAATGTCTGCCAATGTTTTATCGGCTGCCCGGGCCGGCGAAATTCTGTCCGCCGCAAAGAAAACCCGGGTTCTGGTTGTGGGCGATGTGATGCTGGACCAGTTCATCTGGGGCGGCGTCTCGCGCATTTCGCCCGAGGCCCCCGTGCCAGTGCTGGATTTCCAACGTGAAAGTTTCATGCCCGGCGGCGCCGCCAACGTTTCCCGCAACCTGGCCGACTTGAACGTGCCGACTGAAATCTTCGGCGCCATCGGTCGGGACGATGCCGGCGGACAGTTGCAACTGCTGTTGAACCGGCAGGGAATCCGCTGCGCCGGACTGGTGAAAAGCGCCGGTCGCCATACCAGCGTGAAAACCCGCGTGGTCGCCCATCAGCAACAGGTGGTGCGGATTGACCGTGAAACCCGGGAGAATCTGGATGCCGGCCTGACGCGCCGGTTGTTGAATGCCCTCACCCCGCGGCTGGCCCGGGCCGATGCCGTGATCATCGGGGATTATGGCAAGGGGGTGGTCACCCAACCGTTGTTGGACGAAATCAAGACCCTCTGCCGCGAGCGCGGGCTGTGGCTCAGCCTGGACCCGAAGCCGGTGCATCACCTCGATCTCAGCCATCTCTCGCTCATCACTCCTAATCGCAAAGAAGCGTTTGAACTCGCCGAATTACCGGATGAGACGCGCCAGGCGAATCCGCTGGCGGACAAGAATCTGCTTCGGGTGGTGGAAAAGCTGCTGGACCAGCCCGGCCCCGTCATCCTGCTCATCACCCTCGGCGAACTCGGCATGCTATTGTGCCAGCGCGGCCAAAAGCCGTTCCATATTCCCACCATCGCCCAGGAAGTCTTCGACGTTTCCGGCGCGGGCGACACCGTCATTGCCACGTTCACCCTGGCCATCGCCGCCGGGGCCTCGCCACTGGAGGCCGCCTTTCTCGCCAATCACGCCGCCGGAATTGTGGTCGGCAAAGTCGGCACCGCCACCACCACCCCGGACGAATTAATCCGCAGTTTTGGCCCCGGTTAAATGTCGCCGGGAAACGCCCCGGCCGTTTCCCGCTCTGAAACATGAGTTCCCCCAAAATCACCCCGGAACAGCTCCGCGCCATGAAAAGTCGGGGCGAAAAAATCGCCGCCCTGACCGCCTACGATTATCCCCTGGCCAAAATGCTTGATGAAGCGGGCATCCCCTTCCTCCTCGTCGGGGACTCACTGGGCATGGTGGTATTGGGCTATCCCAACACCACCCTCGTCACCATGGCGGACATGGAACACCACGTCCGGGCCGTCGCCCGCGCCCAACCGCAGGCGCTAGTGGTCGCGGATCTGCCCATGGGCAGCTATGACACCGTCGCCGATGCCGTGGCCAATGCCCGCCGACTGCTCGCCGCCGGGGCCGAAGCCGTGAAGGCCGAGGGCGGCCGCGCCATTCTGCCACAAGTGGAGGCCATTCTGGCCGCCGGCATTCCTTATTGCGGCCATTTGGGGATGCTGCCCCAGCATGTATTGGAGGAAGGCGGTTATAAAGTGAAAGGCCGCACCGAAACCGAACGCGAAGCCCTGCTGGCCGACGCCCGGGCGCTCGCCGCAGCCGGGGCGTTTGCCATCGTGCTGGAACTCGTCACCCCGGCCGTGGCCGCGGAGGTGAGCCGCCTCATCGCCAGCCCCACCATCGGCATCGGCTCGGGGCCGGATTGCGACGGGCAGGTATTGGTCATCCATGATCTGGTCGGCCTGTTTCCGTGGTTCACGCCCAAATTTGCCAAACCCCGGGCGAATTGCGCGGCGGAAATCAAAGCGGCGGTGACCGCCTGGAAAAACGCCGTGGAATCGCCGGCGGGCAACTGACCGCAACTTTTCCGAGGGACTGGTATTAATGTTGTGATGAAACTGATCATCCTGCTTCTGGTTTTGGCGGGACTGGCGTCGGGCTGCACCACCAGGGCCCGGGCGCGGGCCGAGGTTCAGAAGGCCTATCTGGCCGGGCAAAACGCCGCGCTGCAGCGCATGGTGTCCGGTGGCATCACCATCGTCGGCCCCGTGCAAACCCCGAACGTGCCCTGGGTGGCCGGTTTGACCCTGACCCAGGCCCTGGCCACGGCGAATTACATCAGTCCGAACGCCCCCAGCAAGATCATCATCACCCGCCAGGGCGAGGATGCGGAAATTGACCCCCAAGACCTGATCAACGGCGTGCAAATCCCCCTCGAACCCGGCGACGTGATCACCCTCAAGGAATAGCCCCCGGCGGGCGGCGGTCTCAGCGGCAGCACGTTGCTTTTTCGACAGAATGAACAGCATGGACAGAATTATTTTATGACACTAAAAGTCCATTCTGAACATTCTGTCATTCTGTCAAAAAGAACGTTTTCCGGGGCAAAAATATTATAAAATATTTTCCGCCTGGGACTGCGGATGTCCCACCCTCGTTGCCACACTGGAGTCGTAATGAATTAAAAAATTATGACTACCAACGAACAACTCGAACTCGGTTTCAACGGTTTTCCCTCCCGCCCCGCGGGGAACCCGCCCGCCGACCGCCGGGAACGCGCGGCCTGGTGGTTCGACCAAATGCGCCGGATCGTGGCCAACGCGATGGACTGGCAGACCGCCAACCCGCCGCCGGCGGCCCAAACCTGGCTGACCAACGTCCAATCGAAGTAACCGGCTCAGGCTGGATACCCGGCGCGGATGAATTCGCGGATCACGGCCAGTTCCGGCTCGCCGGCAATCGTATGGCCCTTGGCAAATTCGTGCCAGGTGACGTTGATTCCAGACGACTTCAAGAACGGGATTTGCGAACGCGGTTTGACGATGGGAATCATCGGGTCCGCCGTGCCGTGGGTCAGCAGCAGACGCTGCCGCGAAGCCACCGGCGGCCGGTCCCGGATTAATTGCTCAGGATCAAAGACCCAGCCGCTGATGCCCACCAGCCCCGCCAGGAGATGAGGATAACTGAGCCCCACCTCGACGGTCATCAGGCTGCCCTGCGAAAACCCGCCCAAGGTGATTTGTTCGGATGGGAAATTCTTCGTGCGCAAGTCATCGAGCAACTCGAACAGCAGTTGACGGCTGCGTTCAATCCCGGGCCCGGGGTTGTCCAAATCAAACCAAGAGTATCCGCCATAATACTCATCCGGCGCGTTGACGAGCAGGTAATTGAGCCCGGGCAGCCCCAACGCCTCCGGCAGCCAGCGGAAACCCTCGAGGCTGTCGCCCAAACCGTGGAGCATGACCATCAGCCGGCGGGATTGGGAATCGGTGGCGGGGATGAATTCGGAGTATAACATAAATTATTTGGGCGCGGCGTCCTTGAGGATTTTCGCCTGCGCTTCGGCCCAATCCACAATCGCCTGCCGCTGGTCGGCGGAGAGGACGGCATGGCGGTGAATCAGCGTGTATTTGGCGGGCGGCATCTCGGCGGAATCCACCATGTCACTGATGTTGCCGAATTTTCGCGCGGCCCGGGTCGGATCCGTCACCGGCCAGTCGGAAAAGTTGAGCCGTTCCCGGCCCCGCCTGACATCCCCGGCCACCAGCCAAGAGACGGGGGCGATCCGGCTATACCACGGCCATTCGGTTTCCTGGGAATGGCAGTCGTAGCAGGAAGTGCGCACCAGCGCGGCGACTTTGGCCGGCGGCGGATTGAGGGTGAAGAGGTCATGACCGGGCGTCACCGGCGGGTTGGTGCGATCCGGACTGGCGAATTGCAGCAGTCCAAAGCCAACCACCGCAGCGGCCGCGATCCATTTAATTTTTGTTTTCAAGTTCATGGGAATGAGAGTCGCCAGAGTTTCAATGGTTCCGGGGCCATTTCCAAATCAATATTCCGTTTTAACCGTCAGGGCCCGCCATTCGGCGAACGCCCGCCCGGCCTCTTTCCGCAAGAGTCGTTGCATCGGGATTTGGCGGCGGGCGATGGGCCGGGCCAGTTCCCGGTAAATCAAGCTGTCCCGGAAATTCACTTTCGCTGCGTCCCACCGGGTGTTGCCATAATAAACCCGGGTCAGGCCCGCCCAGTAAATCGCGGCCAGGCACATCGGACAGGGTTCGCAACTACTGTATAGCTCACAGTCGTCGAGCCGGAAGGTCTTCAATTTTTTGCCGGCGTTGCGAATGGCCGTGACCTCCGCGTGCGCGGTGGGGTCATGGGTGGCCGTCACGCGGTTCCAGCCGCGCCCGACAATCTTATCCCCGCGCACGATCACCGCCCCGAACGGTCCCCCGCCCTTTTCACGCAGGCTCACCAGCGAGAGCCGGATGGCTTCGCGCATGAACTGTTCCGGCCGGATCTGGCTCGTCGCAGCGGGCACGTCAGGCGGTCGCCGGATTCACCGGCGTTTTATTGGCTCCGCCCAGCAGCAGCCGGAGACTGTTCATCACCACCACCACCGTGCTGCCTTCATGACCGACCACCCCCACGGTCAGCGGAATCAGGCCCGCCAGCGCCAGACACACCAGCACCACCACCGTGCCGAGGGAAATAAACAGGTTCTGGCGGATGACCCGGCGGGCGCGCCGGCTCAGGTTGTATGCGGCCAGGAAGTTTTCCAACCGGTCATGCATCAACACCACGTCCGCCTGCTCCAGCGCGGCATCCGCCCCCCGGGCGCCCATGGCGATGCCAATGTGCGCGGCGGCGAGGCTGGGCGCGTCGTTCACGCCGTCACCAATCATTGCCACGCGCGCGCCCGAGGCGCTCAGTTCGCGGATGGCGGCGACTTTTTGTTCCGGTTTCAATTCCGCGCGGACTTCATCAAGGTGAATCTGACGGTTGAGATGATCCGCCGTGGACTGGCGGTCGCCGGTCAGTACGACGCTGCGCAACCCAGCATGGCGCAGGGCGGTCACCACGGCGGCGGCCTCCGGCCGGATGTCGTCGCGCAATACGATGCGCCCCAGCAAATCCTCCTGCTCGATCCACACCTCGGAAAAACCGGCTTCGGTGGGGGTCACCAGCGCCAGGCGGTCCGCGTGTCCGCCTTCGCGGGCAAGCCATTCGCGCCGGCCCAACCGGCCAACGTTCCCCTGCCGCCAGGCCCGCAACCCCTGGCCCGTCACCGATTCAAACTTGTCAAATTCCAGGGCCGTGAGCTGGTTTTGCTTGCCGTGCCGGGTAATGGCGCGCGCCAGCGGGTGGGTGGATAATTTTTCCAGCGAATACGCCAGTTGCGCCACTTCGGTTTCACGCCCCGGGGGGAAACTCTCCACCGTCTCGACGCGCAACTCGCCGGTGGTGAGCGTGCCCGTTTTGTCCAGGGCCACAATGTTGACCCCGGCCAGCTTCTCGACGGCCGCGCCGCCCCGGAACAAAATCCCGTGCCGCGCCCCGGAGGCGATGGCCGCCAGCACCGCCGAGGGAATGGACAACACCAGCGCGCAGGGTGACGAGACCACCAGCAACGTCATGGTGTCGTAAAAGGCCGTATGCGATGCCAACCCGGCCTTGAACGGCGGCAGGTGGAACCCGAGCCACCATACAAAAAACATCAACAGCGACAGCCCCAGCACGCCATAAGTGTAGAAGGTGCTGAATTTATCGGCGAATTGCTGGGCGGGCGCCTTCTGGTGCTGCGCCTCCTTGATGAGGGTGATGATCTTTTGCAGCGCGCTTTCGGCGGCGGCCCGGGTGACGACCATTTCCACCGCGCCCCACAGATTAATGGTGCCGGCCAGCGTGGAATCGCCCACCGTTTTTTCCACCGGCGTGGCTTCGCCGGTGAGATTGGATTCGTCGGCGGCGGTGGCTCCCTTGACGATGTCCCCATCCACGGGAAATTGCGCGCCGGGTTTGATGAGCAGGCGCGCGCCGGGCCGGACCTTTTCCACCAGCACTTCGTGTTCCCGGCCCCGGGCATCCAGCATCACGGCCGTTTTGGGGGCGTCACGAAACAGCGAACGAATTTCCTTTTGTGTGCGCCCCAGCGCGTAATGCTCCAGCGCGCCGGAAAACGAAAACAGGAACAACAGCGTGGCCCCCTCGCCCCAGGCCCCAATGCTCGCGCTGCCCACGGCGACGGCCAACATCAGAAAATGCACGTCCAGGGCGCGTTGTTGCAGGCGTTCCCAAACTTCCTCCGCCGGAAAAAAACCGCCCGCCAGAAAGCTGAGCGCATAAACCACCTCCGCCCAACCGGGGGACACCCTGAACAGACTGTGCGCGGTCAACCCCAGCACCCCGCACAAAAACGCCAGCGCCAGTTGCGGCTTCCATTCATCCACGCCATGGTCGTCATCCGGCAGTTCGACTTCCCGGGGCACGATTTTGGGGAACGGGATGTCGCTCCAGCGCCAAAATTTGGGGGCGGTCGGACAGGTCACCCGGGCGATGGTCGTGCTGGCCCCCTCCCGGTGAATCGAAATTTTCCGCTGTTCCAACTCATTCAAGGAATGGCCGCAACCGGAACAGTCGCTGCCATCCTTGAGGATGGTGCAGCCCTGCGGTTCATCCCCCTGCCCCGCCGTTTGAAATTTCTCCGTCAGTCGCCGCGTGAGTTTTTCCACATCCGCGCGCCCGAGCGTGGCCACGGAGATTTTTTGCTGCGCCGGATCAATGGTCACCGCCTCCAACCCCGCCTCTTCCGCCAGGGTGTCCACCACGGACCGCGCCACGCACGGATGGCCGGTGGCGTCAGCACCCGCAGGCTTCGGTCGGGCAGATTTATCGGACGGCAAATCCATACCTAATACATCTACCATAAACCCGGCCCAGCCGCGATGGAAAAATCGCCGAAAACCCTCGGGACACAACCGGTTCCTAAACTTCGACGGGTGCGAGGGTGCTGGCACCGGTGGAGATGCGCAACACGGGGCAGCGGGCGCAATCGGCGGGGCGCAGGTGCAGGTTCATGTGGAAGGTGTTGACCATCGTTTCCATCGCGGGAATGACCAAGGTGATGAGGCTCCGTTAAGATATAAAATTCGTGGACGATTCCTCACCAAAGAAGAGGCCTGAGACCCGGCGAATTACGCCAGGTAATACAGCGCCCTTTGGAGGCGTTATTCATGGTTCGAATCCATGTCGGACAGCCATTTTTCCCAGGGCAATTTCCCCCAATGTCACGGCGATCGCATGGCTTGCCTGATGGATGCAGCCTGAAATGCTTGCACGAATCGTCTCTGTGCGTTAAGGTTGGAGCATCATCATTGGCAGATTTCGGCACCCCGCTGGAGTTCGCCCCGGTCAATGGCCACGCGAACGAGTATGACATTCGTCCCAGTCGCCCGGCCTCAAGGGCCATTCCGAGCATGAAATGGCGCCAGCCGATTGGGACAAATTCGAGAAGGACATCACTGAGGCTTTTGAACAGCTTCCATGAGCGAAGGCCGCATTGATTTCATCGCCGATACCAGCGCCATTATCTGTTTGTGTCGGGGGCGCGATCCTCAGTTGGAGAAAATCGTCCAAGGCAAACACTTTGCGATCACGTTCGTTTCGATGGCCGAACTTACCTACGGGGCGCTCATGGCGGACAAGCCACAAGCGTCCTGGTCGCGAGTCGTGGAAGTAATTCTCAACCAAAAGAATATTTCACGTCTCGCCGAACACTCCCGCCCTTTATGCCCACATTTTGTATGACTTGAAAAAGCGCGGCTTGATGATTCCCATCAATGATATTTGGATCGCCGCCGTGGCCATCGAAACCGGCTTGCCACTGCTTGCGCGAGACGAGCATTTTACCAGGGTCAGTGGGTTGAAGTTAATTTCCTTTTGATGCGGGGATGGCCTCTGAATGGCCCGGCCCGTTGGCACTCCTTTTGATTCAAGTGCGACCGCGCCAGTTGACTCAACGCTAAAACGGCTGCCCCAAAAATTCACCCTTGGACCGGCCGTGGCGACGAGCCGTCCCCACCCCGCTAATTGGGTTGGGGACAGCTTGTCCCCACCATGGATTTACGCCTCCTAAGGATCAAAACCCGCATTTTGCCGTCGCCAACCGGTCCGGGCCTCGTCCAGGCGCGCCCAACCGTTTAACACCTGACTCAACCCGTGCCGGAGGTGCTGCCGCATGGCGTCGGCGGCCTCGTCGGGGCGGCCGGTGGCCAGCACCCGGGTCAGGCGGGCATGGTAATCCGAGCCCAGCGAACGGCGTTGCACCGCCGTGTCGTAAAGCCAGTTGAAGACGAGCACCTGCTCCTTTTCGATGGCGTTGCGCAACACGGGGCAGCGGGCGCAATCGGCGATGCGCAGGTGCAGGTTCATGTGGAAGGTGTTGACCGAGAACAGCCGGTCCGGGTTCGTCACCCCGGCTTCGCAGGCGGCATACAACCGGTCGGTCTGGCGGCCCAGTCGCTGCAATTCTTTTTTTTCCGCCGGGGTGGCGCGCTCGGCAAAGAGCCGGGCGGCCTGGGTTTCCAGCGCCTCCCGCAGCAGGTAGCGGTCCTCGACCTCCGGCCGGGTGGGCACGCGCACGCGCGTGCCCGCGCGCGGTTTGCTTTCGACCAACCCCTCGCGTTCCAACCGCTGCAGCGCCTCGCTCACGGGCGGCACGCTGATGCCGAGACCGGCCGCCAGCTTGCGCCGGGACAAGGACGCCTCCACGGGTAAATCACCCCGGAGAATCTGGTTGCGGATGGCGAGGTAAGCCTGTTCCGCCAGGGAAGGCGGGGCCGCACCGGTCCCGGACGACGGAACCAGACGGGGCGCGGGCGGACGGACGGCCTTCGGCGGCTTGGGCCTCGACGGGGTCATGGCGCTCACAGCATCGGGCGCGGCGGCGGCGTCTGTCAAGCCGGTCGCGCGATTTCGGGAATAATTTTCAACTCCGGCTTGACTCCCGGTCGTTCTGATATATCAGTATTGTCATCCAGTTGGCCGAAGATTACATACATGAACCCGTGAACCACGCCTTGATGAAAATTTTGCCATTGCCCCTCCTTTTCGCCCTCGGCGTCACCGCCGCTGGAAATGGTTATTCCGCCGATATGGCCGCCAATGTTCCGGCTCCGGGTGCGGCGGCGACGACGAATGCGCCGGCCTACGCCCCGGCCGTGCTGCCGGGCCGGGGACTGGCGCAACATCCGTTTTTATACACCGGCGAGTGGGATCACCGCAAAACCAACCAGACGATTTTTCTCGTCCAAGACGGACGGGTGGCGTGGTCCTACTCGATTCCCATCAATGACGCGAACGGCACGCTGCAGGAACTGGGCGACGCCACCCGCCTTTCCAACGGTAACATCCTCTTCTGCCGCAAGGTGGGGGCGAGCGAGATCACGCCGGATAAAAAAATCGTCTGGAACCTGGACGCCCCGAAGGGCACGGAGATTCATTCCGTGCAGCCGCTGGGGTTGGACCGGGTGCTGGTGACGCAAAATGGCAACCCCGCCAAACTGATGATCGTGAACAAGGTAACCGGCGCGGTGGAGAAGGAGTTGACGCTGCCCGTGCCCCATCCCGACCGGGCGCATCTGCAATTCCGCCGGGTCCACCAGACGAAAGCCGGCACGTTTCTGGCCGCGCATTTGGACAACAACCGGGTGGTGGAATACGACCGGAATGGCAAAGAGATCTGGTCCTTCGCCACCCCGGGGCCCTGGTCCGCCACCCGCTTGAAAAACGGGAACACGTTGATTACGTCGTATCATTCCACCGTCCTCGAAGTAAACCCGCAGAAGGAGATCGTCTGGCGGTTTTCCGCGCAGGACATCCCCGAATACAAATGCTTCATTTTCCAGGAGGCCGACCGGCTGGCGAATGGCAACACAGTGATTTGCAATTGGTGCCCGGCGGATTTGAAAGACCCCAAGCTGTGGCCCGGGTCGGTGCAGGTGTTGGAAGTCACGCCGGAAAAAAAAGTGGTCTGGGCGCTGGATGAGTGGAAGGATCCCGATCTGGGACCGGCCTCCTCCATCCAATTGCTGGATGAACCCGGCATTCCGGAGAACGGCGACTTGCAACGGTAATGACGGCCGGCCTTACATCCATCGCCCCGCCCGGCGGCCGGTCCGCCGCCCGGTGGTCCATCGCGTTTCTCGTCAGCGCGGCGATTGCCATCAGCTATCTCGACCGGCAGACGCTGCCGTGGGCGATCAAGGCGATTCAGGCGGATATTCCGTTCAGCAATCAAATCAAGGCCGGGTTGGATTCGGCGTTTCTCATCACCTACGGTCTGATGTATCTCGGCGGGGGGGTGTTGTTGGATCGGCTCGGCACGCGCCGGGGCTTCCTGGTGATCATGATTTTCTGGTCGCTGGCCTGTGCGAGTCACGGGTTGGCGGGCGGTGTGCTGATGCTGGCCGCCAGCCGGTTGTTGCTGGGCATGGGCGAAGGCGGCGGGTTTCCCGCCGCCACGCGCGCGGTGACGGAGTGGTTTGCGGTCAGTGACCGGGCGACGGCGATGGGCATCATCAACGCCGGCACCGCCGTCGGCGCGGTGGTGGCGCCGCCGCTCATCACCCTGGTGCTGGCGCAAACGGGTTGGTTGGGGCTGGCGCCCTGGCGCTGGGTCTTTTTTCTCACCGGCGCACTGGGGTTGTTGTGGACATTGTGGTGGTGGCGGGCTTATCAAACCCCCGCTCCGTCCGGGGCCAGCGCCGGGACCGGCGGCCCGCCGTCGGCGCCCCTGACGCTCGCGCATTTGCTGCAACACCGGGAAACCTGGGCCATTGTCGGGGCGAAATTCCTGAGTGACGGGGCCTGGTATTTTTATTTATTCTGGCTGCCCAAATATCTGTTCGACACCTTCCAACTCGATCTCAAGACGGCGGGCGGCATCGGCTGGATTCCCTACGCCGCCGCCGGCGTGGGCTGCCTGGCGGGCGGCGGCTTTTCGAGCTGGCTGCTCAAACGCGGCCGGTCGGTGAATGCCGCGCGCAAACTGGCGCTGGGCGCGAGCGCCGCGCTGATGCCGTGGGTCATGTTCGCGCCGCAACTGCATTCCCTCGCGGGGGTGATTTTTCTCTTCAGCCTGGCGTTTTTCGGCCAGCAATCGTGGTCCACGCTCGTCATGATTTTGCCGACCGACCTGATCGCCCCGGGCGCGGTCGGCCGCCTTGCGGGGCTGGTGGGTTTGGGCGGCGCCCTGGGCGGGGTGCTGCTCGGCCAGGGGGTCGGCTGGCTGCGCGACCACGGTTACAGCTACACGCCCGCGCTGGTCGTCTCGGGTTCGCTGCACCTGGCGGCCTTCCTTTTAATTTGTCTCGTCATCCCGAAAATTCAACCGCTCACCCTTTCAACCAACCCCATGATCCAACCATGAAAATCAAAGAAATCCGCACGCGCGTCATTCAATGGCGCGGTCACACCGTCCCGCTGCCCCCGCATTTTTGCACGAACCCCATGGACGCCGTCGCACCCCTGCTGACCCGCGCCACGATGGGCACGTTCACGTTCCATAGCTGGCTCATCGTGGAGATCGCCACGGACAACGGCCTGGTCGGCATCGGCAACGCCGCGCTGGCGCCGCTGGTCACCAAGCAGGTCATTGACCTTTATCTCAAACCGCTGTTGATCGGGGCGGATCCGTGGGACACGGAATTTCTCTGGCAGCACATGTATCGCAAGACGATGGCGTTCGGCCGCAAGGGCATCGGCATGGTGGCCATCAGCGCGGTGGACATTGCGCTGTGGGATTTGCTGGGCCAGTCCGCGAAACAGCCCGTTTACCGGCTGCTGGGCGGGCGCACCAAACCCAAAATTCCGGTCTATGCCAGCCGGCTTTACAGCACGCCGCTGGAGGAGTTGGCGCGCGAATCCAAGCGTTACCAGGACGAGGGTTACCAGGCCATGAAACTGCGTTTCGGCTGGGGGCCGGCCGACGGCCCGGCCGGCATGGAAAAAAACCTCGCGCTCGTCCGCACCGTGCGCGAGACCGTCGGCGACGCCGTGGACATCATGGCCGACGCCTACATGGGCTGGAATCTCGATTATACGAAGCGCATGATTCCCCGGCTCGAAAAATTCAACCTGCGCTGGCTCGAAGAACCGGTGCTGCCCGACGACATCCACGGTTACGCGGAGTTGCGGAAATGCGGGCGCATCCCCATCGCCGGCGGCGAACACGAATTCACCCTGGCCGGGTTCCGCGAATTGATCGAGGCGCGCGCGGTGGATTACATCCAGTTCGACACCAACCGCGTGGGCGGCCCCACCCAGGCGCGCAAGATTGCCGCGCTCGCCGAGGCGCACGGCATTCCCGTCATCCCCCATGCCGGCCAAATGCATAATTATCACCTGGTCATGGCCAGTTTGAATTCGCCCATGGCGGAATTTTTCCCGCCGGTGGACGTGGAGGTGGGCAACGAATTGTTCTGGTATTGTTTCAATGGTGAACCCGTGCCGCAGGACGGGTATATTGACCTGGATGAAAACACCCCGGGCCTGGGCCTGACCGTCAATGAAGCCAAACTCAAGAATTTTGAGGTGATCGAATGATCCGGGTCGTCCAACTCCAGAACGGGAACGCCCGCGCCGTGGCGCTGGTGGCCGAACCGCGCCTGCGTCTGCTCCCGGGCATGGCGTCCGTGTTGTCACTCGCGCAGGAGGCCGTGGCGACCGGGACGGCCCTCACCGCGTTGATCGCGCAAAAGGCGACAGGCGAATGGCTGGACTACGACCCCATCTACGAAGGCCGGTCGGAGTGGCGGTTGCGACCGGCCATGGATCATCCCGAAGAGCCGGCCCGCTGCCTGGTGTCCGGCACGGGCCTCACCCATCTGGGCAGCGCGGAAAACCGCCAGCGGATGCACGCGGCCAAAGAGGCGGAACTCACCGACAGCATGAAAATGTTCCGGCTGGGCGTGGCCGGCGGCAAACCGGCGCCGGGCTGCGCCGGCAATGCGCCGGAATGGTTTTACAAGGGGGGCGGCGCGATTCTGCGCGCCCATGGCGAACCGCTCGTCGTGCCGGCTTACGGCGAGGACGGCGGCGAGGAGGCGGAAATCGCCGGCGTTTATTTCGTGGATGCCGCCGGCCGGCCGCACCGCATCGGGATGGCCGTCGGCAACGAATTTTCCGACCACCAGTTCGAGCGGCGGAACTATCTCAACCTGGCCGGCTCGAAAATCCGCACCTGCGCGCTCGGGCCGGAACTGGTCATCGCGCCGGAGTTTCAATCCGTGCCCGGCCGCGTGGCCATCGAACGCGCCGGCCGGGAACTCTGGTCCAAGGCCATCGCCACCGGGGAACAGGAGATGTGCCACAGCCTGCGCAACGTCGAGCAGCATCACTTCAAATTTGCAACCCACCGGCGGCCGGGCGATGTGCATGTGCATTTCTTCGGCGCGCACAGTTTGAGTTTCGGCGACGGCGTGCAACTGGCCGATGGCGACACGATGAAGATTTCGTTCGCCGGGTTTGGCCGGGCCTTGTGCAATCCGTTGCGGGTGGAGCCCCGGGAAACTATATTGATCCCCGTGGAACCTTTGACTTGATGATTTATGAACCAACCTCACATTGCCTTTTTGGGTCTGGGCCTGATGGGCTCGGGCATGGCCGCGCGCCTGCTGGGCGGCGGCTTTCCCCTCACCGTTTTCAATCGCAACCCGGATAAAGCCCGCCCGCTCGCGGCCGCCGGGGCGCGGGTGGCCGCCTCCCCCCGCGAAGCGGCGGCCACGGCGGACCTCATCATCAGCATGGTGGCGGACGATAACGCCTCCCGCGCCCTCTGGTTCGGTGAGTCCGGCGCACTGGCTGGCGCCAGGCCCGGCGTGATCGGCATCGAATGCAGCACGGTCACCGTGGCCTGGGTGCGCGAACTCGCCGCCGCCGTGACCGCCCGCGGCGGCCATTTTCTCGACGCCCCCGTGACCGGCAGCCGGACCCACGCGGCGGCGGGTGAACTCACCTTTCTCGTCGGCGGCGACGCCGCCACGCTGGAAACCGTGCGCCCCGTTTTGGCGCCCATGAGCAAGGCCGTGGTGCATCTCGGCCCGACCGGCGGCGGCGCGCTGATCAAACTCATTAACAACTTCATGTGCGGCGTGCAGGTGGCCGCGCTCGCCGAGGCGTTGACCCTGATCGAACGCAGCGGACTGGAGCGCGCCCGGGCCCTCGAAGTGCTCACCGGCGGTGCGCCGGGCAGCCCGCTCGTCCGCACCGTGGCCGCCCGCATGACCGCCCCCGACTTCACCCCCAATTTCCTCTTGCGCCTGATGGCCAAGGATCTCCGCTACGCCCTCCAGGAGGGCGGCCGGCTCGGCATGGAACCCGCCACCGCCGCCGCCGCCCTGACGGTTTTCCAGGCCGGCATCGCCGCCGGTTATGGCGAACAGGACATTGCCGCCGTGGTGGAACCCTTTCGTAAAAAATAATCCAAATTTTATCATCATGTCCCTTCAACCTGTTTTAATCGCCGGCCAATGGTGCGCCGCCCAAGCGGCGGGAACCTTTCACGCAGCCAATCCCGCCACGGGCGAAACCCTGCCCGATGAATACCCCATCAGCGACTGGGCGGATTGTGACGCCGCCCTCGCGGCCGCCGCCCAAGCCGCCGAGACCCTGCGGACGCTGGCACCGGGGTTGCTCGCGGATTTCTTGACGCGCTATGCCGGGCACCTCGAGGCCCGGGCGGCGGAAATCGTTGAAATGGCCCATTGGGAAACCGGGCTGCCCAAAACGCCGCGCCTGGCGGCCGTGGAACTGCCGCGCACCACCGGGCAACTGCGCCAGGCCGCCGCCGCCGCGCTCGAAGGCTCCTGGGCGCTGCCGACCCTTGATTCGAAAATCAATTTGCGCTCGGCCTTGGAGCCGGTGGGGCCGGTGCTGGTCTTTGGCCCCAACAATTTTCCGTTCGCCTATAACGGGGTGGCCGGCGGTGATTTTGCCGCCGCCATTGCCGCGGGCAATCCCGTCATCGCCAAGGCGCATCCCAGCCATCCCGGCACCAGCCGCCTGCTGGCCGAGGCCGCGCTGGCGGCGGTGCGCGAGAGCGGCCTGCCCCCGGCCACCGTCCAGATGCTGTATAACATTGATCCCATTGATGGCCTCCGGTTTGTCGCCGATGCGCGGTTGGGCGCCGCCGCGTTCACCGGCAGCCGGTCCGGCGGCCTCCGGCTCAAGGCGGCGGCGGATGCCGCCGGCAAACCCATTTACCTGGAACTGTCCAGCTTGAATCCCGTCGTGATTCTGCCCGGGGCGCTCGCCGAACGCGGACCGGACATCGCCGGGGAATTCTCCGCGAGCTGCCTCCTGGCCGCCGGCCAGTTCTGCACCAATCCCGGTCTGGTCATCCTGACCGCCGGGGCGGCGGCGGAAACCTTGCTCGCGGCCGTGGCGGAAAAATTCGCCGCCGCGCCCGTGTCGCCCTTGTTGTCGGCCGGGGTGGCCGGCGGTTTGCAAACCAGCGTGTCCATCCTGCTGGCGGCGGGCGCGCAATTGGTCACCGGCGGCCGGCCCGTGGCCGCGCCCGGTTGCCGTTTCGCCAACACCCTCCTGCGCGTGAGCGGCGACGCTTTTCTGGCCGCGCCCGAAAAATTGCAGACCGAGGCCTTCGGCAATGCGTCGCTCTTCGTGATCGCACGGGATGCCGCCCAAGTCGCCGACGTCCTCGAACATCTCGAGGGCAACCTCACTGGTTGCTTCTACTCCGACACCGGCGGTGCGGATGAGGCGCTGTATCAGACCCTCGCTCCATTGCTGCGCCGCCGGGTGGGCCGGTTGATCAATGATAAAATGCCCACCGGCGTCGCCGTCAGCCCGGCCATGAACCACGGCGGCCCCTTTCCCGCCACGGGCCATCCGGGCTTCACCGCCGTGGGCATTCCCGCATCCCTGCGTCGCTTTGCCATGCTCGCCTGCTACGACAACGTCCGCCCGGGCCGCCTGCCCGCCGCCCTGCAAAATAAAAACCCCAACGGAAAAATGTGGCGGCTCATTGACGGTCAATGGTCGCAGGCTGATGTCCCTGCCTGAGCATTCAAACACCCCCGGATGAAGATGAAAACGTATATGACTATGAAAGCCACACTGGCATGGTTCCTGGCCCTGGGTCTCTGGGGGCCGGTCCCGCTCAGCCGTGCGCAGGCAGTTTCCGGCCCGCCCGCGATTTTTGTCTGCGGCGACTCGACCTCGAAAAACAACGGCACCGGCAAGAACGGGCAGCCGCTCGTCGGCTGGGGGACGCCCCTCGCGGATTTCTTTGACCCGGCGAAAGCCGTCGTCAAAAATGTCGGTCACGCGGGGAAATCCAGCCACACTTATTACGATGGGGACTGGCCCAAAGTGCTGCCGCAAATCCACCCGGGCGACTTTGTCCTCCTGGTGTTTGGCATCAACGATGGTTCCACCCCGCCCGGGCTGGGCGACGAAACCGTGCTGCGGAACAACGTGCCCGTCCATACCTACGGCTGGTATATGGCCACCATGGTCACCGACGCCCGGGCGAAGGGCGCGCGGGTCTTTTTGCTGACGGTCACCACGCGCAACATCTGGAGCAATCCCAAGGTGAAGTTTGCCGATGCCCGGCCCCTCGGTCCGCTGCCCGCCGATTATGACCCCAAACAGGATAAAATCGAACGCGGCACCGGCCTGGGCCAGTTTACCCAGTGGACCAAGGAACTCGGCCAGAAGCTGCACACGCCCGTGCTGGACCTCACCGACCTGTGCGCGGATCAATATGAGGCCCTCGGCCGCGAACAGGTCAATCAGTATTACAGCGATCATAATCACACCTATGCCGCCGGGGCGAAAGTGGTGGCCACCGCCATCGTCTCCGGGCTGAAGGCGTTCCCGGACAGCCCCTTTCTCCCGCTGCTTTCGGATGCGGGGAAAGCCGTCCCCGCCGCCGACAGCAAATATGTCAGTGACAACCCCGCGCCCGCGAAGCCAACCAACTGAACCGACCCGCGCCACCCACCCCGTATCATCATGAAAACCATATTCCTCCCCGCCGTCTCCGCCCTGTTACTGGCCGGCCAACTCCTCGCGGCGGATGCCCCGGCCACCGACCCCTGGCGGGATCCAAAACTGCCGGTGGACGCGCGCGTCGCCGATCTGATTTCCCGCCTGACGCTGGAGGAGAAAGCCACCCTGCTTGATCATGTCGGGCCGACCCTTGAACGTTTCAACCTCCGGTCCGACCAATGGAACCAGTGCCTCAACGGCGTCCAATGGGACCGGCCCACCACCCTGTTTCCCTCGTGCCTGGCCATGTCCGCCACGTGGGACACCAATCTGGTGTATAACATCGCCACCGTGCTTTCCGATGAAGCCCGGGCGATCTACAACGGCTGGCATCTGAACCCGAACGCCCCCGGCCAGCACAAGGGGCTGATTTACCGCGACCCGGTCATCAACATCGAACGCAATCCCTACTGGGGCCGCAACCATGAGGCCTGGGGCGAGGATCCCTGGCTCACCGGGCGCATGGCCGTCACCTATGTGCGCGGGTTGCAGGGGGACGATCCGCACTACCTCAAAATCGCCGCCACCCTCAAGCATTACGCCGTCAACAATGTCGAGACCGACCGCCAGAAACTGAACGCCGTCGTGTCCGAACGGATGCTGCGCGAATATTTCCTGCCCCATTTCCACGACGCCGTGGTCGAGGGCGGGGCCGCTTCGCTCATGGCCAGTTACAACGCCATCAACGGCACCCCCAACAACATCAACCACTGGCTGCTCACCGACGTGCTCAAGGGTGAATGGCGCCATGACGGTTTTGTCGTCTCCGACCTCGGCGGCGTGCGCACCATGGTCGAGGGGCACGAGAAAAAGCAGATGACCTACGAGGACGCCGTCGCCCAAAGCCTCATGGCCGGCTGCGATTTTTCCGACAAGGAATTCATGGACAACATCCCCGCCGCCGTGCGCGATGGCAAACTCACCGCCGCCCGGCTGGACGACGCCCTGGCCCGCGTCCTGCGCGTGCGGATGCGGCTCGGCGATTTCGATCCGTTCGACGCCGTGCCCTATAGCCGCATTTCGCCCGCCGTGATTGACAGTGCGGCGCACCGCGCGGTCGCCCGGCAAACCGCACAGGAAGCCATCGTCCTGCTGCAAAATCGCGGCGGCCTGCTGCCCCTGGACAAGACCGCGCTCAAACGCATCGCCGTCATCGGCCCGCTGGCCGACCGCATCATCATGAATAATTACAACGGCAAAGCCGGCGTCACCGTCACCGCCCTCCAGGGCATCCGGGACGCCGTCGCCCCGGGCACTGAAGTGCTTTACACCCTGGGCGGCCTGGTGGGCGGCGACACCACCGGCCGTTGGAAACAGCAATCCGCCGAGGCCGCCGCCGATCCGGCCGCCGAACAGGCCAAAGCCGTCGCCCTCGCCCGCTCGGCCGATGTCGCCATTGTGTTCGTCGGCACCACCGCCGCCGTGGAGCAGGAGGCCCGCGACCGCAAAACGCTGGCCCTGACCGGCTCACAGGAGGCGCTCATCGAGGCCGTTTTCGCGGCGAACCCCCGCACCGTCGTCGTCGAGATGAGCGCCGGCCCGCTGACGGTTCCCTGGGTGGCGCAAAACATTCCCGCGCTGTTGCAAGCCTGGTGGGCGGGCGAGGAGGGCGGCCATGCCATTGCCGATGTCCTCTTTGGCGACGTCAACCCCGCCGGCCGGCTGCCGCACACCGTCTATGCCTCCGAAGCCCAGGTGCCCCCGGTGAATGAATATGATATTACCAAGGGCTTTACCTACATGTATCTGAAGGGCGAACCCCTGTTCGCCTTTGGCCACGGACTGAGCTACACCACCTTCAAATACAGCAACCTGAAACTTTCGGCCGACCAAGTCAAACCCGATGGCCGGGTGACCGTTAGCGCCGACATCACCAACACCGGCCGGCGCGCCGGGGACGAGGTCGCGCAGATCTATGTGCATCAGGTCAAAAGCAGCGTACCGCAGCCGGTGAAGGAATTGCGCGGGTTCGAACGCCTCCACCTGCAACCCGGCGAGACCAAAACCGTCACCTTCCCCCTGGCGGCGGCCCGCTTGGCGTATTGGGACGAGACCACGCATGGATTCGTGGTGGACCCGGGCGCATTCGACGTCCTGATCGGCGCCTCCTCCGCCGACATCCGCCTGCAAACCCGGCTGACCGTGACCCGCTGATGGGGGTGGCCGGTTTGACCGACCTTGACTGACCTTGACCAGGCTTGACCTTGTCGGGCGGAGGTCGGGCACAGGTGCGTCCGTCTGCCGTTCTGCCGCCCTTCAGGGTTGTTTAACCTTGTTTAACCCTTTAACCCGGACCAACCTTGACCTGGTTTGACTGACCTTGACCCTCTTTTCGGGTCTGGGGTCTGGGATGCTTGGCGGCAGGGCCCGGTTTGACTGAGTTTGACTCACCTTGACCCGGCTGGACGGGGAGCGGGTTGTAACCGCCGAACCCGACCGGAAGGGATTGTGGACAGAATGACAGAATGGACTGGAATCCCAAAGCTGAAAGCGAATAGGTGGAAAGCGGAAACAGGGGAAGTCAACCACAGACACAGGCATAGAGTTAAAATGACCCAGGCTCCATGCTACCGCTGTGACTTCCGCGCCTCCCTGGCAATAATCCCCGGCAGCTTCCAGGTGCTTCAAAATAATATTTCAAAGAGCAGTTGCCTTCGCCCAACGAGCCGGGACTATGGCGGACAAATTCAACGGGGAGGGGTAGTGCCGCAAGGTTAAATCATGCTGCCAACCGATTCGTTACCTTCCTCAGCCGCGTCTGGTGTTTATGGCGTAAATATGCCAATTAAGCTCTGCAATTCCAATGTAATATGGAAAAAGCATTTTTTCAAATATAGCGTAATTCTGCTTAAATGCGGCTTGGCAAGAGGAGAAGGTTTGGAGCGTGGGGCGCGGAGGGGAGGGGCAAAGGGTGGCCGAAATTATCCGGGCGGTGGATAAATTTCGGGTGGGCAATATCGGAGTCTCGTCACGGGCGTGTTGCCCGCGTCAAAAGCAGGGGAATCTTTGCATCCGGGAGTGGGAAAAGGGCCACCGATCACGTCTCATCGGCTGGGGTCATAATGCGGCGCTCTGCCGAAACGCCGCTACGAACGATTTCGACGCGCTGCGGCAGGGGACTGCCGCAGTCCGGGGGCTGGGCAACACGCCGTCACCTCGTTGGGTGCGGGGGGAAAGGGTTCGTGGCGGCCGATTTGGCTTTTGACAGCATCAGCCGGAACACTTGGTGATAGAGGTTCTGCATATCCGCGCTCACGCCGGCCAGTGCGCGGGCGCGGCCGGGATCCGGCTCGTGGTCGGCGGCGACTTGCGCCATATGCCAGGCATAGTTTAACGCTTCGGTCTGGGTCAGGAGCAGGGTCAGTTCAAATTCATTGCCGGTCTGATGCAACAATTCCGTTTCCTTGGTGGACGCGATGGCGGCACGCGCGGCCACTTCGCCCGCCGGCAGCCGGGTCTCGTCCAAACGGATGGTAGGATCGTCCCTGGCAAAATCCTCCAGCAGCCTGGCTCCGGTGCCGGAAGCGGTGGCAATGCGTCCCACCAGATTTTTCACATCGCCGGGTTCGGATTTGATGAAGTGCAACAGGTTGACCTCCTTTTGCTCCGCCAGCAGTTGGTGAAGCAGGCTGTAGCAATTGTTGCGCACCGAAGCATCACCCGGGATCGGAGCCGCCACCGGGGGGGATTGACAGCCCGTCAGCAGGGCGGCGGCCAAAAACAGGCCGCTGAGCCACGGAAACAAGGGTTTACGCTTCATGGTCGTGCCGGTGGCCTGGGGCTTACCCCAAGCAGTCAGGCCTTATGCTGGCTGACGATTAACGACGGCACCTGCCACCGGCCGGTAAACACAAACTCCTTCAGGGGTTTTCGCTGGCGGGGGGTCAGGTCGCGCTCCTTCAGGGCGTCGGGCAGGGTGGCCGGGTCGGCGTGGTAGCCAATGGCCAGGGCGGTCCAGGCCTCGAAGTGGTCCGGGATCTGGTAAACTTCCCGCGCCTTGTCGGGGAGAATGCCGATCATCTGATGAACCGAGAGCTTGCGCACGGTGGCTTCCACCAGCAGATTGCCGGCGGCCAGCCCCAAGTCGTGAACGGCGGCCCGGTTGTCCTTGTGATTTTTTTGAAATTGCAAGCTGACCACCCCCAGGGCCAGCACCGGAGCGGCCTTGGCCCAGGCCTGGTTGGCCTCCAAGAGGCAGGAGAGGAGCCGGTCAAATTCGAGGGGGTCGGCTTTGGCCGCCACCAGATAATACCAGGGCTGTTCATTGTAGGAAGAAGCCGCCCAGCGCGCCGCTTCGAACAGGGAACAGAGGTCCGTTTCCGCCACCGGCCGATCTTGGAAACCATAGGGGCTCCACCGCTCGGCCAGCGCCGGTTGGATGGGATAATCCGTCACTGCTTTTTTTATGTTCATGATGTTTCCGATCAATTTGGGTTTCGTCCGGAACCGCTTTTTTTGCCGCCGCCGGAGAGCTTGTTGACGGTGGCCCACGCCCGGGCCTCCGCATTTTTCGGGCTGACCCCTTTTTGTTCGTAACCCGCTTCAATGTGGGCCGCCTGACGTTTCTGCTTGTCGGTGTAACTGGATTTATCGCCTTGAGGCATGGGGGTTTTCCTGGGTTAAAGGTTAAGCCGGCGGGGGTTCAGTCTGCCACGGCAAAGCCGATTTTGATGGTCACCTGCCAGTGATGCACTTTGCCCTTTTCGATGTTGCCGCGCGTTTCAATCACTTGAAACCAGCAAAGGTTCTTGATGGTTTTGTTCGCGCGTTTAATGGCGCTGTCCACGGCTTCTTCAATCGAGGTCTCGGAAGTTCCGGTGAGTTCGGTGAGTTTATAAACGGGATTTTTCATGTTAATTCTTGGGGTGCATTCCCCCCGGTTTGACGGCGATGTCGCCGCGGAGGGTTTGGGAATACGGGCGGGTTTGGCGGGCGGCGAGCCGGAACTGCTGCGCCTGGATGTCAGCCATTATTTCCGAGCGTGCGCCTTGGGAAATCGCTTCCGCCGTGAGCCATGTTTTCATAATGACATTCGGGGTCGGCTGGGCGGCGGTGCCGGGCAAAACCCGGTCCACCGCCCCGCCTGACCTCGGCATATACATTAACCGTTTCCACCGGATTGCCCATGGGGTAAAACCCCACCCGGGGGTCATTCGGCCCCGGTCCGAGGGAACCGGGTCGGAACCGGGTGCCCGTCCGGGCTTACTGCACCACCAACCGGTAAAAGCCGGCGGCTCCGGTCGTGGTGACGGGCCAGGGCGAAGTGGCGCCGGTGACGGCGGTCCAGGGCCCTTTCAGACTGGTCGCCTGTTGGAGCGAGACGGTGGTCGTGGAGGGATAAGGCGAGGTTTGGCTCAGGTCATCCCAGCTCAAATTTTGACCGTTGAAACGCAGGGTCGGACCGCCCGCTCCCGCGAAGTAGAGGGACAGCAACTGATCGGTGGTCAGGGAATAGTTGAAGATGGCCACATCACTGATGCTGCCCGCAAAGGTGCGGGTGTTGCCGGCGGAGTCCAGGCCGATATAAGTGGTGCCCTCGAAGAGCTGGTTGGGGTTGGAAACGCCATTGTTGCCATAGCCTTCGCCGGCCGCGTTAAACAAGTAAACGGTGGCGTCATTCGCCGTGGTCACCAGGGCCGCAAAAGACCACTGATTCGTGGGCGGAAACAAGCCCGAGGTCTGCCAACCCCAGGTGCTTTGACTGTTGTTCCAATTATAGCCCAGACTCTCGCCGTCGTCGTTATAGCACAATCCGGCGGTGGTGCTGGCATAGCGGCTGAAAACAATGCCGGCGTCACTCGCCACGGCGGTCGGAAAAATCCAGGCGGTCATCGTCACCGTGTTGGTGTTCAGATTGAGCGCGGGGAGTTTGACATATTGACCGCTGCCGGCCGCCAGGGAGACCGCCCCTTCATGGCCGGGGAAGCCCGGGAAAAAGACCCCGGACGGTCCCGTGATCCCATCAAAGGCGTTTGACGCCGTGGCGGCATAGACGCCCGCAAAACCGCCCACGGGATCATAGGCCGGCGAGCCGGTGGCGGGATTGTTGGTTTCATTGAGTTGATAAAAGGCCACCGGACTCAGGGCCACCGTGGTGACGGCCTCCGCCCCGGTCGGATGCGTGATCGTCAGGTTGGCCACGCTGCTGGTGATCGAGCCGAAGGCATTCGTAATCACCAGGTGATAAGCCCCGACATCCGCCGCCGAGACGTTCATGACCGAGAAGACGTTGCTCAGGGAACCGGTGTAAACCGAACCGGAAACGTTGGTGCCATCCGTTAACGCCGCCGTCCCCTTGAACCATTGGAAGGACAGCGGTTGACCGCCGGAAACCGAGACGTTCCAGTTGGCTGGCGCCCCCGGATATAATTGCTGGCTCACGGGCTGGAGATTGATCCCCGGCGAGGGGGCCTTGGCCGTGAACGTCAAATTGTCAATGTAGTAGGTGCAGGGCCCATTGGGCTGGTTCGGATACGTGGAGCCATCCCAGTTCTGAAACCAGAAGGCGGGACCCGTCCAGGTGCCAATCCCGGCGGGGATGGCCATGCTGACATGATACCATTGGTTGGTGGCATTCCCGGGGACGAGCCATTCCCCCAGTTTCGTGGTGTTATACGAGTTGAACAGATACACTTGCAGCGTACCAAAGTTGCCGGCATTGTTCGGCGTGCTGTTGGTGTCCACCAGAATATCAAACGATTCGGTGGCATAATTGTCCAGATTCACCGGGTTGGCGCTGCCATCCGGGTTGAAGCCGGAGAAAAATACGCACTGGGAATTGTTCCCATTGCCATCCATGCCATACGGAATATACACCCCCAGCGAACCGGAGGCGGGATTCGTGGCGGCGTCATAGGACGACCAGGAAAAGGTCGGGATTTGATTATACCAGCCATTCCAAGTGGGGATGGCGGTGTCATAGGTATAGACGATATTGGTGACCGTCTGGGCCGAAGCCGGGCCGCCACTAAGGGCCAGGGCCACGCCCGTCAAGGCGAGCCCGAGATGTTGAATGAGGTTTGTTTTCATGGATGGTTGGTTTTTACGGGTTCGTTTTGGATCGTATTTGGGAAATGGGGAATGTTGAGGTGGCTCCTCGGTTCAGGGCCGTCGTAAAAGACTCAAGGCCCATCCCCCCATGCCTGCAATAGTCCGGCCGGGCGGTGGTCGCACCGCCCGGAGGAACCTTACGGACCTGGCCAAAAAGGCATTTCACAACGTTTTTTGGATTACGCCCGCAGATTAACACGCATTAGCAACTTGGTATTGTCCCATAAATTATTGTCACTCATTTTAGGGACAAGTGAAGTGGGCGGAAACGGTGGGACCCGGAGCCGGAGTTGGCGGGAGTGACCGGCGGTGTCACTTGGAAGATGCGCCCGACGCTTGCTTGGCGGGAAAAACAACCTTGTATTCATGGCGCTTGATGGCTTAATTGCAAGGATGTTAAACGCCGCATTCATCGCCGGATGCATTGCCGGGCATCGGGAACAAAGAGAAATTGCTGGGGCAGCCGGTGGCGGGACCGAGTTGGGAAAGTTTTGTGACGGAATCCCTGCTGGGGCTGGTGCCGCGCGGCACGGAGGCGAGTTTTTATCGAACCGGAGCCGGGGCCGAAATTGACCTCGTCCTGGCCCTGCCCGGCGGGAAATTATGGGCGGTTGAAATCAAGCGCAGCTCCGCCCCCAAGCTGGAACGTGGATTTCACATTGCTTGCGATGATCTTAAACCGGATCAACGGTTTGTCGTCCATCCCGGCCAGGATCGTTTTCCCTTGGATGCCCGCACCGAAGCCATTGGGTTGCCGGCTTTGGGACGGATTTTGCGGACGGAAAATGGAACCCAATGAGGTCGGGTGATCGGGGGTGCAATGTTGCCTTGTCAACCGACGGTCGGGATGGCCGCCGCCATGCTCCGCCAGACTGCGCGCGTGAATCCGCAACACTTGCTCCTGCGTTAGAAATATGGGTTCACTCACCGGGCCAGCAACCCCAGCAATTCCCGGTATTCATGATTAGGTTTATGACAACCGCAAGCTCAGGCCAATTTCGGCTCCATCCGGGCGGAGGCGGCCGGGGGGGCTTCGGCGGGTTCGGGATGGAAATGCTCGAGTTCCTCGCCCTTGCGCACGAGGCGCGCGCTGTTGAAGATCACGATCAGGGTGCCGACCACGTGCAGGATGGCCGCCACGATGGCGTTGATGAAACCAAATGCGGCGGCGGACAGGCCGACCACGATAAAGAGCAGGCCGAACAGGAAGTTTTGGTTGATCACGGTGCGGGTGCTGCGGGACAGGTTGACGAGGAAGGGCAGGCGGCGCAAATCGTTGTTCATCAGGGCGATGGTCGCACTATGAATGGCCACCTCGCTGCCGGCCGCGCCCATGGCGATGCCGATGTCCCCCGCCGCCAGCGCGGGGGCGTCATTGACGCCATCGCCGATCACGGCCACTTTATAGCCCTTGGCCTTCATGGCGCGCACAAAGGCGACCTTGTCCTGGGGCAGGCAATCGCCCCGGGCTTCTTCGCAGGCGATGTCGCCCGCCACCCGGGTGACGACGGCCTGGCGGTCGCCGGACACCATGGCCACGCGGCGGACGCCGGCGGCTTTCAGTTCCACCAGCGCTTCCTTCGCCTCGGCGCGGGTCTGGTCCTGCAAGCCCACCCAGCCGATGCAGACGCCATTGCGGGCCACAAACACCAGACTCCAGCCTTCGGCCTCGTTCAGATCCACGGACTTGAGGAAATCACCGGCCACCCCGTTGTCTTGGAGCCATTGTGCGCGGCCGACCAGCACGGTCCCGTCGTTGATGCGGGCCTTGACGCCGCGCCCGGCGGTTTCGGAAAAATCCTTCGGCTCGGCGAGCGGCACCCCGGCCTCGCCGGCGAGTTGGGCCAGGGCTTTGGCGGTGGGATGGTTGCTGTATTTCTCGGCGGAGGCGGCCAGCAGGAGCAATTCGGCGGGCTTGGTTTCCCCCAGGGGCACCAACCGGCTCACGGCCAGTTGCCCGGTGGTCAGGGTGCCGGTTTTATCGAAGACGAAAGCGTTGATTTTGGCGGCCAGTTCGATGTCCGCCACGTTTTTGATCAGGATGCCCAACCGGGCGGCGGCGGAGAGCGCGGCCACCATGGCGGTGGGGGTGGCGAGAATGAACGCGCACGGACAGGAGACGACAAACACCGCGATGACCCGGTCCAGGTTGTGCGTGAATGCCCACACCAGCGCCCCGATGACGAGCACCAGCGGCGTGTAAAAGCCCATGTATTGGTCCACGATCTTCATGATGGGCAGCTTGGTCTTTTCCGCCGCCAAGATCAGTTCCCGCACCCGCCCCAAGGTCGTGTCGGTACCGGCGCGGCTGACTTTGATCTCCAATACGCCCGTCAGATTCTGGGTGCCGGCAAACACTTCGTCGCCCTCCTTTTTATCCGCCGGCAGCGATTCGCCGGTGATGGTCGCCTGGTTGAACGAGCCGTGGCCGGCCACGATAAGTCCGTCCGCCGCCACGTTGTCGCCGGGGCGGATGCGGATGACATCGCCGACGGCGAGTTCGCTGGCGGCCACCTCTTCCTCGGATTTGTCCGCGCGGAGCCGGCGGGCCTTGGTGGGGGTGAGCTTGATGAGGGATTCGATGGAATTCCGGGCGCCTTCGGCGGTGCGGGTTTCAATCAGCTCGCCCATGAGCATGAAGAAGGCGATGATGCCGGCGGTTTTATAATCGCCCAGGCCAAAGGCCGCCGAGGCGAAGGCGGCGAGCACCGCAATGGCCACGAGTTCATTGATGGTCAGGCGGCCGTGCTTCAGGTCTTTGACGGCCGTCGCCACAATGGGATACCCCAGAATGATCGCCCCCAGACAACCGCTGAGGCTGGCCACTTGATGGCCGGATTCAAAAAAATAATCAACAATGAACGAGTTCAGCACCAACACCGCGCCCGCCACCGCCTGCCACAGATGGACCGTGGAATGTTCATGGTCGTGCCCGCAACCGCACTCCGGCCCGTGTTCATGGTGGTGATCATGCTCGTGCTGGCTTAAAAGGGAGGTGACTTGCATAGGGGTTATGGGGTGGCGGCGCCGGTTTTGGGGGCGGGCGGTTCACGATTCACCATCAGCCGGATTTCCCGCGGTTTGCCATCCTCGCGTTCCGGCAGGAACATTTTGTCCTCGACGTTGGTCAGCGCTTCGGTCATGGCCTCGGCCACCTTTTGCTGGGCAAACAGGGCGGGATACTTTTGATATTGCGGGAGCAAATCGGTGAACCGCTTGGCCTCGGCTTTGAGGGATTTGACGTAATTATCCCGGTCCGTGGCCGCCAGGTTGGTGATGCCCACCGCCTGGGCGACGGCCGCGCTCAGCACCTGGTTGGTTTGACTCTGGGCGTCTTGGAGCGCTTTGGTGCGGGTTTCCCGTGCGGTGGTCACCGCCGAGAAAACGCCCGCCAACTGCCGGGGCGGCACGCTTTGCACCTCGCAATTATCAATGGAAACCCCGAGCTTCTCCGCCTCCGTCAGCTCGGTGACCCGCAGCAGCACGGCATCCTTGAAGCCGGCCTGGTCGCGCAACAGAATGTCATCCACATTGAATCTGGCGGCGGAGGAAATCAGCGCATTGTTCAGCGCATTCTGCACCGTCACCGCCGCATTCGTGAAATCGAACACGTAGCGCAACGGATCATCAATATGATAGTAGAGCGTGGCCCGGGTGTGGATGATGTTGCGGTCGGCGGTCAGCACGTAGCCGTCCCGCGCCGGATCCAGCGACTGCCCCGGCGGCAGTTCCTCGCCGCTCAAATCCTGTTCGGGCGTGGTGAAATACCAACCCACGGTCGAGGTGATTTTTTGAACCTCCGTGATCGGGATGTGGACCACTTCATCAATCGGATAGGGGAAGGACCAGTGCAGGCCGGTGGTCAACAGGGCTTTCTGC
>Ga0302266_10000769_pt1 | contig 31584 bp, 43 predicted proteins | sample III_Bog_E1_2_FD_194559 | JGI IMG/M metagenome (GOLD analysis project Ga0302266, IMG submission 194559) | Peat permafrost microbial communities from Stordalen Mire near Abisko, Sweden - III_Bog_E1_2 | ecosystem: Environmental > Terrestrial > Soil > Wetlands > Peat | place: Sweden: Abisko...
GTCTCCGGCTTATAAAACTGCTTCGCATAGCTTACCGTGCGCCCGGTGTGCATGGGAATCTGGACCCCCGGCAGCATGGGATGCTCGCCCATTGCCACTTCCGGCTCAACCATGCGCTGCCAGTTGACCGCCATCTCTGTGCGCGGCCCGTCCCATCCCCATTCCCAGATGCCATTGCCGAGAACGACGCCATCCTCCGTCATTCGGTCCACACAGGAGCGGAAAGACTGGAATTTCACCATGCCCCCCAGGGAGCGCAACTGATTCTCCATCAGCGCCCTGACCTGCTGCAGTTGGGTGATGTTTGTTCCGCTAGAAGCCGCTTCTACATCGAAATCCAGGTCGGCGCCGCAGATTGCATCGATCAACTGGGGACGAAGCGCGTTTACCTGCGTGAAAGCGTGCCAGATTTGCATGTTGGCGCGCGGAGTTCTCGACCCATCCCACAACTTCTCCCCGTTCCGCACCGCCGCATAGATCGAGGCCGCATTCTGCCATTTGGTCTCGTAGTTGGTCGCTCGGTCGCTCGCGGCACGGTTGAAATCACCCAGAACAATGCGCTTGGCCTCTTCCGCCGACCATTCGCCGCCGCCAATCGGGATGCCTTCGCTGGTTCGCTGCTCATACCCGCCAAGAGGGGGAGCAGAATTGGCGTCCGATGCCGGACTTGGGACCATCGGAGGCGGGGCATTCGCGTCTACAGTGACCATTGGCTCACTTTACCACCATTCAGGTTCAAGGCAGATATCAACGCACGGAAGACACATATAGGAGGTACCGAAGTGGCCTTCACATTTTCCTGATTCTCGAAAAGCTCTCGTGCCTGCTGGAATTGGGTGTTGCATGTCGCCCTTCCAGCCGAAACAGGTATGCTCCTTGCGGGTCGTGACGAGCTTCGTTTTTCGCGCTTCGACCTCTGCGGGGAAGTCGTCGGCCGCACCGGGATCGAAAGCCAAATATTCATCATCTGTATGGGCAGGAGCGGGACCTTTCCTATGCGCCATCACCATTCGATAAACCTCTTCAATCCAAACGGTATCACGCCGGGAACCCTGTGTCATGGTCCACCTTTGGGTAAAACTGGTCCTCGTCCTGATAATGCTCGGCCAAAAGCAGCGAAATCGGGTCTCGAAGCGCGCTCGGGACGTTATATTCCTCGGTTCGGCTCGACAGCACCCCGGAATTCACGCCTTTGCCCTCCAGCATCAAATCTGTCAGCGTATCCAGGAAGTCGTCGTGCCGGTATTTCGGGAAGCCCTTGATTTCGGTCTCGATCGCGGTACGATACGGCAATGAATCTGAAAAACGAATATTCCCCGCCTGAAACCAGGGGCGAAGTCCCCGAATTTTCGACTTTTTGGACTGCTGATTGTCCGCAGGTTCGGCTTGAATGGGCAGGAATCGCCCGCGCTTCGACATCTCCCGCCGAAGGGATGCCAGCAACACTCTTTCGAGCGCTTGCTTTTGAATCTTCAACTTCACGATACCGGGGAACATGTCGAACACCCTGAAAATCCATTCGATAACCTCCTCAACAGGCGGACGCCCATACAGCATGAACGGCACGTACAGCCGCGCATTGGCAAACCCGCCCACCGTCAGCACAGTAAAGTCCGAATCATGCCCCTTCACGTCTTCCATGCCTGCCACGTCGAGCGCAGCATAGAGGCTCATCCTCGGCAAAAGCTGATCCATCACTTTTTCAGGCGTCCAGATCAACTGCTTCACGTCGTCAATGAGCCCCTGGCCGGCCACAATCGGATTCATCAGGTACTGGGCGGCCAATTGCGCCGGCCCCTTCATGGGATCGTCCTCAATCTCCTTCAGCGCCGCATATCCCATCCGCTCGGGCCACAGGAAGGGTCCTTCTGGCCAATTAGGAGCCGCACTCCGCACCACCAAGTTGAACGCATCCGGAAGCCCCTTCGTCCGCCGCGCCGCGTGATCGTTCCGCCGCACCTGGTACAAATCCGAGAAATCCCAAGGAGTGCCCACCATGTCCGTCCAGCCCTTCAGCGGCTTCTCCACATCCTCCGTGTTGTACTTCTCCAGCAGATCGCCCATCGAACCCGCGTGCCGGATTACCTCATCAATCCCATTCTGCGAGCTCGAATTGATCTTCTCCACCAGATCATCCGACTTCTGCACATCCCCGTGATACCCGGTGATCGCCGAGCCCACCGTGGATGCAAGAACAGTCGGCTCCTTGCCGCCCGGACCCAGTTTCTTGTTGTTGTTGTCCCGCGCCGGACACGTAAACCCGCTCAAATTCCCCAAATCCGGCACCTTCCCGTCCTTCGCCACCGGGCACAACTCAGGGAAAAGCAGCCGCAACTGATCGTTCAGAATGAAGTGGTTGCGAATCTCGATGATGATGCTTGTGACCAGCGTCTCTGTTGCGGTGGTCAGGAGAATTCGGACATTCGGGTAATTCAAAATCCACATGATGCTGTGAGCGATCGTAACCAGTGTCGACTTGATATGCCCGCGAGGAAACAGAATCAGATTGTCCCGGCTCTGCTCGAACCCCTCGTTCGGTGGCAGCAAATCCATCTTGCACTTTGGCTCCCATAGAACCTTGCCCTCCATCGCAGCCCTGTAATCGTCCACCGTCTTATGGAACTCAGTCGCCCCCGGAAACTTCTGCAACGCCGCCAGAATCGGCCCATGCACCCGCTCGGACACATCCGGGTACCCAAGAACCACATTCGACAGCCACACGAGGTCTATGCGCGCCTTGTGCCGCTCTGCGTGCCACCATTCGAGGTAGCGGCCTACGTTCTTATCAGTGATCTGCACTAGCGCAACCGATCAGCTATTTTCCCCGCGATATTCGAGGCTATGCCAGCGAGAATCAGTCCCACAAAGCCAAGGATGCACGCCGCCACTATCAACTCGGCTAGATAAATCATTTCTTCATGCTCCGCACAGCGTCGCCAAGGCCTGGGAACTTCTTCGCAACCTTTGCGTCAATGCTTGCCCTCAATTGCGGACTCGGGCGTCCCATACGCTCCGCGGCTATACCGTGGCTCTTGTCTGGAATCGGATATGTGCGATTCGGTCCCGCGAATGCTGAATCGGGGAGTGCGTTACGCCGCGCTGCTGTCAATCTTGCCATGCGTCACCTCAAGAGCATCATAACCGCTCCCGGTTTTGGTGGTAATTTTTTTGTGGCGCGCGTGGAGCTAGAATGGCGAGGCGTTTCTATGAAGTTTCCTCCAAGCCTCTTGTTCTACATCCCGAAGTCCCTTATACGTGCGGTCGCCATTCATGCAGCCCGACTCGTCATGCCCCGGCGAACCACACTTCACACAACCATTCTTAGGCTCCTCGTGGATAATCACCGCGGTGCGCAGCGACGATAGGCAGAAGTCGCGAAGAGTCAGATCGCGCGACAATGCGAAAGCCTTCAGCGCCTTCACTAGATCAGGGTCAACGTTGCGAATATTTAGGTCCATGTGACAAGTGTAACACCGCCTCAGTTTTTGTCCAGAATTTTCTATGTCGCGGGCGTGACCATGTGCCGCCGACTCCCGCCACCAGTACCCCCGCCAGGGTCGGGCCACCCCGGCGCCTCGGCTTGGGACTCCAACCTTCCGCGCAAACGCAGTCGCGCCGCCGCTCAGTTCGAGCGTAGCTGTGGTGTTGAGTGGTGGAGGATTGGAGGAGCGAGGGTGGATTAGCTAGACAGGCTTGAGGCAGCGTGCGCAAACAGGCTTGTCGCCGTGCAGGACGCGTCCGGTGGCTCCGCAGTGCCGACAGGACCATTCAGCCTTGGCCGGCGCAGCAGCAGGCACGTGAGGCGTGCTGGGCTTTGCACCCTTATCCCATCTGCGAGATCGGCAGGCCCTGGACGCGCAATGCGACGGGTACAGCTCGGTCATAATCCACGAGTAGCCGCATTGATCACATCGCCACGCCGGAACGCTTGTCTTGCCCATGTGAGCATTGTACACAGAGGGTGTGTACAATGCTCACATTACTACTCACCCAGCATAGCCGCCAGGCGCTCAGCAGCTGGCCCAGATACGCTCAGCGTGATACTCGATCCGGCATGCATCGCCTTAGCCGCATCCTGCATTCCAAGCAGCCCGGTGAGCTGATCTATAGCCTTTTGCTGCACCTTGTAATCAGGCGCGTCCGACTGCACAACCTCTTTGCCCTCAAGCGTTTGGTTCGCTCGGGCGTCCAAATGTTCAACTATCTTATTTCCGATGCGATCAAGCGTAAGACCTTGCCTTTCAGCGATTTGCTGGAATCTTGCCCGCATCTCGTCTGGAGGGATCAATTTCCAAGGAGTTCTGCTTGCCCCGGAGCCGAAACCAGCCTCGAGCGCTGCTTGAGAGGCCGTCTTCCCATCGACTATGCCCTCAACGAGGCGTGTCTTTCGGAGTTCTAGGACTGATTCGGGTCCTAATTTCTCTTCATCCATAGCATTCAGCATATCGTCGTAGCTCAAGCCATCCTCCTGATCGTTATATATATCTAGAGATAGCATAAACCTTTAAGAGCCTTGTACCCCTTGTATTCAACGTGTCAAGCCCTTTCATATGTGCATGTTTGTGATAGTTTGATAACATTTGCATATTTTACTTTACATTGGAATACATATAGATTATAGTGGATTCAGTTCAGAGGAGAAACGGCGATGCAGACAGCGATCAGGAATCCTTATACCGGGCTGAGCAAGTCAGAACTTGAATCCAAACTGGATGATATGCTCCGGCGCCAATTTGAGCACACGGCTAATCTCCGCATCAACTTCGCCCGTTATGCAGTCCGCTAACGATTCGCAGTTCAACCGCAGTGCAATATCACACTAAACGCGCACATGAACCGCTCACGGAGATGTGGGGCAGGAGATCTGGCAAATGGAATACGGAATCTTGATTGCAACTGGAGCGGATGGCGTCTTTCAAATCCTTGGAGCGGTCTATTCACAGCTTGAAGCACTACAGCTTGCCGATGATTACATTCGGCTGGGACCTGATAACGATTACCTCGCGCCGGAACGGTTCGAGATTCATCGCCGGGGAGACCGGGGAGGATACACACTCATCGAGCCTCTTACCGATGGGGAGTGGCTCATGGAAGGCAGGAAAGCACCCTAAACCACCACGGCTCCCAGATGCCTCACAGCGCGTCGGCAACATGAAAGGTACCCCATGATCACCAAACCTCAGGAATGGATGACTGTAGCCCAATCCGCAGAGCTTTTGCAGCTCAATCCCATGACGATATTGCGCTGGATCAAGGCCGGAAAGCTGCCGAGGCGCAAGATCGGGAAAAGCTACCGACTCTCCAGGACGGAAATAACAACGTTTCTCAATAACAGGAAGGTGAAGCTATGAATTGCGCGAATTGCGGTAAAGAAATCGAGCAGGCTGATTGGTTCGGCCTTTGGACGCACGTCACAAGCAAACTATACGGCTGCGGGCCCGGCGCCCAATACGGCGGCAAGATGGCCGAACCCACCCGCCCCGAAACTGAGGATGTAGTGGCCGCGACTAAGCTGGAGAAGGCAAGCCAATGAACACCAGGATGCAGTTTGACCCTTACGTGCTGGCCGTCCTCATCGTGGCCGGGCTCGTCATCGGATGGTGCCTATGATTGATTTTCTCGCAGGCTCTTGTCGAAACGACAATAAGACCGAAGATGTGTATCCAGGTTCCGTCCTAACGGTTGTCTTTAGGCAGGGCGAAGATGGCTATATCGTCGCCGAATGCTTGCAGCTCCCGGGATGCATGTCACAGGGAAAGACAAAGGCAGAAGCAAACCGCAATATCAGGGACGCTATCCAGTCGGTGTTAATGGTTCGCCTGGGGCAGTTTCTGTCAGAATCTGTTCCATGTGATAGATCCGCTGATGATAGATGGGAACAGGAGACGTTCCGAGTCGAAAGTCCCGAACTTGTAGCCTGCGAGCGCTTTCCCTACGCGTCGCAAAACTCCTGCTCCGATATCCCGGCTTTCCTTAGCTCGGCTTTCAATAGATGCCGATCTACGCTCCTAAGAGAAAGGGCATAATGAGGTTTGAATCTGGTTGGATTTCCGCATGTATGCACTGCCATAAACAGCTTACCGTATCCGCAGTCCCGTTCAGCGCTAAAATCACCTGTCCTGGGTGTGGAGCGGTCAACATTTTCCATAACTCCCAACATCCGCACCGCGTGGAAGAGATGTATCAATTGGAAGTACAATCGGTGGAATGATGGAAAAACCATCCAAAAGGTCATGGAAAGACCCAGTAATGCGTTATCTTTTCATTGCAGAACAGGCTATGAAAGGAACTTTGCATTAGCCCGATGCCGATTCATCGCAAGACCGGAGACTATTTCCAGTCAACCACAACCGGGGAGACGGTCCGCGCTTTCGTTCCCTTTCCATTGCCGCCCGCCCCGCCGCTCGAACGTTGCAAGACAGGAAAAACCATGAAAGACATCACCTCTGAGACCCCGCCAGATCCGTTTTACAACCAAACCATCTACCACGAGGAGGCAATATGCAAGCGGATGAGATGCAACTGGCAATTTCCTATGCTGACCTCGCGAACTCGCTCACCTTTCGCGATTTACTCAAGTTTCATTCTGGAGAATGTGAGCGGCTTGAACTCGCTGCCTTAAATGCTCCGGCGACTGACTTTGAGGCCTGCCGTTCGGCGATCATTGCCTGGCAGCAGCAGCGACTCGTTGTGAAAACCCTTGAGAAGATGCAACTCCAGCAGCAGCGCCTTGGCGCCATGTCGCAAGATGCCCATGAGCGGGATGAAACTCAGATCATCGTGGCGACCTTGAACGCTCTGGCGCAGATTGGCGCACTGAATGAGGTGCTTGGTATCGCGCGGGATGCAGAAATCAAGGCATCGCAGATTTTAGAAGGCCAATAGTGTACACTTTCTTCGGTTTGGCCGCGACCACTAGCGCATTTAGTTGATATATTTACGTTTAAATGGTGCTTCGAAAGGCTTCGAAGGAGGCTTCGAACATGGCAGGGGAGATTCAAAAAGAAACCGCCCCGGCTAAGAGGCGGTCCAGAGAGTTTGCGGGGTGTCGGTTGTTTCGCTATCGGCCAAGAGTCACGAAAACAGTGGAGTGGTTAGACGGACCACCCCGCAAATAAAGTTTACCACCATTCAGATTCGCCATGCTACACTTTTGTTGCCAAGAGCTTATGAAAACAGTTCCCATGACAATTCGTATCTCGTCAAGGTTCCCGCTTTCGTGCGCCTGGGCCGCTCTCCGGCATGGTGACTTCCTCCCCGGAGACTCTGGAGCGTACAGGAGCGAGCAGCCAGGTCCAGACCGCACAAGCATTGCAGGTTCAATCTCAGGTATAGGGGCCTGAAAGGGATCAGACCGGCATGGCGCCCGGTCGATTGTCTTGGTTTTGAAAGTCTGTTCCATCGGGGTGATGGTTTGCCTGGCTCCGGGCTGGTAGTCGATCCAGCAAAGGGCAATACGTCCAGGTCCATTAAGGCATCAACAAAAACAGACGCCATAAGAACCCAAGAGAGCTGCAAGAACAGCACAGACAATCCCCTAGATGCCGAGGGGAATTGCCCCCGGTGTGTCTTTCCTGTGACCCGCTCCGGGGAATGGAACGGCACATTTGGAACCGTTCTGGCCTTAGACTTCTTCGATGGTGATGCCCAACAGGAGAGCGGCAAGACGCTTCTTGAGACGGTAGATGGCCGTCTTGTATCCCTTGGCGTCAACCACGTGCGGAGTGCCGTCAAGGTCCACGTAATAGAAGTCTGCCACGTAGACAACCGGCCTGAGCTTCCCGTCTCCGGGCACCAGGGTAATCCGCATCTGCTCCTGATAGTCTTTGATCTTTCCGGCGCGGGCGAGAGCCTGATAGTTGACCGCCGCTGCCGCCTCATGCTTGGATGCGTAGCCGTTGGAACGCACGGCGCCATACTTGTTTTCCCGAGCCGGGGAGCCACCCTCGACAAAGGCTGTCCACGCTGCCCGCTCACCCATGCGCTCTCTCATCGCCCCTCAGTATGGAAGCGCATGTGGCACTCATGGCATCCTGTCTCCACGTTGTCCAGAACGTCCTCACCGCCGGCCCCACGGCTGCGCTTGTGCATCATGTCATACTTCCGGGGATGCCAGTCGGGAACCGAGTCGGTGACTGGCCGGCCACAGCAAACGCAGGTCCCACCATCACGCTTGAAGCAGGCTTCCCGTAGTTTGGAGAGCGCATCGCCCTTGAGCCGGATGATGGTTGGCTTTGGGAACATTCCGCCCCAGGCTGACTTTGTTCGCATCTTGCGGGGGCTCACAGAGAAACCGGATAGAAGCTATGCGCCAGACAGCTCGATAGCGCCAGTGGGATTTTGGCGATCATGGCGGATGCGGCCTTGCGGGAGTTGGACTTGCTGCCGTGCCGTGCCGCGCCGTCCTGAAACCACGCATCGCCTTTGCCGTTCTCGCGCATCCCGCCGATACCCGGCTGCTTCACCGCATCGCTCTGGAACGACCCGCCGCTGCCATCTAAGCGGAAGCCGGGAACCTTCTCTGCATTGGCACCGCGCTCTTTGCTGTCTGCGATTGCAAACCATGAGCCGGTACCGTGCGCGGTGCCATCTGGGTTGCGCTTCTGCGCCCGAACTGGTGCAATCCCCCGCCCCAGTATCTTCCCCTCCACAATCGCCACCACGCGGTTGTCGACCATGCCCACGTCGCCCCAAAGGTAAAAGCTGCCATAGTTAGCTTTCGCGCGTCCCACCCACTTCTGCGCCCCGCGAACGTTCTCAATCACCATCGGAATGTAGCGGCCGGCAGCTTCGCAAGCCTCACGCTGGATGCGGTAGCAGGCATTGAATAGCTCGTTCAACTGCTCGATAGTGCGCGATCCGCGGTAGCCAGCCGAAAACTGGCCCTGCCCCTGTAACGCTCTCGCGATCTGCTTGCCTCTCTCCCACGGCATCGCCATGTAGCTGTACTCCTGGCACGGCGGCGAGAACACCAGACACGCCGCATCCTTGAGCAGACTGCCGTGGACCTGGCGCATGTCGCGGAGGATCAGTTCACCGGGATAGCCGCCTGAGCCGTAGTCGTGCGCCTCAATGTCGAAGCCGATACATCGATACCCGGCCGCGAGGAATCCTTCGCTCCATCCCCCTAAACCGCAGTAACCGTCATAGACAATCGGCGCTTCGCTCATGCTTTCCCCTCCTTGGTTGCGCCTTACTTCATGCCATGCTATTCCAAGATCACGGCTGTCACCGGGTATCCACGTCCTTCTTCGGTGCAGTCCATCACGCCCCAGTCCCCGCCCCATGCTTTCGCCTCGGATGGACTCATCGGCCTGAAACGCATGTGCTTCACGTCACTCACGGTCAAGCGAATAAGCACGTCTTTCGGAGTGTCAAGTCCGGGCGCAAGTTGAATGTCAGTGATAAACTTCGCCCTGTCCAGATGGCCATTATCGTAGATGCAACTTTCATCATCGGATGCGTTGTATCCCCACCCTATCTCGCGTATTCCCTTACGACTCTTTCGCATCGCTTTCTCGCTCATGCCGTCCTCCTCATGCCTCTCGGTGCTCGTCCTCTACCAGCCCATCGACAAGCTGGATGCCGGTTATCTCGCGGAACACCTGTTTGAACTTCGGTCCGGGGCTCAACTTCTGATTCGTCATGGCATCGCAATAGGTTCGGGTAATCTCGATGCCGTGCCCCGAAAGCCACCGCTGGAAGGTGGTTGATGACATGCCGCGCTCAGTGAGCCAGTTTACTAGCACCCGCTGCGCTTCACCGTGAGTGTAGGAACGCCGTTGCTTCTTCATGGACCTATATAAACACACCACCAAAATAAAAGCAAGAAACTTCTTGCAATCCCACGCGGCTCATGTTTTAATCCGTAAAGAAGGGAGTTCGGCAATGAAGTTTATCAAGGATGATGGAACAATCGAAGAGGGTACGCCGCTCACAGACAACACCGCAAAGCTGCGGGATGAGTTGGAGGCGTATCTGCATACGGTGGTGTGCTTCAACATCTACCACGGCCCCTACGGCAGGAAGAAGTGTGCGATGGCGGCAAAATTCCTCGCCCTCACCGTCAACAACAATCAGGACGATCCGGGAGACTACGCCTTTGCCGTCGAAGCGGAGAACTTGCGGCTGAACCCGCCACCGGAGACGATCGACGATCAAGACTCCTGAAACTGCCGGCGTGGACGTTCACGCCTAACCACATTCCCGCCCCCGTAAAGGTGGAAGCCTAGCTTGGAACGTAGCGGAGACCGGCTCCTTGCACAAGTCACTGGGCAGGCGGGATTCACTTCAAGAGGGGAAACACATGAGCACAGATTTGGTAACTCTTCAACCGGAGCGCGACATAACTCCGATGGACATGCTTCGGATCGCCTTGACCCAAGGCGCAGACATCGACAAACTCCAGCAGCTTATGGAGTTCAAAGAGCGGTGGGAAGCGAACGAGGCTCGCAAGGAGTTCGACAACGCGATGGCCGAATTCAAGTCAACCGTTCTCAGGATCGCCAAGAATCAAACGGCGAAGTTTGAGACACAGAAGGGCACGACTCAGTACGCCTACGCGACACTGGACAACGTGAACGCAACCATCATCCCAGCATTGAGCGCAGTTGGCATTAACCATCGGTGGAAGGTCGAGCAGAATGCCACCGAAATATGTGTCACCTGCGTCCTCAAGCACCGGAAGGGTCACAGTGAAGAAACCACCCTCCGGTCATTGGCTGACAGTTCCGGTGGAAAGAATGCTATCCAGTCCATCGGGTCGGCAGTCACATACCTCGAACGTTACACGCTGCTTGCCGCCACAGGCATGGCTGTAGGCGGAACAGACGATGATGGGAACAACTCAAGCCCTCACCCTCAAGCCGTCACCCCTGCGTCGGTCATGCCGAAAGTGCAGCCTCCGGCTAGTGCAATATCGCACGACGACTCCGAGCCCGTAATTACGCCCCGCAGTCGCAAGGGTGCTCAACCCTCCACCCAAGCCCCATCGACGCAGCCAGCAGACTCCCAGGGCCCGGAGCAAAACCTTTCCGGTGTCTTTCCCGAGGGCGAGGTCCTGCAACCTGGGAAGTTTGAACTTCCCATCAGCAAGCCGCAATCGAATCGCTACTTCGCCATCATGAAGTCAGTATCGGTTACGGATGAGCAGTCGGCTCGGCAGTTGGCAAGTCTCGGCTGGAATGGAAGCCGGGATGAGATGCCGAAGCGGATTTACAACCAGGCAATCGATCTGCTCGATCCTGAATTTCGCTTTCACCAAAACAAGTAAAGGAAAATCCGGCAATGAAATACAAGGCAGTTGAATCTTCGCAGATTGAGGCCGTGGCACACGACCCCGAAACCAACACGCTTGGCATCCGGTTCAAGTCCAAGAAGGGACCGTCCGAGTACCACTACCAGAACGTCTCAGACAAGCTCCACGAGGGGCTGGTGGGCGCGGTCAGCGTCGGCCAATTCTTCGCTGAGCATATCAAGAACGATCCAGTCAGCTTTCCGTTTACCAAGGTTCCATTCTGAGGCAGATGCACGGCGTCCGAGACCCCAACCATCAACTCATCGCCGTAGGGTGGGAAGACGGGACTCTGCGGTGCCGATGGCGGAAAGGCGAAGGGGAGCACACTGGAGTTCCAGAGGATGTGTTTCTATCTCTGCGGCGTGTTCCCTTCGCCTACAGCTACTACCAAAAAGCCATCAAGGGAAAGTTCCCTTACACCAAGATCGAAGACCCACAGGAGGAACCAAATGGAAGCACCGGAACCAACATACAAAACACTGCGGGACGAGTTTGCGATGGTGGCGTTGGCAGCACTCATGCAGAACTATCGGGGGGATACGGACGGTATATACGCAGCAGCGTACCGGATAGCCGATGCAATGCTGGCAGCACGGGAGGCGGACTGATGGAATTCTTTCGCGCAGAAGACGGCCTCACGTTTGAACCCAATGGCCACAAGTACCATCTCCAAGGCAAGCCACTCATCAGCCTGACGCAAATCCTCGGTGCGGCTGGCCTCGTGGACTACTCAGCCGTCGCTCCTGACGTGCTGGCAAACAAGGCGGCGTTCGGTACTCGGGTTCACGAGTACACCGCGTTGCATGACCAGGACGACCTGGAGCCGGAAGACTGGACGAAGCTGATCAACCATCCGAAGTACGGGCCGCGTCTCAAGGGCTGGGTGCAGTTCTGCGAAGACTTTCACTTCACTCCCGACCCCAACTGGATTGAGGAGCCTTGCGCGGTTCGCGTGAACGGCATGACCTACGCCATGACGATTGACCGCTTCGGCTTTCTCGGACCCAAGGACGCCAGCGGTGCAGCGATCCCAGCCGTAGTCGAGTTGAAAACGTGCTGTGACCGGGAGCCAAGCCACCAAATCCAGACTGCCGGCCAAGCCATTCCGTTCCGGGGCGACGGTTCGGTGTCGTGCAAGCGCATGGCGGTGTACCTCTTAGACAAGCCGAACGGTGTTGGGAAGTTCTACTTCGCGCAAGAGCATGAGGACCGGCAGGACGAGAAAATCTTCTTGGCTGCGTTGATGTTGACGCAGTTCCGCATTAACCAGAAACTCTTGAAATGAACACGATTACCAACCGCGAATGGATTAAGTGGTACGAGACGGTGGGCCGGAAGCCGATAGCTCACCTGTCGAAAGAGCAGCGCAAAAGAATCGTTCGCGGGTGCCAAGGGAAAGTGGTTTACTCCAGCCACGAAGAAGCGAAACCAGTAGTTGATTCTCTGCCCCTGATAGACGGGATGTTTCCCCGCTCTTATCGCTGCCAACTCTGCCACGGAATCCATATCGGCAACAGCGCAACACGAAAGGCTGAAACCATGTCCACATCACTTGTCTCCATCGAAGCGCAGGCGACAAGCTTGCAAGTTGACTTGAAGAATCAGATTGAATCCTTTTTCAAGTCACTCCCCGAACTCAAGTCACTCGTCTCCATGAGCGAGGCTCTTGTTGTCCAGTCCAAGGCCATCAAGGTCGGGCGCAACGACCCTGACGATTCCAACTACCGCGCGGCCACCGAGCAGACTCAGGCGCTCAAGTCCGTGGTGGATGAGATCACCGAACTCTTTGAACCGTTCGCGGCTGGACTGTTCAAGGCGCACAGGACGGTGACTAAGCTCCGGGGCGACAACCTGGAGGCGGCCGAGGGCGAAGTGAAGCGCCTCAAGACCGAGCGTGAGGGATTCGCCGCGGAACAGGAGCGGATGCGCCGTGAAGCCGCGCAGAAGGCCCAGCAAGAGGCTTACGAGCGGGAACAGACCCGATTGATGGAGGAAGCCCGTCAAGTCGCCGCTACGGGCAACGCAGCCGCCGCAGAGGAGATTCTGGAAGAGGCTGTAAATCTCGAAGTTGCTCCGGTGGTGTTGCCGTCAACCGTTCCAGAGATTCAGGGAACGTCCTTTCGGACAAAGTGGAACTGGGAGATGGTGGATGCTACCAAGCTCAAGGCTGAATTCATCACGCCGAAGGAAAAGGAAATCGGCCAGTTGGTGAGGTCGATGAACAAGGCGGCGGAAACTCTCGTGGGCTCCGGCGCAATCCGGGTGTGGGAATCAAAGATCATTGTGGGGTAGGCGTGGAAGATCGGGGTTATCAGTCGGATTGTCTACTGGCGAGTGTCAAGCACCGTCGAGCTGGCCTAAACCGCCAACTCATAGTGATGGCGACCGGACTCGGCAAAACACGGGTGGCATCTCGCGTTAGGGAGTATCACGGATTCCACAAGCGGGGGATGTTTTTAGTTCACATGGAAACGCTGGCGGTTCAGGGATCGATGGCGTTCCAGAAAGCCAACCCGCAACTCCGCATCGGGGTAGAAATGGCAGGGTCATGGGTCGATATGGATAGCCTGTATCCTCCAGACATAATCATCGCGTCGGTGCCGACATTAGGGAGAAAGGGATCGGATCGCCTCCGGCGTTTCGATCCCTTCGACTTCGACTTCATCATCCAAGACGAGGCGCACATTGGCATCTCAGATTCCTTCAAGCGGGTCTATGACCACTTCGGCCTACTTGAGCCCAACCCTGACGGGCTGCTGTTTCTCGGCATCACCGCCACGCCGAACCGCTCAGACGGCAAGGGCTTGCGGGAACTGTTCGATGTGATCGTCTTTGACATGGGCATCCAGAAGGGTATAGCCGACGGCTGGCTGTGCGATCTGGTGGGATACCGGGTGGACGGCAAGGCGAAGCTCGACGGCATCAAGACCCGGCTCGGAGACTTCGCGCAGGATGAGCTAGAGAAGTCTGTCAACACTCCAGAGCGGAACGCCATCATCGTAAAAGAGTGGTACAAGGTTGCCTACGGGAAACGGACCCTAGCGTTCACGGTGGACGTGCAACACGCGCTCGATCTGGCGGCGGCGTTCACGGCCCATGGAGAGCCAGCGGAAGCGGTTTGGGGAGACGACCCGCAGCGGCATGAAAAGATTCGCCGGCATAAGACCGGGGAGTACAAAGTCCTTTGCAACTGCAACGTCCTTGCCATTGGCTACGACGATCCTGAAATCCAGTGCATCATCTCAGCGGCGCCGACTAAAAGCGAACTGCGCTATGTCCAGCAGATCGGGCGCGGCACTCGCATCTGCGACGGGAAAGAAAACTGCATCGTGATTGATGTCGTGGACAACTGTAAGAAGCACTCCCTGACGACCATCTCTACCCTGCTCGGACTGCCAAAAGACTTGGACATGAAAGGCGAGTCGTACTCGAAGGCGAAGCAAAAACTCGACCGGATGGCGGCTGAGTTCCCAACGGCCAACGTGCAGGACATCAAGAGCCTCGACCAACTCAAGAGCATCGCAGAGAACATCTCCCTTTTCCAAGTCAACTACCCTCCAGAGATTGCGCGATTGAGTGAACTGGCGTGGCGGAAATCTACGGATGGGTACATGCTGGCAGTGGGTCGGGATCTCGTGCAGGTGGCTCAAGACTTGCGCGGCGACTGGGCAGTGAAGGGGAAGGTAGGGGAAGCGGTAGCAGACTTCACTTCGCAGAACTTGCCGGGAGCGATGAGCCTTGCAGACCGGTGGGTGCTCGACAATGGAGGCGTGAAGCCGTTGCTGGCGCGGGATGCACGATGGAGAACCAGACCAGACCCGCCGACAGAAAAGCAGTTGGGACTCGCGAGAATACTTCGGATAACAGTTCCTCCCGGCACCACCAAAGCGCAATTATCTAACGCGATTGATATCAAGAAAGCACAGATGAGGGTGAACGCATGAGGGAAATGGTAATCACATCGCACGATACGGTCATGGGGGCCGAGATGATTCTACCCATGCAACGCCAGTGGGGAGAATACGACAAGTTCCTCGAGGCCAAGCGATTCACGCCGGTTGTCTCCGGCCTTACCGAAGTGCCTCCGCTGTGCCCTGCGATGTTCCCGCACCAGCGCGACGTGACGGGGTGGGCATTGCGCCTGGGCCGTGCGGCTGCGTTTCTGGGCACGGGCATGGGAAAGAGCTTGATTGAGTTGGAGTGGGCGCGATGCGTCTACGAACATACTGGGGTGCCGGTACTGCTGTTGGCCCCGCTCGCCGTGGCCTACCAGATGGTCACAGAGGGCCAGAAGTTCGGCATCCACACTAAATACTGCAAACATCCCGAAGACGCAGCAGATGAGCATATCGTGGTCACAAACTACGAGCGGTTGGAGCACTTCGATGCGGAGGATTATTCCGGGGTGGTGCTGGACGAATCGAGCATATTGAAATCGTTCGACGGGGCAACACGGCAAGCACTGATTGACACCTTCCGCGACACCCCATACAAATTGGCGGCGACGGCGACCCCAGCCCCGAACGATCACATGGAACTAGGCAACCACGCGGAGTTCCTAGGGGTTATGACCGCGACTGAGATGCTCTCGATGTTCTTTACACACGATGGGGGGGAGACGCAGAAGTGGCGACTCAAAGGCCATGCCCGCACGGAGTTCTGGAAGTGGGTTTGCTCATGGGCCGTCAACATTCGCAAGCCGTCAGACGTGGGTTACGACGATGGGCCGTTCATTTTGCCCCCGCTTCGATATCACGAGCACATCGTGGACGTGGACACGCCGAGCGAAGGGATGCTGTTCGCTATGCCAGCGGAGACGTTAGGCGAGAGGCTGGCTGCGAGACGTTCCACTGTGGATGATCGCGTGAGGGAAGTTGTGCGGATCGTGGAAGCGGAGCCGGAAGAGACTTGGCTGATTTGGTGCAATCTTAATCGGGAGAGCGAGGCCATCAATGCGGCCATCCCTGATTCGGTTGAATTGACCGGCTCAGATCCACCAGAAGAGAAAGCGCGTCTTTCCTTGGAGTTCGCACAAGGCGAGATTCCCGTGATGGTGAGCAAGGCTTCAATCCTGGGGTTTGGAGTGAACTATCAGGTTTGCTCGCACATGATATTCGCCGGGGTAAATGACTCATGGGAGCAGTTCTTTCAGGCAATCCGCCGTTGCTGGCGATTCGGGCAAACCGAGCCCGTTCACGTTCACATCATCGCCGCATCGACAGAGGGAAACGTACTCGAAAACCTGAAACGGAAAGAAAGAGAGGCTGAGAACATGGCGGAAGAGATGCAAGCCAACATGCAGGACTTGACGCGGATGAACTTGCACGGCACGGTGCGGAGCGTCTCAACTTACGAGCGGGAGTGCAATAAAGAAGACGATTGGGAGATGCACCTTGCCGATTGCGTAGAACTGGCGCGGGAGCTTCCCGAGAACAGCATCCACTATTCTGTCTACTCCCCACCATTTGAATCGCTCTACACCTACTCCAATTCAGAGCGCGACATGGGAAACGCGAAGAATACGGATGAGTTTTGGCAGCATTACAAGTTCCTGATTGCCGAGCAGTACCGCGCACTCATGCCGGGGCGACTCGTCTCCATCCATTGCATGAACCTGCCCACGTCCAAAGTCCGCAATGGGTTTATCGGGATCAGGGACTTTCGGGGCGAGATTATCCGCGCATTTGAAGAGGCTGGATTCATCTACCATTCCGAGGTCTGTATCTGGAAAGACCCTGTTACCGCTATGCAGCGCACCAAAGCCCTTGGGCTGCTCCATAAGCAGATTCGCAAGGACTCGTGCATGAGCCGTCAGGGGGTGCCGGATTATCTTGTGACCATGCGGAAGCCGGGAGAAAACCCGGAGCGCGTAGGGCACACGTCCGAAGAGTTCCCGGTCCAACTATGGCAGCAATACGCATCCCCAGTCTGGATGGACATTAACCCGTCCGATACGCTGCAATACCGTTCGGCGCGGGAACACAACGATGAGCGCCATATCTGCCCTTTGCAGTTGGAAGTCATTCGCCGTGCCGTCAAACTGTGGACGAATCCAGGCGATGTGGTTTGGAGTCCGTTCGCGGGAATCGGCTCTGAGGGTTTCGTTGCGCTGGAGATGGGCCGCAAGTTCATCGGGAGCGAATTGAAGCCGAGCTACTATCGCCAAGCGTGCAAGAATCTGGCGGCAGCACTGAGCGCGACGGCGGGGCTGTTCGCTGATAGGGAGGATAGTGACGACTCTCCAGATTGTTAGACTCTTCCACGGAAAGCCTTCCGGCAACTGGAAGGGGCGGCCCTGCTTTCAGGCTAAGTGCCCATCACACAAAGACCGTATGCCCAGTCTCAGCATCACCCAGGCCCGGGAAGGGGCGACGTTCTTGCATTGCTTCCGTGGATGCACCATAGAAGAAATCATGGGAGCCAAAGGGCTGACGTTCTCAGACCTGTTTGAAACCAAGCGGGAGATGACACCTGCCATCCGGCAGCAGATGCGGGATGAGGAACTGTTGACCTACTGGACTAATCGAAGAAAAGAAGCAGTGTTGGCGTTTGCCGCTACACGTCCAAAGGTTCCGCGTGAACTGTGGGGTGATGCGACTGATCCTGATGACTTCATACGCAAGGGAGGGGATTACCGGAAAGTCCTTAGATGTTTGGGGGCTGGCTGGGGTGCCTCCGATGTGCCAGGGTACGCGGATTTCACTAAAAGAATTGAGCATATTCGCTGTAAACTCTATCCAGATGAAGCCGCACGAGCCCGCCGTGAATCAGAAACCCAACGCATCATCCGAGACTATGGATTTGAGGAGTTATGGGAATGTCTTCCGAAAAACCTGTTCGTGTAATTTCGCATGACCCGCTACAAGCCCCTGATTGGTCCGAACTGAGGTCGATGGTCGCAGAAGTGGCAGGGAAGCGTCTGACGGGCTTCCTGCGCGGCCTAGATGGGGTAGAGAAGCAAGTCTTCGCGCTCCGCGGCATGGCAATGCTGATTGTCGAGGAGCGGGAGTTGTACCGCTGGGTACTCGATGAGGAAGTGGGGGACTACTACACCAGTTTTGACCGCTGGATGAAGCAGGAGCTACCAACAAGCTGGGGATATTGCCGGGACGCTCTCCGGGCCGTCAAAGAACTCAAGGATATGCCGTTTGAAGACCTTCTCCAGATCAAACGAGCGAACCTGGAACAACTCAAGAAAGTCTCATCCAACGTTCGCATCCTTCCTGAAGTCGTCGCCGCGGCAAAATCCCTCCCCGAAAAGGCGTTCGTCAGCCAGATGAACGAAAAGCACAACCAACATCTCGAAACGAAGATCCCTATCGTCATGGCCCCCACTGAGGACGTTGCCGAGTTTAAGACGGCGTTGGCACTGGCGATACTGTGTGAGGGCTGCACAACCCGCGCAGAGGCCATCCGCGCCGTGAGTGTCAGCTACATACAGAATCACCAAGACCAACTGGAGCACAGCGCATGAAACACGCTGGCGGTAGACCGTGCCAACCTGAGCCTTACGCATGGATGATGCGATTCGGAGTCGTGCTCACAAGTCCACGGCGATTGTTGACCTCTCGCTTGTGCTGGCAGCTCTGCCAGTGCAGGAGCGATGAGGCGTGGCGCTTGATATTGGGAGTGTCGCTTAAGAATCGAACAAAGCAACCTCTGCCCCTCGGCGAGCGGTGAGCCCAATGTTCGTCACGCCATTCACATGATTCCAGCGGGGGATTTGATTCGGCACCTCATCCCACCCGTGTGCCACCATAATTCTAAGCGATGCTATCCCTAAGTTGTAGGCAAAATCTACCAGCGCGTCGAACTGGTTTTGTGTGCAGTCGGTTGGAATGACCGCGTTTACTGCTGGCTCGTACCTGGTGGCAAGGTCTTGGCGAAGAAGCAGGTCGGCCTGATCCCGAGAGATTTGCAGTGGGGCGGCCTCTCCGGCTTGCTGATCGTGCCCATATCCCCATTGCAGACGGCCGTTATCGCTACAGGGAAGCGCAGAGAATCCTTCGTTGCTTTTGATGAGCGTGATTCCGTTGTCGCTGGTCTGCATGCTACGCGCTCGGCGCCGTGAGTTTGGCGATTTCCGCCTGCGCGGTTGCGGTAATGTTGGCATCGACCGCATTTGCTGCGGCGAGAATATCGGCCAGCGGCTTGAGGGCGTTTGCGTTCGCCTGCTGGATGCCGTTGTAAATCTGGCTGAATATCTGGATGCCGAGGGCGGCGAGATTGGCGATGGCTACCGGGTCCATTAGTTTCCTCCCAGAACGGTTGCGATGACGTTCAGTGCGGTTTTCGCGCCAATCATGGCGAGATCGAAGTCTTGCCTGGCAGTAGCGGACTTGATGTGCAAATCGCCATCGGCCTGCAACTGCGCGATGCCGGTGATTGCTGTATTGGCGCAGGTCACAGCCGCCCCAGCGGTCCCAGCTGCTCCAATACAGGTGTTGGTGGTCTGGTCGAGCGTTGCGATAGTCTCGACAGATTGCTGGATGAACAGGTGGTCGGAGTCTGAAATGACCACACATCCGGCAGTTCCCGCTTGCGCGCATGCCTTGCCCTGATTGTAGGCCGCGATCTCGCCCTGCTGAAGGCCTTGGACGACGATCATTGCCTGTTCTGAGGCTGTGGCTGCTTTCTGGAGTTGCGATTGGTTGGCGGGGCAGCCAGTAAGCAGGCTGGCGCATAGGACGCAAAGAAAGACGGCGATTCTCTTCATGATTTCTCCTTCACCGGCACTGCTGCCGGGTCGATGGGTTCGAGTTCCGCCGCGACGTTCTCTACTTTCGTAGCAGGCGGGAACGTGGCGGGCATGGTTAGATTGGGCGGCATCCGGTAGAGATGCGCGAGCGCGGCAATGGCGGCAGTGGCAGCGTATCCAGTGAGCTTGTTGATTCCGCCCCGCGTCCAGTCGATCTTCCCGGAGGCCATCTCGTCCTGAATCCCTGAGACAATAGCGCCGACCGCCGCGCTGGATACAGTAACGAAAATCGGATTGCTGCGAATCTTTGCCCACAACGCAGTCAGCTTATTCATGGTTGTCCTTTTTGTCTGCGCGGTCCATTGCAGAGTCGCGGCCTTCAATGTTGCCCTCTGCGCGGTCTGCTCTGCTGCGATATTCCAGCAAGCCATCGGTTTTGATCGCCAATCTTCGAATACCTAAGCGATTCCAGATTACACCGGCAGAGCCAAGGATGCCAAGTACCCACCCGCCCCATCCTTCGATGTTTTCCTTGGTAATCATTTTGGCTTCACTCCCTGCTCTGCGAGCCATTCCGCATGCTTCTTGTCCAGTTCGATTCCCGTCTTGGTTGCGGGCGTCGGCTGTGGCGGAACAGGGAGCGGACTCGGGTTATTGGGATCAGGCTGGATCGGCGGGTTCGGCTTCGTGGGCATTGGTCACCTCAGTGGGAATGGACTGTCGAGGTCTGCGGAGGAAACTGCGTAGAGGATACCACCGACGGGTCAAGTCTGCTTACCTTTCCACGTGCTTCGAGCGAGCCGAACCAGACACCCAGCGCCACTATCGAGATGCTGATAACCCACGCCACCACCTTGAGCACTAAAGTAGCGCCGCTGATCTGGCCGGCGAGGTTGGACATCTCTGTACCCAGATGAGCCTGGCCTTGCTTGAGCGATTCAATGTCGCCCCGGTTCTGCGCGTGATGAGCGTCCATCAGTTGCCGCAAGCCGTCCGCTTCAGTGCTTCCCATCTGCGTCTCCTTGTTGACCACGTTCCCTCTTCCTTTGCGGGCCAAGTTTTTATACCGGGCCATAAACCCAGAAGATCTTCCCGCTCTGGCACTTCGCGAACACCACATTCTTTGCCCACTGACTCTGATGCTGGAAGACCTCGGCGTTCGATCCGGTGCAATTTGTATTTGGAATCGTGCCGGTGTTCTGCCATGTCACACCGTTGTCGCTGGAGACTAGATTCCATTTCGTGTTCGAGGTGTGCTCTTGAACGCTCCAATAGAATTTAGTCCCATAGAGCCATCCCATTGAGGAAATCCCATTCTGGAAGGCCACGCAATGAGTCCCGTCATAGGGGTAAACGCACGTGCTATTGGTCACGGCTCCAGTGGAGAGGTTCATTGACGAGACGCCATTGGGGTACGTCGACGTCTGCTGGATGAGCAGCACAGAGGAATCGGACGCAAGGCTGTTGCCATTGCCTGTGTAGCCTGAAGTTAAATACTGGCCACAGGAAGCAAAGCTGGTGGGGAAGCCAAGCAGCACGCCCTCGCCGAAGGTGAATAGGCGCTCCGTTCCGCTAAGCACCGCGTCGTTGATCGTATAAAGACTGCCGGCAGTGCGCGAACCGCAGATGGAGAGCGTGTAGACATTCGCCGCCACATTTGAAAATGTCGTCCCGCCAACAGACGTAGACCGCCAGATATTGCCGCTCCGGGCGGGGATGAAATAGCTGTATCCAGCCACGTCTTGCGCGAATTGATAGATATCGCTCCCGCCCGTGGTGGAGGAAGTGTACCCGCCAACCGGACTCCACGACGGCGATACCGTGGAACCGTTCCAGACAAGAACATCCAGAGCGGTCGCGTTGTTGGTGCTCGTGTTATTGCTCATCGAAAATAACACGTTTCCGCTCCCATCGACGAACAAACTTACTCCGTATTCGGTCCCGCACGCTGTGCATGTGGCCGATGTGATCGTACCCAGAGCGACCCAGCTATTCGCTGAGGGATTTGCAGCGAGAGACGCTGTATCCCAACGGTACAAATAAGTGACCCAGTTTGGACTGGTGCCTGTCGTCACTTCTGCATAGGTGTAATTGTCAGCCTGGTTCGAGAACAGATTCCCGCCTGCCGATAGAGATGTGAAAATGGACGGCATGGCGATCTGATTCCACGCAGGGACGGGCGTTATCGGCGCTGGCGCCGGGCCTAGAAAGACACTTCCATTCACCAGCGTGTCATTCTGCGCCAGCGCTATCGAGCAACAGAGGATCGCGAATATCAGGATGTTTTTTACTGTATCCATGTCGGCACCATCGCTGTCGCTGCTGCGCAGTTCGTTCCTGAAGTTGCTTGCCCCAGACAAGTTGCACTCGCTGTTGCGCTGTAGACAAACCCCATCATGAACGAGTAACTACTGCCACCCGTGCATGCGGACCCGCAGCTAATTAACGATCCAGTGTTGGGATTGCCACCTAGACCATTCACCCCGAGCCGCACAAACGAGGTCGAGAACTCGCCCGGCGTTGCTGTGGCAACCACCGTAAATTCCGCTCCGTTGCCTATAGCCGTGGCCGAAGTGATGGTTCCCGCCGTCTGCTGATAAAGATTCACGAAACCGCTAGAACACGTGTGTCCTGAGATGTTAGCGGTGGGGCAGATCCCGAATGTAAGCTGCCACGTTGGCGTGGCATTTGAGGTAAAGTCGAATGTCCACTTTAGATCAATGCCATGATGAGTTCCGTCTATCGTGTTCGCAGTCGAAGCCGTGGTGACGGTGCAGTAGTCGTTGAAGACCTGAAGCACTGTAGCGCCCGATTGATTGCCCACAAGATCGGTTCCCAAGGACGTGTTCGTGGTGGGAGTGCAGGCATTGAAGAGCGCTGAAAGCGAGGTCTGCCCGGTGCCTCCATTCGCTACGGGAAGTGTACCCGTGATCGAGTGAGCAAGATCCAATTTCCCGTAAGTTGGGGCTGCTGAGCCGCTCGTATCGTTCTGTAGCACATCATAGGCCGGAGCGTTTGCAAGAGTTGCGGTAACGCTCCCGGTTGAAGCGCTGTTGTTGAGAACTACCGAATCGCCAGTGAAACTGTTTACCCCTCCGCTGGTAAGGTTGGCTGTGCAATATCCAGCCGCAGCCGCGGATAGGAAACTCGGGGTGACTGTGGAAACGTAAGTCGCTCCGGTTGCATAGGCATAGGACGTGATGGCGAGAGTAGTTTGTGTCGTGCTTGCTCCCGTCCAGCATTGGGTGATGATCGAATTGTAGTTCGCATTCGGGACCGTCAAACCGGCAACGGAGATAGTGCAACTTGTAGCCGAGGCGCTAAAGGTGCAGTCTGGATTCAATGCGCTGCCGCCGCTTCCCCCACCGCCGCCACTGCTGTTGATTGTCTGGTTTGGCCATGAGCCGGTGATTGTAACGTTGGTTCCGGCAACAAGCGCTGGAGAGGATGTTCCGGTTCCCCCATTCGCTACAGCGAGCGGCGTGGTAACTGCGACTAGCTGCTTGCTTGAATTAGTGCCCACCAGTGTTGCCGATGCTGGAATCGCCGCGCCTTCAATCTGCACCACCGTGGCTGCGTTGGAGCCGCTGGTTGTTACGTCGCCACTCAGTTCAGCCGCCGTCATAGCGCTAGAGTTGCCGCGCATGAGTCCAGTAAGCGTGCTTCCAGTTCCAGTGCCGCCGTTGGCGATAGATACTGGTGTCGTGATTCCACCACCCGAAGAATTGTACTGCGGCGTCAACAGCACATTTTGGGTTCCCGTTCCCGCTGTGACCGCGATTCCTACTATCCAGACGCCGGTTGGCGGTGCTGATGTATAAGCCGTTCCTGAGTCGTGAACGTCGCCCCTCGTGGTTGTTCCTGTCACTACCCAGTCGTTGGCCACTGCGGTATTTTCAAAAACAAGATTTTGCACGCCAATGGGCGAGAGATAGCAGTTGCCGGTTGTGCCATATCCCGTTTCGACGGGGAAGGCAGGGACTGTGGTATCCGTGGTGAGAGGAAGAATGCAGTTCCCGGCGCTGTTGATCTTGGCCAGGTGCGCCTGTAAGGTTCCCGTGGTTCCGTCATTTGCGATTCCGCCGCCAGACTTGACGCTAACTACCGTCAGATTTCCGGCGCCGTCTGAAAGCGATTGCGGATCGCAAGTTGCGGTCGTTCCTGTCGAAGCCGCGCGGAACATTCCGCCCGCAGTTCCGCAACTGCTCACGGTCCCAGAACCTGCCGCGTTGGCCAGAACGAATTGGTCCGTAGCGATGTCGGTTGAGTTATCAGCGAGAGCCTGCGTAGTCGCAGTAGTTCCATTCGGCAGTGCGGGGGTTCCGCTGAGATTGGATGCGGTTCCTGTCGTGTTCTGGTTGAGCGTCGGAAAGCTGGTCATGTTCGCCGCGCTTATCGTCGGAGCCGTCTGGTAAGAGGGTGCGCCCGCTCCCCCGCTCGCCGGACCCGCCAGGACCGAGTTCTGCGCCGCATTGGACAGGGAAAAACTGAGGGCCGGTGTGCTCGTTGCCGTGGCCACGCTGCTCGTAAACAGCGGCGAAAGATTTCCCGCGCTGAAGCTGGTCACCGTTCCCGCTCCACTCGGCGTATGCCAGTTGCCGTCAGCTCCGCAATACTGCGTTGACGTTCCTCCGGTTGCGCAAGTCACCACCTGGCTGTTTGCGCTGCTCTCCGATGTGATGGCAGTGCCGCTGTTAATAGCAATGGAGTTGGTTTGGATCCCTCCGGCTGGCAACGATCCCCACCCATTATCATTCTCTGTGTACCGATCCCCTTGCTGAGTTGTCAGAAGAGGTTCGCTGACGGTTAAAGTCCCGGTCCCAGTCACGCCCTGTAAATAAATGGCAAAATACGGCCCCCCTGTATTTGTGGCGACGTTCGCAGCTGACATAACACGTTGATTTGTGCCGTTCACAGCCTGGTAGCTGTGGTAAAAGGTTCCGCATGAAGTTGTTGTGCAAAGGCCCACATAAACATGGCCTCCGGTGATGGTCGAAGCGTTGACCCCTGCACCAAAATAGTAGGAGGTTCCAAGTTGAAAATTGGGGATGGCAGTGGGAACGACAATAACGCCTGTTCCCGCAGTGCCGGATAGATTGTAACTGAATGCGTTGTCACCATTCGCACCAACCCCGCCAACCACCGTAACCCCGCTTGGGCAGGTCCAGTAGATTCCACAACCAGACTTCATGTCCGTATCTGGGAGCAGGTTCACGGCCTGCTTGGCGGGGTTGACAAGCAACCAGTAAGTTCCATATTGGTCCTGAACGTCAACGCAGGTAAATGGCTGGAGTACGTTGGGCACATTCAGATTTGTCGATCCCACCGTCAATGTTTGCGTGACTGAGGTCTCGCTGCAAGCCCTAAACTCGCGCCCATTGGCGAAAGCGGTTGCTGCGGGAATCACTATCGGGACCGTACTCCAAATTGTTCCATCGGCAGGGCCAAAAGTGGCAGTCCCGCTGGTTACGTTTCTCAGATTCGGCAAAAGCCCCGCTCCGGGTCCGAACATCGGCTGCATTACCGATAGAAAGGCGTCGGCGAGGTGAGGGTGACCACCGATAAAGAATGTGTTCCCAGCTATAGTGCAAGTGGTGCTGTTGGGGTGCAAGCCGGGGAGTGACGACGCGATTGTCGCGCATCCGTTGGGCAACGTCGCGGCGGCCATGTCGCTATTCAGCGTAGCGTAGTCAAGATCGACAAATGCTCGTACATTCACGAAGAAGTCGAGCGCGCCATCGGCGAGAAGCTGATTGGCCACCGTTTGCACCACAGTGTCATACGCTGCCGTAGCGGCAGAAGAGGTGTCTGCGCTTTGGCGGATGGTTCCACCTAAAGCGAGCCGCGGGGGATTCTGCGTCAAGCTCGAAAGGTTGGTGTTGATTATCTGGGTAGGCGCCCCTTCCCAACCAAACACAAAGCCATTGCCGCTCGTGCAGTTGGCTGTGCATGTAACGATAAACGTGTGTGTCCCGCTTCCCGTGCCAACGAACCTTTGCGCAAACATGGTTGGGTTGGTCGGATTGTTTATCGTCCCTACCGTTTGCCCACTGAACCCATAGCCGTTCACCGTGACTGGGCTTCCCCCATCCACTACAACTGTCGCCTGCTGAGTTCCGTTGTAGGTGGCGAGCCAGTTGAGATAGAGGGCCGTCGATGAGGTAAGCGTGGTGCAGCTAAGCGATGCCCCGGCTGATTGCAACTGAAGCGTGGTCACATTGCCGTAGGTGCCCGTTGCCACGGTTCCACTTGTAGTACAGGAGGCCGCAGAGTAGTTTCCCCCGCTGATTGTGTTCTCGACAGGGATGGTCCTATTGGCCGCCAGAGAATATAGCTCCGCAGTGGCGTTCGCCACGCCGCCAGCGTTGGTACCCAGAGTGTTGGCGTCGTTGACGCAGCACAAAACTGTGCTCCACATATTTCCAGTTCGCGAAGGCGCCGACAGCGAGTATGCCTGAGCCACCATATCTGCCGCTTGCGATCCGGTCACAGCGACATTTGTACCATTCGCTCCAAGCTGAGCGTTCATCAAATTGACGTAGCATCCGCCTGGGTTGTCCGGCGCAAATGACCCGTTGCAACCCGTGATCGAATCACCTATATAATTATTTCCCGGCAGAGAGTATGCATTGCCGCCATTGCCCCAGGATGGATTTGTACTTCCATTCTGAATCACCGTTCCGTAACCGCCTCCAGCGGGCAAACTCCCGCCGCCAGCGCAGCCCGCAATAATGCTCCCGTCTGTCGCCCAGCAGTTCGATCCTGATCCGCCGCTCGGCGCGCTTACCCCGGAAATCGTCAATATGCCAGCCGGGGAGATGGTAGATACAACGCCACTGTTCGATTCAGCGGCCTGCGTTGACACAAAGAAATTTTGAGACAGATCGAACCCGAAAGAGCCAGCAATGCTGTTTGGATTCGCTATACCCACACTCCCGCTTACGATAGCGCCGCTTCCGCCGGAAGCTCCCGTTATCGTCAATGTTGGCGGGATTGTCCATATACCGTTTGTTGTGACAGTGCAGGCCAGGCCTCCAGTGCCCGACAGGCTGACCGAGCAAGTATCGGCACTTCCTCCGGTTCGCGTACCACCGGAAAGAGCGCAAGTTCCCGGAACTGTATAGCTGCTTCCTCCGCAAACTCCTTTGCTTGGGTTTAAGGTTCCTCCCGTGTTCTTGTTGGAGGCTGTTATGCCTACCCTCTGAGGGAGTGCCAGAGTTGGGCTAACCATGGGGTTGAGATCAATTCCATTGAACCCCGCCGACGTCTGCGACACGGCGTTTATTTGAATACTAGCTTGGCTCTGTGTCCCCGAATTCAAACTGTTTCGGCCAAACGTTATTGCGGGAAGCGAGTAGATACTGTTGAACGAGAAAGGGGAAAACGTGAGGTTCCCTTGACAGGGATTGTAGATATTCATGGAGTATACGGGGTTTGTTCCTGGGAAGTAGATCCACGGGAAGATGTTGGTGCCCAGACCGCCGCAGTCAACGCTTTCGTAGGCAGTGTTGTTTCCACTCGCTACGATTGGCTCTAGGACTGGGTTATGAAGAAAGGGCCGGTCGATGAGGGGCGTAATGGAACCGAGCACCGGGCCCCCACCATTTTGAGTTTGATTCCCATTGAAGAGGCCGGTAAATCCGATAGTAGGCCAGCTAGGCTGAACCTCGAGGGTAACCGTTGCCCCAGTCCCCGCCCCATCGTTTACAGTGACGCTTGGGGCCAGCGTGCAGGACGCGCTCGAAGCATTAGTTATATATGGATTTACGGAGCCGTGGATTTGGAGTGCGCTCACATCGTAACCAAGAACAGGCGGCGTGGTGCATGTCCCTCCGGTAACCGAGAAGGACGGGGACGTGTAGCCTGAGCCCACCGTATAAGATTGGATTTCCACGCTGTAATTGGATTGCGTCTGATTGGAGCCGGAGGCGGCCGACCCAATCTGCACAAAGTTCGTTCCATCATTCCAGACACTCACGGTAGCGCCATTAGGAATGGTGACGCCGGTTCCACTTGCCCCTATGATCTGGATTGCCTGGGCACCTGTAGTGGCGTTCTCAATCGTGAAAGGAAAAGCCCCGGTGGGGGAGATGAGATTGCGCGTGGCGGTGAGGCTGGTCGAAGAAGTCGCTTTGATATAGAACGCGCTTGTCTCCTGCGCCGTCATCGTGCGGTCGGCATCTGAGGAAAAGATGAGAATGCCATTGTTGACGCACGGGAACCCCTGACATCCAATGTTGCCAGTCAGGTTGATCTGCGGGGCCGGAATCTGGGCAGCGCATGACGCGCAAACCGCCAGCACGAATCCAATCAGCTTCCTCATTTAGCTTGCCACCTTGATATTGAATGTGCCAGTCAGCGGATTCGTAGACTGGTAAAGGAACATACTCACCACCACGCCATTGACGTTTGTAAAGCTGACGGCGGTCGGTGTGTTGAACGCGAAAGGAAATCCAGTTCCGGTATCCACGAAAGTATGCGAACCGCCAATAAGCAGCAGATAGACATTTTGACCGGAGGGTGCGAAAGGTCCGAACACGGAGCCTACCGATTCAGATCCTAATTGGAGGGTCCCCAGTGCTGCGCTATTGCTGAGAATGGCCGTTGTGCCGGAAGCGGTGACTGTGGAGGTCGCGCCAGAAGCGCCCAATCCGCCGAAGATGCGTGGCTGCCACTGATAAGCCTGCGTTGCGGTCTGCGTAGACGTTCCAATGGCCGTCAGGGTGAACGTCGTTGTGGCGATAGCGTTATGTGAGAAGCTCCCGGTGATCGTTCCGCTGGCAAACGGACTTGTCAGGTTGGTAGGAGAACTAATTCCGTCCGTATTGGTGATCGCCGCGCTCGATGGAAGCGCCGAGTAGGTAGCGGAACAAGCCGGATTAACCACATGAAAACCCAGCTCCACAGTCCCGTTGCAGCCAGTAAAGCTGGTGATGGAGAACGGCGCGCTGGATGCACAATTGGCTGGACTCACGGACCACACTCCTGAATCTACGCGCGGACACCCGGTAAGCGCGTGGCTGTCGAGTCCCAAGCCGCCGTTGACTGGCTGCACTACGCCCTTGACCTGGGGCGCTGGGATGGTCGTATTGAGGTTCACCTGGGCGTGGGCGATGCCGCCAAGCAGTGCAATCAAGAGAAGCAGTTTCTTCACGTCGGCCTCCTAAGCCAGCGAATACCAGATTGTGCCGACCAGCGTTCCACCAGTGGCCAGATTCCACACCAAAGACTGTCCGGGCAGGCATTCCATCCATGGGACGCCCGTCGCTGGCAATGCCAGATTCCCCGCTGCGCTGAAAATGATCTCACCCGGAATCGCAGTCGTGCCCGATTTTGGGATGATCGTTTCAGCCGCGCTCGAATGTAGCTCGATCTGCCAGACGCGGATGGAGCCGATGCCAGTTCCGAGTTGGCCGCCGGTGACCAGCGTATTGTCGCCCGCGGTGACGGCCGTTGTAATTGCCAAGCGAAGTAGATTGTCCTTTTGCATGGTGCCTCCCTAGAATTGCCCGGTAAGTGCTTTCAGTGTAGCCGAAGTTGAGTTCTTTGCAGGTTTCTTCTGCGCGTTGACCCTCGCCGCTGCGCCCTGCACCGCTGCCAACATCCGGGGCGTGAACTGCTGAAGGCTTGGCGAGTTGAGTTGCGCGGAGAGCCGGGGGCGTGCGCCTGCGAGTTTTGGGGTGAATGGCTTGGTGATCACTGCTGGCCTCTGGTAAGAGCAAGTATGCGCTGAATTTCAGGCGGCAGGGTAACTTGCGGGATCGCAACGCCACTCTGCGGAACATTCGCGGGAATCTGGGGAGCATTTGCCGGCAGCACGGTAGGAGCGGATGGCGTCTGTGGCGTCGGGTCCGGCAAATCCGATAGGAATTTGCGAATCAGGTAGTTCGGCTGCGTGAGTGGCTTCTGGCCTAGTAGCTTCTCCGCGATCAACTGTCCAGCGCCAGCAACGGGTCCGGCCTTCAACGCGCGACCCCCTGTAACAACTTCCGCAGCTCGGGTAGCGATATTCTTAGGCTCGTCCGCGATGGCCTGCTGAGCGGAGAGAGTCTGGCCGAGCTTGGCCGCGCCCTCCTGCTGATCGAGAAGCGCTGACTGTTGAGCCTTGATGGGACGGAAGTCAACGCCGCTGGCTTGCTGCATCTGATCGAAATAGGCGTTTCGGGCCGCATCCGCGGCTTGACGGATTCCAGCCTTTGTCGCGGTTCCTCGTGCTGCCGCAACGCCGTCCTGCTTGTATCCCGCAGCCGCTTCGTTGTTCAGCCATTGACGCAGATCATTCAAGCCGCCCAAGTCCTTCACGGTTCCGAGGCGCTGACTCATCTCCTGCAATGCCGCTGCATCTTCCGGCGCCACTCCGTCGAGGCTCTGCGGAAGAGCGGACCGCACCGCTGCTTGCGTGCTTGTCAAATCGGCAGGGACTCCGGCAAATTTTGCTAGGGTCGCGGCGTGCGGAGCTTCGAGAGCGGAATTCGCTTTCTGCAGAATGGCCTGAAATGCAGCGATGTTGTTCGTCGTGCTGCCGGGCGCTGTCGCCCCGGTTGGGCCTGTCGCAGTCTTTCCAGCAACCAAGTTAGGGTTGTCCGCAGCCGCCTGCCGAATCGCGGAAAGCGTCGAGGTGGCATTGTCCTGCGGAATGAAGTTATCGCCCAAGCCGTTCATGCGGCCCAGTAAGCCGGTATGCGCGGCGAGTTGCGGCTGAGTGTAGTTCTGACCCGGAACAGTGGGAGCGGGCATCAGTTTATTGATTAGTGCCCCAGTTGCCTGTCCAATTCCTACATCCGTTCCCATTCCGACAAGTGCTGACAATGCGCCGCGCTTGTGGGCGTCATTTTCAATCGACCTTGCCCAAGGTCCGGCAATCGGAATGGCATCTTCAAGGCTGCTGAGGCCGGTCGGCTGGTAGTTGCCTTGCGCGTCATAGGGGTCTGCCATATTCAGTCCGCGATTGCCAGCGGCAGATTGCGCACGACCCTGCAACACCGCCGAGACCGATGGCCTTATCAGCATCTTGTAAGCAGTTCCCGCTGGCCCAGCTAGCGCTTCCACCGGGTTCTGAGGCTCGACAAGTTCAGGCAGAGATTTGGCCGCGCTGGTGATGTGATCGATAGCCGTCTGGATGGGACCCATGATGGGATGGTCGCCTAGAAGGCGCTGCAATGCAGTTTGGGGAGCAGCAGGCGAGGGCGCGGCAGAGATGCGCTCTCCAGTCACGGGATCGATCTGCGGCGCAGATGGAGGCGGGGTAGCGATGCGCTCGCCGGTTTGGGGGTCGATTTGGACAGGGGTAGGCATTAGGGCTTGAGCACCCATTTTGTGCCATCTGAGACAAGGCTGTCGCCCGCCGCGTTAGTTTTGGGTGTTCCCGCTGCTGGGAAGCCCGACTGAGGGGCCACATTCGGAGGCCCAGTCTTCCCTTGCGCGACATGACCTTGGAGGATGCCGATATTGTTCAAAGCCTTCTGCGTGAACGCGCGATCGTTCGCCACCAAATCCTGATTGAGTTGCAGCGAGTTGAGCGGCGCGGCCTGATTGGACATAATGCGGTTCATTAGCCCTTCAGTGCCGTTCATGTTGCCACCATACTTCC
>Ga0302266_10000770_pt1 | contig 31573 bp, 17 predicted proteins | sample III_Bog_E1_2_FD_194559 | JGI IMG/M metagenome (GOLD analysis project Ga0302266, IMG submission 194559) | Peat permafrost microbial communities from Stordalen Mire near Abisko, Sweden - III_Bog_E1_2 | ecosystem: Environmental > Terrestrial > Soil > Wetlands > Peat | place: Sweden: Abisko...
CGCTGGGTCGAAGGCCCTCCGCATCCCGCGCCAGCTCGTGCAGGATCAGACCACGGATCAGCTCGGCTTGCGTCTCTTTGCGCTTTGCGGCCAGCGCCTCCAGCTCGTGCAGCTCGGCCTCGTTCAGCTTCGTCCCCACGTGATGCACGCGGAACCGGGCACGCTTGGCCGCCTCCGCCGCAAGATTCTTCCCATCCAGCAGCGCCATCGCTCCAACCTCCTCACAGAACCCACGTATACACACGTAAACACGGGTTTCCCCACGGAACCCCGGCACGCGATAACTATTGGACGCTCAGACGGTTGCTTCAGAGAGAGGCCAGGTTTCCCTACAGTTCCCTAAAAGGGGTGGAGTGTCGAGATACACCCGGTGCGCAAGCACCGTGCTCTTCTGCTGGCTCTCCCGAAGACGCCGGACGGAGCCCCACAGACAGCAAGGCCGCCCCCGGAAGGACGGCCTGCTGTGATCACGCTTCAGATTTCACGATGAACGTTGAAGCCTGTTTCGGAAGAAAACCAACACCGGAAACTCAAAAAGTATCACCATAAACCAGAGAAGTTTCCATTCAGCAACGTGAGTAAGAACGACGATAAAACCTGCCAGATGCACAGACAGGAGAACGGCAGTCAGTGCCCAGAACTGCCATCTTCGGAAGAACTGGCGGCTGTCTGCGATGAAATACCCGAATAGAATCGCAGTGTTAAGCGCCAGTCCACCCCACCTGATGTACACGTCCTGGCTCACGCCCATCTGAGCAACGACGATCAGCACTCCGACAAAGGCAAGGCCAATTGCGATGTAGAGAACAAAATCTCTAACGCGAGAACGAATATGCGTAGTCCTTTGAGTATCGGAAATCATAGGCACCCATTCCACTCCGCAACTACTCCGGCACCCAGCCCGTAAACCACGTTCGCCATTGTCGCCACCCCCGAAAGCTTCCCGAACGTCTCTGCGCTACCCACACCGGCGCGAACAATGCTCGAACGGAGTGGAACGGTCAGCCCCTGGCTCACGCTCCAGGAGGCAGCCCCTGCCAGGCTCGCCTGACTCATCGACGAAGCAGCGTCTGCTGCGGTCCCTATACCTAGACTGAATGGATTCAGGGCGTTCTCAATCGCGGGCAATCCAACACCGCCGACGCAGTTCTTGACATCCTTCCACCATTGTTTGACGAAGCTGTAGGATTGCCCGTTATTTGGGGCAACGCTGCGACGAGGTAACTCTTTTTCTTGCCTTCCAAGCCAGGATTGGTCCTATTTCCACAGATTCCACGTAAAGTAGACTAACAACACAACTGCAAAAATTCCGACCACTCGAGTTGCTTTCACCTTGGGCGATACGCTATCCAATATTATCTGTGTAGTCGCAGTAATGAGCACAGCAAGGGAAAAGCTGATGCGCTGTTCCAGGTGCGTAAAATGAAACAGCGCTGCCGTGAGACCGACAAAGGCTATTCCGAAGATAGCTAAGCTCTCAATGCGAGTGATGCGGGAGTTTGCTGATTTACTCATGATCCACCACCGCATGATTTGGCATCTTTCACCGCTTGGCTGCCTGCTTGATAGACACCAGAAACAACTCCCGGAACCTGCCACAATATATTAGCGCCCTCTGCGGCTCCGTATGCAGTTAGGGCCCCGCCGGCGGCAGGAAGGTTCCCAGTGGCGGCAGCGCCAATGGCTATGGCTAGGACTCTCTTACCCAATCTGGACGCGAAACCATTCTTAATGTTGTTGTTTGCAGTCGAAACAGATGTGTTCATTTGGCCGAGCATTTGGCCGAAGACTATTGCCTGACACACATTAGGCGGCGCTGAGGAGGCAGGATTGTTTGGGGCACCACCGCCGCTTCCAGCACCACTGCCGCTTGCGCCCCCAGGTATCGATCCGCCACCAAGATTGCTGGGGGGTGCGCAAGCGGCAGGGTTGGAATCGGAACATGAATCGCTGTTAGCATTTGAGGTAACAGTCTGCGGGTCAGTCTGATAGGCCTTAAATCCTGGAGCGCACGGATCATTTCCTGAGTCATATCCGAACCACATGCCGCCTATCGAGACTAAACAGGCCGCTTGCCCACTTGGGTCAATCTCGTTCATTGGCTGATTCTCAACATACGCATAACGATCCAACGACTGCGGATCAGCCGGACTGACCGCACCCCAACCTAGTGGGTCGGGGCTGAGCCACCTTCCCGCCGAAGGATCGTACTTGCGGAAGAGGTAGTCGTAAACGCCTGTGCCGCCGGAGTTGGTGACCACATTCTGATCCTGGCCGGTGAAGGAGCGGTCGGGCGTGCCGGCCTCATTGTAGGTCTCGCCGAAGGGCGCGTAGGCTTCCTTGGCGTAGACGGCGTGGGCCCACGTGGTGGCCAGGCGGCTCGATCCGAGCCAGTCTTTGTGGCGAATGTAGTTCAATCCACTTGCATTGTAGACCGCAGTCGAGCCGCCGGGAAGCGAAATCGTGCCCTTGGTCAGCCCGCCGCTGTAGACGGCCAGGCTGGTCCCGTCGGGGTTGTAGACGAATTGCGTATACGTGCTGCCCACGCCTTTTTCAACCATGCGGCCTAGCGCATCGTAGGTGGCCGTGGTCGAGTTTACGGTGATGGGCTGGTTGAGCGCATTCCAGGTGAGCGTGGCCGGCGTGGCTGTCTTCTGGTTTCCATTGCCATCGTAAGTGGGCGCCGGCGTAATGCCGCTATTCACCTGGTTGGTGGCGTTGTTGTACCCGGCCGAGTAGCTTGTGCCCCCGTTGCTGCCCGCCTTGGTGATGTTGCCAAAGGGGTCGTAGGTGAAGTTCTGCGCCCAGGTAGAGGTTCCGCAACTGACTGAGGCGATGCGGATTGAAACCTGGGGACAGACGGGATGTTTCCCTAGGCTCCAGGCAAAAACCGTTGCGCCTGAAGAAATAACTCACTGGCGGCCACGGTCTTGGTGGCTCAGTCCAACCCAGACGAGATCGCTTCAGCAAGCCAAACTCGCAAGTGCGGCAGAGATCGAAGGAAGGATCGGCGACTCGGCTCCCGGCTCGATTATGGGCAATCTTGGCGGGTACATGACGATGATAGATGGAGATCGAATGGAGTTCAGCGGGATAACTCGAGCACCGAGATGCGGTCGCGCCCCGGCGCGGAGACAGTGTCTGCCTTAGTGCAGCACCGACCTCGATACTCGAATGAACACGTCTTACGATGGGCTCACTAGGTCGAGGGGACGTAGCTGTCCCGTGATAAATGCAAAGGGAGCAGGCAGGCGCCCAAGAGACCAGCTTCCGGGCCGAGCATGGCAGGCAGTACATGAGTTCCTCCGCCGGGCATCGCTCTTGCGGCAGGCCTGCCTTCCGCAGTCAACGCATAAACGTAGCTGCGCCGCTCCAACTCTGAGAAGAGAGACGGCGACAGCAAGTCCCACGAGCTGGCAACGCCGCCTCCCACTACATAAAGTGGAAGGTTGAGAATATTGATCAGGCCGGCCAAGCCGATGCCAAGAGCCCGCCCTGTATCTTCGTAGATAGTCTGGGCGTACGAGTCGCCGTTCCGCGCGGCTTCTGCAATTCTGAGCGCCGTGAGTGGGGTATGATCGCCTTTCAGAAGGGCCAGCCCTGGCGCCTCGCCGGCCGCAACGCCCCGCTCCGCAGCATTTACCAGAGCTGTCGCGGATGCGCATACCTCCAAACACCCATGGTTGCCGCATCCGCAAAGTGGCCCCCCGGGATCAATCGTCATATGTCCGGCTTCACCGCCCATTCCGGTTGCTCCGTGCCAGATTTGACCATCGAGGATGATTCCGTTCCCCACTCCCGTACCCAGTGTCAGCATGCACAGAGACCGGACGCCGAGCTGCTTTCCCTGGCCAAGCGTGTACTCGGCAAGCGCCGCGACATTGGCGTCGCACTCAATGGCTACCGGCGCGTGGAGCCTCTCTTCCATCTCCGCGAGCAAGTGGAACCCGTCCCAACCAGGCAGATTGGGCGGGCGGTGAAGAAGTCCCGCGGGGAGTTCCAACGGTCCAGGCGATCCAATGCCAACGCCGGCGAACGCGTGACCTTCCGAGTATTGGTTTAATAACTTGACGATGACGCCGCACATGTCATCTACCACTGCGTGAGGGCCTGCCTCAAGACGTGTGGAGAGAGTTTGAGAGTCGAGGATGCCAACCTCGGGTGAATACGCCGCAATCCTCAAATTCGTTCCGCCAAGATCGACGCCAATCGTCAGTGCCTGCTCATTTTCAAGGGCCATTCGGAATCACCTTAGACGCTCGGATGCGAGGAAAACTCCCCCAGGAAAGCGGCTTCAAAGAAAGGCAACAGAGACGTGGAAACCAGTTGAGATTGGGGCTGGAAAGCAAGATTCCGCCTAATCAATTGCCGTAAATGGAAACGATACCACATGCACCGAAATTGCACAATTCAAATCCGATGCCGTTAGTCCGCAAAGCGTCAAGCTCAGCGGTTTAACCTCTCGAAGAGAAAGGTCGAGATACAAGGGCCGGAAGCCCGGCGTCGCAGGATGGCCAGGAACAAGCCTTGGACAAGGTTAGCCTTGTTGGTTACGAACGTGACTTACTCCACCTGAAGATAGATTTCCATAAATGCGTGGTTAACTTTTCGAGTCCGAAAGCATAAACTTGTAACGCGGTGACATTGTTATCCGGTGCCGCAATGAAATGAAAAAGAAAAATGCGCATGCGACACTCGGCGAGGTAGCCCGGAAAGCTGGGGTCGGCACCACAACTGTCTCCCGAGTTATCAATGGCGGCGATAGCGTAAGCCCCAAGACTTTGGCTCACGTACGCCGGGTAATCGAATCCCTCGGATATATGCCCAATCAGGCGGCGCGGACTCTCAAAGGCCACCGCACGAAGACGATCGGCCTTCTCGTCCCCAGCATTGCCGATCCCTTCTTTTCAAGTTGCGCGGAGGCGGTGCAAGCAATCGCGCGCGCGAACGATTCGCTCCTGATAGTGACCGTAACGGCAAACGATCCGCGCACCGAGATGGACAACCTGAACGTGTTGATTCGACATCGGGTAGATGGACTGATTCTCGTTCCGGCCAACTCGCAAAACCCTGCGCTGCGCGACCTGCTCGATCGCATCACCATGCCAGTGGTGGCCATCGACCGCCCTGTTGCTAACTCGTCTATCGCCTCAGTGGTAGCGGACAACCTTAAGGGCGCCATGGCAGCTACGCAGCATCTGATCGACCACGGTTGCAGACGAATCGTCTGCCTGACTGGCGAGAGCACCTTATACACCATTCGCGAACGGATCAACGGCTACCGCAAGGTGGTTGAGGCCGCCCATCTGGCCTGTATCATCGATACCTCCGTGAAAGACTATAAGTCGGCCGAATACGCAATCAAGAGCTTGCTTGACGCTCCCAATCCGCCAGACGCCATTTTTGCGCTCAAAAACAGCACAACAATCTATGCCTTCGAGGTGCTGCAAAGCCTGAACATTTCTGTCCCGAAGACGATTGCCCTGATAGGCTTTGACGATTTTGAACTTGCCTCGACGGTTCGCCCATCGATCAGCGTGATTCAGCAGCCTGTTGAAGAGATTGGACGCCACGCCGCGGAGATGCTCTTCAACCAACTCCTCGATGAAAACTCAACGAGTGCGGCAGCTTCCGCAAACAAGGTTCGGCAGGTCAAGCTGCAAACGCGTCTCATCCAACGCAACTCATGCGGCTGCACAGTGCCCGTCGCCTAAAGGCTCCGGCGCCTGAAAGGCTCTGAGGCGCCGGAGGTCGAGCACAATGAAGAAACTGCACCGTGACTTGGTTTCGCTACTGCCTTTCCGGATAGTCGATACGCACTGTGAGAATCTCGAAGGGATGAATTGGCGCTGTGACTGTGTCGCCTTCGAGCTTGAGCGGCGCGCCTTCCGGTTTCTCCATCAGGTTGGTCACAGTCGCGGCAGTTGCGCCCCTGGGCACATGGAACTCCACATCGCTTGACTTGCCCGCCCACTCATACACGCGGAAGATCAGGCTGTTGGAATCCTCGGCCTTCTTCAGCGCGGTGAGGACCACATTGTCAGGCTTCACGGTGACATAGGCGAATTGCGCGGGCATGGCGCCAGAGTGCGCTTCGACCTGCGCCGCGCGGAGGCTGTAGTTATACTCATAGCCGTGGCGAACGGTCAGCGCCTGCTTCCAGTCGCCGCCGTGTGGATAGAGCGCGTAGGTAAAGCGATGATGACCGCGATCGGCATCGGGGTCAGGCCAAGTGGGCGAACGCAGCAGCGAAAGACGCAGCACGTTGTCCTGATCGTCGTAGCCGTACTTTGAGTTGTTGATCAGGCTGAAGCCGTGTTGGCTGTCTCCCAGATCTGCCCAGCGCAGTGCCGGCACTTCAAACTGCGCCTTTTCCCAACTGTTGTTGCGGGTGGTGGCGCGCTGAATGGTGCCGTACGGGATTTCGTATGTGGCTTTGTCGCTTGTGGCGGCGAGAGGAAACGCGGCTTTGAGCAGAACGTGGTTTTCATGCCAGTCGAAGTCGCTGACGACATTCACCTGGTCGGCGCCGTCATCGAGCGTGATGTCCTGGACGAACTTCGAACTCTGCCAGGTATGGACCACGCGAATGGCAGCGCGCAACGGTCCCTTGTCCACGAGTTCGACGGAGTCGGCATGGTCGATGGGCGTGAAATGATCCAGCGTGCCGGGATCGATGTTCCACGCGTCGTAGTCCTTGGGCAGGTCTTTGAACGTCTGCAACTGGTTGCCGCATGCGCCTGGAGCGAGCGTTTCAAACTGCGTCTTCTTGTCGTAAAGGCTGGTGATGCAACCGGTTTCCTTGTCGACCGTGACCTTAAGCGTGGCGTTTTCGAGGGTAAGCCCATCGGCCTTGAGATCGCTGGCAAACGGCTTGGTACCCGCAACCACATGGAGCACTTTATAGCCAAGCGACGGAACTTCACCGGGCAGAATGAGCAGTGAATACGTGTTGGTTTTGGCGTCGCTCTTGAGCACCTGTGACGGCACAACGTGGCCAGAGGGATCGAGGACGGAGATGCCGCCCGAGGCCGGCGTAGGCAACTGCACATCCACGGTCACCGGGCCGCCGCGCTCCCACGCCAGCGGGTTCATCACCAGCAGCGGAACGCCTCCGGGAACCTGCGTGTTGATTTCGGCGCCCAGTGTCTTGATGGACGCCTGCGAGATCTCGTTGGTCGCCCAGCGGACATCGTCGAAGTCCTTCTGTGCTTCCTTATAGATGATGCCGATGCCCGATCCCGCGGCAAGATCGTGGAAGTCGTTGAACGTGATTTTCTTCCAGGCCTCGGTCAGTTCGTCGCCGGGATACTTCTTCCCGTCGAGCCAGGCCAGCGAGGCAAGCTTTTCCGCATTGATGGCTTGCTCTTCGCTGTCGCGCATGTTGCGTTTGTGATTGGCCTGCGTGGTCATCACGCCGCGATGATATTCAAAGTACATCTCTGACTTCCAGGTCGGAATGGCCACTTCGCCATTGCCCGGATCGACAGGCGGCTTGTATCCCCTGGCGATCGACGAGTAGTCCCACACCGGCGAGTTCGCTTCAATCTTCGACTCGATGCCTGTGAAATAACTCTGCGCCGTCCCGAACTTCATCTTCGGCACAACCTTGTCCGGCTGCATCCAATGCACGCCTTCATCGAGAATGGCTCGTGTTGGCCCGCCGCCGTGGTCTCCGATTCCGTACAGGTCCATCATCTCCGTCGTGCCCGGCGCCTTCTCCCGCGCCATGGCAAGATCGTTGGAAAGCCGCACCGGGTTCAGATTGTCATTCGCGTAGTCGTGCGGAAAATAGGTCAGCACCTTGCTGCCGTCCGGCGACTCCCACCAGAACAGCTTGAAGGGCAGTTGATTGGTATCGTTCCACGCCATCTTCTGCGTGACGAAATAATCAATGCCGGACCGCTTGTAGATCTGCGGCAACTGCCAGGTGTATCCAAACGAATCCGGATTCCACCCGATCCGCACATCGACGCCATACTCTTTCTGGAACCACCGCTTGCCCACCAGGATGGACCGCACCTGCGCCTCGCCGTCGGGCATATTCAGGTCGGGTTCCACCCACATGCCGCCCACAATCTCCCAGCGCCCTTCCTTGATGCGCTGCTTGATCTCATCGTTCATCTGCGGATACTTGTCCGCGATCCATGCGTTGTATTGCGCGGCCGACTGGGTGTAGGTGTAATCCGGATACTCGTTCATCAGTTGCAACGCCGTTCCGAAGGTCCGCTTCACCACATCCACTGTCTCGGTCCACGGCCACAGCCACGCCGCGTCGATGTGCGAGTTGCCGGTCAGGTGCAAGGTCGCCGTCTGCAACATCGGCTTCAGTTGTTCCAGCGTGGACTGCGCCTGCTTGAGCGAGGCATCGAACTTCGCCTGATCCTGGGCATCGAGAGCCGACAGATCCACCGCATCCGCAGCCTTCTCAAGCGTCGCTGTATCCGCAGCAGCATTCTTTGAGAGACTCGGCACAAGCAAGGCAGCGGAAAGAAGTTCCAAACGCAAATCTTCGGGATTCGGCCGGTTCTCAGCAAAATCGATCTTCAGATCGGTGCCGGCGAAAGTCTTGTTGTCGACCGTGTGCAGAAGCTTGACCGCGACCAGAACTTTGTCGCCCGGCGTGGCCTTGTCGAAGAGCACAATCGGTTCAAGATCATCGCCAAGGGCCACGCGCCGGCCATTGAAATAGATAATCTCCGGCATCGGCCCGTTGGCCTCGGCATGGAAAGAAAACCAGATCCGGGCTCCGGTCAAGTCGTAGCCGTGAAGGCTCTTGGGGACCTCAATCGAGCGCCGGTACCACTCGGCTTCCTGTGCGCCTTTCGTGCGACCCTTCACCAATGGCCAGGATGAGTCGTCAAGATCCGTCGCCTCTCCATGCGCCAGGTCTCCGGCATGGTAACGCCATTCATCCGCGGAAAGCCGATTGAGTTCGCTCAAGCGCCCAACAACGGTCTGCGACTTGTCATCGAGCGACTTGACGACCTGTGCCGCCTGCGCCGCTGTCTGCGCCTTCGCGCTCCCCGCTCCCAAAAGCCCTGCAAAAATGCCGAGCGCCGCGGCCATTACGCAGTTGCCTAATACGCGCCGTCTCCCACCGATTTCCATCACGCTGTTCATCCAATGCCTCCATCTCGCGTACCTCACGGCCACAGTTTCCCGTTGGGGTCAGCGCGCCATCGCAGAAAACTTCATTGCGAATTATATCCTCGCAAGCATAGAAATGGAAACGATACCATATCTTTATTATCGGGCTGGCTCTTCCTCTTGCGCATCCCGGATTCAGTGCATGGCGGGATATACCCGACGCAAAGCGCGCTCCCTCGGCAATCATCCTCCCGCTTGCTTTCACAAGTGCAGAGAACCGTCCGGCGGAGACTCCCCGCAGGCTAATGCGGCGTGGATAAATCCGGATTGAAGGGGTTGGGGGTGTTGCCGGAGGAGTGCGTGCTGTTCAGCTTCTCACAGATCTCAAACTCCTTCTCGGCTCGCTCGCGCAATCCTTCGCGGCGGTATATCTGCCCCAGCTTGAAATGAAGTCCCGAGGTGTTTGGTGCAAGTGCGATTGCCTGTTCAAGTTCGTCTTGCGCCTTGGGAAGATTCTTTTGCAATTCGTAGACCCGGCTAAGTTCCTCGTGAACCTTGGGGTTGCGAGGCGACAGCGCGGCGGCCCTTACCAAATTCAGTGCGGCTTGCTCCAGATCGCCCTGATCGACCAGCAACGTTCCCAGATTCAGGAATGGCTGTGGGTCTGTGGGCGCATCGCCCTGCCAGTCGATCGCGGCGTGAAAGGCCGCTATGGCTTTTCCCGTGCTGTTCAACTCCTGCCAAGACAACCCGAGATTATTTTCCGCCTCGACGTATTTTGGCTGAAGTTTCAGCGCGCGTTCAAAACTCACCACCGCGTCGGTAAACGCGTTTTCGTTGTATTTGGTGCGACCCAACAGATACCAGGCGTCGGCGTCGCCCGGCATCTCGACGGTAACTTCGGTAAACCATTTATCGGCGTCGCCAAAGTCACCCAGCAACACATAATCGGAGGCTACTATTTTGAGTTCGCCCGCGTTGGGTCGTCTTACCTGCGCTCCGGCTGTATAGGCCGCCAGCGACTCAGCTGCCTTCTGTTCGCGAAAGAGCACATAGCCGAGCAGAAACTGCGCATCCGAGGATTCGGGATGCGTCTTGCCATAGTCGTGCAGAGCGCCCTCGGCCTCGGCAAGTTTTCCGCCTGAGATGAGCGCATGTGCCGAGGCGAGTGGATCAGCGGGCTGCTGGCAATTGCCTGCGCAAGCGCACAGAACGGAGACAGCCAGAACGCAGCGCCCGAGGGTGAAGTGCGCTCTAATGCGCGGCACTCCTGATCGCGCTCGCATCGTTTGCCTGCCCTGCAACCGCGGCCGAAGCATCTCTCTGCAGTTGCGCATAAGTGCGCATCTCCTGCTGCGCCTCGGCTGCTTTGCCCTGCGCGCGGTAAACGGCGCCCAGCAGAAAGTGAATTGTCGGTTCGGCCGGGCTATCCTTTTCGGCCATCAATAGATCCGGCAGCGCATCGGACTGTTTACCCATCCGCACCAGCGCGCGAGCCCGATCGACACGGGCCTGCATCAGCCCCGGACAGCGCTGAATGGATTGATTGAGTTCAGTGAGCGCGTCTTCGCTTGAGTCGTTGGCCTCAAGCATCGCGTTGGCCAGCTTCCATCGTGCCGTACAGTTATTGGGGTCATTCACCAACTCTGCTTTGAATTCATCCTGAGCCGACTCCCACTTGCCGATTAACCAATACGCGTTCGCCATGTGCATATGGGTTCCCGGCTGCTGCGGCGCCAGGTCGATTGCCTTCTTGTATTCCACCAGGGCCACGTCGTAGTTATGCATACTCTCGTCGATTTCCCCGGAAATTTCATGCGCAACCACTGAATCAGGATCGATCTCATTGATCTTCTTGAGCGAATCTTCCGACAATTGAAGATAGGTTTTTCCGAGCATGTACCACGCTTGCTGGTCTTTTGGATTCCGCTGCAGAAAGTCATTCAAGCAGGTCGCCGCATCTGCATACTTCCTTAGATTGATCAGGATATGCGACAGCATCATCTCTACATTGTCGTCTGTTGGGTTGGCATGCAGGGCGGTCCGCAACAGCGGTTCGGCTTTGTCATTCAGTCCCAACTGGTAATAACTCATGCCTAACATGGCGGATGCCGTGGGCATGTTCGGATGGAGTTCCAATCCGCGCTTAAGCACCTCCGCGGCATTGGCATAGTCGTGCTCGTTGAAGTACAGCATGCCCAGGTTGTTGTAAGCAGCGGCCAGGTGCGGCGCAAGTTTGATCATGGCCCGGTACTTTTCCACGGCCGTCGCGCTGTCGCCTTGCTGTTGCGCAGCTTTGGCCTGCGCATATAACTGCTGCACGGCGGGTGTAACTTCGTCGTCTTGCTGGGCGGCGAGAGCTGGACTTACCAGAAATGCAGTCAGGCACACACCGAGCAAGGTTGGCGCCAAGCAAGAAAATGCCGCGAGCCGATTGACCTTCATGACTTCAAATTATAGTTGTTTTGCACCGCTGTTGCATTGTGGGATCGCGATGCTTTTTCCTTCGACCATCCTCATGGGTCGCCCGTGGAAACCTGGAATCTGCGCCGAATAAAATAGGCCGAACTGCTTTGGGAGCAGTCCGGCCATTGATAGGTGAGGTTCAAGCGGTGCGAGTCAATATCCTGACTCGCACCGCAAGGTTTAGAACTCCAAACGTAAGGTGATCTGGCCCTGCCGGTTACTGATGTTCGAGCCCTGGCCGGTGACCTGGCCATACGTACCGTCGCTATAGTTGGTGTCGGGACCGTTGAACAGCGTTCGGTTGAAAGCGTTGAAGTAGTCCACGGTCAAAATACCTTGAAGCTTCTCTCCCAAGTAGAAGCGTTTCCTGGCATTCAGGCTTTCAAAGGCGTAACCCGGTCCTCTGAGTTCGCTGTAGTTCCTGGTCGCATTGCCGATCACATATTGCGACGGGGTGAGAGTGAAGCCGCTCTGCGGGAAAATCTGTGCAACGGCAGTCTTGCCCACGAAGTAATCGCGGACACGTTTGTAGGAGGCGGTGCTGAGGCCTGCTGCGGTATCACGGTTTGGACGATTGAAGCCGTTCGGGAAGGGTGATCCGTTCTCGCCCACGCCGTCTGCCCCGCCGGATTCGTAGTCAAGAATCCAGCCGACTTGCCAGCCGCCAACGATGTTGCCCATTAGGTGGTTGTTGACGAACTTCTTGCCGGGACCGATAGGCAATTCGTAAGTTCCGCTGACCTTCAGGGTCTGGGGCTCATCCGAATTGGAAATCGCCCATTCCGGCTTCTGGTTGTACTTGTTGATTCCGCCGGAGGTGAAGCTTGAGAAACCGCTGCTGGTATTGTCCATCAGACGAGAGAGGGTGTAGCCGGCCAGGAAGGACAATCCATTTGTGAATCGTTTTTCAAGCTCGATCTGCGCGCTCTCATAGTAGGTTGTACCGTAACCTTCAAAGTTATTGAAGATATACGAGTACTGTGGATAGGGCCCAAGTGCCTGGGCAACGGTCGAACTCCCGCCGAAGTCGGAAGCGAAGTTCGCATAGGGCGTAGTGAACCCGTCCTGCTGCGCGCAGCCGCTTTGGAAGGTGTCGGTCAGCACGGAATTCCCGGCGTTGGAAGCGCAGCTACTCAGGACGCTTCCGTACTGCGCGTCGTAACTCGGGTTCATTTGGCCAATCCGATTGTTCTGGCTTGGCAGGTGGATGACGCGGTTGCCAACAAACGCAGCTTCGAGGAACATGCTGTAGGGGAGCTCGCGTTGGAAGTTGATGTTCCACTGTTCACTATAAGGAGCGTAGCCGTCCTTCTTGCTGAATGCATCAACCTGGTTGGCACTGCCCAGCCCAGGGCTGAACGGTGTGAGTGCGAGGGCGGCAATGGGGTTGGTATCCCATGATCCGGGAGCTGACGTGTAGCTGCCCGAACTGGGGCGGTGATACTGCCCGTTGAGCAAGTTGCCATAGTTGACGGCGACCTTGCTGGTGCCGTACTCATAAGCTCCGCCATCGAGGAACGCGACGTTCAGGCCACCCTGAATGACCATCTTGTTGCTCAGCTTGTAGGCAAAGCCGAACCGAGGACCGAAATGTCCCCAGTGGATATCCGCGCGTTCGTAACCCGCACAGCCGGTGCAGGTGCCAAACTTCGACAGAGATCCGGCGATGTTGCTGGCCGCCGGGTCTGTTCCGGGGTTGTCCTGATTGAAGAAGACGATCGCGTCGTGCTTTTCAGTGAACGGAACCTGAATATCCCAACGGACGCCGACGTTAAGCGTGAGCTTTGAGCTCAGCTTGATGTCGTCCTGAATATAGGGCGAAAAATCCAGGTTGCGCAGGCTTTCTTCCTGAGAACCGCTTCGGTCTTCCTCGTCCGGAAGTCCCAACAGGAAGCTGGCAAAAGAACTGCCGTAGGAGCCGAAGTTGGGGTTGGTTGAGTCGTGGATCGATGTCTCGTTCTGGCTGAAGGCGAAGTGGCCACCCTCGGTCTGTTCCTCGTTGTCGTCCTGGAGGGACCGCCTTACCTCGCCACCGATGTTGAAGGTGTGTCTTCCTTTCGTCCATAACCAATTGTTGACGACAGCCACTCCGAGCTTCCGGTTGACCGACCCGGAGTTTGAGCCGCCCGTACCCCAACTGGTGGGAGCATGAAGGCCGCCAAAGGTGACGGAGGGGAAGATATCCTCATTCAGCACGCCATAGTATTCGGTTTTGGCAGCGAACTTGGCCAGGTTGAACTGGTTGTTGATTTCGCCAATCCAGCCAAAACCCGCGGTCGCCACCAGGTGGGAAGTGAGTGCATTGGTATAGTTCAACAGAAACGCGCTGCCGATGTTCGGGTAATACCTCTCGCTTTGCAGCGGATTGGTGGTAGGAACGATCGGCGACTGGTCAAAACCGGAGTTGTGGAAGGTGTTCCGCCACTCAGCATAGTGCAGGCTCTGGGTCGGAGTAAGCGTCTGGTCGGCGGTGAATCCCCAGACATGCTGGATATTGGGGATGGAATTGGGCACGAAGTTCTTGTTGTCGTCCATCCCGGCGACGCCGGAGCCTTGCTTGTCGGGGTCGGGGATGAACTGAATCAGGCTCTGGGCCAGGGGACTGATGCGATTGGGGCAAATGACGTTCAGTACGCCATTGCATTGGAACTGCGCACCGGTTTGGGGATCGTAGATGGGGATGACAGCCTGTTGTTTGGTGACGGGATCGATTCCCTGAAAGTCGGTGAAATCGCCCGTCTTTTCCTGGGCTGTCGGCACGGTGCCATAGTTGGTATTCTCGGCGTTCTGTTTGTACCATTCCTGGCTATAGTGGCCGAAGGTCTTGTTGCGACCGTCATAGAGGTGCGGGATGCGGATTGGGCCCGAGATGGAGAAACCATAGTTGTTCTCGTGATCGGGGATCGTCTTATCAGTGGGATTCGATGAATTCCATGCATGGCCGTTGAAAAAGCCCACAGAGTCAAAGAAGTTGTTGCGGTTAATTTCAAACCCGCTGCCATGATATTTGTTGGTGCCGGACTTCATCTGATAAGTAAGCGCGCCCTGACCGAGGCCGTACTGCGCGGAGAATGTGGAACGTTCGACTTTAAACTCTTCCACCAGATCGAAGGGCGGGTTGAAGTTGGTGGTATAGCCCTCGGTTTCTGGCTGTGGAGCGGGGATGCCGTTGTAGATGATCTCCTGCTCGAAGTCGACGCCGCCGCTGACCCGATGGGAGAAGGTGCTGCCGGTGGTGCCGGGGGCCATGAACTGAAGTTGATCGACTTGGCGCCCGCGACCCGAGACTTCGACCGGCAATGCCTCGACGACGATCGGCTCGATCGTACTGCCCAGTTCCGGCTGGGTGGTGTTCAGCGTAAGTTCCTCGGCCGTCACGTTTACGGTCTCATTGCTGCCGCCGGCGCTGAGGGCAAAGTCGTTGGTGGAATTCGAACTGACTTCGACGTTTACGCCCTTCCGCACTTCCTTCTTGAAGCCCTGGGCGTTAACAGAAATCGTGTACCTGCCTGGAAGAACACCTCTGAAGGAGTAGGTTCCAGCGCTCTCTGTCACGGTGTGGTCGCCGACTGAAGTGTCTTCGTTGGTGATGGTTACGATGGCGCCCTTGACAACAGCGCCGCTGGTGTCAGTAACAGTGCCGGTAATGCCGGCGCTGGCCTGTGCGAAGGCGGTTCTGGGGGCCAGCGACATCAGGCAGACAGTGGTAAGTGCAATAGCGAACGCAATCCAGGAAATCGGGATTGACAGACGCAACGGGTGGCTCTCCTGAGGGATGGGTATCGGTCTCACTGGCTCTCCTTAGTGGTCTCATTTTCTGTGAAGAACGATTTGGGCCGGAGAGGGGACGCGCAAACTGCGGTCCGGTCCGAGAATTGGAACCGATACCATTTTTTGGTAACGATTCCAATGCGGGCCAATATACTTCCGCAATTACTACAGTGTCAAGATAATTTTTCCGGCCTGCGTCTCTACTGGGGCGCCACAAGGTAACTCTCAGCAAACGAATGAGTTCTACGCCAGGCCGACAGCTCGCCAGCATCCATATGGGCTGGGACATCTATGGACGGGCAGCCGGTAGCGCCGGAGTAGACGCGGCGACCGTTGGCTCATCCACCTGGATCTGCCGGTCCCCTTTGACGTTGGTAAGTGTTTGCACAATCCCGCTGGGCCAGCGAATCTCGATGGTGTCGGCCACCTGACTATCGCCCAGGCCGAAATGCACCCGGGCGTCGCTCGATGAAAGGTAACCGCTTGCGGTCGTGGCCATAACCCACTGCGATCCATGCGCGGTAGTCAGCTTGACCACCGCCCCAATGCCGTCGCGGTTGCTCTTGTGCCCGGTGAGGTGCAGTGTAATCCAGTGGTTGGCGGTCTCCGTCTTGTTCAGGAGGATATGCGCCGCACCCCCGTTGGTGCTCACCACGGCGTCGATGCGCCCGTCGTTGTCAATGTCGCCGATGGCCATGCCGCGGCCCACCCAGGCGTCGTGAAAGATATCGCCGGAGATGGAAGAAACATCAACGAAGGTCTTGCCGGTATTGCGCAGCAGCAGCATCGGTTCGCGATAGCGAAGCATGGGAGAGACCACCTCGATGTTGTCCATGTCGTGCCCCTGGGCGACCAGAAGATCCTTCCAACCGTCGTTGTCGTAGTCCATGAAGCGCAGGCTCCAGCCGGAGTGCAGCCGCGAAATGGCGCTTATGCCGCTGAGCAGCGAGGCGTAGTTGAAGGTTCCATCCCGGTTGTTCTGGTAGAGCGCATACCTCTGGTTGGCCAGGTCGGTCACCACGAGGTCCGGCCAGCCGTCGTTGTCGTAGTCGGCGAAATCCACTCCCATCCCCGCGTAAGTCTGCCCTTCGGAGTTGACGGCTACCCCCGACTCCAGCCCGACTTCCTCGAATGTCCCATCGGCTTTCTGGTGAAAGAGAAACTCCGGCATCGAATCGTTGGCCACAAACAGATCGATGCGTCCATCCCGATCGAAATCCGCAATGGCGATGCCCAGCGCCTTGGCCGGCTTGTCGAGCCCCAACTTATGCGACACCTCGGTAAAATGGCCGTTGCCGTCGTTGTGGTAGACCAGCATGGTGATGGGCAGGAAGACATCGGGGTGGCAAATGCCGCGGTATCCCTCGCGATGTTCTCCACACCATACATCCTCCCAATCCCAGGTGACGTAGCGGGCCACAACCAGGTCGAGCAAGCCGTCGTTGTCCAGGTCAACCCATGCGGCGGAGCTGGACCATCCGCTTCCGCCAACACCGGCCTTGTCGGTCACATCGGTAAAGGTGCAGTCGCCGTTGTTGTGGTAGAGGCGGTTCCCTCCGTATCCGGTAACGAAAACATCCTCGTAGCCATCGTTGTCGTAGTCGGCCACCGCGACGCCCATACCGTAGCCAACACCCTTCAGACCCGACTTCTCGGTAATGTCTTCAAAGGTCCCATCAGGCTTCTGGTGATACATGCGATTCCAGTATTGCGGGCCGGTCTTCTGCGGGATGAAGCCCTTGGGCGTGGGATCGCTGTACGGCGCGCCGTTTACCAGAAAGAGATCGAGCCGCCCGTCGTTGTCGCAGTCGAACAGCGCCACGCCTGAACCCATGGTCTCCAGCAGGTATTTGCGGGAGGTGTGCGGCGCCTGGTGCAGGAAATGCACGCCGGCCTTTTCCGTGATGTCGACGAACCTGCCCGGAACAAGAGCTTGCGACGCGGACTGAGTTGCGGACTGCGAGCCGGAGCGGGGTGTCTGGGCCCGCGACGAGGCCATCACGGCAAAGCCCAGCGAAAGAGCCCCGCATACCAGCGCCACAGAGTGTATGCGCGCCGGCCTCAAGGCTTGCTCCGAGGTAAATTCGTCGCGGCCGCGACAGCACACGGTTGAACGCCGCACAGCGCTGCGGTAATCCCTTTGCCCTCGGTAATCGTGAAGATCCGGTCAACACCAGGCAGCCTGACAGTCTCCTTTGCGCCGGAAGGCCAGTGAATCTCCGCGGTTCCTGCGTCCGTTGCATCGCCCAAACCGAAGTGCGATCGGGGATCGTTCGTCGATACATAGCTTCCGCCGCTCAGCACATCCTGGCGCTGGCGCATGCCGTTGGCTGTCAGGTAAACAGTAGCGCCCACTGCGTCGCGAGGGCTCAGTGGGCCGCCCACCAGCTTCAGTTCCACCCAGTGGTGATGATCGGGATTGACGTTTCGCAACAGCAGCGGTGGTCCGTCTACCGGGCTGATAACCACGTCGATCTTTCCGTCGTTGAAGAGGTCGCCAAACGCCGCTCCGCGTCCCGAAATGAGCGATGCCAGTCCCGAGCCGACTACGGCCGGCGCCTCTTCGAATTTACCGTCATGGGTATTGTGAAACAGCAGCGGCCTCTGCGCATACGAGGTTCCCCAATCCTTGTTGTCGGCCGCGGGATAGATGTGCCCGTTTACGAACATCAGATCGAGCCACCCGTCGTTGTCATAGTCCAGGAAGCCGGTTCCCCAGCTTAGGAACGGAATCGACTTCTTGCCCAGGCCCGCGCTGAAGGAAACCTCGCTGAAGCCGGCCGCCCCTTCGTTATGAAACAGCAGTTTGGACTCATCGGAGAAATCGCTGATGGCAAAATCCACCAGACCGTTGTTCAGATAATCGCCCACGGCAATACCCATGGCTGCCACCTCGCGCCCATCCTCATTCAGCGCAAACCCTGACGTCAGACTCGCATCCTCGAAGGTTCCGTCGCCGCGATTGAGGAAGAGATAGCTCAGCGTCGAGTCGTTGGCCACGGCCAGGTCCAGCTTGCCATCGTTATTCACGTCCACAAACACAGGCGTAAGTCCGTAGTAGTGGTTCAGCGGGTCGGCCACGCCCGCCTTCACAGTTGTGTCGGTGAATGTGCCGTCGCCGTTGTTGTGGAACAGGTGGTCCGGCTCGCTCTCAAGGCCGCGGGGCCCGCACATCACTGGAACCCCGCGAAATTCACACATGTTGTTGCTTGCGGCCTTGGTGTGGGCATAGGGCAGGTTGTTGCGATCGAAATGGACATAGCCCGTAACATACAGGTCGAGCCGCCCGTCGCCGTCGTAGTCGCCCCAGGTTGCGCCCGCGCTCCAGTTTCCCAGCGTCACACCGGCTTTCTCCGCAACATCGGTAAACGTTCCGTCGTGATTGTTGCGATAGAGCCGGTTCTTGCCGTAATTGGTGACGAAGATGTCTGGCCAGCCGTCATTATCGTAGTCCGCAATGGCCACGCCAAAGCCCCAGCGATCATTGGTCACACCGGCTTTGGCCGCCACATCGGTAAAGGTGCCGTCGTGGTTGTTGTGGAACAGTGCCGCGTGCGGCGGTGTTTCCTTGCCGTCCAACGCGTCAAAGGTCGAGCCGTTCACCAGGTAGATGTCAAGCCAACCATCGTTGTCGTAGTCGATAAGGCCCACCCCGGAGCCATTGGTGTCGATGATCAGCCGCTTGTCGGCCGCGCCCATCACGTGCTTCCATCCGGATAAGCCGGCCGCCCTCGTGTCGTCGGTAAAAATCACCGGACCGTTCTCGACAAAACCGCCTGCGGTGATGGGCCGCTTAAGTGAGTCGTAGACCGGCTTCGATTCGCCCGAATGGCTCCCCATTCCAGTTTGGAGTTGGGGAGATTGCTGCGCGATAAGCGGCGCAACGGAAAGGGCGATCAGCAGCATCGCCGTCTTCGCAACATGGGCAATCCGCTTGTGTGGTATCGTTTCCATGCACCCCAACTTATTTGCATCATACAGCAGGCTTTTGACCGCCTGAAACCGAGACCCCATGGTTCCGGAATTGCCTGAAGTTAGCTTCTCCTCGCTGGCTGTCCTGCCTGAAAGATCCAAAACCTATCGATGCGCCGCCTTCAATCGGGTTGTTGATTGCGCGAGGGTCTTCGTCACGCATGGTTTGCCTTCGCACAATGCTCCCGTAATTCCCTTCCCCTCGGCAACTGTGTAGATGCGATCTACCGCGAGCAGGTTTACCTTTTCAGTCGCACCGCTCGGCCAGTGAATCTCCACCGCATCAATGCTGGTTGCCTGCCCCAGACCGAAGTGGACGCGCATATCGTTCGACGAGAGGTAGCTGCCGCCGCTCAGCACGTCGCCCCGCTGGCGAATCCCGCCCGCGGACAGGTACACCGTAGCTCCCACCGCATCGCGCGGGCTTTTGGGCCCGCCAACCAAACTCAGCTCTACCCAGTGGTTGTGGTCGGGATTCACGTTGCGCAGCAGCGCCGGAACGCCATCCAGGTTGTTGATGACCACATCGATCTTGCCGTTGTTGAACAAATCTCCGAAAGCCGCGCCGCGCCCGACGAAGACTTCCGCCAGGCCGCTCTCCTCCACTGCGGGAACCTCGGCAAAAGTTCCGTCGCGCAGGTTGCGGTAGAGCAGCGGCCGTTGCGCGTAGCTCATGCCCCAGTCGGGATGTTGATCAACCTGGGGATAGACGTGGCCGTTGGCGATCAGCAGATCTTTCCATCCGTCGTTGTCATAATCCAGAAACCCGTCGCCAAAGCCGACGAATGGCTGCGACGGCCAGCCGAGACCCGCATGCTCGCTGGCATCGTCGAACTCGCCTTTTCCGTCGTTTTTGAAAACCACGGTAGCATCGTCGGAGAAGACGGTATTCACAAAATCCATGTGGCCGTTGTTCTCGTAGTCTCCGGCAGCGATGCCCATGTTGGAAACTTCTCGGCCCTCGCCGTTGAATGCGTATCCGCTCATGTAACTCTGGTCGGAAAACGTGCCGTCGCCCTTGTTTATGTAGAGGTAGTTGGGCGTGGAGTCGTTGGCCACAACCAGGTCTGGACGGCCGTCGCCATTCACGTCCACGAAAAGCGCGCCCAGCGCATAAAAGCCATTGGGATCGCTGACCCCGGCCTGCTTGCTTTCGTCCGTGAAAGTGCCGTCGCCGTTGTTGTGGAATAGATGATCGCCGGCGCCGCGGATGCCGCGAGGCCCGCACATGATGTTCTGCCCGCGATATTGGCACGAGGAGTAATTCACCTCTTTCGTGCCCGCCATCGGTGGATTCTTGAAATCGTAATAAATGTATCCGCCCACGAAAAGATCGAGCCGGCCGTCTCCGTCATAATCGCCGAAGGTCGCGCCCGTATGGTCCACTGCTACGGAATCTGAACCTTCGTCGAGCGCCACGTCTGCCTTAACTGCCACGTCGGTAAATGTGCCGTTGCGATTGTTGTGGTATAGACGGTTCGCGCCGAGATTCGTTACGTACAGGTCGGGCCACCCGTCGTTGTCGTAGTCGCCAACCGCACAGCCCAGTCCCCAACGGTCGTTGACCACGCCCGCCTTCTCCGTCACGTCGGTAAACGTGCCATCGTGATTGTTGCGAAAGAGCGCTGCATGCGGCGCCGCGGCCTTTCCCGCGACTGCATCAAAGGTTGACCCGTTCACCAGGTAGATATCGAGCCATCCGTCGTGGTCGTAGTCGAGCAGGCACACACCGGAGCCTTTGGCCTCGATGATTATGCTCTTCTGCAGAGTGCCCGTGGTGTTGTGCCAACTCGTGAGCCCGGCCTTCGCAGCCACCTCCTCAAAGACGATTGGCCCCGTCTTTACGGTGCCGCCGGCTGTGATGGGGCGATGCTGGTCATCGAACCGCCCTCCCTGCGCCGGGCCGGTGGCCATGCCCTGCGTCGTCATGGAACCCTGCTGTGACAGTTGCGTGGCCGGTGCGTTGGCCGGTGATTGTGCCTTGCACACGGCGGCCAGGATGAGAGCGCAGATTAGGACGCCGGGAAGCAGACTGCGCGCAGGCAACAACGAAAGCCCTCCAGGTTTTACAGTGTATCGCAATCAGCGCGGACGGCACCTTGCCCGCGCTTTGCCTGGAGCAATGCGGCCATCTTGACACCGGGCCGAGACACCCAACACCAATCGTCCGGCGTATACTCGCTTTGGTTTTTGAATCGGCTCACGGAGATAACGCTATGCCTTCCTATACTCAAATGTTCGGTCGCCCCTTCATGGCCATCGCCACGGGTGTGCTTCTTCTTGCACAGGCACCTTGTCTTCGCGGCCAGTCTCCCGCATGCCCGGCTGTTGCCGATCACCCCGCCACGCCCGCGAGCACGGCGTACAGCGAAGGCCGCTATAGCGAGGCGGAAGACCTCTACCAGCAGGCGTTGGCACAAAATCCACAGGATGTTGAGCTGTCTGCGGCGCTGGTGCGTACGTTGCTGCGGGAAGGCAAAGTTTCTCAGGCTTTCATTCAAGCGAACACGGCTCTTGCCGCAAATCCACACACGGCGGCAACGCTCACTGCGCTGGCCGAGGTTCAACTGCGTGAGGGGCAGCCATGGCTGGCCATCGAGACGCTCGATTCAGCCGCTGCCGCCGACGCATGTTATGCACGCGCTCACCTGATTCGTAGCCGCATAATGCGCATCGACTCGATGTACGCCTCACAGCGAGCGGAGATTCAACGCGCCTATGCCATTGATCCCTCAGATCCCGAGATTCTGCATGATTGGAATCGCGTCGCATCACCCGCAAACGACATTGAGGCCACCGCCAGGGCGCTCGCTACGACGAAGGACGTTGACGCGGAAACACGGCAAAAAGCCGAGGCATCAATGCATTCGATGTTGCCGTTGCTTTCAGAGAACTCACAGACCTGCAAAGTCCTGCCGTCTGTTGCCTCCGCTACGCTTTCGCTGCAGCCCTCCTTTGCCGACGTCAAACATATCGACGGTTACCTGCTGGAAGCCGACATGCCGAAGAGCAAGGCCAGGTTGATTGTGGATTCGGCGGCTTCCGGCCTGTTCATCAGCAAAGCGCTTTCCGATCAAAACGGATTCGAGAAAGGCCCAGAGGACCCGCCGGGAACGGTCCATGTCGATAGTTTGCGCATCGGCCCGCTTGAGTTTCGCGACTGCATCGTGGGGGTAAGCGACATGCCTTTCGCGGGCAAAGCAGACGGCTTCATCGGGACCGATATGTTCGCGTCCTGGCTGATTACGCTTGACTATCGATTGGCAAAGCTGCGTCTTGCGCCGCTGCCTGAAAAGGCCGGGATACTGCCGGGAGATCGTATTGCGTCTGCAGAGCTTGCGGGCTATACCCCGGTCTATCACCGGCGGCAATATCTGCTGGTTCCGCTCATATTCGGCGACAAATCCCGCAGGCTATTCACTTTGGCAACGGGCATGCGCTTCAGCGCCATGACGCCGGAGACAGCTCACGCACTGTCGAAGATCACTGTGAACTTCACCAACCCGGAACAAACCGCTCAAGGCACAAAGGTGCAGTTCTATCGCGAGGTATTCGACATTCAGTTAGCCAATCTGCCGCAAATCCATCAGGGGCACATTCTCGAACACGACTCTTCGGCCATGAATCGCAATGCCGGGTTCGAAATTGCAGGCATGTTGGGCCTGGACGTACTGCAATCACTGACTCTGCATCTCGATTATCGAGATGGCCTTGTAAAATTCGAGTCCGTAGATGCGGGTGTCTCGCCGGAATCCGGGAAGACAACGATGATTGCATCCACGCCCTCAGCGAGCAGCAATGGCGCGGGCGAGCCGGTCTGTAAGCTCATGAGCACTGCGGATCAGCCACTCAATTCAACAATAGAGGCCAAAGTTTCAGGCGGGCTGGACTCCGCGCATCTGAAACCCGGCAAAGAGATATGGGTGAAGGTTGTATATGGACTGGTTTATCCGGGATGCACGTTGGATAAAGATTCGATCCTGTATGGCCACATCCTGTCGGCCAGTTCGACGAAGAATCCCGATGCATCGGACTTATCCCTGGTGTTCGATCACGGCGACTGCACGGGCAAAGGGAAGACGGAACTCCCGCTGCGGTTGATCGGCGTGGTTGGCCCTCCGGAAGAATCCGACAAGCTGCACGATGCGCTACCGGCGGAAGTCGCCGGCACGGGGCGGCAAATAGGGGATGTCGTCGCCGGATCCGGCGCTGTAGATGAAAACCTCAACCCCGGTGGACCTCCGCATACCATACATCCGGGAATCGTGGTTCGCCTGCCCGAAACGAAGCTGGACCCGCAGGGTGGACCCGGATGCAGCGCCAAACTCACAAGCACTAAGCGGAGCATCCAATTGGGGCCGGGTTCGGAACTGATTCTCGGCTTGGTGGTCCCAAACTAGGAGCGACAAAAGGTTCCTTTTTCTTGAGCAACCGGCAAGAGATTGGCGGCTACTGAGAAGGAGCGTCGCTCGGCGTCTCGCGGACAGGTTGATTCAATGCGTACTGGGCCAGATGAGCCTTCAGCCGGGCTGACATCACCGCATCCCCTTGTTGGGTTGCAAGCGCGATAGCCTGTTCTTCGATCTCCGCTGCGTGGGTAAAATTCCGATCTTCCGCGTAGGCCGCTGACAGTGTGTCGAGCAAGTCGGGATCGCTCCCTCCGCTCAGCCGCTTTGCCCTCTCTGCGAACGCGACTGCTTCAACTCCGTTGCGGATGGAAGAATCCGGACATGTGGCGAGCAGTTTCGCGGCCAGCTTCAGCGCAAACAGGCGAGTGGGCTCCTCATCCAGCGCCATGCGCACCTGCGTCAGCGACTCAGGAAACTTCGACTCGGCGTAGAGCGCGTAGCCAAGATTCTCGTGCCCCTGCGCGAACTGGGGCCGGATACGCACCAAATTCTGCCAGGCATCCACGGCTTCATCAATCTTGTTTTCCCTGGAAAAAATGATTCCCAAATTGTAGTAGGCCTCAAAGAAATCTCCCTGCGCCTTTACCGCTTTCCTGAAATAGGGAATCGCGTCGTCGGATCTTCCTTGCATCCCAAGCGCGATCCCCATTCCGTTGTTGGCACGTGCATCCGTGGGATCCAACTCAAGCGAATCTTTCCACTTGGCCATCGCGCCGGCCAGGTCACCCTTGCCCTGCAAATCCATTGCCTCATCCACGATGCGATAAAAATCGGAGGCCGGCACATCGATGCTTTCAATTCCATTGGGCCGCACATTCACAAACTCGGGAATGTTCACGGCTCGGTTTGCAGCGGTCGAGTTATCGATGTAAATCGGCGGGCTGTCGTTGCCCTGAGCGTCGATGTGCGTAAGAAACATCTGGGTGTAAGGCGAGCGGCTCTTCGATGAGAAGACGAGCCAGCGCCCGTTGGGAGAAAAGCTGTGCCAGGAATTCATCAGCGACGTGTTGCAATTCATGCGCCGCGCCACGCCGCCTGTGAAGGGCACAATGTACAACTCGCTGTCGGGCCGCATCAACTGCCCGTTCCGATTCTTGACGAAGACAATCCAGCGCCCGTCTGGAGAAACCTTGGGAAAGTTGTTGCTCATGCCGTTGTTTGAAGCACCCAGAATCGGTTCCGGCTTGCCGCCCAGCCCCCCATTGAATGGAACCCGGTAAAGGCTGTACTGGATCTGAATTTCGCTGGGGTCGTTGGCGTGCTGCGGAAGTGTCATTCCGGGCGGGTCTGGATCTTTCGCTTCGGCTCGCGCAAAAATCACCCACTTTCCATCCGGGCTCCACACGCCGTCGGTCTGCACGTAATGCGGGTCGTCTGCGCCGGGCAACGGCAGCCTGTGCCCCGTGGTGCGGCTATACCAGGCGAGAATGCCGCGCGTGGGAAAAAACACCTGCAGGAATCGATAGTCTGTGAAATTCTTCACGAAGTAGGAACTGGGAATGTCCTGCCCCTCGCCGGCGAAGGTCGACAGCACATATTCTCCGTCGGGCGAAACCTGCGACATGAATCCAACTCGCGATTTTCCCACGCGCATGTCGGTGTTCCACTTGATCGTGTCCTGGCTGCGAATGGACATGTGCTGCTGCACGGGGACTATCGCGTAAAGGCCCTTGTCGTTGCCTGGACCGTCCACATCCATGCCCATCGTCTTGCCGTCGAGCGAGAAGGAATGGCAGTTGCCGCAGGCATGCATGTCGTGGATCAACAGGCGGCTCTCCGGCTTGGCAATATCGCGAATGCGCCAGTTGATCAGGTAGAGCAGCGAAGGCGCGAGCGGCTGCACGATGCCTTTTTTTCCCGCAGCCGGCATGAGTGGAACGTCGCGATAAAAAATCTCTCCGTCTACCGGATCTTCCGAAGTGGTCAATGAGACCTGGCCCTTCGTCACGCGATGGTTGCTGGCGTCAAGGCCGGCAATCGTTACAATCGCGCGGCGGCCCGACGATTCTTTCTTGATCAGCGCCCAGGTCTGCTCATCCGGTATCCATGTGTGCGCGGAGGCCTGCGCCGGAGTGAGGGAAGGAAGCTGATTGGTGTCGGAGACGCACCGCGGATCGATGGCGCCGATTTTCATTGGCTCGCCGCCAAACTCCATGCGCAGCGGCTTGGCGCCATCGGTGAATGCGACATCGATTCGCCAACTTGTCGATGAAGCATCAGCGTCGTGCCAGATGAATGTGGGAGCCGTGATCTCCGCAGGAAAAATCGAGCCATCCTGAGGATAGTCGATAGTGATGGCGGCGCCTGCGGCAGCTTCAAGAGCCAGATGTTCGCGCGGATCCACCCAGGTCTTCGATGCAGCCAGCACTTGCGCCTGATTCACCCGGAATGTGCGCGACAATGCATCAAAGGAAATCGCGGAAACAAGGAAGAAGCACGCACCGGCGCAAAAAATACTCACGGCAACAACACCGAATCTCTCTGGAAAATGCACAGGTACTCACCTATCCCTTGATGCGAAGGGGCTGACGCTCGCCGTGCATTGCGCGACATGACCGTTCGCGGCCAACGATTTTCGGCTGCCGGTTGTCTAGTGCATGGCAGCCGCTTTTTCGGTCGGTCCCGGTTCTGTCCTGCCCAAAGTATCGTACAACGGCTCCGCTGGGCGAACATCGGGATCGTCTTTCGCGACTGATACTGCCAGAATCCGAATCTTGTCGTTCACCGGCAGAGTCAGCTTTCTCGCGTGCGCGGGCCGGTCGAATGCATACACGAAAAGGTAGCTGTATTGGTACGGCTCATTCAGCCCATCCGGCGTGTGATGATGCGATACGTACCACGCCAGCGCTGCCGGCTTGATGTAGCCAGCCTGCAGCCCGAGATAGTCCTGCGGATAACTTGGCGACCAGTCGGGCGAGCCTGTGTAAGTCAAATCCCACGTTGCATGGTTCGCTGAGACCGCCCATTCTTTCTTGAGCGCAACCTGGTGCGCAGGTTCGCGGCCAAAGCTGTCGCCACCCTCGGTGATAGAATCCGGCCGCGGCTTCCAGAGGCGTGTGTCCCACTGGCCGATGAAGCCACCCCAATCCTCAACGGTCAGATTCTCAGCATGTTCGCCAACGCGGAAAACGGCCCGCTGATCCCCGCCTTCCGACGCGGCGAGCACATACACTCTATTGAAGTCGCCCTCCGGCAGATCGATTGCCTGTCCCTTCGCAACAACCGCATCGAGCTTGCCGGCTCCGCCAGCAGCCAGCTTGAAGTCGACTCCGTTGACCTTCAGATCTGTGGGCAGCATCTCCGCTGGAAGCGCATCGCCCTTCGCGTCAAAGCCGCCGGTAGAATGCGTGTCGTCGTCGCTGGCCGCGGCGAGGTCGTACTTCAATGCAACCGGTTGTGACGCAATGCCGTTGATGGTCGCTGGCGCCGCGCCCAGCCGCAGCGCAAACGTACGCGGCTGATACGACGTGAATGAAGTCTCAAGCGCCCCGTCTTCAATCGTCGCCGAGCCCACGGGCAACTCCTGCCCGTTCACCTCGCGCGCGGCGTCAACCGGTCCTGCGAACTTCACATGAACTTGCGGCGCGGGCTTTCCGTTCATCTCCACCATGCGCACAATCACTTCGTCGCTGAGCTCGGATTTCTTCAGCGCCAGAATGCGAATATCCGGATTGTCCACGCTCACCAGGCTGAAGCTGCGTCCCAGCGATCCCCCGTGCCTGGCGGTCTCAAACGCGATCAGCGGCGTGCTCAGACGGTAGGCCTGCCAGTCCGTCCCGCTCCCGCGCCAGTCGCCCTTGTGCCCGGCAATTCCGAACAGAATCTCATGGTGGCCCCAGTCCTGATTCATTTGATCGGTGTAGTCGCCCTTCATCTCCGAAGCTTCGCCCGGTGAGCGCAGCAGCGTCAGGCGGATGGTATTCTCGTCGCGCTTGTCGGACCCATTCTTGACATCGGTGAGAATCGTGGCGCCGTAGCTGCCGCTCTCGTCCGTCTGATCGATCCAATGATGCGAAGCGACTTCGAACTGCCGGTCGAACGCAACTGGCCGCTGAATGGTTCCGACCTCCCAGTTATACGTCGCCATGTTGTTGGCCGCGGAGAGTGGAAACACCGCCTTGAGGTTGCCCGACAGCGTTCGCCAATCGACAGACTCGCCGAACTCGACGCGGTTGCCTGCGTCACCCGCGGACAGCCGCACCGTCTGCACAAACTTCGAGCCCTCGTCCGCGCGCGAAACTTCTACCGCCACCCGCACCGGGCCATTCTCCACCACGCGAATCTTCGCCGGTCCGCCAACATACGAGCGCGGCGGCGCCTGCTCCTGGTCGAAGTCCATGTTCCATGCCGGCCACTGCTTGGGCGCATCCTTGGAAATCGCGAGCCGCATGGGCGCGGAGAGCAAGTCTTTGCCGAGCGACTTGTCGAAGATGCTCGTCACATCGCCATCCGCGTTGATCGAGATACGGTAGCGCGCGTTCTCAAGCGTGGTGTCGCTCACCTTCAACTCGGTCGAGGGCGCTTCGCTCTCGGCACGGCGCACATCGTAAACCGCATAGCCAACGGACGGCGCCTTGGCCAGGAACAGAACCTTCCCATCCTCCAGTTGCGCGGGAACCTCGTGCCCATCGGGCCCAACCACGCGCACGGCCTTCGGCATTCCGCCAGGAAACGAGACCCCAGCTTCCACAACATCTTCGCGTTCAATGTTCAGCGGGTTATAGACAACGATCGGAATCCCACCGCCCTCGGTATTCAGCGCGGAGGCCACCGATTGCGTCGCGCTGGTCAGCACATCCGCAAACTGGTTCATCGCGATCACATCGTCGTTTTGCGCAAACTCGTAGGAGCGCGGCGTCGCCGTGCCCGCGCCCGTATCGTGAAACTGCCCGGCCATCACCAGCGTCCAGGCATCGTTCAGGCGCTGCTGCGGATAAGGCCGGCCTCCCATCCACATCGCCGCTACCGAAGCTCTCTCTGCGCCATCGGCCAGGATTTCGTTCTTGCGATTCCAGCGCTTGTGATACGCCTCCGAAGTCAACGAGCCGGCGGAGTGATTGATCAGTTCGAGATCGCCCTTATAGCGCGGCATCTTCGACTGCATGTCCGGTTTGATGTCCAGAAACATCTGATCCGCGGCCGATGAAATCACCTTCACTGGCCCATCGCCCATCTTCACCGGCGTGCCATCGGGCGCGGGCCCGGCGAGATTCCCGCCGAAGAATCCCGGAGGCGGAGCCACAGCGTCACCCTGCGTGACCGTCGCCTCCAGCAGTCGCACGGATTCCTCATCCACCGCACCGCCAATATCACCGGTCCCGATGTAGTGATAGTCGGCGTATATGCCGGTGGCTTTGCCATCGATGTCGATACGGCTTGGCCAATCCGTTTCTTGCATCCGCCTCCTGCGTGGGTTGCTCCCCGGAGACGGCGTCAAAGGCGGCGGCGGCTTGCTCAAGTCAGAGCGAATGCGGCTTCCATAGCCGCCAGGGTTCAAAGCCGCGAGCACTGTCTCGCCGTCCGGCCCCTCCCACACTCCCACGTTGAACGGAATGCCCTCCGGCGTCTTCTCCGGTGAATCGGGTCCGCCAATCAAGGGCGCCGGTTGCCATCCCGAGCTCAGCTTCTGCGTCGAGAAACCTTTCACACCCGCATGCGCCAGAATCGTCGGCAGCGACGCGGGAAAACCGAAGCAGTCGGGCAGCATATACTCCGCGCTGGCTTTGCCGAACTCCTTGCGGTAATACGTGTTGCCGTACAGAACCTGGCGGATGATCGACTCGGCGCTGGGCAGGTTCACGTCGCCCTCTTCCACTGAAGAACCGGCGGGATACCACTGCCCTTTGGCCACGTACTCTTTCAGCTTTGCGTAGTCGGCGGGATAGTACTCCTTCATTAGTCGGTAGCGATTCGAGCCCGTCCAATTGAAGACGTAATGCGGATACTTATCCATGTAATAGAAGTTGATCCGCATCGTCTTCAGAAGATATTCGCTGATCACCTGGGGAAACTCCCAGCGCCACTGTGTGTCCAGATGCGCGTAGGGAACCACGTAGAGCGTGGGCTGCTTGGTAATGTCCGGCGCAGTCATGGTTTGCGCCCCGGCATGGGCGCTCGGCAGGAATGGGATCAATAAGGCAAGCAGCATCAAGCGAGAAGCGCGAAGCATGGGACCTCCGTTGCGGTGGAGCTCAAAGGCCAGGATGGTTTGCTGGCATCGAGATGTGGCGGACGAGAGAAACGAAGCCGAATGGTATCGTTTCCACCCGGCCATGTTAAGGCCGCAAATACCCCCTGTCAAGCGAAGCTTTCTCCCGGCCAGCGACATCCCAACGCGCCTAGGCTTCGGCCAGGCCGGGGGCTTCGCGGTCGAGGACGCGGCGTGTGGCTTCCGGGGTTACGCCGCGCGGGCCGAGGCCGGTTCCGCCGACGGTGAGGATCAGGGCTGGGGCTTCGCCGGAGAGGTTTTCGAGGGTGGCTACGATGGCGTCTTCGTCGTCGGGGAGGATGAGGGTGCGAAGCTCGGCGTCGGGCCATTGCTGGAGGAGGATGGCGACCGTGGCGGGGCCGGCGGTGTCTTCCATGAGGCCCTGGGAGCAGCGGTCGGAGATGGTAAGGACGGCGAGGAGCATATGGGGATTGTAGCGTTGGAGTTTACTGGTTTCCCATGTCTCAAGAGCGAGACAAGAGGCGGGAAGAGACGTAAGTCCTTTGTTTTGATAGGTCGAAATGCGTTTTTTCGACGTAACCATTTTTGTTTTCATGAGGTTGCAGCAAGAGTGGGGGAGGGGGTGGGGGTCTGGGGCGTGGGGGTTGGCTGTGGTTGATGTAGCCTTGCGAAATTGAGTAGCGGCCATGAATCCAGTTTGCGCGTTTCGGCGAATGAGACGGCAAGGTTTTAGATTTATTTTCCGCTGTAAGCATCTGATTCGGCGACGGATGGCGGAGATGGGGGCAAGTGCGCCTCTTGACACGTTTTTGGTCGGGGTCGGTTCCGGCCACCGGGCGAGATTTGTGGGCTCCCACCCTTCGCTAAAAAGAAGCGAAGGATGGGGCACCCAGAGGTTTGAGGCGGGTCAAGGGTGGGCCACCCGCCGAAAGATGGGGCACCCATAGGTTTGAGGTGGGTCAAGGGTGGGCCACCCGCCGAACAACACTACATCTTGGGGTTGGTGGCGTCAAGTAAATACCCCTATCCCCGAGATATGGGTAACAAAGACACGCGACCTGCGGCTGGGAAGTTATTCTGCGCTTATTTGACTTACAACTTACACCGTGCCTAAGATCGTGGCAGTAACTTCAACGGCCTGCTGTGGCCAGAAAGGAAAGTAATATGACTGCTTCAGTCAAAGCATTTCCCAAAAAAGACGCGCTCACAGTGTTAGCAGAGAAGGACCTTTGTGAGACTTGGCCCATAAACAAGATGAAGTTTGAATCACTGACAGGAAGATGGGAGAGCGCCATTAGCGAGTTCAAATCTCTGCCCGGAACTGATGCTACGATGCTCACTTTAGCGTTCAATCTACTCGCACCGGATCCCACTTCGGGTGTGCCTACTCATAGAATGCTCAACCTGATTCTCTATGATTTCTACTTCGTGAACGATGAGCTTTACGGCACCAATTTAAATCAGGCTATTCTTGATTTTCTTGACTCTGGAGCCCTGCAAGGTGAAGTGCAGGTTACTGGGACCTTTCCGCCTGAGCTATAGGCAGGCTAGGACGGAACGTTGAGGTTCGGCGAGGGGATGAACAGCCGGAATCGATCTGACTTGCCGTATAGTCAGGAAATGGGGAAAGGCCGACTGTTGACGCACTGTCTCAATTGCGGGTACGAGAGGGTATGAGCATGAGACCTAAGGACTC
>Ga0302266_10000777_pt1 | contig 31467 bp, 31 predicted proteins | sample III_Bog_E1_2_FD_194559 | JGI IMG/M metagenome (GOLD analysis project Ga0302266, IMG submission 194559) | Peat permafrost microbial communities from Stordalen Mire near Abisko, Sweden - III_Bog_E1_2 | ecosystem: Environmental > Terrestrial > Soil > Wetlands > Peat | place: Sweden: Abisko...
CCGGCGGGACGGGCATTTTTTTACGTTTCACGCCGCCGAAGATAAAAAGTTGGCGGAAGATTGTCCCGCAAAATCTTCATTAACCCCGTCTTCCTTACCTCCCGCCACTCTCATGCATACGCGCTGGGTGGGGCGGGGCGCATCCTGCTTCCCCCGGTTTCCACCAACCGGACCCCAAGTACCGCAGACTTGGAAGTCTGCGGTACAAACAAGCCAACCTGCCCCGCGCCTCGCGCCCCAAGCCCCGCGCCTTCTTATCCTGTCCAAAATCCGTTCAGGAGACGTTCGACGGTTTCCGCCCGCCCCCCTCGTCCAATCGGGTCACCCCTGGTCAAGGTCAGTCAAGATCAAGCTGGCCCAACCGCCCGGCATCCCAGACCCGAGACCCAGAACCCAAGACCCGAAAAGTCGGTCAAACCCGGTCCTGCCGCCCCGCCCTTCGTTAAAGATGGGGACCGCCATCGCACTCAGGGTTTTCCGGTCTTGCCAGCCGCCCCATCGCGGTTGAAACTGTTCCGCGTGAATGTCGAACTCATCAACACCGGCAGCGAACTGCTCCTCGGACGGGTGCTCAACACCCATCAACAATGGCTTTGCCGCCGGCTCTCGGATCTGGGTTACACCGTCGGACGGCAGGTTGCGGTGCCGGATGCGGGGCGGGAGATTCAGCAGGCCGTGCGCGAGGCGCTCAGCCGGGCCGACCTGGTGTTGGTCACCGGCGGCCTCGGGCCGACTTCGGATGATATTACGCGGGAATTGATCGCCGAGTTGCTGGGCCGGAAACTGCGCTTGGACGAGGCGGCGCTTCAGGTCATCAAACAATATTTCGCCGCCCGCAACCGTCCGATGGCCGCCATCAACAACGTGCAGGCCATGGTTCCCGAGGGGGCGACGGTGTTGGCCAATCCCTTCGGCACGGCCCCGGGCCTGGCCCTGCCGGTGTCGCCCAATCCTTTCCGGCCCGGTGGCGGAGTGAGCTGGCTGGTCCTGCTGCCCGGACCGCCGCGTGAATTGCGCCCGATGTTTGATGACACGGTCACGCCCCTGATTCGCCGTGAGTTTCCGCTGGCGGCACCGTTTGTCTGCCGGACGCTGCGCACCAGCGGCGTGGGCGAATCGGCGGTGCAGGAGTTGATCGCCGGGCCGCTGACCAGCCTCGTCGCGGCCGGACTGGAGGTGGGCTATTGCGCCCGGGTCGGACAGGTGGATGTGCGGCTGATCGCGACGGGCACCACAGCGGAAACGGTGGTGCGTGAGGCGGAGACCGTGGTGCGGGCACTCCTGAGCGCGAACGTTTACGGGGTGGACGACGAGGAGATGGAAACCGTGGTCGTGCGCCGGCTGACCGCCCGGCGACAAACCCTCGCGCTGGCCGAGTCCTGCACCGGCGGGGGGATCGCCAACCTGATTACGAATGTGCCCGGCGCCTCGGCCGTCTTCCGGGGGGGCTGCGTGACGTATAGCAATGAATCCAAACAAATCCTCCTGGGGGTGCGCGCGGAAACGCTGGCGGCGCATGGCGCGGTGAGCGAACCGGTGGCGCGGGAAATGGCCGGGGGCGCCCGGGCGCGGCTGGGCGCGGATTTCGCCCTCGCCATCACGGGCATCGCCGGGCCGGGCGGCGGCACGCCGGAAAAACCGGTGGGCACGGTTTTCCTCGCGCTGGCCGGGGCGTTTGGCACGGAAGCGGTGCGGAAATTGAACGTCTATGAACGCGCGGCCTTCAAACAATTGACCGCGCAACAGGCGCTGGAGATGTTGCGCCGGCGGCTGGCGGATTGACGACGTCGGCGGCCCCCGCCTTACGACTGCTTTTCCAGCGCCGCCCACGAGGCCGGGAGATTTTTTCTGACTTCGATTCCCTGAAACGGCTGGCCCTGGCGCGCCCCGGTCTTCTTGGCCCAAACGGCCATCTTGGCGACGCCTTCGGCCAGGGTGACATTTTTAATCAGGTCGCCGAAATGGCGCTGCACCTTCTCATGCGCCGAATAGGCGTGGACGACTTCGTTGCGGGCGCCCAGATGCCGGATGTCCGGTTCCACCCCCATGGCCCGCGACACCACCTGCGCCAGTTCCGCCACCGTATAAGGCTTGTCGGCCCCCACATTGAACACCTGGTTGTAAGCCGCCGGCCGGGCGATGCTGGCGGCGATCACCGGGGCCACATCCTCAATGAAACTGAACGCCCGGGTCTGTTGGCCGTCCCCGAAGATGGTCATCGGCTGGCCCTGCATGATTTGGTTCATGAAGATGCCGATGACATTGCGGTAGCGATCCCCGAGATTTTGGTTTTCACCATAGACATTGTGCGGGCGGAAGATCACATGGTTCAGGCCGAACATTTCATGCGCCTCCCGCAGGTCCAGCTCGACCGCGTATTTGGCGATGCCATAGGGGTCTTCCGGCTGGGGCACGGCGTCCTCCGTCATGGGCAACTGGTTGCGCCCGTAAACCGCAATCGAGGAGGTGAACACGAAGCATTTGACCTGGTGATTCACCGCGGCATTGATGAGGTTGACGCTGCCGAGCAGGTTGTTGGTGTAGTTGAAGTGCTTGATGAAATGGCTCAACCCCTCGGCGGCATAGGCCGCCAGATGGAACACATGCTCGAACCGGTGGCCGGCGAATAAATTTTGGACAAACGCCGTGTCCGTGACGGAGCCTTCGATAAATTTCACGCCCGGCGGCACATGATCCAGAAAGCCGCCGCTCAGATCATCCACCCCCACCACCTCATGGCCCTGGAGGAGCAAATGGCGGCAGACATGGGAGCCAATGAAGCCGGCCGCGCCGGTGACCAATACCTGTGAACTCATGCCGTCAATTTAGCGGTCACCCCCGGTTTTGACGAGTGTTAATTCGCCGTCCATGTCCCGGACCCGGATCCTTGGCCAAGGAGAGGACTGCCGAAACTATTGACTTTCAGACCCGAGCGACGCAAAATTGCGAACAGCGTGAGCATTGAGACAGACATTTTAATCCAGCGCGCCGCCGCCGAACTCAAAACCGCCGGCACCCGCGAAATTTACGTCTTCGGCTCCGCTGCCAAAGGGACGGGTGACGCCACTTCCGATCTGGACTTGGCGGTTTCCGGCCTGCCGCCGTCCGTTTTTTATCGCGTGGGCGCGCGGGTCAGCGATTTGATTGGCCGTTCGGTTGATTTGATTGACTTGGACATCAACACGCCGTTCACCCGCCACCTGCGCACGGAGAATGAACTCGTCCGCGTGGGATAAGTTTCGCAAACAACAGGCCACGGAACGCGAACAATTGCAGCGTTTGCTGTCTGGCATTCACGGACTTCTCGCCCAATGCCGGACCACGGCACCGACGGAAATCCGAAGCTCGACGCCGGGCCGGGGGGATTCTAAGCTTAATCCATGATACAGCGTTATTCGCGGCCCGAAATGCGGGCCATTTGGACGGATGAAAACAAACTGCGCATCTGGCTGCAAATCGAGTTGCTCGCCAGCGAAGCCCTCGTGCAGGAGGGCGTGGTGCCGGCGGCGGATTTTGAGAAAATCAAGGCCGGTTGCCTGGCCTGGAACGCCGATCTCCCGGGGTTGGTGGCCCGGCAGCGCGAGTTGGAAAAAACGCTGAACCATGACGTCATTGCCTTCACCACGGCGGTGGCGGAGAAGATCAACGACCAGGCCAGCCGCTGGTTTCATTTCGGACTGACGAGCAGCGATGTGGGGGACACCTGTTATGCGGTGCAGATGATGCAAAGCGCGGATTTGTTGATTGCGGATGTCCAGGCCGCGCGGGCGAGCATCGCCCGGCGGGCGCAGGAACACAAGTTCACGCCGTGCATCGGGCGCAGTCACGGCATTCAGGCGGAGCCGACCACGTTCGGCTTGAAGCTGGCGCTGATGTATGATGAATTCGGTCGCGCATTGGAGCGGTTGACGCGGGTGCGGACCGTGGTGGCGGTGGGCAAGCTTTCCGGGGCGGTGGGGACGAGCGCGCATCTGTCGCCGCGCGTGGAACAAGCGGTGTGCCAGGCCCTCGGGGTCACGGCCGCGCCGATTGCCACGCAGGTGGTGCAGCGGGACATCCACGCGGAATTTCAATTGACCCTGGCGCTGATCGGCGCGAGCATCGAGCGCTGGGCCGTCGAGTTCCGGCATCTCCAGCGCACGGAGGTGCTGGAGGCCGAGGAACCGTTCACCCAGGGCCAAAAGGGCAGCAGCGCCATGCCCCACAAGCGCAATCCCATCACCTGGGAGCGGCTGACCGGTCTCGCCCGCGTGTTGCGCGGCAACGCCGTGGCCGCCCTGGAAAATGTCGCCCTCTGGCATGAGCGCGACATCAGCCACAGCAGCGTCGAGCGGATTATTTTCCCCGATTCCTGCACCCTGCTGGATTACATGTTCGGCCTGCTCACGCGGCTGATGGACGGGTTGAATGTGTATCCCGAAAATATGCGGCGCAACCTGGGGCTCTCGCTCGGGATGTGGAACAGCCAGACCGTGCTGCTGGCGCTCATCCGCAAGGGGCTCACGCGCGAGGCCGCCTACGCCCTCGTGCAGGCCGCCGCCATGAAAACCTGGGAGGTCAAACATGCCGGCCGCGACGACGCCAATTTCCTGGAAGTGCTCCGGGCCGATGCCGAAGTGGCGCGGCATTTCCAACCCGGCGAATTGGAAAAACTGTGTTCCCTCGATTTCCATTTCCAACAGGTGAACCACCGGTTTGAAAAAGTGGGGCTGCGACCGGCGGACGACCACTGAACCCGCCGCCAGCACCCGAGGCTGCCGAACCCTTCCCCTTCTCCCCGGCTTGTCGCGCGGTCTTGTCCGCCATCGCTTTAGCGATGGCGGAAGCGCCAGCAAAGGCGGAGGAGAAGTCCGGGATGAGGGCGGACTTGTCGCGCCGAAGCCGGGCGAAGGCGGAACTTTCCCCTCCCTCGCCTCCGCCAAGAATTGGGCATTACGCGACCCACGTGAATATGCGACTTGTTTTTACGTGAAGTTAAGGTGATTTTTATGCGGATTTATGAATTCCGACATCATTCATGCGCTTGAGACCGCCACCGTCGTGGTCGCGGGGACATTGACCGGTTGCGAACTGGCCGTGGCGGTTTTCTTTCACCCTTGTATCAGCCGCCTTGAGGACGCGGTGCATATCCAAGCCGCCCAGGCATTGGCAAAGGTTCTCGGCCTGGTGATGTCAATCTGGTATCCGCTTACATTTCTGCTGGCCCTGGCCGTGACTTTCGTTGCGCACACGACCCGTGGCACGCCGTGGTGGCTGGCCCTCGCCGCGACCCTGCTTTATGCCCTCATCAGCGTTTACTCCCTGATCCTGCCCGTGCCGATCAACAATCAGGTTGCCCGCTGGCGGCCTGCCACCGTGCCGGCCAATTGGCGGGATTTGCGTCGGCGCTGGGATTTGCTTCATGCCATCCGGGTTGTCTTCTTGGTTGTCACTTTGATTCTGCTCGTGGCTTCATGTGTTTATTAGCCGGAACGATGCATTTCAACCGCAGATAAACGCAGATAAACGCAGATAAAAGCCGGGCGGAAAAGTTGATCCAGTCCAACCAAGGCCGCGCACCCGTTGGGGCCTTGGTTCTTCGGGCCTTGCCTTCTCTCCTCATCTGCGTCCATCGGCGTTAATCTGCGGTTGAGCTTTTTTTCAACTGCATGGTTCCGGATTAGGGCAGGACGGGAGGCTTGATTTTCCCCGGCTTTTGGCGTTTTAAATTCGAACTTTCTCTTCTCGCCTCTCGCCAAAGTTTGAGGCAGGTTCCGGCTGGGGCCGGTAACGGGACAGAAAATAAATCATGGCGACGCCGACACACGCGGCCAGTCCGAACCAATACTGCGGCCAGCGGGTCGGGCCGCCACGGGTGCAGAGGGTGAACCACCAACCCGAGCCGAGATAGCCCAGCAGGAAGCCCACGCCGCTGGTCATGACGGTGAAAAGCGCCTGCGCGCGCGCGCGCCAGGCGGGTTCCACATTTTTTTCCAGATAGATTTGGGCGTTGATCAGCACCAGCACATAAGAGGCGCCGTGCAACGACACCCCGAGCAGCAGCCAGAAGGGGGTGTTAAAGGCGCAGAAAACAAAGCGCAACACGCCAAAGCCCAGCCCGCACGTGATCAGCCACTTCAAGGGCCGGCGCCGCAGCAGGCCGCCCAGGGAGAACATCGCCACGATTTCCGTGCTCTGGCCGAGGGCCATCCAGGCGGACGTGTGCCGGAGCCCCAGGTCCCGCATGTGCGTCGGCGTATAAGGATAGAACGCCGCAATGGCCAGGTTCATGAGGGCGGCGGTGATGAAGATGACGCGGTGTTGCCGGTGCTTTAACAGCCGCAGGGCGTCCAGGCCGAGCCGTTCATGCCAGCTCACCTTCACGGCCGGGGGCGGTTCCAGCGGGGGCAGGAAAAAAGTGAAGCCGGTCACGCCCAGCCAGATCGCCGCCCCGCTCCATTCGGCCAGGGTGGAGGCGTCCGCATTGAGGCTGCTGATGAGCAGGCAGCCGGCCACCCAACCCAGCGTGCCCATGGCGCGGATGGGGCCGAAATCCTGCCGGGCGTCCTTCAGCCGCGCAAAAACGACCGTCGAGGCGATGCTCCAAGTGGGGGCCATGCAGAGCGCCTGCAACTGGATCACGGCCAGAATCAACCACACGTTGCCGTGCAGCCGGATGGTGACGGCGGCCAGGGCCATGGCGGTGGCGGTGGCCAGGGCGAGCCCGCGCAGGACTTTCACCGGCGAGGCGTGGCGATCCGCCATCGCGCCGAAAAGGAGCGGGGAAATGAACGCCGCCACCGCCGACGCGGCGAAGGCATATGGTTTGATGGCGCCCAGCCCGTGCGTGTCCAGCACCGAACCCAGCGGCACCATCCACGCGGCCGTGGCCGCCGCCTGGATGAACAGCAGGGCCCCGTATTCGGCGTAAACGCTCCAACGGCGGGAGCTCATGGGAAAAATTCCCCGGCCAACAGGCCGGTCAACTGGTGCATGGCCAGTTGCAATCCGGCCAACCGCGCCAGTTGCGGGCCGTCCAGTCCGCCGGCTTCCGCCGCGCGCTGGCATTGGCTGAACCGGCGGCGCAACGGCAGTTTCGGATCATTGAACCCCAGCGCGGACAACGCGGTTTCCAGTTTCCGGGCCAACTGGCGGGCGCGGCGGATTTTCTTCAGCGCTTGCGCCACGGTGGTTTCCCCGGCCCGCACCCCCTGTAATTGGAGGCATTCAAACTGGCGGCAGCGGACGGGGCGTTCCGCATAAATGGCGCAGGCGCAATCACCCGCCTGGAACGCGGGGCACGGTTGCGGCACCCGCCGCCGGCCGGCGAACAGCGGCGAAGGGTCGCCGGGTTCCGGCCGGACATCGGCAAAGAGCACGCCGTTGCAGCACAGGCCGCAGGCCAGGCAGAGGGTGTCGGTGAGCGGGGCCATGGCCGGTCAATCGTCCAACAGCGGTTCGGCGATCCGCTGGATTTTCAGCGCCTTGCCGCTGGCCTCATCAATGGTGATGACCGCCCCGTGCAACCCGATCCGGTTCCGGGCCACCTCAAAGCGCTGCGGAGCGCTGGTCAGGAAACGCTTGATGACCGGCTCAATTTCCCGGCCCAGCACGCTCTCCTGCGGTCCCGTGAAACCGGCGTCGCTCAGGTAGGCCGTGCCCCCGGGGAAAATCTGTTCATCCGCCGTTTGCACATGCGTGTGCGTGCCCACCACCGCGCTCACCCGGCCGTCCAAAAAGCGCGCGAACGCGATTTTTTCCGAGGTGGCTTCGGCGTGAAAATCCACAAAAATGATGCTCGTGGATTTACGCAGGCGTTCGACCTCTTCACTTGCGAGCAGGAACGGATTTTCCAGCACGGGCATGAACGTGCGGCCCTGGGCGTTCATTACGGCCAGCGGCGGCAGCAGGTCGGGTTTGTAAATGGCGGCCCCCCGGCCGGCGGTGCCCGGCGGATAATTGAGCGGACGCAGAAACCGGCTTTCGTTGTGCAGCAGTTCGCCCACCTCCTTCTGGTCCCACAAATGATCACCGGAGGTGATGACATTGACCCCGGCGGCGAAAATTTCCGCCGCCGTGCGCGGGGTGATGCCCGAGCCGCCCGCCGAGTTTTCGCCATTGGCAATCACGAAATCCAGCGCGTGTTGTTCCCGTAATTTTGGCAGCAACATTTTGACCGCCCGGCGGCCCGGTTCCCCCACAATGTCTCCAATGAATAGCAAGTTCACCGCCCCAGCCTACCGCGCTGGGCCGGTGGGGCAAGATATTTGAAGTTTCATGCGGCTGAACAAATTGCCCCCCTCCGAATCCATCCCGGTTCAAGCTCGCACCGGTGGCCGCCGCCGCCGATGGATGACAAATGTCGCAAATGGATGGATAATGGCGCAAATGTATCCTTGTTCGGGATTGAAATCCGCCGGCGGTGGGCGTGTAATCGTTCTCGATCAAGATTCATGACGAGCTTGGTCAACCCCACCAACAACCGACCTTCATTATGATAAAATAAGTCCCCTGAAAATGGTTCCGCTGGCGCTGCGTTGCGCTGGCGCTTAATTTGTCGCTCCTTCATCCGGCCCGGGCGGATGGTTTTATCTATACGGGCACTTTGCACACGGCACATACAGCGGCGGCGTCGGTCTTGCTGACGAACGGTTTGGTGCTGGTTGCCGGGGGATTGGACAACGGGGTTGCGGAGTTGTACAATCCGGTCACCCAAACGTGGGCCTTGACGGGTTCCCTGAATGAGGCCCGCGGCTATGCAACCTTGACGGTGTTGTCCAATGGGCTCGTGCTCGCCGCCGGGGGCGAGGGCAGCGGGGGCGATGTTCTGGCCAGCGCAGAACTGTACAATCCGGCCCCCGGGACGTGGGCGGAGATTGGCTCATTGAACACGGCCCGAGAGTTTCACACCGCAACTTTGCTGCCCGACGGGGAAGTGCTTGTCGCGGGGGGATTTAATAATGGCGGTTCTATTTCCACCGCGGAGTTGCTCAATTTATCCACCGGGGCGTGGACCCTGACAGGTTCGCTGAACACCTCCCGCGGTTTTCACACGGCCACGTTGCTGCCCAATGGGCTGGTGGTGGCCATTGGGGGGGACAATTATCCCGCAGGGCCGTTGGCCGGCGCGGAATTGTACCATCCGGCAAGTGGAACCTGGGAGACGATCGTTTCGTTGAATACCGCCCGCTTTGATCATACCGCGAACCTGCTGCCCAACGGCAACGTGCTGGTTGCGGGAGGGTATGGTTCGGGCGGCTTTGGCGACCCGCTTTCCAGCGCGGAGTTATTTGTCCCGTCAGGTCCCATGATCACGACCGTGGCGGGCAATTATGTGCTGAGCGGAGACGGGACTGGAGCCTATTCGGGAGACGGCGGCCCCGCCACCGATGCCTGCCTGGATTACCCGTGTGATGTCAAGGTGGACTCCTCGGGCGATTTGTTCATCGCTGATACTTACAATAATGTGATTCGCCAGGTGGATGGCAGCGGCACCATCACGACCGTGGTCGGTGACTACATCCAGCCTGGAACCTATTCTGGAGACGGCGGTGTGCCGACGGAGGCAGGTTTAAATGCTCCCTATGGTGTGGCCCTGGATGTCTGGGGCGATGTGTTCATTGCTGATTCATACAACAATGTCATTCGCAAAGTGACTAATTATTAAGCCCCGACGGGCAATGAGGCCGGGCGGAAAGTGAAGGCGGGGATCGGGCCGCTCGCCCCTTCAAGCGCGCAACCGCCCGGCCTTATTGAACCTGTCTGAAAATTCAAAGTGGCCTGTTTTCGCCATTGGCAATCACGAAATCCTGCGCGTGTCTTTCCCGTGATTTGGGCGGCAACATTTTGACCGCCCGGCGGCCGGTTCCCCCACAATGTCTCCAATGAATCGCAAGTTCACCACCCCAGCCTGCCGCGCCGGGGCGGTGGGGCGGGGTTTTTACTCAAAGTCACTCTTCACGGCGGGCGTGGCGGAGACGGGGACGGCCGTTTCCGCTGGTTGGGCGCGGAGTTTCGCGACTTCTTCCGGGGTCACCTCCAGGCCGGCGTTGCCGAAGGAGTTATAAACGAACGTCAGCACGTTCGCGATATTGTCGTCGCTGAGCGGGAACGACGGCATGCTGTTGCTGTATTTCATCCCGTTCACCACCACCACGCCCTGCCGGCCGTGGATGACCAGGCTGATGGCCCGGTTCTTGTCCGCATTCAGAAAATCCGATCCGGCCAGCGGGGGGAACACATTCGGGAGTCCCTGCCCGGTGGGTTGGTGACAGGCCGCACAGATCGAGGTGAACAGCCGCCGGCCCGCCGCAATTTTTTCGGGCTTCGACTTCGCGGCGCCGGGTGCCGGGGCCATGCCGCGCGGCGCGCCCCTTTCCACCCATTTCCGGATCGTCTGGCGATCCTCATCCGTGAGCGCCAGGGATTCCGGGCTGTTGGCGATGGGCATCGCTTCGCGGTAATACGATCCCCGCCAACTGTCCCAGATCCGCCGCTTGATCTCCCAACGGTCGGCGTAGGCGGTCTTGTAGTCCAGCCAGTTGTAAATGAAGCGGGATTCCTGATTGTGACAGCGGGAACAGTTGCCCATGAAAATTGGCTGGATGTCGCCGAGATAAGTGGGGGCGGGATTGGCCGGGGTGGGGGTGCTCTGCGCCAGGGCTTGGGCGAGCGTCAGGCATCCGAGCGCGGCCAGGGCGCCTGACCGGATTAAACGGGTCCGCCACGGTTGGTTCAGAAATTGAATTGTATTCATGGCTGCTGCGAGGGGGTTGAATAGTTATGTCTGGCGGGCATCGCTGATTTCAAAATCCGTAGGAAAGTTGGAAAACGAGCTGGTTGACCTGGGAGGGGTCCGTGCTGTGGAGAAACTCGTAGTCGCCTTCAAACAGCAGGGCGCTGGTGAGGTAATAGACATAACCCACCGAGTAACGCCGGGTGCTGGTGCCCTGGCCGTCGTGCAGCGAGTCGTAGCGGCCCACGAGTTCGAGGTTGTTCACCCCGGGCAGTTCCAGGTTCAACCCGGCCAGTTTGTAACCCACCTGGGACCACCACCCCTCCTGGGTGATGAGGCCCAGATCATCGGTGCCGTAGCGGGTTCGGATATACTCGCCCTTGGCCTCGAACGAGGGGCCCAAGTGCAGGGCCGCATCCACCACCCCGGCGGTATAGAGATGGGTGTCGGAACTGTCCCACTTGCCGGCCATGCCGGAAAGGCCCAACTCCAGGTCGTACCGCGGTTTGAAGGGCAAAAACACCCCCAACCGTCCGCCGCCGGCCGGATCGGCGTGCAAATTGGGCCCCACATTCCCCCCCAAATCAAGCTGGCTGGCGCTGCCGGTGCCATCCATCGAACTCGGACCGTTCACGCCATAGACGGAATAGTTGAGGATTTTGCCCGCGTCGCCCAGCGCCACCGCCCCGCGCAACTGCGCCCCCACGCCGGCGTCCGGCAGGAACTGCCGGGCCAGCGGATCGTCCGGCAGCTTGTTCAACCAGCCCGCGCCCCGTTCGGCATAGGTTCCCAACGGCAGCAACATGTCACCGGCGCACAGAGTCAGATAATCCGACAGCACATAATCCAGTTGCGCAAAACTCAGATTGAACGTCGTGGTGTAACCGCCGACGCCATTGGTGTTCGGCGCGTTATTGCCGATGGTGGTGTCGAAACCGGCCTCGAACAGGATGTTGTCGCCGCCCCGATACAGGAAGATGGGCGCGAAATCAGCCAGGTAAAACGACCCGTTGCCGCCGGACTGCTTGGCGTATTGCACCTCCGCGTCGCCGAGGATCTGGAAGTTGTGGTTGACGGTCGTCTCGTCAATCGGCACGCGCGGCAGCGGTTGCGCCTGGGTCGTGGCGGCCACCCGCTGGGCCGTGTCGGCGGCGGTTTGCTGCGTTTCCGCCAGTTTTTGCTGAAGCTGCTGGATCTGCTGCACATCCAGCGCATGCATTTGTTCCGCCACCGTGTTGGTGGCCTTCAGGCTTTGGACCTCCTCGCTCAACTTCGCCACCGCCGCCTGCAGGGCCTTGAAGTCCGCTTCCCTCACCTGGGCCGCCGCCTGCGGGGCCCGCGCGAGGCCCAGGGCGCAACCCGCAATCACCAGTCCCAACCTCATGCGGCGTGTCATTATAATCATGTTCATACAGGGTATTATTCTTGGGCCGACCGGTCACCGGCCGCTGTTTTCCTGGAGATATTTGAGAATTTGCCGGGCTTGCGCCCCGGGGATGTTGGCCCGCACCTGCATGTGGAGCATGATGGTCTTCCATTGCGCCGCCGTGCGCTCCGTCGGGTAACGCTCGGGATGGCACCGGTTGCAATGCATCGAGTAAAGTTCCGCGCCGGTGATTTGCGTCCGGGCCGGGACGACCGGCTTCAGCGCGGGGGCGTTGGTGGCCGTCGCGGCGACGGGGTGGGGCGGCGGCGCACCCGGCGTCGGGTCCGCGGCGGCCGGCGTGAGGGTGAGCCCGCCGGCCAGGAGGACGGCGAACGTGGTTAAAACAAGTGCCTGCAATGGTTTCAATGTATTCATGCTGCCTTCGGGTTTGGGGCCCCGGGGGACGTGCCGGAACCGCATTGTTATACCCCTGCCGAGCTTCGACTCCGCGTTAGGTTTAATCATAGTGAGAAGTGAATTGCATACTATACATCTATTGTGATTCTTAAGATGAATATTGCTCAACCGGTTTCCCTGGTTTGAGGGCATGAGCCGCGATGTTTAAATCCTTTAGTCCGGTTAATATTCTCCGATAGGAGAGGCCAATGCCCAGCCTCCGGCTGAGGCCAACACGGTAATAAACAAACAAAACAAACATGAACATATCCAGTGCCACCGCCGGCGGCTCGTCCGCCGAACTCAGCGCCAACTACCAAACCCGCTCGACCGCCGCCCAGACCCCGCCGGCGACCGCGCCGGCCACCGGCCCCACGGACAGTGACGGCGACCATGACGGGGATCATGGTGGCGGCCTCCTGAATGTGAAGGCCTGACCGCCGGGTTTCCGGCCGGTCCGGGGCGCAGCCACTCCTCCGGGGGCGGCTGCGCCCGCATTTTTGGGCGGCGCGTGGTCCGAACCCCGGCTTGCATTACGGCTGCCCGGCCCCGGCGTCCGGCGCCCTGAAGCGGCAGGGGGGTTCACCCGCAACGCATCGCCGGGAGAACCCGGCCGGAAAGGAGTCCCTCTTTCCGCCGCCCCCCGGCCGCCCCCGTTTTTCGGCCGCCTGATGCCATAACGCCGGCAAATTGAAGCGTTTTTCCCCTTTCGGACCTCATTTTGCGATGAGGTTCTCAAAAACTGCCGCACTATCTCATTGCGGCCACGCGCTCTTTCACCTACTTTGATGAATGCCATGATTCGAAGGCAGGCAAGGACGCAAAAAAATGGACATTATCGCTTAATCGCGTATTATAACTAGCTTATGAAAATGACCGGCATGACTCAGAATCCCACTCCGTGGTGGGCCGTGCTTTGCGTCATTGGCACCATCGCCGGCGGCCTGACCGCCTCGGGGCAAAACTACGAGGCGTCGGCCACCATCAATCAGTTCACGGGGCCGTCGTCACCACCGCCCGGCTTGGCGACCGGCTCGCCGCTCGTGGTGCAACTCAACCTTGATGGCGCTTACAGCTATGATCAGCTTAATGGCGCGGACGCGATCATCAACTTTCCCGCCGCCACCTTTTCCTTCAACTCCGGCACGGGCGGTTCCACCGCCAGCGGATCCATTCAAGGGGTGACGGTTTTCTTTGCCGACAATTATCTGGGACTGGGCGAGACGGTTTTTGAAGCGCAGGCCGGCAGTGGCTCCGACCTCTTTGACATCGGCTTTTCCAAGCCCTCCCTGCTGGCCGCCGACAACTCCGTGGGCTCCCTGGTGAATTTTCTCGGCAGTGACCTGGCGGTGGATATCAACAGCTCCCTGCAGTTGGAGATCAACGATTCGTTCGGGCAGGCCAGCGTGAATGCCGATCCGCTGATCCTTTTTAGAAATGTGGCTTCCGTTCCGGAGCCCGGCCACACCGGCATTCTGACCGGCCTGGTTTTACTCGGCGCCGGATTATTCTCCGCCCTCCAAAGGTTCAAGCTGAGCCCGGCCCTGCAACCCGCATTAATCCCAGTCAGCCGCCATCGCCGCTCCTGAAGCCGCTGCCAGCACCAGAGTCGGTCGAACCGTTCCCCTTCTCCCCGGCTTGTCGCGTCGTCTTGTCCGCCATGGCTTTAGCGACGGCGGAAGCGCCAGCGAAGGCGCAGGAGAAGGCCGGGATGAGGGCGGACTTGTCGCGCCGAAGCCGGGCGAAGGCGGAACTTTCCCCCGCCTCCCCTTCGCTAAGCCGGAACGATGCAGTTGAAAAAGCTTAACCGCAGATGGACGCAGATGGACGCAGATGAGGAGTGCTGACCAAGCCCGAAAAACCGAGACCCCAACGGGCACCCGGCCAGGTCTGGACTGGATCAACGTTTCCTCCCGGTTTTTATCTGCGTTCATCTGCGTCCATCTGCGGTTGAAAACCCGGAATGCGCTTTACCACTTCGCCCCTCCGCCCGGATGCCCCCCGGAAAACCAAAAAATTCCCGCCGCCGTTTTTGCCCAAAACAATCTTTGAGATTGACAATATTTATTTTTCAACCAAAGCCCCGTCTTCATTGCTCCCTTTGCCATTTTTTGGCCTTTTTTCGATGAGGTTCTCAGAACCTCACGCCATTTCCAAATGGGGGATAGAATGGAGAGGATGATGGTGGCGTCATCCTCCCATTCGCGTGGGGGCAACCCTGAAACCTTGAAAAGAAAGTGGAAAACTTATGAATCATCACTCCCAAACGCCGCCCGGCGAAAACCTCCCTCCCGCTTACGCCAAAGCCTTTGCCCGGCTGGACGAGGCCATCTCCAAAGCCAACTCCCCGTCGGACTGGACCCTCGAGGAAGCATTCGAGCTGACCCGCCTGCTCGCGACCGGCGCCATTACACTGGAGGAATCCAAATGAATACCACCCGCAACGGCAAAATCGCGCGCCTGCCCCGTCACCTCCGCGACGAACTGAACCGGCGCCTCGATGACGGCGAGTCCGGTGAAACCCTGTTGCCCTGGCTGAACGGCTTGCCGGAGGTGCAGACCGTGCTGGCCCGGCAATTCGCCGGCGTGGCCGTCAGCAAGCAAAACCTCCACGACTGGCGGACCGGTGGCTTCGCCGAATGGCAGGCCCGGCGGGAAATCTTGGCCGACGCCCGGGAACTGGCCGCCGATGCCGCCGAAGTCAGGCAAGCCACCGACGGCCGGCTGGCCGATCACCTGGCCACCGTCTTGGCGGCCCGCTACGCCTCCGCCCTGGCCGGTTGGGACGGCCAACCCACCGAAGAATTCCAGCAGCAACTCAAAATCTTGAGCTGTCTGTGCCGGGATATTACCGAATTGCGCCGGGGCGACCACCCCGGCCGGAAGCTGCAGCTCGAACAGGACCGGATCGAGGAGCAGCGCGAGAAAACCGAGGCCGAAATCGTGGCGAAGTTTGAGACGTGGGCGAAAGTGCCGGCAGTGCAGGACTGGCTGTGCCAGACCTGGGTGCCCATTGAGGAGCGGATGCGCCGCAAGCGGGAAATCTTCGGCCTGCCGCCGGAGGACGAGGAGGCGAACGCCCGGACCGCTGCCCCAAAAACCGAGCCCGCACCCGACCGGGACGACGACCCCGAAGCCCCCGGGTCAAGCCCAGACCAACCCGCCCCCGCCGCCCAAGACCCCAAACCCCGGACCCCAGACCCGAAAACAGGGTCAAGCCCGGTCAAGGTCAGTCAAGGTATTGGTTCCCAGCGAGCCGCGGGTCCGGGACCATCCACCCCCGACGAGCCCAATCCAGCCGATTCACCGGCGCGGGACAAGCTGGGAGATGCTTGACCACCGACCGGTCCGCCGCCGTCCAAGCACCCCTGGGGTATATGAGGGTGGTACTGCCTGTGGGGATGCGCCGGCAGAGCCTGCACCTTATGGGCATCTATGGTATTCAAATACAACGGCCGGGATGCGGCGGCTTATTTGCACCGCAGACTTCCCAGTCTGCTGTCTCGCAGGTTTCCCAACCTGCTGGCCGCACCGCAAGCTGCCGCATTCGAGCCTTGGACGGCCTGCCGATTGGAAATCGGCGATGCAGCAGGCTGGAAACCTGCGGTAATGCTTACACTAGATGACTATAAGGTGCAGGGCCGCCCCGTGCGCACCGATGGCGATGCCGGGTTCGGCACGACTGCGCAACGCCCACGGCATCGCGGCATGGAAATGGTTCCTGTATGAATGAACCAAATGATGGACCGGTGGCTGGACCCATCCGGGAAACCTGCTATGCTTAATTGATGAACACCAAAGATTTTCTGCGGCTCGGGGTGCCGCTGGGGGAGGCCACGCGGCGGGCGACGGATTTTGTGTGCAAATATGTGCTCGGCGGCGGGGACAAGGCGCGGTTGCAAGACGAGGTGGCGGCCATTGTGGCCAATCCCGCCGGCTTCGTGGGGGATCCCCTGCGCGGCGCGTTCGCCAAAGTTTTGCTTGCCGCGCCGCCGCCGCCGCGCGCGGAGCCGGTGAAATACCGGCAATGGGGTGAAGGGCTCGAACATGAGGCGGTGATGCAGATGGAGAAGGCGTGTCTGCTGCCGGTGGCGGTGGCGGGTGCGCTGATGCCGGATGCGCACGTCGGTTACGGTCTGCCCATCGGCGGGGTGCTGGCCACGGATAATGTGGTGATTCCTTATGCGGTGGGCGTGGACATCGCCTGTCGCATGAAGCTGACGGTGCTGGACCTGCCGTTGCGGGATTTGGAGCACAAGCAGGACCGGCTCGCCCGGGCCATCGAGTCCGAGACGCGCTTTGGCGTGGGCACGGCGTTCAAGGAGCGCCGCGCCCACGACGTGCTGGACGCGGATTGGTCGGTCAGCCCGGTCACAAAGCAGAACAAGGACAAGGCGTGGGCGCAGCTGGGCACGAGCGGCAGCGGGAATCATTTTGTGGAGTTTGGGCGGTTCACGGCGCACGAACCCATCAACGGGCTGCCGGCCGGGACGCATGTGGCGTTGCTCTCGCACAGCGGGAGTCGCGGCACGGGGGCGGCGGTGTGTGATTATTACAGCAAAATTGCGTTCAGCCAGTTCCCGGATTTGCCGAGTGAACTCAAGCGGTTGGCGTGGCTCGCGCTGGATTCCGAGGCGGGCCGGGAATATTGGGACGCGATGGAGTTGATGGGGCAATACGCGGCGGCGAATCACGCGTGCATTCACCGGCACATCGCGGAGCATTTGGGCGCGCAAGTGCTGCTGGATTTGGAGAATCACCATAATTTTGCGTGGAAAGAGCGGCACGTCATCGGCGGGGTGGAGCGCGAGGTGGTGGTGCATCGCAAGGGGGCGACGCCGGCGGGGGCGGGCGTTTTGGGCATCATTCCCGGCTCGATGGCCACGCCGGGGTTTGTGGTGAGCGGCAAAGGCAATGCCGAGTCTTTGAACTCGGCCTCGCACGGGGCGGGCCGGGCGATGAGCCGGAAGGCGGCGAACGAAAAATTCAACTGGTCGGACGTCAACCACTGCCTCAAACAGCAGGGTGTGACGCTGATTTCCTCCGGGCTGGACGAAGTGCCGATGGCCTACAAAGACATCCGCACGGTGATGGCGGCCCAAAGTGATCTGGTGACGGTGCTCGGGCAGTTCGACCCGAAGTTGGTGAAAATGGCCCCGAGTGGCGAGCGGCCGGAAGATTGACGCGTCCTCAGACAGGCTCTCAGCCGGAACGATGCATTTCAACCGCAGATGGCCGCAGATGAACGCAGATAAATCCGGGCGGAAAAGTTGATCCAGTCCAGCCAGGGCCGGGCACCCGTTGGCGCCTTGGTGCTTCGGGCGTTGCCTGCTCTCCCCATCTGCGTCCATCGGCGTCCACCGGCGGTTAAGCTTTTTCAACTGTATCGTTCCGGCTCAGGCCGGCTGGGCGGGGCCGGTGGCTTTGGCGGCCCACCGGCACAGCCACAAATGCGTCGGGATGAAGATGACCAGGGGCAGCGCCGCGAGCAGGAAGATCAGCCAGGCCCAGCCGGGCATCCAGGTTTGGGCGGCGGTGTCGCTGAAGCCGTGGACATAATCAATGTTCACCGGCGCGAGCGGGTTGGCGAGCGCGGCCCCGGGAGCCGGCAGCCAAAAGTAACTGATCAGCATGGCACTCCAGGCCAGGGCGGTCCAGGCGAACAGGGCCCGGCGGTCGTAGCCGAGGCGAAGCACGAGAAACAGGAGCAGGAACGGCAGCCAGCCATGGAACAGCGAGAGCCCGCGCAGAAACCGGGAGCGGTGCGCATCGAACATGTAATCGGTCATCCCGATGAACTTCAAGCCGACCAGATGCGCGGCAAAATCGCCGCACCAGAGCAGCAATTGCGGCAGGACGATGCCCACGGCCGCCATGCTGGCGAGAAACCGGCTTTCCAGCCACAGGGCGGCGAGGGTGATGAACAGGGCCAGATCGCAGAAATACAGGAAGTTGGTCGGGCCATAGTGGGTCCAATAAACCGGCACGAGCACGGCCATGAACGCGGTGAACGCCAGTTTGATCGCCAGGGGAACCCGGCTCCGGGTGGCAGCCGGGCCGGCCGGGCGGCTCGCCGGCTTGAAGGATGCATTCCATTTCATGCGGCGACTTTAGCGGCATCCGGTCGCGGGGCGTGAATTGAAAAGAAAGGGCCGGCATTGAGAAAATCAATGATGATCGCCGGCTTTTTATCGTATATTTAAGGGATATAAAAATAGCCGGGAGGGGCCGCGCCTCCCGATTTTGCGGGTGAGCGGGGGGGCGGCCCATTGGAGGAACGCCCCGCGGGTTTGGAATCCCAATGCGCCGGGATTTCATCACGGGCCACGGGCCGGAAAGGTTGATTCACCGTTGGTGGGAAGGCCCTCATTCAGAGCCCCGCCACCCCGGCGGCTGCGATTCAACGCGGGGGCTCAGGCGCGGGTTCTGAATCCGCCCATGAAAAAGATGATGAGGCAGATTAACAGGACGAGGCCGAAGCCGCCGCCGCCCACCATGGGGCCGCCGAAGTAAAAGCCGCCGCCGCCGAACAAGAGGAACAGTACGAGGATGATGAGTATTAAGTTCATGGTGTCAGCATACCCGAATCACCCCGGGTTGCCATGGGGTCTTCTCCCCATGGTGATCGGACCCGACGCCCGTTATGGTCTCTCAGGGATAACCTTCCCCGCGGAAGGCGGGATAATAGACGGTGAAATTTATATGAAAACTCAAATTAAAAAGTTCGGGCGGCGCGGGTTCGGAGGGCGGCTTTGCTCGGCCCTGGTCGGTCTCATACTGCCCATTTCCGCCGCAGCGCAGATGTTTCAGTGGCCGGTCACGCCCAACCAGTTGGAATACAGCAATTTTGTCTTTGCGGTGACGACCCTGGCCACCAATGGGGGCACGGATTTCCATGTGACGATCACGACGAAGACCGCGCCCATTCAACCTGATTCGGCCGCCTTGGTGGCGGTGGTCACGGGGACTGCCGCCGTCCCAACGGTGGCCACCCCGGATCCGGCGGTGACGGTGACGCTCAAGCGGACGGATCGCCGGTGGTTCGCTGATTTCACCGCCCCGGGGGAGTTGTTGAACAATCCCGCCGCGTATTTTGTCTTTGTGGTGACGGATTATACGACTAACCCGGATGGCACGCGCAGCTATTTGCCCACGGATCGGATGTATGAACTGCGGTTGCAAGATTTCGCGCCGCAGTAAGGCGGGAGGAAGGGATGGGGTGGACGTGGGTTGACATTATGGCTGTTGGTGGGTCGAAGGGGGATGAAGTCTGTCATTCCGAGACTCCTCACGTCGTCGCCTACGAAGTCAAAGTGTTCCCGGCCCGGCTGAACCAATGATTATGATGTCATCGCCAGCCAGAAGTGGCATGAGTCTTTGATTCCCATTGGCGCGTTACAGCGGAAAATCGTGGTCCTCGCCGGGGGCGGCGAATTCGCGGGGCGGCCGGTTGGGGGCGGCGGGCGGGGCGATGGGTTCCGGCGTCAGGGTGACGGTGGCGGTCGGGGCCGGGGCCGGGGTGGCGGACGACAGCAGGCGCACGGGCTCGGGGTGGGTGCCGGGCCGAAGTTCGAGGCGGGTCCGGGCGCGGTTGACGAGGGCCTGCAGGGTCACGGCGGCCGCCGCGACGCGCTCGGCTTCCTCGATGCGCGCGAATTCGCCGTAGATTTCGTCGCGCACGGGTTCATCGTTGGTGAGGCCCGCCGGGGTGTTGACGGCGCGCAGGGCCAGGAGCACCTGGTGGGCGTTGATGGTCTCGAGCGGCCGGGCGGGTTGGTAGGCGGCTTCGGGGCCGGTCACTTCGGTGATGAGCCGGGCGATGAGCAGGGGTTGGAGGATTTCGCGCGTGAGCCGCACGGAGACGCCGAGTTCGCCGGCGATTTGCGCCGGGCCGGCGGCGGGTTGGCCGGTTTGGTAGCGCAGCCCGAGGTTGGTCATCAGGCGCAGGGCGATGAATTCGCGGCCGCGCTGGTTCACGTTCTCGGCCAGTTTGTCCTGAATGTAAGCTTCCCGGTTTTGGAAGGCGCAGGACACCTGCACGCCGAAGAGCAGGATGACCCACGAACAGTAGATCCCCGCCATGAAGACCGGGACGAGGCCCAGGCTGCCGTAGATTTCGCGGTTGGTGAGCACGCGCGAAAAATAGAGGTAGCCGAAATAATTGTTCAATTCCCACAGGGAGCCGGCCACCAACCCGCCCACCAGCGCGGCGCTGAACCAGACTTTCGTGTTGGGCACGGTGAGGTAGATGAGCGTGAACACGAGCCACAGAATGACGAGTGGCAGCAGTTCAAACCCGAGCCGCCCGATGACGGGGGTGCGGCTGATGAGGTGGTGGACCGCGTCGAGATGCGAACTGCCGGCCAGGCTGGCCGCGCCCACCAACGCCGGCGGGCCGAGGGTGAGCACCGCCCAGTAGAGGACGATGCGCCACAACCATTTCCGGCCCCGGCAGACGCCCCAGATGTCGTTGAAGGTGTCTTCGATCTTCGCCAGCATGAAGATGGCCGCGGACACCAACGCGAGCATCCCGATGATGCCCAGCGTTCCGCTCCGCGTGTTTTGTATAAAATCGTGGATGCTCCGGGCCGCCTCTTTCTGGGCGGTGATGGCGCCGGCATCGCCGCCGGCGTCGGTCGCGGCGGCGGGCGCGTTGGTGCCGGTCAGGGCATTGGTTTCGGCCAGGGTCAGCCGGTTGGTCGTGAAGAGGATGTCGGGGTTCGTTGAAATCGTTGAAATCGTTGCCACCCCGGCGGGGTTGGGGTTCGCCGTGGCGTCCGGGTGGCGGGGGCTCGCGGTGGCGGGGGGCACGAGCGTGGCGACGAGTTTATTGATGGCGGCGTAGATTTGGTCTTCGCCCTCGGTTTTCAGCAGGCTGCTGGTCACGCTGATGGCGACCGCCAGCATCGGGATGAGGGCGAGCAGGGTGGAAAACGAAAGGGCCGAGGCGCGGATGAAACAGCGGTTGCGGGCGAAGCTTTGGAAAACGTGAATCCAGAAATGAACGAAGTGTTCCCGCCGGGTCAGGGTCGGCTTCCCGCGGGCGGGTGGCCCCGGGACGCCGGGTGGGTGGCCCGTGAGCATTCCCGTCAGCCGGGCGAAACGATTGGTTGCCATGTCCCCGTCACGCTAACAAAGCGGCATGACAAGTCAATCCGTCCGCCGGCCTTTGTCCCGGGGGGCGCACGGCGGCATTGCTTCCCCGCCGCCGCGGGTGCAAACTTTTGCCGTGTCCATGAACAAACGCACCTTGATCAAGAAAATCATCGAACGGTTGACCGCCGAGTTGGCCGTGTATTACCGGGCGGCGCAATTTTCGCGCGCCGAAGCCACGCACGAACAGAACAAGGCGGAAAGCAAGTATGACACGCGCGGCCTGGAGGCCTCCTATCTGGCGCGGGGCCAATCCAAGCAGGCCGCCGAACTCGAATCCGCCATCCAGAGCTACGAGGATTTGAAAGTGCGGGCGTTCACGGCGACGGAAGCCATCCAGACTGGCGCGGTGGTGGAACTCGAGCAGGACGGCGAGACGGCCGTGTATTTCATCGGCCCCTGTGCCGGGGGCACGGAAGTGGTGCAGGACCGGCGCGAAGTCATGGTCATCACGCTGCAATCCCCGCTGGGCGAACAGTTGAAGGGCAAAAAATCCGGCGACCGCCTCCGGCTGGCCGGCCACAAAACCGATTACCGGATTGCGGCGGTGAGTTAATGCGGAACCGATTCATACTCATTTCGTAATGCAATCATTTGGTAATAGCAATTCCACATATCCAAATCTGGACTAAATTTGAAGACAACGATGAATGACGCGGTGAAGACCCCATCAATATGACGAAATCAAGCATCGGGCAGATCCGGGAGCGGTTCGACCGGGAAGTGGAACGCTTTGCCAACCTTGAGACCGGTCAATCCGCCACCATGGATGCCCCGTTAACGCTGGCATTGATCGCTGATGCCGCCGCCCGCGTGACCCCCGGGGCATCATCACTGCTGGATGTCGGTTGCGGGGCCGGCAATTATGCGCTCAAAATATTGGAGCGCTTGCCCCATCTCAATGTCACACTCATTGACCTCAGCCGGCCGATGTTGGACCGCGCCGTCGAGCGCGTGAGCCGGGCGACCTCCGGGCAAGTCACCGCGCTGCAAGGCGATATCCGGGAGTTGTCGCCCGGCCGGGCGCAATTTGACCTGATTTGCGCCGCCGCCGTTCTTCATCATCTCCGGGAAACCGCCGAGTGGCGGAAGGTTTTCGCCAAACTGCACGCCGCCCTCCGGGCGGGCGGCTCCTTTTGGATTTCCGACTTGATCGAGCATTCCGATGCGCGGGTGCAAGCGTTGATGTGGGAGCGCTACGGAGACTATTTGGCGCAGCTCAAAGGCGGGGCCTACCGGGACCAGGTGTTTGCTTACATCGCCCAGGAAGATTCCCCGCGGTCGTTGATGTTCCAGTTGGACCTGCTGCGGGCTGTGGGATTCAGTGAGGTTGAGGTTTTGCACAAGCACAGTTGCTTTGCCGCCTTTGGGGCCATGAAGGGTGGGTAACCGGTCAGGCGGCGCCACCCCGGAAGGCCTGCACACTGCGCACAAAATCATCCGGCACGCCAAAATCGAAGCGTTCCGCGCCGGTCATTTCCAGGGCCAGATAACCCTCGCGCCGCCGCTGGATTTCCTGGGCGCGCGTGAGTTGAAACTCGCCGTTGTCGCGGGTGTTGTCGCGGATCATTTCCCCGAGGATTTCGTAAATCGAAGGGGCCAGCAGGTGCATCCCAAACCAGCCCAGCCAGGTTTCGGGCGGCAATCCGTCCACCTGGAGTTTTTCTTGGGCGACGGCGACCGCCGGCTTTTCAATGATGAGCGATACTTCGATCAGCCGCGGGTTTTCCGGGCGGCGCGTTCCGGCGATGGTGCCGTAGCCCTTTAATTCGCCGGCGCTGATCCGGTTGACGGCGGAGACGCTGCGGCCGCCCGAGGCGGCGGCCATTTGCGCCAGTTCCAAATAGGGTGAAACCGGCCGGCCGCGAAAGAGATGGTCGCCCAGGCCGAGCAACACGAATTCACCGGCGGCAAACGCCTTTGTTTGATATACGGCGTGGCCGTAGCCCTCCTGCTCGTGCTGGACGGCGAAGCTCACGCGTTCGGCAAACCGGCTCATTTGTTCCGCCTCGCGCAACAGCGCGGGATGTTTTTCCAGCCGCTGGAGATACGCCGGCCCGGGCCCCTTGAGGTAATCCCGCACCTGGGTCTCCTCGCCGGGTTGGACGATGATGCAAATTTCCCCGATGCCCGCCGCCTCGAGTTCCAACAGGTGGTAGTGAAACAGGGCGCGCGCAATGCCATCCGGCCCGACCACGGGAAACAACTCTTTTTTCACCGCGTGCGAGGCGGGGAAATGCCGCGTGCCCAGACCGGCGATGGGAATGACCGCTTTGCGAACCGGGGATTTCATACCGTTGACAAATGCCAGCCTTGCGCGCCGAACACATAGCGCCGGGCGCCGAATTCAATCGCCCCCGGCGAAGTGCCTTCAAAAACATCGGGGGTGTCGCCCACCAACCGGGAGTATTCGGCGGCGATTTGCGGCACCTGCTCCTTCAAGGCTTCTTTTTTGCCAAAAATGGCCACGGTGCCGCCGGTGCCGCCGCCGGTGATTTTCGCCCCGTAGAGGCCGCTCGCGGGCCCCCGTTTGCGCACGGCTTCCACCAGGAAATTCACCTCGGGCACGGAGAGCCGGCAGTTGTCCCGGTAACTTTCGTGCGCGCCATACATCGCCTCGCCGGCCGTGACGCACGCGCTTTCGTCGCCCTGGGCGGCGGCGCGCAGGGCCGCGATGAACCGGAGCACGCGTTCGTTTTCCCCGATGGGATGCCGCGCGGGGCCGGCCACGCGGTAGGTGGCGTCGGGCTGGATGGTGGTCACGGGATCGTCGTGGGTTTTGTATTGCGCCAGAAAATCCGAGCCGACGATGGTCTCGGGCACGTGCGGCTCGTATTCCGCCCGCCATTCCGCCGTGGACATTTCGGTGAGATAATTCAGCGGGGCCCGGCCGGTGCGGGCCCGGAGTTCATTGACGATTTTTTTGCCCATGAACGCGCCGATGCGGCAATGGGCGTAGGGATTGCCCGCCACGGAATGGCGGACCATCGAATTGATCCCCACAAAGCCCGTGCCCGGGGGGATTTCCACTTCGCCGAGGATCTGGCCCGGACGGCAGAGGATGTGCGTGAGCTTGCCGCTGCGACCGCTGGCCACGGCGATTTGATCCATGATGCCGCAGGGCGCGCCCACCACGTGGTTCTCGGCCATCTGGCCCAGGCGGGCCAGCCGGGGGCCGCCCAGCTTCAACCCGAGATACGCGTTCAAGCACGACAGCGTGCCGATTTCCACGGCGGCGGAACTGCCAATGCCCACGTTCATGGGCACACCGCTCAGCAACAGGAAACTGAAGCCGAACGGCAGGTTGATGGATTCCTCCTTCAGCAGGGTGAAAATGCTGCCGCCGATATACGCCGCCCAGGAAACCAGCGGGTTGGACTGGCACAGCTCGCGGATTTGCGAGTAATCGCCCACGGTGTCACCCGCCGTCAGGTAATCCAGCGGAATGCGCGTTTCCACCGGGAGCGAGCGGCGGCCCACCTGCATGGTGCGGATGCGCATGGTGCGGTCCGTGCGCGGTTGCAGGGCCATCAGCATGCCCCGGCCCAGCACGCCTTCGCAGACATTGGCGCCGGAATAATCCGCGATGCCGCCCATGACATCCAGCCGGGCCGGCACGCGCGCCACCCAGACTTCCCCGCTGTTGAAAAAGCCGGCGAACCCGGTCGGGTCGCTGTTGGGTTTGCGCAGCAGCGTTTCAAATTCCAGGACTTCCGGCGGCAGGGGCGGGTGGTTCATGCGTTTTATGGACCTGAGATTAATCTACAACCATCGTCACATCAATCCTGGTGGTGCCGGAAAATCCGGCGCCGGTTCTGCAACAAATACCAGACGATCAAAACATTCACCGCCAGCACGACGAACAGGCCCAGTTCCGGGTGCCGGAATAATTCGGCCCGGGGCCGGACGGGCGCGTCCCCCACGTGCAGACGCAGCAGTTCGTAAATCTCGATGGGGATGAAAAAGGCCGATTCCCCGATGGCCAGCCACACCGCCCAACGGGCGCGAAAGGCCAGCCCCAGGCCGCCCCCCACCAGGATCATCCCAAACAGCAGGGTGCCCCACTCCACCACCCGGCGGTTGGCCGGCGTGACGTTTCCCAGCCATTCGCCGATGCGCAGGAAAAATTTCTGTTCCGGGTCCAGGTGGATCCAGCGCAAGAACTGGTCGAACACATCCCCCAGGTCATGGCCCGAGAGCGCGAAGATGCCCAGCGACGTCAGGAGCAGCAGCGTGCCCTTGACGAGTTTGATCGTCACGATGAAATACAGCGTCGGCGCGCGCTTGGGCTTGTCCCAGTTTTGGGCGGGTGAGGTGGCCATCAGCGGATTTTGGGCAGCAGCCAGTTTAATAATTCGCCGATGGCCAGGCGTTCCTGCCGGCCGTCATCCCGGTGCCGCAGCGTGACGGTGTCCAACCACTCGGGTTTTTCCCCGAGGGTCTCGAAATCAATCGTCACACAATACGGCGTGCCGGCTTCATCCTGGCGCGCATAACGCCGGCCAATCGAACCGCCATCATCGTAATAGACATTCATCCAGGGTCGCAATAAATCGCGGACGGCCAGCGCCTTCTTCACCAGTTCCGGCTTGTTCTTGAGCAGGGGCAACACGCCCACTTTGACCGGGGCCACCCGGGGATGAAATTTCATCACCACGCCGGTCTCGGTTTTGCCTTTGTCGTCCGTTTTGCTGGTTTCGGAATAGGCGTTGGCAATCAACGCGAGGATTAGACGGTCCACCCCCGCGCTGGGTTCAATCACATGCGGAATATATTGGCCCTTGGCCAGGCCGTTGGCGTCGTCGGTGGCCTGCTTCGCGGCGGCTTCGGCGGCCACGCCGGATTTTTCCAGATAACGTTTGCGGTTCTCGTAGTAGCGGCGCCACAGGTCGTCGGCCTTTTCCTTGGGCAGTTTGCCCCAGGCGGTGCGCAAATCATCGTCAAACACGCCCATGGGCTTGCCGGAAAAGCGGGCGTGCTGGCTCAAATCAAAATCGCTGCGGGCGGCGATGCCCTCGAGTTCCTCGCCCTTCAATTCGCCGTTCTCGTCGCGCTTGCTGAAGGGGAACTTGAACAGGATGTCCACGCACGCCCGCGCATAGTGCGCCAGTTCCCCCGGCGTCTGCCGGTGAAAGGCGAGGGTGGAGCGATCCAGCCCGATGCCCTCATAAAAGCGCACCCGCTCCTCGACCCAGTATTGATGCCAGGCCTGCCAGCCCCAGTTGGGCTGCGGTTCGCCCGGGTGCCCCGTGGTCGGCACCGTGGCCACCGCGCCATGGATGGCCTCGACCGCTTCATCGGGCTTGATGAAATACTCGAGTTCCATCTGCTCAAATTCGCGCGAGCGGAAGGTGTAATTGCGCGGGGTGACCTCGTTGCGAAACGCCTTGCCCATCTGGGCGATGCCAAACGGCACCTTCTGCCGGGAGGTTTCGAGGACGTTTTTGAACTGGGCGAAAATGGCCTGGGCGGTTTCCGGGCGGAGATAGGCGACGGAGGAATCGTCCTGCACCGGGCCGACGAAGGTTTGAAACATCAGGTTGAAGGCGCGGGCCTCGGTTTTTTCGCCGCGGCATTCCCGCACGCATTGGCTGGGCTTTTGCGGACAGGGGATTTCATCCGTTTGATCCGCGCGAAACCGGCCCTTGCAGGTCTTGCAATCAATCATCGGGTCGCTGAAGGTGTCCACGTGGCCCGAGGCCTTCCAGATGGCGGGCGACATGATGATGGTGGCTTCCAAGCCGGCCACATCCTCGCGCTGGCGGGTCATGGCCTGCCACCACAGCTCTTTCACGTTGCGCTTGAGTTCCGCGCCCAGGGGGCCGTAATCCCAAAAACCGTTGATGCCGCCGTAAATCTCGGAGGACTGAAATATGAACCCGCGCCGCTTGCAGAGCGACACGATCTTTTCCATCTGCACATTTTGCTCAGCCATAAATATTAGGTCCGTCAGTGTTTGCCAACCGTCCGGCCATGTCAAGATACGGTGTGGCCCCGAACGGCGCGGCGGCGCGGGGCGCAACTCGACACTGTCCCCAAATAACGGGATACTGGTGCCCGTGGAGGAATTGCCGTGGAAGGGAACGGCTCGCCTTGGCGTGCTCGCCGGGGACAGGCTGGAAGCCTGTCCCACCTTGACCTTCGGTTGGGGTCTGGGGTTTTGGGTCTGGGGTCTGGGGGGCCGGGCGGTTGGGTGGGGCTTGACTGGGTTTGACTGCGGCCGGGCTGAAACCGTCGAAGCCCTCCTGAACGGATTGGGGACAGCAAGAGAAGGCGCGAGGGTTGGGGCGCGGGGCGCGGGGCGGGGAATGATAAAAGGGGCCGATCCTCGGTTTGGCGAGCGTAGCAGGCACAGGGCGCGAGGCTTGGGGTGCGACAGGCGGGATGCCCGCCACTATCGCAAGATGCGGGTATGGGGCCGCTCTTTGACCCGCACCGCACGACCGTCCGGCGGCGGCACCCCGCCATTTCAAGGAGGAGGAGGAGGCTGATGCTGATGCGTTCATTCGCTACCTTCAACTTAAAGTAAGCAGTATTGTGCCTTTTGTCATTAGCTTAATAGCATATAAGTGCATTTTTCGTACGGAACGCTAACCACGACACAGAGGCCGCCCCTCGGCTTGGCAAGAACGGAAGGTGTGTGGTCACCATGAAGCACGCTTAAAAAGGTGACATTATTCAGGTTTCGTGGATCGTGTGTGTATGGCGATGAAACGAGCTCATGCCCAGTGGGAAAAGCGCCGCAAACCGGCGGCCAAATTGTTCACCCAAGGTAATTCTGCGCCGGCTTGGTTTTTCCGCGCACAATAGCCATGCGGGAAAATCCCTTGAAACCTAGAGTCACCCTAACAACAAGCGGATCGAAAATGAAAGACAAGCCGCTATTCGGTTGCCCCAACCGCCCGGCCGCCCTGATTGCGGCAATGGCCGCCGCGCTGCTGCTGGCTCCGGGAACAGTTTTCGCCCAAGGGGCTTATTATCAGTTTTACAACCTGGCGCTGGGCATCGAAAATGTCAGCCCGGCTGACAGCCAATACACCGAGGCTTTTGCCGATTTGCCGGCACCGGGCGGAAAGGGGTCAGAAAGGGGTCAGGAAAGGGGTCAGTTAATGGTAATGGCATATTCATCGGTCGCGTGTCAGGGGTCGAATCAAAACCAGCCAGCAAAGATCGAATCAAAACCAGCCAGTCTGAGGCGTGGTATTCATATTGGTTTGCTGGTGTTCACACAAGTGGTTTCATCGCAAATTAATCGAGCGGGAAGCGCGTCTTCGAGCCTTAGCTCGCGCTGCCTGCGGTCGAGGGTTCTGGGACTTTGGGTGGTTGGCCGGTAGTGAGCACCTGGTCTTTGAGCCGGTAACTGCGGCCCTTGATGGCGATGGTCTGGGCGTGATGCAGGAAGCGGTCCAGGATGGCCGAGGCGCTGGGCACGTCGCCTAACAACTTGCCCCAGTCTTCGAGCGGCCGGTTGCTGGTCATGATGGTGGCATGGTTTTCATAGCGGCGCATGATGACTTCCAGCAAATATTCCGCGCTGTGCTTGGGCAGGCTTTTGAGGCCCATGTCATCAATGATGAGCAGGTCCGGCTTGAGATATTTGGCCACCACGCGCTCCTGCTGGCTGAAGGCCTCGTCTTTCAAGAAGTCCCGCACCAGGTCGAAGATGGAGCGATAGAGGACCGTGAAGTTCATCTTGATGGCTTCGTAGCCGATGGCTTGCGCCAGATGCGTTTTGCCCACGCCGGGCGGTCCGATGAAGAAAACGTCGGTGGCCTTGCGAATGAACCCGCCCGCCGCCAGTTCAAACATCTGCGGGCGATTAATGTTGGGATTGAACTGCCAGTCGAACTCCTCCAGGGTTTTCAAATGCCGGAAGTCGGCGGCTTGCGTGCGCCGTTTGAGCGTCCGTTCCTGGCGCAGGGCCAGTTCATCCTGCAAGATCAGTTCCAGGAAATCCGCATGGCTCAGCCGGTTGGCGGCCGCTTCCTGGAGCCGGACCGACAGCGTCTGCTGGAGGCCGGGAAGTCGTAATTGTTTCAAGGTTTGCTGGAGGGCTTGGTGGTTCATAAAGGTTTTGGCTCAGGGGTTGGTTTTCCGTGGGGAGGGTAAAACAGTCGGGGATGAGCGCTTCATAGTGGCTCAGGTCCCGGATGAGGGGATGCTGCTGGATGAACTGGAACTGCTCCTGCGCGGTCGGATTTTGGAGCAGGCCCTTGAGTTCGCGCAAGCGCCAGACGCCATGGGTGAGGGCCAGTTCGCTGGCGGCTTCCAAGTTGGCGGGGGTCTGTTTGGCGGCCACTTGCAGAAAGCCTTGCAGCACGCGGATGCCTTGCAGGCCGCGGTTTTTCAGCATGGCTTCGGCCCAGTCGCCGGCGTGGGGGCCAATCAGCCGGGCCCGGTCCAGCAACCATTCGGCCCCGTTTTCCACCGCCGAGCGCTTGCGGCTATGGATATGCTCCGGCGCGGTGCTGAAGCGTCCTGGCGGCTGGCGTGCGTGCAGGGCAATCTGCTCCATGCGGGAGTTAAAAATCCGCACCACCCGCAACTCCCAGCGCGCCCACACTTTCCGGCCGACATACTCCGGCGGCACGGAGTAATACGTCTGCGCCACTTCCACATGGCCATCCCGATGCACCGTGCGTTGGGCTTCGCTAAAAACCGGGAAGAGCGTCGGCGGCAGCGGGCGCAACGCGGGTTGCTCGTTGGTTTTGAAAACCTCCGCCACCTGCTGGCGCGTGGTGCCGTGGATGCGGGTGTCCGCCACCCGGCTTTCCCATTCCAACAAAAACTGGTTCTCGGCGGCCAGACTGCCAAACACCCGGCCCTTGAGCGCATTGTCCTGCACATACTTGATGCCCGCTTCAATCTTGCCCTTGTGCCGGGGCGTGTAAGGCTTGGTGGGCAGGATCACCGTTTGATAATGTTCGGCGAAGGCCGCCAGCTTGGGATTAAGCTCCGGATCATACCAGTCGGCCTGCGTGACGGCCGCCCGCAAATTATCAATCACTGTGGTGTGGGGCACCCCGCCAAAATAACGAACGGCATTTTCCAAGCACCGGATAAAGTTCTCGGTGGTTTGCTGCCAGACCGCCTCGCTGTAGCCTTTGCGCGAATGGGACAACACCACTCGGAAGACGTGGGGGCGCTTACGTTGGCCGCCCTCCTCGATCCACGCACCCTTGCCAAAGTCCACCTGCATCTCCAGCCCCGGCGCGCATTCCATGCGCCGCCAAGGCAGCGGCAGCGTGGCCCCCAACTGCCGGACAAACCGCTTCACCGACTGATAGCTGCCACTGAACTGATATTCCGTGACCAGATCCTGGTAAATCCTTTGGGCCGTCAACCCTTGGGCCAACGCGGTGGTAATCTGTGGCTCCCAAAGCGCGCACGTGCTTTTGCGGCCCGCCACCGACCCGGCGGTCGAAATGGCTGGTTTTGCCTCGGCCTCCGGCAAATTGCCGGGGATCGAAATGGCTGGTTTTGGCGGCTCAGCGCCAGGGCTCGCCGGCGGGCTGGCCGCCGTCTGCGTCCGCAAATATTTGCCCACCGTTTCCCGGTTGAGCCCCAGCTCACGCGCAATGGCCCGGTTGGACCAGCCCGCCTGGTGCAGTGTTAAGATCGATTGTTGCTCGTTCAATTTGAGTTGATTCACCAGTCAGGGTCTCATTTTCATGAACACCCCAACCGATAATTATCCCCTCAAACTGGCTGGTTTTGATTCGACCCTCACTGGCTGGTTTTGACCGTCCCCTGACAATTTACACGTATTAGCAGGGTG
>Ga0302266_10000782_pt1 | contig 31376 bp, 30 predicted proteins | sample III_Bog_E1_2_FD_194559 | JGI IMG/M metagenome (GOLD analysis project Ga0302266, IMG submission 194559) | Peat permafrost microbial communities from Stordalen Mire near Abisko, Sweden - III_Bog_E1_2 | ecosystem: Environmental > Terrestrial > Soil > Wetlands > Peat | place: Sweden: Abisko...
AAATCCCGGTGTGGGACGAGAAGACGTGCATCCAATGCCTCAAGTGCGTGGCCATCTGCCCGCACGCCACCATCCGCGCGAAAGTTTATGACGCGGCGGAACTGAAGGATGTTCCCACCACGTTCAAGAGCTGCGACTCGCGCGTGCCGGAGTTCAAGGGCATGAAGTTCTCGCTGCAAGTCGCGGCGGAAGACTGCACCGGCTGCAACATTTGCGTGGAGGTCTGCCCCGCGAAGAACAAGAGCGAGGCCAAGCTCAAGGCCATCAACATGAGGCCGCAGCCGCCCTTGCGCGCGGCGGAAGCTTTGAACTGGGATTTCTTCCTGAAGCTGCCGGAGTTCGACCGGCGCAAGATCAAGAACACCGCCCTGCGCCAGCAGCAGTTGTTGCAGCCGCTGTTCGAGTTCAGCGGCGCGTGCGCCGGCTGCGGCGAGACGCCCTACATCAAGATGCTCACGCAGCTCTTCGGCGACCGCGCGGTCATCGCCAACGCGACGGGCTGCTCCTCCATCTACGGCGGCAACCTGCCGACGACGCCATACACGACGAACAAGTGCGGCAAAGGTCCGACGTGGTGCAACTCGCTGTTCGAGGACAATGCGGAATTCGGCCTCGGCTTCCGCGTCTCGATTGACAAGCAGAAACAATTCGCGGAAGAGCTGCTCAAGAAAATCTCCGCACAGGTCGGCGACGATCTGGCCATCGCCATTCTCACGGCCAACCAGGACGACGAGGCGGGCATCTACGACCAGCGCGAACGCGTGGCGGCGTTGAAGCAGAAATTGCAGACGCTGACTTCACCGGAAGCGAAGCTGCTGATTCCGCTCGCCGACCAGCTCGTGAAAAAGAGCGTGTGGATTCTCGGCGGCGACGGCTGGGCTTACGACATCGGCTACGGCGGCTTGGATCACGTTCTCGCCAGCGGCCACAAGGTCAACGTGCTGGTGATGGACACGGAAGTTTATTCCAACACCGGCGGGCAAATGTCGAAATCAACCCCGCGCGGCGCGATTGCGAAATTTGCCGCCGGCGGCAAACCGGCTGGCAAGAAAGACCTCGGCCTGATTGCCATGAGCTACGGCAACATCTATGTCGCCAGCGTCGCGATGGGCGCGAAGGACGAGCACACGCTCAAGGCGTTCATCGAGGCGGAATCCTATCCGGGACCATCGCTCATCATCGCCTACAGCCACTGCATCGCTCACGGCATCGCGCTCGACGCGGGCATCGGCGCGAAGCAGCAGAAGCTCGCGGTCGAGTCCGGCCAGTGGCTGCTTTACCGCTACGACCCGCGCCGCGCCGAACGCGGCGAGAACCCGCTGCAACTGGATTCCAGCGCGGCCAAGTCCAAGGTGTCGGATTTCATGATGTCGGAAAACCGGTTCAAGATGCTGACGAAGAGCAAGCCTGACGACGCGAAGAAATTCTTCGCCCAGGCGCAGGTGGACGCCGACCGCCGCTGGAAGTTCTATCAATACATGTCGCAGCCGACGGTCAAGCCGGCCGTCGGTGCAGAAGCAAAACCCGCGACCAGCGTGGAAGCCTGAGGCATGGATTCAAACAATTAACCAAATTAAAATTATGGATCTCTCTACAAAATATCTCGGCTTGAAACTGCGTTCACCGCTGGTCGTCTCGGCGTCGCCGCTGTCGGAGGACATTGACAACATCAAGCGCATGGAAGACGCGGGCGCGGCGGCGGTCGTTTTGTATTCGCTGTTCGAGGAACAGTTGCGGCAGGACCGGCTGGAGTTGAACAAAAATCTGCAGCAAGGCACGGACAGTTTTGCGGAGGCATTGAGTTATTTTCCGGAGCCGGACGAGTTCAAGCTTGGCCCGGAGGAATATCTCAAGCACATCGCCGCCGCCAAGAAGGCCACGCGCATCCCAATCATCGCCAGCCTCAACGGCTCGTCCGCCGGCGGCTGGACGGAATACGCCAAGCAGATCCAGAAGGCCGGCGCGGACGCGCTGGAGCTGAACATCTATTACATCCCCACCGACCCTGACCTTACCGGCACGGAAGTCGAGCTGACCTACCTTGACATTTTGAAGGCGGTGAAATCCGAGGTGACCATTCCCGTCGCGGTGAAGCTGAGCCCGTTCTTCAGCAATTTCGCCAACATGGCCAAGCGCCTCGACCAGGCGGGTGCGAACGGACTGGTGTTGTTCAACCGGTTTTACCAGCCGGACATCGAACTGGAATCACTCGAGGTGAAGCCCAATCTTTTGTTGAGCACGCCGATGGCGATGCGCCTGCCGTTGCGCTGGATCGCGCTGCTGCACGGAAAATTGAAGGCCAGCCTCGCGGGAACCAGCGGCATCCACCGCGCGTCCGACGTGCTCAAGATGCTCATGGCCGGCGCGGACGTGACGATGCTCTGCTCGACGGTCATCCGCCACGGCATCCCGCAGATCGCCATGATCGAGCGCGAACTGACGGACTGGCTGGTGGAACACGAATACGAATCGGTCAGCCAGTTGAAGGGCAGCCTGAGCCAGAAAAACTGCGCGGAACCGGCGGCCTTCGAGCGCGCGCAATACATGAAGGCGTTGACGGGCTACGAACTGCCGCGCACCTGATTCGCGTTGTCCAAATTAATCATCGCCAAAAAAACAACCGGCCGCCGGGAAACAATACCCGACGGCCGGATTTTTTTGCCAGCCCAATCAACGAAACAAACAGAAACAACCAAACCAGACTAAAACACTTCGGCGCGCAGCCCGGCGGTTTGCCGCACCGTCTGCGCAATCTGCGACAGCACGCGCAGCGGCAGATGTCCCCACTCGGCGTTCACGCCCGGACGCGCGGCGGAATAAATCTGCACCAGGGAAATCTGCGCGCCGCCGGCCTTAAGCTCCTTCAGGCGCTGGGCATATTCGCTGATTTCCTCGAACGGCGGCTCATCGCCGTGGATGGCGGGAAACAGGCTCTGGATGACAACCGGGTGCTGCCGGCCGACGAGCAGGATGTTGGAAAGGATTTTTTCCAGCGGCACGTCCGGGCGGTTCACCTTGTCAATGAAGGATTGCGTCCCGCCGTCAAGCTTGACCCAGACCTCGTCCGACTTCGTGAGAAATTCCAGCCCGCGCAGAACCGCCGGGTGGTCGAGCCCGGTGCCGTTGGTATATAAAACAATCTTGAAAAATTCGCCCAGCGCACGCACACGAACGACGGCTTGGACGGCGTCGGCAAAATTCGCCGCGAGCGTCGGTTCGCCGTCGCCGCTCAGGGCGACCTGACGCAACTGTAGCAGCTCGGGCGGCAGCGAGTGATACGCGGGCAGCTCGGCCAGCTTGCCGCCCTGGATAAAAGCGATGGTCTTGCGCAGCTCCGTCGCCACGGTCTCCACGTCCAGCCGGCTTTCGCGCGCCGGCTCCCGCCGGTCCACCTCGCAGTAGGAACAATCAAAATTGCATTTCTTGTCGGGGTTGACATTGACGCCGAGCGACAGCCCGTGCGCCCGCGAGGAGATGACCGCATAGACAAACCGATTGCCCAGCCAGTCGCGGGGCCGGTCAAACGCCGTCTCGCGCGCCGGAGCGTGGTGGTAAGCTGGCGCGGGCTTCCGCCGGGTTCCCGGCGCGACAGTCACTGGATGGATGGCTGATGTTTCCACAATTTCCACCATGAATCTAGCGTTCGCGCCGCCGGTCCACCACACGGCTATTGGTGAATCCTTGACATATCTTGGCCGGCTAATGGACAAAGTTTTGTTAATTAATCCACTCGTTCGAGGATTTTTGCCGGCAGATTTCGGGAAACGTCCAAACCGCACGCCGCCAAGGGTGCGGTCAGCAGATGCGCGGCAACTGCTCACCACTCGGCATATCCAGAATCCGGCAAACGCCCAGCGCGCTCTTCAGCGTCACCAGCGGCGCGGATTTTTCCACCACCGCACCGATGCGCGCGGCACCGGACGAGATTCCACATCCGCGCAGAATTTGCAGGGCGCGCTCCGCGTCGGGCGCCGCGATGAAGGCGACAAATCTTCCTTCATTCGCGACGTGCAGCGGGTCAAGCCCCAGCATCTCACACGCGGCGTGAACATCCTCGCGCACGGGAATCAGGTTTTGCGCCACCGCGATTTTCACCCCGGCGGCCTCGGCGATTTCGTTCAGCGCGCTCGCCAGCCCGCCGCGCGTCAGGTCGCGCAGACAGTGGATTTCAATTCCCGCCTGCAGCAGTTCCAACACGGCCTCATGCACCGGCGCGGAGTCGCTTTCAATCGTGCTTTCAAATTGCAGGCCTTCGCGCACCGCCATGATCGCCATGCCGTGCCGGCCCAGATCGCCGCTCACCAGCACCGCGTCACCCGGCTGGACATTTTGCGGCGCAATTTTTTGCCTGTGTTCGATGATGCCGATGCCGGTGGTGTTGATGAACAGCCCGTCGCCCTTGCCTTTGTCCACGACCTTGGTGTCGCCGGTGACGATTTGCACGCCGCATCTGTTCGCCGCGTCGCGCATCGAACAAACCACGCGCCAGAGCGTTCCCATCGGCAAACCTTCCTCGATGATGAAGCCGCAGCTCAAATACAACGGCCGCGCGCCGCTCATCGCCAGGTCATTCACCGTGCCGTGAACCGCCATCGAGCCGATATCGCCGCCGGGAAAAAAAATCGGCCGCACGACGTAGGAATCCGTGGTCATCGCCAGCCGGCCGGCGGGAACATCGAACTGCGCGGAATCGTGGCGCGTGTCGAGAATGGGATTGCTGAACGCCTGGCCAAAAACATCTTCGAGCAGCCGGTGCATCAGCGTCCCGCCGCCGCCGTGCGCCATCAGGATGTGCGGATACTGCGAGATCGGCAGCGGACAAATGGAATTAAAACCCATAAAAATCACAATTGAAAAACATTCAACAACCAACATTCAACGCTCAACATCGGATCGAACGAATCCGCCGGCCCGTGAAACTTGGGCGTTCGGCGTTGAATGTTCGATGTTGAATGTTTTTTCACAATCGTCAACTCCGCCGCCGGTAGCGGTAATAGGCCGCGCACGCACCTTCGCTCGAAACCATCGTCGCACCGAGCGGATGTTCCGGCGTGCATTTTGAGCCGAACGCCGCGCACTCGTGCGGTTTCAACAAGCCTTGCAAAATCAACCCGGCCATGCACTCCGCCGGCTCGTCCACGCGCCGGTCAGCCAGCCCAAATTTTTTCTCGGCGTCGAATGCGACGTATTCACCGGCCAAGCCGAGTCCGCTCTGCGGAATTTCGCCGACCCCGCGCCACTTGCGCGGCACGACCTGAAAGATTTTTTTGATCAATGCCTGCGCGGGCTGATTGCCGGCGCGGGTGACGGCCCGCGCGTATTGGTTTTCCACTTCCGCGCGGCCGGATTCGAGTTGCCGCACGACCATCAGGATGCCGTGCAAAATATCCAGCGGCTCGAAACCGGTGACGACAATTGGCACGCGATATTTTTTTACGAGCGGAAAATATTCCTCGTAGCCCATCACCGCACAGACATGGCCGGCGGCGAGAAAACCTTGCACGCGGCAGTTCGGCGACGACATCAGCGCCTCAATCGCCGGCGGCACGAGCACATGCGAGATGAGCATGGAAAAATTCTTCAGTTTTTTCTGCGCGGCTTGAAAGACCGCCATCGCCGTGGCCGGCGCCGTGGTTTCAAAACCGACGCCGAAGAAAACCACTTCCTTCGCCGGATTTTCCTCCGCCAGCTTCACTGCATCCAGCGGCGAATAGACGATGCGCACGTCGCCGCCCTTGGCTTTGACCGAAAGCAAATCCGTCGTGCTGCCCGGCACGCGCAGCATGTCGCCGAACGAGGTGAAAATCACTTCCGGTTGCGCGGCGATTTCCAGCGCCTTGTCAATCATCTCCAACGGCGTCACGCAGACCGGACAGCCCGGCCCGTGAATCAGTTCAATCTGCTTAGGCAGCAGTTCATCAATGCCAAACTTGACGATGGCGTGTGTCTGGCCGCCGCAAACTTCCATGATCGTCCACGGCTTCGTCGTCACGCGCTGGATTTCCGCTGCGAGTTTCTGCGCAAGTCCGCCGTCGCGGTATTCGTCGAGGAATTTCATTTTTCACCCGTCTCCAATTCCCCCAGTTCGCCCATCTGCTTCAGGTAGCCAAAAACTTTTTTCGCCTCGTCCTCGTCCACCTTGCTCAAGGCGAAGCCGACATGGACGATGACGTAATCACCAACCACAACCTCCGGCACATACGCGAGGCTCGCCTGCTTGATGACGCCGGAGAAATCAATCCGGCCCATGCGCGTCACCGGGTCGTCGCCGCTGATGCTCAAGACTTTTCCGGGAATGGCGAGGCACATACAATTTTTGAATTAAGATTTACGAATTTCGAATCCTTCAGCGCGGCGCGCGGCCATGACCTGGCCCAGCGCGATTCCGCCATCATTGGTTGGCACGCGCTGATGCCAATAGGGCTGGAAATTTTCCGCGCCCAGCCGCGTCACCGTCCGCTCCGTCAGATAACGATTCTGAAAACAACCACCGCTCAATACCACCCGAGTTTCCCCGATTCTTTTGGCGACGGCAACCACCGACTCGGCGAGCGCATTGTGAAATTTAGCGGCAATCTCCGCAATGCCCGCGCCGCCGGCGGCATCCGCCAAAACCGACCGCACCAGCAGCGACCAGTCCAAAATAATTTCGGATTTCGGATTTTGAATTTCGGATTTGGTGGGACGGGCGTCCGCGCGAGCCGGCATCCGCAATTCATACGCCTGGTCCGTCTGAATTTTTTCTGCGGCAAATTCCAATTCCATCGCCGCCTGGCCTTCAAAACGGATGTGCTGGCGCAGGTTGGTCAGCGAAGCCACCGCATCGAACAGCCGCCCCATGCTCGATGTCAGCGGCGAGTTGAACCGGCGCTGCAACATGCCGCGCAGCGTCATCATCTCCACCGGCGGAATCGCGCGCAGCGGTGCCAGATGCTCCATTTCGAACGCGGATTCGCCAAACAATTCATAAAGCAAACCCAGCGCGACCCGGCGCGGCTCTTTCACCGCCTTGTCGCCGCCGGGCAGCCGAAATGGCCGCAGATGCGCGACCCGCTCGATGTTGTTATCCGTGACGAGAAAAAACTCGCCGCCCCAAATCGTGCCATCCGGGCCATAGCCCGTGCCGTCCCACGCCACGCCGAGCGCGGGCAATGGCACTTCATTTTCCGCAATGCACGATAAAATATGCGCGATGTGATGCTGGACGCCGATATGCTGGCCGGCTTGCAAATCTGCGGCAAATTTCGTCGAGAGATAATTCGGGTGCAGATCGGCGGCGATGATTTCCGGCTGAACATCGTAAAGTCTCGGCAAATCAGCGGCGACGCGGCGAAAAGCCTCGGCGGCCGGTTCCGTTTCCAGATCGCCAATGTGCTGGCTGATGAAAACATTTTTGCCGACCGCCAGCGCCACGGAATTTTTCAAGTGCGCGCCAACCGCCAGAATGACTTTGGACTTGGGGCTTTGGCATTTGGACTCCAGCCGAACCGGCAGCGGCGCATAGCCCCGCGCCCGGCGCAAAATCATTTCGCGGCCGAGCATCACGCGGACCATCGAGTCGTCCAGGTGCCGGACAATCGGGCGGTTGTGCACGAGAAAAATGTCGGCGATGCCGCGCAGCCGTTCGAGCGCCTCGATTTCATCCGTGCAAATCGGCTCGTCACTCAAGTTGCCGCTGGTGGCGATGACGGGGAAACCCAGTTCCGCCAGAAGGAGCTGATGCAGCGGGTTCGACGGCAACATTGCGCCGAGATACGGATTGCCCGGCGCGATGCCCTCGGCGATTTGAAATTTGAGATTTGAAATTTGAGATTGTCGCCGGCGCAGCAGCACAATCGGCGCTTCGGGCGAACGCAAAAGCCGTTCTTCCAGCGGTGATACTTCGCCAACCGCTTGCACGTCTTTGAGCGTAGGAAACATCAGCGCCAACGGTTTATCTTCGCGGTGCTTCCGTTCCCGCAAAACTTGAACCGCCTGTTCGTTTCGCGCGTCGGCCAGCAGATGAAATCCGCCAAGGCCTTTGACGGCGGCAATTTTTCCACGGCGAATCATCTGCGCGGTGGCCAGCATCGCTTCCTGGCCGCCGAAAATAATTTCGCCGGTCGCACTCCAAAGCTCCAAGCGCGGCCCGCAGACCGGACAGGCGTTGGGCTGCGCGTGGAAACGCCGGTCGCGCGGATTGTCGTATTCCGCCTGACATTGCGGACACATTTTGAAGCCGCGCATTGAAGTGTTCGCACGGTCGTAAGGCAATGCTTCGATGACGCTGAAACGCGGGCCGCAGTTCGTGCAATTCGTGAACGGATAGTGGAAGCGACGGTTCGCCGGATCAAAGATTTCACGCTGGCAATCTGGACAAGTGGCGATGTCCGGCAGCACGAGCGCGGTTTTGCCGCCGGTGGTATCGCTGGCGCGGATCTCAAATTTTTCGTAGCCGACAGCATCCAGCCACGCAGCTTCCAAACTCTGAATGAAACTGCGGGGCGGTTTTTCAGCTTCGAGCCGAAAGCTGAATTTTTCCAAGGTGGCGCGGGCACCTTCGACCTCGATGAAGACGCCTTGCGGTGAATTGTTCACCCAGCCAGTCAGTTTTAGTTCTTCCGCCAGCCGGAAGACGAACGGGCGGAAGCCCACGCCCTGCACCGCGCCGCGCACGGCGATTTTCAGGCGCACGATTGCAGTTGCTGGTTGGCGAGTGGAACGCATTGCCGTGATTGAAGCGCGGGCTTCACGGCAAACTTAGCCGACGGCCGGCAGCGTGTCTTTACCGAAATTGGCGACCACCAACTTTTTAATTTCCGCCACGGCGGTGTGAAATCCGGCTTCGGTCGCCGGCGAATAATCCGTGCCGAAACCCAGATGCAGCGCGGGGATGGTGAGCCACCACGCTTCCGGCGCATGACCAAACACATCGCGGGCGAGCGCGAGCATGGTGCGCGGGTCGGCGGCATGCGCCATGAGCTGCGAGGTTTCGCCGGGGGCCAGTTTGCGCCATTGAACGTGACCGGGGTCGGGGGTCGGGTGACCGGATTTCTCGCCATTGGTCGCCTGCCACGTTTTCCCGTCACTGGTCACTTGCCACTTGTCACCTGTATTCACGGCGGCGTCCACGAAAATCACGCGGCGGGCGCGGGCGATGGGGTCGGCAAATTCGGGCGTGAGCAACTGGCAGACGAGCGTGCGGACACCAGGCAAATTTAATTCCTCAATCGCCTCGGCCACGCGCGGGCCGACGCCGTCATCGCGGCGCAGGGAATTGCCGTAGCCGATGACGAGCAGTTCGGCTTCGATGGGAACGGCGGGAACCGGATTCATTGCGGGATAAATTAACCGCGAAAGACGCGAACCACACGAAAAAGTTTTGCCGCAGATTTCACGGTTTATTCCAGCGATTCCAGCGTTTTGGCCAACTCGGCTTCGCCAATCGTCCCGGCAATGTAGTGGCCGACCACGCTCCGAAAACTGTGCGCCTTGACCGGCGGCATTTTCCGCAGCAAGTCCTGAATCAGCGTCCGGCCAATCGCCGCGAAGGTGTTGCCGTTGTAAAAACAGAACGGCGCGAGTTGGTGGCAGCGGCGGCAGAGGTCAAAAGTTTCCCGCAAGGTGATTTCACGCCCGCAAGATTTTTCCCAAAGTTTTTTGGCCGGCTCGTAGCCGTCGGAAGCGGGTTTGTGCAGCGCCTTCTTTTCCTGACACAGTGCGGCATTGATGGCCACCACGGTTTCCCACGGCCAGTCCTTCAGCCAGTGCCGTTTCATTTGGCCTTGGCCGGACGGCGGCACAGATTGGCTTTGATGCGTTGCAGGGTGGACACGCCTTCGCTCTTAAGATGTCCCCGCCCCGTTTTGGCAAACAACGGCTCGGCCACGAAGCGGTCTTGGATGCGCAGGGCTTCACGCATCGCCGCTTGCAGGTTCTTTTGGACTTGGGTGGCCGCTGCCATGCAAAAACTTTAATGCCGACTCGGCCACGGGTCAACTCTGCGAAAGGGATTCGTTGCTTAAATCTGACCAGCACCGCTGGGCGGGCGGGCGGAAACTGCCGTCGTCGCGGCGCAGCGAATTTCCGTAGCCGATGACCAGCAGCTCGGCTTCGATGGGGACGGCGGGGACGGGATTCATTGCGGAATAAATTTAACCGCGAAACACGCGAACCACACGAAAAAGTTTAGGCACGAATTGCACGGATTCTGGCGCACGGGGACGCGGGACTTCTTTATTATTGAGCAGTGTGAGCGGTGAGGATGGAACTTATCAGGCTTAAGCTATTGTTCCGTTGCCCGGTAAAACCGCTGCGGCCAGTTGGTGGCGTCTGAATCCAGGAACAGCACCGAGCCGGTGGCCGGAGGATTGGTCAGAATTGGCAGCCAGCTTACCAGGTCCGTGGAAGCGTAGAGAATCATCGCATTGGTTGCGAACACCCCGGCCAACTGCAGCTGCATTCCATTGGTCGAGAAAAACACATTGGTTGAACTCAGGTTGAAGACAAACGGTTGCACCGTCAAAGTGGCGTTGTTGGTGGCATTCCCGTAGGCATTGGTGACCACCACCGAATAGTTGCCGGACTGATTCGCCTGCACATTGGTCAGCGACAACGAAGCGTTGGTGGCTCCGTCAATGTTTGTGTTGTTGCATAGCCACTGATAAGCGAAGGTCCCGACGCCAATCAAGTTGGTGATGGAGAATGCCGCCGTGGCCCCGGCAGAAGTTGCAATGGCTGCCGGCTGGATGGCAAATTCCAAAGGAAGGACATTGAGCAGCATCGCCCCGTTCGTGGTCACGCCCAAGGCATTGCTGGCGATGAGCGAATAAGCATTCCCGGCCAGGTTCGGCTGGACATTCGTCAGCACCAGCGCCGTGTTGGTCGCGCCGGAGATGTTCGTTCCGTTGACGCTCCATTGGTAACTGATCGGCATCGTGCCGGCCGCGACGGCGCGAAAGCAGGCGCACGAACCGGCGGCCACCGTCCGATTGACGGGCATTCCCGGAAAAACCGGCGGCCCGCTGCCAACCGCGGCAAAGCCGTTGTAACTGCCGGCGGCAATGGCGGTGATTTGGTTGGCCGGATACGTTGGAACCTTTAAAGGATTTAATGGAGAATATGGATCCACTATCAATGTTCCATTCGGTTGTAAGCCGAGGGTATAACTTGGATTGCCCATGAAGGAATTGCCCAAGCATGCCAGATCAGCAACATTGGTTAAACTTGATGTTGTGGTTCTGATGGCGCCCCAGACCAGAGCCGTTCCGTCAGCGCGCAAAGCGGCGTTGCCAAACCAACTGGTCGCAATCGCGACAATGTTGGTGGCGGCGGCGGGAATGGGAGCGAGGCTGCCGCCTTGCACGCCGCCCCCCCCATTGCACCACCGTGCCATCGGAACGCAAAGCCAAACCGGAGAATGCCCCCGAGGCCACGGCGACCACATCCCGTGCCAGAGCGGGTATGTTGGTTAAACCGTAATAGTTATTACCCCAGTCCAGCACGGTTCCATCAGCTTTCAAAACCAGCGCATGTTGGGCACCCGGCCCCAAAGCCAGGGCCGCGACATTGGTGGCCGCCGGCGGCACGGTAATATTGACAAGGCTGCCATAAATTTGTCCCCACGCTGCCAACGTGCCATCGCTCCTTAACGCCAGGCTGTGAGTGCTGCCGGCGGCAATGCTCACCACATTGGACAGGCCGGGGGGAACATTGGTTTCGCCCCAATTATATTCGTTCCCGCCCCAAGCCAACACGGTGCCATCCGATTTCAAGGCGACACAATGAGCATCACCAGCGGCCAGCGCGATGACGTTCGTTGCGCTCGGCGGCACATTGGCCAAGTTGGGGTCGCTGGAGCTAAAACTTCCCCAGACAATGACCTGACTGTCGGCACGACTGGCCAAGAGGAGGCAGATCAAACCTGCCAGCATTACCGGCAAAAATGCCAATGAGGGTTTTGGGCACCCTTTACACATAAGGAAGTATGGTGTTTTATAGCGCGGAATCATAACGAGTCAAGGTCATTTGTTTCGGATTTGGTTCTACCAGATGCCACACCGACGGCGCTGCATCAGGCATAAAAAGCGACCTCCGTTGCCGGAGGCCGCTGGTGTTTTCAGTTTTATTTCGCCGGTGGGGCTGCCGGTGCGGGCGATGGGGTCGGCAAATTCGGGCGTGAGCAACTGGCAGACGAGCGTGCGGACACCAGGCAAATTTAATTCCTCAATCGCCTCGGCCACGCGCGGACCGACGCCGTCGTCACGGCGCAGGGAATTGCCGTAGCCGATGACCAGCAGCTCGGCTTCGATGGGGACGGCGGGGACGGGATTCATTGCGGAATAAATTTAACCGCGAAACACGCGAACCACACGAAAAAGTTTGGACACGGATTGCGCGAATTGTGGCGAGCGGAGAAACCGCTATTGAGGGATGGCGCGGAAGAATTTCGGCGGAATATTCGTCCCCTCATGCCACCATTCGACGACGGCACCGGCATTGGTGACGGTGATAAGAGTGTTCCAATTAATTTTATCGGTTGAGATTTGCAGCGCGGCCTGTCCGCCGACCGGAGTCTTTACCGACCAAAGTTCATTTGTTATGGGAACCATGCCGGTGGTCAAAAAATAAAACTTGATCGCAAGCGGGTGGTTGTTCGTATTGGCAATGAACGGAGAAAGCAGGAAGCAGTTCGTCTGGTCAGCAATTGTTCCCCATCCTTGATTATTAAATCCGGCATAGCCGCTGTCGTCTGTGACGGCTATGGCTCCCAGCTTGTGGAATGTAATTTTGATGGGCGGTTGAATCACCCCCGGTCCCTCGCCATTCGTGTTCCCATTCGCGGCGGCATTGTTCAGCCATCTGGTCGTGCCCGTGCGAATGACCCATGGGAAATCAATATCGGTGGAGCTTTCGGCATTGTCGGCGGCGCAAAACAGGATGTCCGGCTTGAAGGTATAGCGGGCGACCTCCTGTTGCTTCAAAACATTGTTGGTAAAATAGGCGTCGGCATAACGATAGCCGAACGGACGGAAGCCGTCTGGCCAGCCGCCGTTTTTTTGGCGGGCGAAAGTGATTTTTTCAACACCTGGACGCCAAGCGCCATTGACGCCTCGTTTGTGAAGGGTGCTATTGTAAACGTCCGGCAGCAGTTTTTCGTAATTCACATTGGCCGCGCTTAACTGATACCGCAGCCCGCCAACGTCATCATAGGTCAGTCCGGTGTAAAACCCACCTGCGCCCAAGATGTAGGTGATGTATCCACCTTCAGCCACTGCAGAATATGCACCAGTGGAGAATGGGTCGGCAGGATATGTGAGCACAAAATGCCGGTTAATACTTGTCCAAATATTGGCGTAGTAAAGTGTGTTGTTGATGTATGTGCTGGCAATCAGGCTTTCAGGATCAAAATTACGCATGACGATGTAATCTGGAATAGCCCACGAACTCCAATAATCCTGTGGTGAATAATCTGGGTAAGAGTAAGGGTCATAAAAATTAGGCGTCCACTGCTTCATGACATAAATACTGGATGACGGATGAGTCAGGCCAAGCTGCTCCAGCAGCAAGGAAAGCGTCTGCGACTTCAAATCATTGATGCCCTGAACTTGGGCTGCGTAATTCCACTGCTCCGTAATAATTGGATAATTGGTCGGCTCAAGCTGCGCGGCGGGTGGCAAATTATTGAGTGTCTTGATGGCGCTTTCCACCGCCGTCACGCCGTTCGAGCCAAAATAATCCAGAAAGGACTTGTCGAAGCCGTAAGTGATGACCGGCACATTCCAACGATAGCCGCTGCCGATGTCCATCGGCCCGCCAATGTCGTAGGGATAATACACCCCGTTCGATGCCTGCATCCACGGGGCGAACGGCCCCAGCAGGGCAAAGCCGTAGGCCGAAGGCACCAGTTGAACCAGCAAACCCAAACCCAGCGAGGCGATAATCGTTTTGATGAATTTCATAACCCAGATTCTGATTACAAGAAGCCTAATGTGTCGGAACCCTGCATTTAGTCAAAACATTTTGGCGGCGGCGGCAGGGTCATTGCCGGGGAGCGCGCCAGTCCCGGTTGCCGTTTCCGGCGTCGCGCCGCTTCCTCTGAAAATAAAAGCGGCCTCCGTTGCCGGAGGCCGCTGGTGTTTTCAGTTTTATTTCGCCGTCGTGACCGGGTCGGCACGGGCGGGACGGGTTCGTCGGCGGCGCTGTGCGTCAGTCCAGTCCCGTTTCCTTTTTCACCTGCGCCCACGGGATGCGCGCTTTTTTGCCGTGCGCGGCCTTGGCCCGTTCAATGGTCCGGGCATCCTCAATGTCCGCGACGGTCTGCCGCATCCGGCGCAGCAGGGATTTGGCCTGGGTCAATTGGGTGTCCAATTGCGACCAGGACGCCCGCGTCTTATTTGGCATGGCCAGCGTGTTACTCATAAATGTCCTTCCGGTTGCCCACATCATAAACGACAATCGTCGCGCCTTCCAATTCAAAAAGGTCGCGGTAATTGCCGGCGCGCAACCGGTATTTGTTTTTGAATCCCTTGAGCTTTTTGACATCCGCCGCCAGATCGTCCTGTAGCCGGTCAATTTTCCCGCCGATCAGCCGGCGAAGATCCTTCGGCAGCGCCCGCAATTGGGCGAGCGCCACCGGCAGGAATTCAACCTGATAACGCATGGCCGGGTTTATTTCGCCGTCGTCACCGGCGGCGGCACGGGCGGGACGGGTTCGTCGGCGACGCTGTGCTTGGGCGGGAAGGTGGCGAACCGGAATTCGGCGCGCACTTCCGCATTCGCCGGGTCGGATTCCGGCCATTGGAGGTTCGCCGCGTTTTGCACGGTTTTGAGCGCGGCATACAGGCTGTCCGCGCTGGCGTTGCGCTCGCCGGTGGAACCAAGGCTGGCGCCCTTGGCGTTTTCCAGCAGGGTCTTGTCGCCCTCGATGCTGGCGATGATGTTGGTGAGCGCGGTGGTTTCGTCTGCGGTCCAACCCTGGCCGGCGATGGCGTCGGCATTGGCGGCCAATTGGAGGGAGTCCAGCACGGTGCGGCCGCGCGCAAGCTGCGACTGGAGGTCGTTCGGCGTGTTGACGCCGACGTAAAACTCCTGGGAGAGCAGCACGTCCTGGCCCTTGAAGGCCAGCTTGGCGGTTTCCTTGGCCGCGTGGACGAGATGCTGAAAATCGTGGATCTCGTCGAGTTGCGCCTGCGAGAGGATGCCGACGTTGCCGCGTTTCTGTTTCTGGCCGGTGACCTGTTGTTTGACGGTGGCCAGCAGCAGGTTGGCGCCGGTGAGGAAGCCCGGCTTGAAGCGGGGCGCGAGTTCGGGATGGGCGGTGGCCGCATCCAGAATGAGTTTGCCTTCGCCGACCACAATGGACAGCGGGAAGTGAACGGGTGTTTTTTTGCTCATGGTGTTGTGTATGTGTTGTGTTTTTGATGTGTGTTCATGTTTTGACTGACCGAAATGGGCTAAAAAATCTTAACTTCCTCAAAATAAGCCGGTTCGGCGGCGTTCGGTGCGCCAAAATGGCCGGGGGAACGACCCAAAACTCCGGGGGAAGGCACCAAATGCGCGGAGGAACCCAATAATTGTGCGGGGGAATCGGCCAATTGCCCGGGGGAACGCGTCCGGTGTGCGGGGGAACCCAAAAAACGTCCGGGGGAACTGGATAATTGTCCGGGGGAGTCCGCCAAATGTGCGGGGGAGTCGGATAATTGCCCGGGGGAACCCGATAATTGTTCGGGGGAACTGGCGCGGTGGCCGGGGGAACCCACCAAAATATCGGGGGAAGGCGATAATTGTGCGGGGGAACCGGCCAAAACTCCGGGGGAAAGCACTTTTTGCCGGCGGGAACCGTCCCGGCGGACGCGCCAACCGCCCCGAGGACACCGTTCGACAGCCGGACGTTGCCGGCATGACCCGCCGGCCACCGGCCTTTCGCCAAATTCCGAGGCGAACTTCACGGTGGCCTGCGCGCAGGCGGCAAATCCAAATTGCTTTCCAACCATTACCATATTCCAAACGCGAAATTCCCGGCGTTGTCCCCTGCCCGGCGGCGGTCATGACCGCCGCCGCCATCACCCGCGCATCTTCTCGTCCAGCACCCGGCCGTCCGGCGCGATCATCTGGACGTGCAGCGGCATCTGGCCGACGGCGTGCGTGGAGCAGCTCAGGCACGGGTCGTAACAGCGGATGCCGTGTTCGACGCGGTTGAGCATGGCTTCGGGAATGTTGTCGCCGCGCACATAGTGCCGCGCGATCTGCGCAACGGTCTGGTTCATGGCCAGATTGTTCTGGCCGGTGGCGACGATAAGGTTGACCTTTTGCAAGAGGCCGTTGCGATCCACGGTGTAGTCGTGGAAGAGCGTGCCGCGCGGGGCTTCGCTCGCGCCCACGCCGCGCAGGCTGTTGATGCCGGCATCGGCGCAAAGATAATCGCTGGAAAGTTCCGGGTCTTCCATGTAGCGTTCGATGTATTCGAGGCACGCCAGCAGTTCGATGAGCCGCGCGTAGTGATACAGGAACGACGAGGTGACGGCGCCGCGCCCGAGCTTCTTGAACTTCTTCAGTTCCTCGTCCGCCTTCGGCACGCCCATCTGCTCAGCGACGTTGAGCCGCGCGAGCGGGCCGACGCGATAGATGCCTTCGGGACAGCCGAGCGGCAGATAATACGGCGACTTGAGGTAAGAGGAGTTCTGCACGGCCTCGCCGATGAAATCCTTGTAGCTCGCCGGATCAATCTGGTCGGCGATGATGCTGCCGCTGCTGTCGGTGAAACGCAGCTTGCCACCGTGATGCTCCCACGAACCGTCCGGCGTGACCAAGCCCATGAACAGCGAAGGGAAGTTGCCGAAAATCTGGATTTCGCGCCCGTGCGACTTCATGACTTTTTTCCACAGCTCCAGCGCGACGTTCGTCGTGGCGTAGGCTTCCGGCAGCCACGCCTTGATTTTGGCGCGGCCTTCGGCGGACAAATTGGAACGCACGCCACCGGGCACCGCCCACGCGGGGTGGATTTTTTTGCCGCCGAGAATCTCGATGATTTCCTGGCCGAACTGGCGCAGGCGGATGCCGGCGCGAGCAAGACCGGCGTTGGAGGCGATGATGCCAAAAACATTGCGGGTGGCGGGCGGCGTGTCCCAGCCAAGCAAAAAGTCCGGCGCGCTCAAGTGGAAAAAGCTCAACGCGTGGCTCTGCACAAACTGGCCAAGATTCATCAGGCGGCGCAGCTTGTCGGCGGCGGGCGGGATGTTGACGGCCATGATGGCGTCGCCGGCGCGGGCGGACGCGAGTGTGTGGCTGACGGGGCAGATGCCGCAGATGCGCTGCGTGATGCCGGGCATTTCCGGATACGGCCGGCCTTCGCAGAATTTTTCAAAGCCGCGAAACTCGACGACATGGAACTCCGCGTCGGCCACGTTGCCGGCGTCGTCCATGTAAATGCTGATTTTGGCGTGACCTTCGATGCGGGTCACGGGATCAATGACAATGCGTTTAGACATAACAAATATATTTCCGGCAGGGCGCGGGCAGTCCCCTGCCCGCTGACGGCGCGCACGGAGTGACGCGCCCTGCCCATTTCTATCAACCAAATTTCAACTGCGTTCCTTCGAGCTTCGGCGTCTGGCCGGCGAGCACCTGGCCGAGCAGCGCCTTGATGCGATCCGCCGGCGGCGGGCAGCCGGGCATATAATATTCCACCTGCACCACTTCGTGGACGGGCAGCACGCGGTCCAGCAGCTTCGGCACGATGCCATCGGCTTTCGGAATGACGGGATTGTATTGTGCGTTCTCAATATAGGCGCGCTGCAACACGCTTTCGGCGTTGCCGAGGCCAAACTGGTTGCGCATGGCGGGCACGTTGGCCGTCACGGCGCAGTCGCCGAACGAGACGAGCACCTTCGTCCGGGCGCGGATTTTGTGGATGAGTTCCAGATTATCTGCGTTGCAGACGGCGCCTTCGATGAGGCAGATGTCCACGCCTTCGGGATATTCCTTCACATCCGCGATGGGGCTGAAGACAATTTCGATTTTGTCCGCGATATCAATGAGAAACTCATCGAGGTCGAGGAATGACATGTGGCAGCCGGCGCAGCCGCCGAGCCAGACTGTGGCGATTTTTAAGCGTTCCATTGTTTTTTCTCCCGTGCGTTGACGATGAATTCGAGTTTGTCGCGGTCGCGAACCGATTCGCCCACCGCCGAGCCTTTTTTGAACAGCGCGCCGGTCGGACAGGACATGACGCACTTGCCGCATTCGGTGCAGCTTTCGGAATCGCCCCACGGCTGGTTGAGGTCGGTGATGATTTTGGATTTGCTGCCGCGGCCGGAAACATTCTTCGTTCCCGCGCCCTCGATGTGCCAGCAGACCCGGACGCAGCGCGTGCAAAGAATGCAGCGGTTGTGATCCATGCCGAAGAGCCGGTGCGTGATGTCCACGTTCCATTGCGGGAACGTGTAGTCGTAGCGCGCATGGTCCAGGCCGAGACCGTAGGCCAGCGTCTGCAATTCGCAGTGGCCGTTCGCCACACACACGGCGCAGACGTGGTTTCGCTCGGTGAATAAAAGTTCCAGGATCATGCGGCGGTATTTCCGCAGCCGTTCGCTATCGGTTTTGACCTCCATGCCTTCGGCGACCTTCAGCGTGCAGGCGGGCAGCAACTTCGGCGTGCCGGCGACTTCCACGATGCACAGGCGGCACGCGCCGACGTCATAGACGCCCTCGAGATGGCAGAGCGTGGGAATCTTGATGCCGGCCTCGGTCGCGGCCTGCAAAACGGTCGCCCCTTTCTCGGCGGTGATCTGCTTGCCGTCAATGGTCAGAGTTCTGGCGGACATAAAATTATTTCGTCACGGGTTCAGGTTGGCCGGCGGTGCCATTTGAATGCGGGCCGGACGGATCGGGTTGCAGCATCGCCTCGTATTCCGGGCGGAAAAACTTCAGCGTGCTAAGGACGGGATTGGGCGCGGTCTGGCCGAGGCCGCACAGGCTGGTGTTTTTCACCATGTCGCAAAGCTCTTCAAGTTTGGCTAGGTCGCGCGCCGTGGCCCGGCGCTGCGTAATTTTTTCGAGCAGGTTGAACATCTGCACCGTGCCCGCGCGGCAGGGAATGCATTTGCCGCACGATTCTTCCATGCAGAATTCCATGTAAAACTTGGCGATCTCCACCATGTTCGTGGTGTCGTCCATCACGACCATGCCACCCGAACCCATGATCGAGCCCAGCTTCATCAATGATTCGTAGTCCACCGGCGTGTCGAGAAATGCCGCGGGAATGCAGCCGCCCGAAGGTCCGCCGGTCTGCACTGACTTGATGGTGCGGCCATCGGGCGCGCCGCCGCCCATCTCCTCGACGATCTGCCGCAGGGGAATTCCCATCGGCACCTCGATCAGGCCGTTGTTCGTGATTTTGCCGGTCAGCGCAAACACCTTCGTGCCCTTGCTCTTTTCCGTGCCGATGCCCGCATACCATTCCCCGCCGCGATTGATGATGGCTGAAATGTTGGCGAAGGTCTCCACGTTGTTGATCAGCGTCGGACAATCCCACAGGCCTTTTTCCGCCGGGAACGGCGGGCGTGGACGCGGCGTGCCGCGCTTGCCCTCGACCGACGCCATGAGCGCCGTTTCTTCGCCGCACACAAACGCGCCGGCGCCAATGCGGATATCCACGTTGAAATTAAACGGCGTTTCAAAAATCCCCGCGCCAAGCAGACCAAGCTGCTTCGCCTGCTTGATCGCAATCTGCAGCCGCGAAATCGCCAGCGGATATTCCGCGCGCACATACAGGTAACCCTGATCCGCGCCGACCGCATAAGCCGCGATCGCCATGCCTTCGAGCACGAGGTGCGGGTCGCTCTCCAAAACGCTGCGATCCATGAACGCACCGGGGTCGCCCTCATCACCATTGCAGACGATGTATTTTTTCGCGCCGGGCGACTTGGCCACCGTGCCCCATTTCAACCCCGTCGGAAATCCCGCGCCGCCGCGACCGCGCAACCCGCTCTTCGTCACCTCCTCGACGACCTGTGCCGGCTGTAGTTCCGTGAGCGCGTGATGGAGCGCCGTGTAACCGCCGATGGCGATGTAATCTTCAATGCGCTCGGGATCCACGACGCCGCCGTTCACGCGGACAATCTTCATCTGCTTGGCGAAAAACGGATGGTCCGGGTTGCCGACACGGACCCCGCATTCACCACCTTTGAGTGAACCGATGATGGCCGGCGCGTCCTCCGGTTTGACAAATTCAAAAAGTTTCTCCTTGGCGCTCAACCCATCCACGCCCACGAGCGGACCCTGGCCGCAGAAGCCCATGCAGCCGACCCGCCGCACTTCGACCTCCGCCTCCAGCCCCTGCGTCTTGGCCTCCGCGTCGAGGTTTTTCAGGATGAGATCCGCCTGCGAAGACATACAGCCCGCCGACATGCAGGTGCGCAGGATGATTTTTTTCCGGGAAGCGTTGTGTTTCTCCGCGATCGCATTAAGGTCGTCCAATTGCATAATTCAAATCCAGTTCTTGATTTTTTCCAGCGCGCTTTCGGGCGTCTGCTTTGCGGCCACCTGGCCGTCATAAACCACAGCCGGCGCAATGCCGCATGCCCCGATGCAGCGCGCGGCGAGCAGTGAAATCTTGTTGTCCTTCGTCGTCTCGCCCGGCGCGATTTTATACAGTTCCGCGATGGCATTGATGATTTTGTCCGCGCCCTTCACATAGCACGCCGTGCCTTTGCAGACGACGCAGGTGTGTTCGCCCTGCGGCTTGAGCGTGAAAAAATGGTAAAACGTTGCCACGCCGTAAACGCGGCTGGGCGGCAGCTTGAGCTTGCCGGAAATAAACAGCAGCAGGTCGTCTTCAAGATAACCAAAGAGTTCCTGCGCCTTGTGAAGAATTTCGATCAGGGCGTCATGCCGGAACTGGTGCTTCTTCATGTGCACTTCAAGAATCTTGAAGCGCTTGTCGCCGCTGGCATGCCGCGCCGCCGGGGCCGCCAGGGGCTGTTCAACAGCCGTCGTGTTTGTGGTCATATCAGTTGCACATTTCCGAGCCATCAGACGATGCCGGAGATGCATGAATTCAGATTAGCGGTTTTGATTTTTCAATCCCCACGTTTCTTGCCAAAGACATACCCTTAATTGTGATTCACCTGACGGAATGTTTGGGCGAAAACCTGGTTGGCGGCGGAGAATTTATGCGCGCCTTCCCGCCGCCGGCGAATGTTTTTTAAAAGAAAAATTTCCGTCGCCAAAAGATGCCAAATCCAGTTTCAACCTGAAACAACCATGCGTTTAGCCCACGCGCCAATTTTTCTCAGGGCTTCTGGCAGGTCAAAATCGGTGCAGCCATTGTCAATTTTTGGAAAGCCATTCTCTCGCCGTTCAATCAGATTTAGGCTGCGGCCAGCGTTGTTTTTTTGGCGGAATTATGCCTTTGCCAAAACCTATGCCATGCCGACATTGTCCGAATTAAAAACTTTATGAACATCCGCAAATCCTTCCGGGCCGTCGCCACGGCGGCAGCGTTTCTCACCTCCGGTGCCAGCCTGCGCGCCAGCGAGGCCGACCTTCACATCCCGTCTTTCGCCCCCGTCAAGTTTGACGGGCTGTTCGGCGTCACCGGGATTGAGCTGATGTATCTCGGTCTGGTGATCTGCGCCATCGGCGCCATCTTCGGCCTGGTGCAATACCGCCAGACCAAGGCGCTGCCCGTCCACAAGTCCATGTCGGATGTTTCGCAGATAATCTGGGAGACGTGCAAGACGTATCTGTTCCAGCAGGGAAAATTCCTGGCAATCCTCTGGCTGCTCATCGCCGCGTGCATTTTTTCCTACTTTAAAATTCTGGAAGGAAAAACCACCGGCGATGTCGCCGTCATCCTGGCCGCCTCCGTCCTCGGCATCCTCGGCAGCTACGGCGTGGCGTGGTTCGGCATCCGCATCAACACCACCGCCAACTCGCGCACGGCCTTTGCCGCACTGAAGGGCGCGCCGGTCAACGTGGTCGGCATCCCGCTGCGCTCCGGCATGAGCGTCGGCCTGCTGCTCGTCTCGGTGGAACTGTTCTTTATGATTTGCATTTTAGTCTTGCTGCCGCGCGAACTCGTCGGCCCGTGCTTCATCGGCTTCGCCATTGGCGAGTCGCTCGGCGCAAGCGTGCTGCGCATCTGCGGCGGCATCTTCACCAAGATTGCCGACATCGGTTCCGACCTGATGAAAATTGTTTTCAAACTGCCGGAAGACGACCCGAAGAATCCCGGCGTCATCGCCGACTGCACCGGCGACAATGCCGGCGACTCGGTCGGCCCGACGGCGGACGGCTTCGAGACCTACGGCGTGACCGGCGTGGCGCTCATTGCGTTCCTCTCATTGGCGCTCGCGGCGCCGGAATCGCAGACCACCTGCGCCACGCTCATCATCTGGCTGTTCACCATGCGGGCGCTGATGATTGTGACGTCGCTGGTTTCCTATTTTCTGAACGAAGGCATCACCAACGCCAAGTTCGGCGGCAAAAAAGATTTTGATTTCGAGGCGCCGCTGACGCACCTCGTCTGGATTACGTCGGCGGTTTCCATCGTCGTCACGTTCGTGGCGAGCTATGTTTTGCTGGCGAAGCAGACCGGCATTGACGGCAATCTCTGGTGGGTGCTATCAGCAATCATTTCCTGCGGCACGGTGGCCGGCGCGGTGATTCCCGAGTTTACCAAGATTTTCACCAGCACCAAGTCGCAGCACGTCAAGGAGGTCACCACCTGCTCCAAGCACGGCGGCGCGTCGCTGAACATTCTGTCCGGCTTTGTCGCCGGCAACTTCTCCGCGTTCTGGATGGGCTTTGTGATTCTCAGCCTGATGTTCTGCGCGTGCCTGCTGGCGACCTATACCGAATCGCCGATCGTCGCGCTGATGCCGGCGCATTTCACCTTCGCTGCGCCGATCTTTGCGTTCGGCCTGGTGGCGTTCGGTTTCCTTGGCATGGGGCCGGTGACGATTGCCGTGGACAGCTACGGCCCGGTGACGGACAACGCGCAGTCCGTCTATGAATTAAGCCGCATCGAGGCGCAGCCGGACATCGCCAACGAAATCCAGGGCAAATTCGGCTTCAAGCCCGACTTTGAAAACGCCAAGCACCTGCTGGAAAAAAATGACGGTGCGGGCAACACCTTCAAGGCCACGGCGAAACCGGTCTTGATCGGCACAGCGGTGGTCGGCGCAACCACGATGGTTTTTGGCATCATCATGCTGCTGCAAAAAATGTATGAGGCGCAGGTGCTGTCCGGGCTGCCCGGGCCGTTCAAGCCCGTCATCGAGGCGTTGAGCATCGTGCAGCCGGAAATCATCCTCGGCCTGCTCATGGGCGGCGCGGTGGTCTATTGGTTCACCGGTGCCAGCACGCAGGCCGTCGTCACCGGCGCCTATCGCGCGGTGGTCTATATCGAGGAACACATGAAGCTCGACGAAACGACCGCGTCCGAAAAGGACAGCAAGGAGGTCGTCCGCATCTGCACGGTCTATGCGCAGAAAGGCATGTGGAATATCTTCATTGTCATCTTCTGCCTGGCGCTGTCGCTGTCGTTTTTCAACCCGTATTTCTTCATCGGTTACCTCATCGCCATCGCGTTCTTCGGCTTGTTTCAGGCCATCTTCATGGCCAACGCCGGCGGCGCGTGGGACAACGCCAAGAAGATTGTCGAAGTGGATTTGAAGATGAAAGGCACCGACCTCCATGCCGCCACCGTCGTCGGCGACACCGTGGGCGACCCGTTCAAGGACACCAGCTCGGTGGCGCTGAACCCGGTGATCAAGTTCACCACGCTGTTCGGCCTGCTGGCGGTGGAAATCGCCGTGACCATCCCGCACCAGAGTGTCAAGACCATCATCGGCGGATTTTTTCTGATCGTGGCGCTCGTGTTCATCTACCGCTCGTTCTACGCCATGCGGATTCCCGATGAAGATCTGGAAGCCGACGACAATATCATCCACTCTTCGCCAACCGAAAAAAAAGTGGCTGAACCCGCGAAGACCCAGACCGGCACCGCGAGCTTCGTGACCGGTTCCGGCGTCCAGCAAAATAAATAATTCCAACGGAAGCAATCAGCCGCGCGCGGACTACCGGGCGCGGCCTTTTCATTTGCCGGCAGCGGCGGAAAATCAGACGTAGAGCGCGTTTTGCAGTTCGCGCAGCAGCACGCCGGTGAACGGATGCCGCCGTTCCGGCTCGCGTTCGAGGCATTTCAAGATCACGTTTTCCAGCGCGGGCGGCACGTCGCGGTTTAGCTCGCGCAGCGGGATTGGCCCGTCCGGCTGCAGTTGCGCCGCGAGAATTTCCCCGGGCGATTCGCCGGGAAACGGCTTCTGGTTCGTCAGCAGCTCATACGCCGCCACGCCAAAGGCGAAGATGTCCGTGCGGCCGTCAATCCCCTCGCGCCGCAACTGCTCCGGCGCCATGTAACCGGGCGTGCCGGGATTCTTCGCGAACTTCACCGGCTTCTCCGGCAGCGGCTGCGCCATGTCAAAATCAATCAGCCGCACCGCGCCGTTGCGCGAGACCAGCACGTTCTCTGGCTTGAAATCGAGGTGCATATAGCCGTTCTCATGGACATCGTTCAACCCGGCGGCCATGTCGATCAGGATTTGCGCCACGTTTTCCGTCAGCACCGGGTCGTGCTTCGCGAAGAGTAGCTTCAGGTTGTCCGCCTCGACGTAGTCCATCAGCAGATAGTCGCTGCCGTGCTCGACGTAGCCGACGATGTTCTGGCAGCCGGAGAGCGTGGCCAAAATCTCGTTGCCGCGCGTGAACCGGCGGCGGGCGGTGAAGTTGAAGCGCAATTCCTTTTTCAGCCGGCGCAGCGCGTAATTTTTGCGGCGCTCATCGGAAACCAGCCAGATGTCCGCCATGCCGCCGCTGTTGAGCAGCTCACGCAGATAAAACCGGCCAAACTTCTCCGGTTCCAACACCTCGTTGTCGGGCAAGCGACACGCCATGAAAAAACAATGGCACAGGAACCGCGCCGCCGCGACCAAAAACTTGCCCAAGCCACGCTTCCGCCCCTGCCCCGCCCGCCTCTTCGCAGCGCAGCCTCGCGGACAATGTTACCGGCGGCATCGAGCACACCGACGTGATGCTGGCGATCACCGAGATCCAGGCCGAGGGTGAACCCGCTGACGGCAGCAGGCGTAGCAGTGGAAACGACGGCCGGTCGCGCCGTAGCACAGCGGAGGCGGAAGGGAGCAGTTTTAGTTTTCATAGGCAGACTATATCACCCAGCGCGTCATTGCGCCGAATGTCTGCCTTCTTATCTAATCTGGTTAGGCGGATGGCTCTCAACTCTAACTCCAAAAATCGGCTGTGATGGAACGTGCGCCTGCTCGACAAGCTGACGCAAAGCGGAAATGTCTGCGTCTGATGAAACACTGCCCTCCAAAATCACTCGCGCATTTGTCGCCACCGCGACGACTACTCGCTGAAATCGTGAATCGGCGGCGATCAAAGGTCGGAGAATGTCCGCTGTCTGGATCGCAAGCGCACGACGATGCAAACCAAGAAGCGCCAACGCAAGACACACCGCTGCGGCAAAGAGAAACACCGCCCAGAAAAATCGGTGCTGTGTGCTAAACAGTGGCATATAAAACGTGAGCGCGAATCCGCCAACGAAAAAAGCTGAGCAACTTCCGGCTCGCGGTATGAACCGCGCAAAGGGGCGTGACCCCACGGGGCTTTACGCCCGCGCCAGCGGCACGGCCAGCGCCAACGGTGGTTGGTTTTCTAATTATGTTCGGCATCAGAAATGATGGTGGTGGCCAAATGCTCCCGGCCCAAACCAGTAAAACCACAGCAGTGACGAGACGGTTATGATCCAGCCAATGATTCCGAGGGTCATCGCTAAACGATTGGATATATAATCAAACAAAATGTAAGCAACAATGAAAACCGAACCAATTCCACCCCAAATTATCCAAAGCGAAGGCCCTATGCCAAATTTACGCTCCAACCAGTCAGAACCTTGGCCGGTAATTACTGAATAAATTAAAAAAGCTGCCACAAACACCCAACAGACGCCGGTGAAAATCAACCATCTTCCAGCGGGGCCAATGCCGTATGGATATTTTGGTTTCATATTAGCGTAAAATGTAAAGCCGCCGCCGGCTCACGGCGGGAACGGCGCAAAGGGGCGTGACCCCACGGGGCTTTACGCCCGCGCCGGCGGCACGGCCAGCGCCAACGGCAGTTTCTGCGACAGTCTTGTTAGGAGTGAGATTCATGCAAATACAAATACATAATAACTCCACCGACCAAAGCTCCAACTATCGCAGCAATCCCAGTCTTGAGCCAGCGACCGCGAAAACTTGCACGAAACAGGTAAAAATATGCTCCCAATCCGATGACTGAAACTACACTCAAGATAAGCGATCTGGTATGCCGGCCAAAAGGCAAACTCAGCGCAACAACGATAACGACGGCAAATGCAATCGCATAAACCCACTCAGCTAATTTTGTATTCGAGTTGGTCATACGCTCTCACAACTGACGTAGAAAGCCGAGCAAAGCCGGGCGGGCGACGGGAACGGCGCAAAGGGGCGTGACCCCACGGGGCTTTCCGCCCGCGCCAGCGGCACGGCCAGCGCCAACGACGGTTGGCTCCGGCGACTTTGTGTGACTCAACATAAAACGACTCTCGCAATAAAACTACGTCCTGACTCCAGTGTAGCGCCAACCCAAACCGAATGCTTGGCGGCGCTCGAAATCGGATAGCCAGCATGACGGCAACGAATGTGAACAAAATGCTCCTCGCGCCCCTCGAATGTGAACGGCGTCGTAAAATCCAAACGATAATCGGGCGCATCAAAGCTCGTGACTCGTGCTGGTGGTAACTCTGGCAGAATCGAGCTGCTCCACTCGCAATCGCGCAGCTGACAAGTCTGGCCGATAAACTCTGCCGGAACTTCGCGTGTGCCAAACCATGATCTGCCGCCCGTGCCGCTGTAAATGGCGACAATCAGAGCTATGACAACCACAGCGAGTAGAATGTAACCGATAATCATGGCGAGTCACCTAGAAAGCCGAGCCATGCCGGGCTTGCGGCGGGAACGGCGCAAAGGGGCGTGACCCCACGGGGCTTTACGCCCGCGCCAGCGGCACGGCCAGCGCCAACCGGTAGTGGTGACGGCGATTGGTTAATCCACAGTCTCATTTTGTGTGATTATTCAACAAATCAAGTGCCGAATATTTTGGATCTTTCTTGAGCTTCTCCTCTTCCCCATCCCCCGGAAACCAAGGGCAAGGACCTGCAACCAAGCTCCACCGGTGAGACGCCGCCTCTGGATACTCATTGCCAAAGCGCTTCATCTTCCCAAGATTCTCGTCTGAGATCTGATGCTTCCAAAAAGTCTCGAAAGAATCAATAACTTCAGTGCCGAGATATGCAACGCTCACCGGCATGCCAGACGCCTTGGCATCTTCAAACCACAGTTTGCTGGTGGATTCATAATTCTTTTCATTTGTTTTTGGGTCGCTTCATGCGCTCGCAAAGCCAAATCACCGTCCGTAGTGGATATGGCGTCAGACCAAAAACCAAGCCCACAAAAAGCCCGACCATTTTGCCTGCATCCAAATAAGCCTGGCCAAAAACACTTGCGAACAGCGTGCCGATAGCGACGCCGATGCCCATGCAGACAGCGATGATGGCAACGTGAAAGATGGTCATAAAACGCGGTGTGGCGGTCAACTTTTTGATGTGTGAGCCAACCAGATACCGTATGCAATGCAAGCTGCTACTGTGGCATAAGTAAGAACGCACAACACAAAAAACACGCGTGAAACTGTCGTATGCGAATAGAAAATGGCCCCGCACTTCCCGCAGCGAAATTTGCTCTCTTGGCCAAGTCCGTAAAAAAGCCCACCAATCCCGCCACCCAAGAACGCCAGAAGCATGAAGCCAACCGAAAAATGCACTGGCCGCTTCTGCTTGGTTCGGTCTTTCATCTCTCCGCAATCTGGGCATTTGATTTGCATGACGCGAATGTGGGCTAAAGAAAAAAGCCATGCCATGCCGGGAGAGCGGCGGGAACGGCGCAAAGGGGCGTGTCCTCACGGGGCTTTACGCCCGCGCCGGCGGCACGGCCAGCTCCAAAAGGCATGAGCGACGGTGACTGTTTAGGCTGCTCGCTTTTCACGTCGAACAAATATGGTCAAAATAAAAATAAGAACAAGTCCGATGGCAACAACGCCGAACCGCACCCACATCTCTGCCAAAGGCCAATGATACCCATAATCAAACCTGCCTGGGTCAAGCCAATGATCGGGATACCGCTCTCTCAATATCTGCTCATATTGTGCTCGCGACATATTGTCTGGCAGGCCGGGCAACCCATAAGCCAAATAGGGATGCACTGCCCAAATGCCTCCAAAGACTGCCACGCTCACAAAAGCGATAAATAGTAAAATGGAAATGACACGCGACATAAGCAGCCTAGACAGTATGGCTGGCGATGAAAGTGAAAAAGGTGTCTGCTCTCCGGCGTAAACGTGGGTTGCTCCGCGTAAACGGTGCCGAGCCACCGGTTGTGGGACGCCCGCCCCGGCCCATCCCCCGCCCGCCGGACGGTGCGTTGTTTGCCCAAAGTGTGGCCATGGGTTTGACCATAATTGCGTCCCGCCCTTTTGACCAGCACAATTTTGGGCGGGGCGCGCACGGTGCGGCGCGCCCGTCCCGGTGGCCGTTTCCGGCGTCGCGCCGTGGTAGGGATGGCGCGCTGCGCCGTCCGCCTGCCCGCGCTTTCCTGTCTCCGGCGGGCAGGCTGCTCAAACATTCCGCTGGCCAATAACGGGAAAGCGCCAGCGGGGACATCGCAGCGCAATGTCCCTACCGTAGCGCCGTCGGCGCGGCATATCTGTAGAACCACCGCCCAAAATGAATTTCAGCCCCGTCGGGGCGGCATGGTTGGAGTTCACGCTTTAGCGTGTCCGCCGTCCGCACAAGCTAAAGCTTGAACTCCAACACGAGGTCGCTCCTACGGAGCTTGATTCATTTGCCTGGCTGGTTCTACAACGATGCCAGTCCTACGGACTTCGCCACCACGCCGCCCATTATATTTGGGCTGGCCGGCAGGTCAGCCCTACCAATGAATCTGGTCAAAAGTCGCCAGTGGGACGCTGTTTTTGCCATTTTCCATCCAACGCCCTTATTTCCAATCGGTTCTGTTAAGTTTAGCGGCGAAGCCCCGGCCAGAAGCGGTCAATAAACCCGTTTTTGTGCCTTTTTTGGACAAAAATCCATCTCATAAAATCATTTCAGGAATCGCGGAAATGATTTTAGGAGTTCCTGAAATGGTTTCAGGAGTCGCGGAAATCATTTCAGGAGTCGCGGAAATGGTTTTAGGAATCGCGAAAACGGTTTCAGGAGTTCCTGAAATGGTTTTAGGAATCGCGAAAATCAGTTCAGGAATCGCGGTTTTCATTTTAGGAAGCGCTAAAATCATTTTAGCGAACGCGGGGGACGGGTCAGGAGCCGCTTTATTCCCTTCAGGAGTCGCGGACACCCCTTCCGCCAACGCGGGTTTGGATCCAGCCACGGCGGGAGCGGTGTCAGCGCTCGCTCCGGCCGATTCACCGAATGTTGCCATTAAAATGCCAAGAAATGTGGATTGTCAAGAATAGGGTTTCTGATATGATTGGATGTTCGTTTAAACCGGCTGGAAACAAAAACATGGCACCTCAAATTGGACAATGGAATGTAAGCCGCTGGAATGACGGCAGCGTTTGGGGTCCCGCCCAGCCACAACCTAAAACACACAAAATGAAAGCAGTGCTAAACTTGAACAATGCAAATGCGGAGGAAATCCTGCGGGTGGGCAAAAATACCCTTCAGGGTTACGCCGACAATCCCACGGTCTTCACCAGTCCCGATCCGTCGCTCGCGACGTTTGGCGGACACACGGCGGACTTGGACGCGAAAATCGGCGCGGTGACCACGGCGGAGGAGGCGCGCAAGACGGCCATCATCGCCCGCGACGCGGCGGCGGCGCTGGTGCTGGCGGACTTGAACAAGGCCCTGCCTTATGTGCAGAAAATCAGCGGCGGCGATCCGTCAATCATCGCCTTGGCCAATCTCAACACCAAAAGCCCCTCGCTGCCCGTCGGCAAGCTGCCGCAGGTGCAAAACCTGTCGCTGACGACCAGCGACAGCCCGGGCGCGGCGGACGCGCATTGGGACGCGGTGACGGGCCGGAAGAATTATGAGCACGCGCATTGCACGGGCGACCCGTTGGTGGAGGCCAACTGGAAGCTGGTGGGTTCTTCCAGCGCCAGCAAGGCGACCTTCGCGAACCAGCCCAGCGGCACGCGCCTGTGGGCGCGGGTGCGCGCCAAAGGCACCAAGCCGGAAAACGACGGCGCGTGGAGCCAGCCGGCCAACATCATCATTCCCTAGCCCCGGCGCGGAGGGGCGGGTGCGGAGGGCGGAATGATTTTAATCCGCGCTCCGCACTCCGCCTTTCAGCATTTGCAAGCATTGGCCGGTGGTGCGGCAGGCTGACGAAATAGTTTTTCACCATGAACGGCGTGCTGAGGGATTGCCTGAACCTGCTGTATCCGCCCGTCTGCCAGCTTTGCCGCGAACACCGTGCGGAGGCGCACGACGGCTACGTGTGCGCGAAATGCTGGTCGCACGTCCGCTTCATCCGCGCGCCGTTCTGCGAACGCTGCGGTCTGCCGTTCGCGGGCGACCTGACCACGGCCTTCGTCTGCACCAACTGCAACGACCTCAAGCTGCATTTCACTTCCGCCCGCTCCGCCGTCGTCGCCCGGACGGTGGTGCTGGAAGCCATCCACCGCTTCAAGTATTCACGCGCGCTGTGGTTTGAGAATTTTCTCGCCGGCCTGCTCATCCGCGAGGCCGCGCCGGTGTTGGCCAAGGGAAACTGGCATGGCATCGTGCCCGTGCCGCTGCACCCGGTCAAATTGCGGGAACGCGAGTTCAACCAGGCCGCGCTGCTCGCCGCGCAGCTTGCCCGCGCCACGAAAATTCCGCTGAACGAGAAAATTCTCCGGCGCGTGCATCCCACGGCCACGCAGACCTTGCTCACGCGGGACGAGCGTGCGGCGAACATGAAGAATGCCTTCATCGTGCGCAAAGGAACGCGGCTCGCCGGCAAAAGAATTGTCCTGCTAGACGATGTTTTCACCACCGGCGCGACCACGAACGCCTGTGCAAAGGCGCTGCAAGTGGCTGGCGCGGCCGAGGTTTGTGTCTGGACAGTTGCACGCGGGCTGTAAATTTTGTAGTATCAGGCGTTCATGGATACCACTTCGTTCTTGAAGAAAACTATCGGCGGCGTAATGCAGGTGGAACCGGCCTTGACGCCGCCGCCCGCGAATGCCGAGCAGACGAGCTTTGCCAAAAAACCGAAGGTCGGCAGCAGCAA
>Ga0302266_10000783_pt1 | contig 31354 bp, 29 predicted proteins | sample III_Bog_E1_2_FD_194559 | JGI IMG/M metagenome (GOLD analysis project Ga0302266, IMG submission 194559) | Peat permafrost microbial communities from Stordalen Mire near Abisko, Sweden - III_Bog_E1_2 | ecosystem: Environmental > Terrestrial > Soil > Wetlands > Peat | place: Sweden: Abisko...
TCAACTGGAGTTGGAGCGTACCGTCGGGCTGAGGAGTCACTTCCGCGACGAGCGGACGCGATCCATCGAAGTGGCTGAGCACGAACTTACCATCGCTGTAGCGGCCGTCCAGGGCGCCTGTATCGCCATCGATGCGCAAAATCGATGCAGAAACATCGGGGCCGCTCTGCTTGACGATGAAACGCCAGGCCTTCTCGCCCTTAGCGCTGTCATACTCAATCTCCCATACCCCACCGATGTTGGGAACGCTCCCTTGAACCGCGGCGGGCTCGACATGGGGCGATGCCACGAAGGGAACCGCGGAGATATAAGTGTCGCGCTCGAAACGGCCCAACACCTTGCCTTCGAGCTTGCCATCTTTTGGTGTAGCTACGATTTTGGTTAGATAGTGCTCAAAGTTCAACGTGATGGCGCCGTCTGAGAACGAGGCATTAGTTGTGGTCTCCTTGTCGTCGCCGTTGTAAAGAATCCCGGTGAGTGCATTTCCTTCGCCGGAGATGTCAAGACGAAACGGAATGACCGTTCCGTTCAGGTTAATGGTGGCATCGTAGCGGCCGTTGATGGAACTGGCGCCAAGCGCGGTGCCCGCGCCGAGCATAAGGACCGCGAGTCCTGCGATACTGCGGGGAAGAAGTCTCATGGGAAGATTCCTTTCAGCGTTGGGTCGAGTGGTTGTATTGCGTGCGCAATTGACTCCCAATAACTGCGGTCACGTGCATGGCCAGATGGCTATGCGGAAAGCTTTACGATTCTATTCGGATGGGGCCGGGCAAACTGTGCTGGAATCCGGAGCAGTCTCTTTTCCAATCAGCGAATGCGGCAAATTTCGTTCGCGACCGGGTGCTCTCAAGCAATCGAGGACTACAGCGGTAGATGCCGGTGATTTAGGCCAGGGAGGGACAACACGAGTTCTCGGCAGGACTGAAACTTGCTGGCATTGCGCCGCGTGCTTGCCGAGTGGAACTCATACTCCAGTAGTTATCACGCACTGTCTTTCGTGTCAAGGTTGAAGCTACGCGTTCGAGGCTCATTCCGGTCTCACGCTCAGAAACGAAACTTCGCGGCCAGTTGTACCAGCCGCGGTGCGGCCGCTCCCACGATCTTGCCGAAGTTGGGATCTTCAACCTGCCCGTCCACGGATGCTGGACCGTAAAACTGAGAGTGATTGAACGCATTGAACGCCTCAACCCGGAATTCGATGGTCCGTGCGTCAGTGAGCTGAAGGTCCTTCTCGATGGTCATATCGAAGTTCTCAATCCCCGGACCATAGAAATTCCGGCGCTTCGCATTGCCCAGCGTCCCCAAAGTCTCTTCGGGAAAGAGCTTGGTATTGAAGGCCGGTCCGCCATTGCGTCCATTGGTATTGATCTTCAACAGTCCGGGCAGGTATTGCGGTGTGTCGAGAAGATAGTTGTTGGCTCCGTTGCCCAGCGTGCCGAGGAGCGAGTTATCAGAGTTGTCAGTTAGCGTGATGGGAAACCCGGTGGCGAATCTCGTCGTTCCCGACAGGCTCCAACGTTCCGTCAAGCGATCGGCCTTTCTGAAAACTGTGGCCAATGGAAGAGCCCAGGTATAGCTTGCGACGAAGTTGTGTTTCATGTCCCGGGCGGAAATGGAGCGGCTCTGCCTCGGGTCGACCGGGTCGAGTTGTTCCCCAAGGTTTGAGCCTTGATCGATGGACTTCGCATAGGTATAGCTGAGCAGGAATTGAGAGCCGCCGTGCTGGTAACGGGCAGTGGTCTCAAGCGCGTTGTAGTTTGAGTTGGCGATGGCCTTGTCTGCCGTGTTTTCGCCGTAGTTTTCGCCTTGCCCAACGAGTGGTCCCGCGGTCTGTCCAGTGCGCGTTCCATTCACCGTTTGCCCGGCGTCGTTGGTGTATGTTGAATCTTCACCGAACGGGCCACAGCCACTGAGGGCGAGGCACAAAGCAGGGTTGCCTGGGTTTGCCGAGACAAGCGCAAGAATGCGGTGGCCCTGATTTCCAACATAGCTGACGGTGATGAGGGTGCTCTCACGGATCCGCCGCTGAATCGAGAGCATGTAGTTATTAAGATATGGCACGCGATTCCTGTAATAGAAGAAAGGGTCGGCCGCGAGCGGAACAAAGTTGGCCCAGTTGACCGAACTATCCGGGTTGGACTTGGAAACGTTATGCGATGGGAATGAAAAAGGGAAGCGTTGCCCATTATCATGGCCCGTAGCGGCGGTGATAAAGGGAGTGGCCAGCAGCGGCGGAGCCGGGCTTAGATAATTAAAGCCGAATGGCGGAACGGAGTACATAATGCCCGCAGCCAGGCCCGGGAAAGCTGTGTAGAAGAGCCCGTAGCTGGCGCGGATGCTGCTCTGTCCGCTGCCCCCGAACAGTGTCCGTCTAAGCCCGCGATTGAAGCTTGGCGCATAGGCAAGCCCGATTCTTGGCGCCAGATTGTTATAGCTGGTGGGCGCGATTGTTCGCGGCACACCAGGGTCGCCCGCAACCAGCAATCCCTGTGGCGCTCCGGGAAAAAGCGTGGACTGTGCGCCTGCGACCCAGGTCTGAAGTTGATTGTATTTTTCCCACCACGGCGCGATCACATCCCAACGCAAACCTGCGCTGATCGAAAGGCTGCTCAAAGCACGCCAACTATCCTGCGCATAGGCGCCAAAGTACCGATTACGCAGATAGAACGGCTGGCCCGACGACTGGGTGAAGTTGCTTGGAACGCCCAGCAGAAAGTCCGCGAAAGCTGAACCGGTTTCGGTGCCGTCGATGTTGAACGTTCCGTTGAACGTTGCATTGGGATGTTCGTTGACCTGGTCGAAGTGAAGCTGAATGCCGGTCTTCAGAGTGTGACGGCCGATGACTCTCGACAGACCGTCGCTCACATAAAACGTATTGTTGATCTGCGTTTCGTTTGTGATTGGCACGCCCATCACAAACGTGGGGAAAGTGATATTCTCCACGCCTTCAAATTGCGGCGCCTGCACCACAATACCCGGAGTGCCTGCGCCTGTGGTAAAGCCCTGCGACGCAAGGCTGACGCCGAGTCCGCCCTTTGGCTGGCCAATGATGTTCGCATTGCGCAGGTACCCCAGGTGAAGCTCGTTCACGGTGCTTGAGCCGAGAACGGTCGTCTCTCCCAAAGCCAGCAACTGCGCCCGGCCGATGGTCAGCGCATCGAAGCCCGGTATGCTCGCGCCGGCTACGGAGCCTGGATACGGATTGTCGAGCCGGTAATCGTCGAGGAAGTAATAAGCGGATAACTGGCCCAACCTGCTATTGCCGTCGATTCGCGCTGAGCCCTTGTCGTCGCGGACAGTCTGCGCGTCGGCGGATGTAGAGAACTGGCCCACGCCGACGTTGGGAGAGGGAATGTATTGAAGCAGGTGCTGCGCGGGGGATGACCATGCGGTTTGTGGAACGCTCAAAGTAGGGAACACGCACTGAGCGGTTGATTCGCAGTTAAACCCATACGCCGCCAATGACGGGCTGTTGGGGTTCCCTTCTGTCGCGGTAAAGTAGTAGGGCTCGCCTGCGGTTACCGTATAGCCCAACCCCGGTGTGAGAACCTGCGAGGCCAGATAGGGGCCGCTCACCGTTGTGGGAACGGTGACTGGTTCTCCGCTCAGATTCGTTGCGGTCGTTTCAAACAAGGATGCGTCGGAAGAGAAGTCGCCGCCACGCTCGGCAAGCGTCGGAACAGAGATATCGCCCGTGGATACGCCCTGGGTGGTTCGCGTTCCCTGATAGTCGGAAAAGAAAAAGATATTGTCGTGTCTGACGGGCCCGCCGATTGTGCCGCCAAACTGATTCTGATTGAAGGACGAACGGGTCGGATCGAAATAGCCGCGCGCGTCGAGATCCGTGTTGCGGAAAAATTCGAAGGCATTTCCGTGGACCTTGTTCGATCCTTGTTTGCTCACCACTGTCACCATGCCGCCGTTGTAATTTCCGTATTCAGGATCGAAGTTGTTCGTCAATACTCGGAACTCTTCAATTGAGTCGAGGTCTGGAATGACGGAGGTCCCGCCATTCATATGTTCCTGCACGTCAACGCCGTTGACCATGAATCCATTGGACGATTCGCGCTGCCCATTGATGGAAAGGTTCCCCGGGTTGAGATCGCCGGATGGGTCGATGCTTCCCGTGACGCCTGCCATGATGACTGAACTTGGCAGCAATGTCGACACCGGGGCCACCCCGGGTTGAATGCTCAGAAGGTCGGTATAACTTCTGCCGTTCAGCGGTAGTGCTGCCATTTGCGAACCAGACACGACTTCGCCGAGGTGAGTCGATACGGTGTCAACCTGAACGCAAGTATCGCCTGTAACGATTACCGTATCGGTTACGGTTTCTATTGTGAGCCTTATATCTACGCGGGTCGATGAATCAGTATCCACTGCGAGCCCTCTCTTTCTCTGCGTGGTGAATCCAGCCGCTGAAATGGTGAGCTCGTAACGTCCGACAGGCAAATTGGGAAAGGCATAGAGCCCTTCCTGATCACTGATGGCCTTAAACGTTGTCTGCTGACCGACGTTGATAAGCCTGATTGTTGCGCCTGGCACAACTGCTTCGGTCTGATCGACTACCGCGCCGGAGATGCTACCTCCAGTGGCCGCGAGAACCGGCGAGACTGCGAATATAACGAGGAGCACCGCGGAAGCAAGAGACGACCGGGCCCTCGTTCCCCAACGATGCGCGGCAGCGGCTAGATAAGTGATGAGCACAGGTTCTATCTTAAAGAAGTCCGATCGCGCGACCGGCGATCCCGATACCAAGCCAAAGTGTGAGAGAGACCACAGCCGCAGCGCGCGACCAGAGGTTGGGAACTCCGAAGTCTGTATGCAGAAGCGCGCGGCGATGCAGCGTGAAATAGAACAGCACGGCGGCCGCCAGCAACGCCATCTTCCAGCGGAAGGCAGGACTGAAGTAGCACTTGCCTGCCTCCTCGGATAACAGCGCGATGCCGGTAACAATCATGACGATAAGACTGCCGATCAGTATGCGGCTGAGATCGCGGCCGATCAAGCGCGCGGATTGACCTTTGAGAATGAGGCCCAGCAGGCGAAGATCGACGATGAGGACGGCTCCGCCGAGCAGGGCAAGCGCGATCAAATGTACCATTTCGACCAGGGCAAAACCCCACTTGGAGGTTTGCATGGCGTGGCCCAGGGCGGAGTTTCCGAGTGCGATGAACCAAGAGTGCAGCAAGTTTTAAAGCGTCCCCTTTCGCGCTAGTCAGAAATAGGCGATTGCGCGGCCGGCGATGATAATGCCGCCCCAAAGCGTGAGCGAAGCAATGGCCGCGGTGCGGGCGCGCCATGGAGCTACGTGCTGGCTTTCCCACTCATGAACGCGGCGATAGACGGTAGTGTGAAAGATCAGCGGATTCAAACCAACCAGCGCGAGCAAGATGAGCTTTGCCCGAAAAGAGGGATTGGTGTACATCTTTGCTGACTCCGCCCAGAAGAGCAGGAAGCCGCTGAGGAAGCTGACTGTGAAGCCCGACCATGTGAGCGGAAGGACGGCTCGCGCAATGCGTGTGACAGCAATGGGGCGCAGAACCACTCCCAGCATGCGAAGGTCAAGAATCGCGATCGTTCCGACAACGAGCGTGATGGCGAGAACGTGCACGGACTCGATAATGCTGTAGGCATAGTCGGATTCGCGAATCATGGTGCCAAACCTTGAGTCGTTGAGCAGTTGGCAGAGATGTTGCAGCAAGGGCATGCGGAATATTTCCAGTCAAGTGGAGCCGCGGCGTTGCAGAAATGCTGCGCCGCTCCAAATGCGAAGAGATCTAAGCGTGAAGCGACTTAGGCGCGAAGTGGTTCACTTGGCCGGTGCAGGTGGAGGCGCGCCCTGATCCGTGCCATTGTCGCCAGGTCCGCCATCTCCTGGGCTGCCGCCATACACCGTGCGTCCATCGGGGAACGTGACCCTGCGCGCGTCCACGAGATGCGAGCCATCTTTCGCTCGGTAGCCATCGACGACGATGGTATCGCCAATCTTCAAGTCGCCTTTCTTCCATCCGCGGCGGCTGAGCGCGCCAGGGCCAGCGCCTTCGCATCCCCAGTTTGTCAGCTGTCCCTTGGAGTCGACCACATCGACATAGAAGTACGAGTGCGGATTGGTCCATTCGACGCGAGTGATTTTGCCAACCAGTCGGGTCGGTTTGCTGCCGTCGAACTCCGCGGCAAAGGAGTGATGAGCATATGCGGCAGGCACCGCGACGAGGCAGGTGAGCAACCCAACTGCGAGAGCCATTCTCGATTTCATAAGGCATCCTTTCAAGGTCATAGCAGGGAATTTGGGAAATGCAAAAAGCCCACTCAACCGGTGAGCGAGCTTCTGAAGTCGCGGATGGATGGAATGTTTAAGTTGCAGCACCATGTGTACTGCGGAATTCCATACTCAGGTCTGTACGCGCAGATTGCCGCCTCGCTCAAAAGTGTGAGCAACAACGACAACAACGGAAGGGAATAACAGACCGCATAATCCTTGTTTACGCGATGCCCAAGGCAATGTCAAGACAGGGATTTCAGAGCATTCCTCTTGACATCAACACGGCGTTATGAAAATCTCGCCCTATGCTGAAGCACCGCCTGCCAGGTTGTTGTACCCGCCCCTAGAGCCATTCGACGGGTGACGGCGCGCTTTTGTGCACATCTCAGCGTACTCAATGGAGCATCACGCAGGGTTCAGAAGTTCCTTTCCAGGCGCCCATCCTTCTGCGTGCTCCCCAATGAAACCAGCTATCGATTCCGCGTGCGCAATGGGTGCGATTAACAAGTGCGGGGTCTGCTTAGAATCTCCACAAATCTCCGGAGTTTGCATTGATTAGCCACTTGAAAGTTGCTGCTCGCGCTCAGGCCACCTTGAGTCTCATCCTGTGTTTTTTGTTTGTCGCTTGCCTTAGAATCCAGGCTCAGTCGCTGCCGGCTGATGTAGAGAAGGTGTGCTCCATCCGATTCGACAAAGACACGAAGCGCCCAGCGCGAGTGGAGGATAGCGCCCTTTCGTGCCTCAAAGAAGCCGCGAAGAGATTGCGGGAGAATGCCGGCGTGAAATTGGTTCTGGTTGGCGTGGCGGACCCCGTGCGAGATCATGAGGCGGATGAGAATGGCCACATGCGGGAGACCGAGGATCCGACCGGCCTGGATGTTCGGTGGGAAGATCTGGCCGCTTACCGATCGCTCAATGCAAAGTGGTATTTGACGCGGTATTACGGAATCGATCCTGTGCGAATCTTGCCAACGACCGATGAATCCATTCCGGGGCAGGATGTTACTTTTTACCTTGTGCCAGCGGCCGCTGACTTCAATCACAATTACCTGGGAACCACGAAGACGAATGAGAGACCTTGCACGGTAAAACCGTGCTATTCCCCAGATGAAGAAAGTTTGAAGGCGCAGCCTCGTGCACGCATTCTCGAGCCGAAAAATGTAGGGAGTGGTAAGTGATTTTTCAGATCGCCATGTCGCGGAACGTGAATCAACCATTCTTGACAACCCGGGCAAACCTCCGCTACGGTAGGCGAATGGCACGCTTTGGCTCGCTGCTTTGCTCGCGCTGTTGTTGCATTCGCCTCCAGGGCTGAGTGCATGCGAGTTCCTGGCCGTGCAGTTGCTGCGTTCCCGCAGCCTTTACTTCACCAATACTTCAAATTCAGGTAGAAGCACTTTCAGCTTCTGTCGCGATCCTGTTTCACCATTCGGTCCACTTTAGAGGAGGTCTTCTTTGAAGACTCGATTGCTTGTACAAGGTTGTGCCTTGGGAGTCTTGTTATCACTGGCTGTGTCGGAGCTTTTGGTTGCTCAGACGCCCGCTAAGAAGGATGCCGATACCACAGGGAGGGCAAACTCGCCGTTCTCCCGCAATGAGGCGGACCTTCCGAAGGGGCCTGCTCCGCGCCTGGCAGGTCATCCGGACCTTTCGGGGTATTGGATTCCGAGTCATGCTCCGAAAGATAAGCCGGTTGGGAATCTTGGGAAAGATCTGCCTGGATATAAGTTACCGTTCACCCCCGAGGGCGAAGCAGCGCATAAGTACAACGTGGAGCGTACGGTGGATCCCGAAGCACTTTGCATCGTGGGCGGATTGCCGCGACACAACGCGAGCGGGCTTCCGTTCCAGCTTCTCCAGGGCGCTGACCATGCGGTTTTCCTGTATTGGTATACGACGTATCGGTTGGTGCCGTTTGACGGACGCAAACATTCCGAAGATCCCGATCCTTCGTTCTTTGGTGAGGAACTCGGATCATGGGATGGAGACACGTTCGTGATTGATTCAATTGCGTTCAAGGATCAGAGGACGTGGGCGGATGAAAATGGCGATCCTCACAGCGATCAGCAGCATGTGGTGGAACGGTGGACGCGTCCCGACATCGGGCACATTCATGTGGAGATGGTGGTGACGGACCCGAAGTACTACACAGAGCCGGTCCACTATCAACGGACCTGGCTTCTGGGTAAGCCCGGTGATGAGGTTCGCGAATACTCCTGCTCTGAAGACAACGTCGATGCACCGCACCTCCAACCGGGGCCTGGGCCCATCGGTTCCGATGGACAACGAGGCTATGAGAAGCTGGCTCCGCTGCCGCCGCCACCAAGTAAGGACCACCCGGCGGTCACCTCGATACCGGATTGAATTTGGATGTTGCCTGGCACTAGGGTGCCCTGGCATGACAGCAATGTTAGCCAACCAATAAGAGGAGAAATAAATTGAAACTCGTGAATCGTCTTCCCCGCACGATCTTCGCAGCGCTGGTTTTGGCGTCTTTATCGATCGCAGCGCACGCCGCCACGGTTACGCTGAAGGCCGACTTGAAGGGTTCGACAGAAGTGCCCGCAACCGACAGCACCGGCACTGGAACTCTGACGGGCACATTGAATACTGAGACCAATGAGTTCAAGTACCACGTTGAATTCAGCGGACTGAGTGGGCCGGTAGTGGCCGCGCATTTTCACGGCCCGGCAGAGGCTGGGACAAATGCCAAGCCGCAAATCCCCATCAAGACCAGTCCAATCGCTAGCCCAATTGACGGAAGCGCAACCTTGACGCCTGAGCAGGCGAAGGATCTGACGGATGGCAAGTGGTATTTCAATCTGCATACGGCCGGAAATCCTCACGGAGAAGTGCGGGGACAGGTTGTGAAGGCTGAATAGAGAAGTGAGACTAGGCGCGCGTGCTCGGAAGAGCTCGCGCACTGTCCCCATTCGCTGGCAGATCCAGCGTTGCCATTTTTCTTTGCGTCAGATGTAGTGATCGAGGTCTTTGCGACAGTCTCCCCCGCATTGCAGCTCGGCGATGCAATCGCCGAGTGACCTTCGCGCAAGAGAATCGCAGTGCCGACCAGGGTCCCATGATTCATGGGCATTGAACGAGAAGTGTGTCATTGAAAAGTCGAGAAGGGATGTCATGCATTTACGCACCACAGCAGCTTTCCTTGTGAGCTTCTCCGTATTTAGTGTTGCCGTGGCGGCTGCGTTGCAGGTGAGGGAGAGCAAGGCTGCAAGCGAGTCTGTTCCTTCGCAAGGAGTTCCCCATCCGAAGCCGAAGAATCTGAAAGTGCTGCCCAAGGATATTTCCGCGGACGATCTCGATAGGCTCATGCATAAGTATCAGGGGGAACTGGGCGCGCCTTGCGGGTACTGCCATGAAGAAAACCGGGAGACGAAGCAAATCGACTTCGCGTCCGATGAGAATCCGGTCAAGGAGACAGCGCGGTTCATGATCTCAATGACCGGCGACATCAATAACAAGTACCTTGCACAATTGGGAGATCGGCGGTATTCGGAGCCTGTTAGTTGCGGTAACTGCCACAGGGGTCAGATTGATCCGCCAAGTTTTGAGCCGAAGCCGCAGTAACGAGTGATCCGATGGAGACCATGGTTCGACTGAATGCGAATAAAGGACCGGAAAGTGACAAACGTCATGGCCACTGGTGGAGACTCGACATGGGGCCAATACGGCTTCAATTTGGAATTATGTTTAGTCTGTGTCTTTGTCATGCTGTCGCCGCGCAGGTTCCAGTTCAGCCTGTGCAATGGACGGGGACTGTGGCCCCGAAGACGGCCGTGAAGGCGGGGGCGAATATTGTCATTGAGCTCTCGGCTGAAGTTCAGGAGGGATGGCATGTCTATGGTCTTGCTCAGTTACCTGGCGGGCCAACGCCTCTCCGCGTCACACTTGATGCGAATGAAGTTGTCCAGATCGCGGATGCGCCGACAGGCAGTCCTCCGGTAAAGAAGCATGACGCGGCTTTCGATCTCGATACGGAAGTTTACAGCGGTCAATTCGATTTGCATTTGCCGGCACGGATCAAGCAACATCCTCCTGCCGGCAGAAAACAGATCCCAGTGATCGTCCGTTTTCAGGCATGCAACGACCGGGTATGCCTGCCACCGCGAACAGTTCACGTGTCAGTACCAATCGAGATTTCTGAAGGCAATTGATGGACAGGAAAACCACACTTCGCAATTTACCCCTTGACCTGAACCGCGATCTAAGTTAGGTTTCATAACATGACGGTTCGATGCGCCCAAGGTTGTCGACGCTTCTCGCTTCTCCCAGAAGAGATGGTGTCGTCGCGCGTGGCTATGGTACCAACAGCCTGATCAAGGCTAGTTGGCATAACTCGGACAGGACCCTCCATCTCCCCTACACTCTGAACGTCTATTCAACATTTCATTCCCCATCCTGTTGCCGAACGGGAAGCTCGCTTCCTGCTCGCAATCGGAGTTAGACACAGGTTGAGTCGAAATGCGCCGGATTCTCAAACAACTCAGGCTTTGTTGTCCCTCCGCTTAGTTGCTCATTGGCGAACAGGTAGTTCCGCGTTGTCGATGACTCCGCTTGTGATCTGCGGGCTTGTCTGGATCTGCACCTGATAATTTCGCCAAGTTCGATTTGCGCAGTCGGCATCTCATGACCCTCTTGAATCTTCGATGGAATTCAGGCGCTGTCCTGATGGCGAAGTAAAGAGTATCGCGAGAATGTCTGCGGTGCTGGGAGTTGCAGCCGACCGTTGGGTCGCGGTTGCCTCCTAACGCTTGGAGCTTCAGCAGAGACTACAAAGCACGATGGGGAGAATTCGATGAAGGTCAGTCAATGGAAGTTTAGGATGTATAACGCTGCGATAGCTGCGTTGCTGGGGTTGTTTGCGACGGTTGCGCCAACGCTCGACGCACAAGTGAAATATGGGAACGTCCGCGGTCGCGTCACTGACACGTCGGGTGCGATTGTAGCGGGCGCCGAAGTCATTCTGACAAATCCGGGAACACAGATTGTGCGGTCCACGCGGACCAATGAGGCGGGCGATTACTTTTTCACGGCGGTCGACCCGGGAACATACACAGTTGCAATCTCTTCCAAGAACTTCAAGAGGGTCGTTCACCAGGGTGTCGTAGTCGATCTGGAACAGACAGCCACTGTGGACGAATCCCTGGCGGTGGGAGCAGTTGGTGAGACAGTTGAAGTAAATGGCGCCGGACCGTTGATTGATACCGCGACCGCATCCGAGGGACAGGTCATCACGGAGGAACAGATTCAAAACCTTCCCAATCAAGGCCGCAACCCTTTCACCGTTAATAAATTGGATAACAATGTAACTCCGGTAGGCGACCCACGATTTGTCCGCTATGAAGATCAGAACGGCACGGACTCGCAGTCAGTCGCAGGCGCGCCAATCGGTACCAACGGCTATGTTGTCGACGGAATTCCGATCTCCACTTCAACTGGCGGCGTCACGTTTGTTCCCGCGATTGAGGCCGTTTCCGATGTGAAAGTACAAGCGAATACCTATGACTCGGAGTTAGGAAGAGCCGGTGGAGGTGTCTTCAACACTTCACTGAAGTCCGGCACGAACACCTACCACGGCGAGCTATTCGGGCTTACAAGGCAAAATGGATTGGCGGCCAATGCATGGTTCAACGATCACTATGGCCTCGCGAAGCCAGATTACACAACCTATCAATACGCCGGCGCATTCGGCGGTCCTTTACCTCTCAGCAATAAGAGCCGTTTTCTCAAGAATACTTTCTTCTGGGCGACGGAAGCAGGCTACCGGCAGGCGCAACCTCTTTCAAGCACAACTACACAGTATTATGTTCCGAGTTTGGCGGAGCGCGCGGGCGACTTCAGCGCCGACACGGTTGGTGCAAACGCTGTAACACTCTACGATCCAACCCAGCCCTTTGTTGGCGGCGTTCGAACCGTGGCGTTGCAAGGCAATGTGATTCCGTCAAGCCTTATCAATCCGATCGGCCAGTATATCGTCAATCAATTTGCCAAGCCTACCGCCAGCGGAGCCTACAACGGCAGCACCCCTAACTACTCCGGATCGGACGACTTCAAGACGCGCGGTGACGAGTATGTCGGGAAGCTGGACCACCAGTTCACACCGTGGTGGTCAGCATCGGCGTCCTACGTTCACCTAGCAACGCAGGAGCCAGGCGGCGATCTATTTCACACCCTTGCAGCGAGTGACGGAGTGCTGACTCGCTATATCGATGCAACGGCTTTCAATAACGTGTTCACCCTCAACCCAACCACGTTACTTACCGCCGGCTATGGGTATAGCCGCTATTACTCGACGACGCCGCAGTATAGCAATGGTTTCGATCAAGCTGCTGGATTCGGCGGCGCAGGATTCCCGTTGGGTTACGTTGATCAATTGCAGTCAAAGACGTTCCCGACCATTACTTTGTCAGGAGTGACCGGGGGAGCTGGGCTGGGCGCCGCGAACAGCGGCCCGACCATTAAGGCGCAACACAGTTACGTCTTCGTACTTACCAAGAGCATTGGTAAGCAGACCGTAAAGGTGGGATATGTATTCCGCAACTTTCACCAGTTCACTTCGCTCGATACGTCTGCGAACGGTTCGTTTACATTCGATGGACAGTACACAGATCAAACAGGTGCCTCTGTCTCGAATGGGCCGCAGGCGATTGCGGACCTTCTCCTCGGTCTACCTTCTTCAGCTAGCGTTCAGATCAACGCCGTGGGGCTGAATCAGAACGCACATTATCAGGCATTGTATGCTCAGGACGATGTGCGGCTGAGTCAAAAGCTGACGGCAAATGCGGGTCTCCGCTATGAATATGAACCGGGACAAACGGAGTCCTCCAATCGCTACAACGTTGGCTTCGATCCCAACGTCGCATACGATTTTGCAGGGGCAAACGGATCCGTGCCGGCACATGGAGCGATCGCCTTCGCCGGCTTGAATGGGTACCCTGTGCATTCGGGAGACTTGAGCCACACGAAGCTCTCGCCTCGGGTTGGCGTAAGTTATGAAGTGCGGCCGGACACAGTCGTTCGTGGAGGCTTTGGTGTCTTCTATGCGGCGGTGCCGCTGGCAGCCGCGTCTACGGGATTTTCCCAACTGACGAGTTACTCTCCCGGTCCGGCCTCAGGGCCTGTTACGGCAGGGTCTGATGCCTGGTTGACCAACCCATTCGGCTCGCAGCTTCTCGCTCCCACTGGCACATCCCTCGGAACTTTGACCGGGGTCGGCGGGGCCATTACGGTACCTGCGTTTCATCTCGGTTACCCGCTTGTGGAGCAGTATTCAGCCGATGTTGAGCATGAGTTCGCCGGTGGCGTTGTGGTCAAGATTGGTTACGTCGGAGCCCACGGGCGCAATCTTCCCGATGCAGTCAATATCAACCAGATTCCCGACAACATTCTGGCTGAATATGCTCCTGGCGGTCAGTATGCGGGCACCAACCTAGCCACCAAAGTCGCAAATCCCTATTACGCGAAGACGGTTGGCGGTTACCCATCGACGCCCTTCGGCATCATTGCACAGAAGACAGTTCCTCTTGGGCAAACGCTTTTACCCTTCCCGCAATTCGGGTCCATCACGGAGACCGAGAGTGTTGGTCATAGCCAATACAACGCGTTTGATGTGAAGGTACAGAAGCGGTTCAGTCATGGCGTCACTGCGTTGCTCGCTTATACATGGTCGTCGAATTGGGATAATCTCTGGGGCTCACCGGTTGCCGGGTTGAACACGCTAAATCCGAATCCGACTACTGCCGGCCCTCAGGATGGCTACGACCCGAACGCTGAATACTCGAGGGCAACCAATGACATCCCCAACCGATTTACCGCGGCGGTGAATTATGAGCTGCCCATCGGGCGGGGCAAGCCCCTGCTGGGAGATGTAAACAGGTTTGTCGATGCGGTTGTTGGCGGATGGAAGGTCAACGACGTGACCATTCTTGAGAATGGCGGCCCGCTGCCAATCGTCCAAACCAATCTCAGCACCGGCACCTATGGAACCACCGGAGTCGCAGGAGCGAATCAGCGTCCCAATCTCGTTCCTGGTGCCAACCCGTGCTACTCAGGTTCGCCGGAGAGCCGCTTAGGTGGCACCAGCGGCCTCAAACCGTACTTCGATGCTAGCGCCTTCTCGATTGCGCCGCAGTACACCTACGGAAACGCAGAGCGCACTTTGAATTGCTACGGACCTGGTTTCGAGAATTCCGATTTATCTCTCAACAAGAATTTCAAGGTAAGTGACAGGGCAAACTTTGAAGTCCGCGTGGAAGCCTTGAACGCGTTCAATACTCCGGAATTCGGACAACCGGGCATCACTATCACCACGGGCGCGAGCAGCGCCTCAACCGGTGCGGTCACCTCGCAGCTGGGGTTCTCACGCATTATTCAGATCGGCGGCCGGCTCGCATTCTGACCGCTACGCCATATCGCAAGACGGGAGGCGGCCTCGGTTCAACTTTCAAGCCGCGTTCACGAGACAGACACTTTCACGCATGGGATGGTTATGATCCACAAAACTCACGATCACGATTCAAGGGGAGATAACTTCTCTCAACACAGTACAGCTTCAACGGGTACGGCGTCGCTCGGAACGAAGCGAGGGACGCATAAGGCGATACAGAATATCGCTTTGGGGCCAAAGCAGTTGAGCCGGTTGCTGGTTTTGTTCGGTGTGGTTTATGTTGTGTGCCTCGGCTGGGTCATAACGCGCGCTCATGGCCAAATCGCTGTGCGAAACCAGGGATACGTTCCTTACAGCGATGCGCCCATCAACTATCGCTCAGAGGATCTGAGCGACCCGGTGGCCATACTGCAGCAGGAACTGAATCAGGGAAAGCAAAAACTCAAGTACGAGCCGAAGTTCGGATATCTCAAATCCGTATTGAAGCTGTTGAAAGTTCCTGTCGACTCTCAGACGCTGGTCTTTTCAAAGACAAGCTTTCAGTACAAAAAAATCTCGCCGGAGCATCCCCGGGCCCTCTATTTCAACGACGACGTCTACGTGGGCAAGGTGCACGATGGCAAGGCAATTGAAATTGTCTCCTTCGATCCAATGCAGGGCGCCATCTTCTATCTGCTGGATGAACACAAGGTAGACAAGCCCGTGTTTCAGCGGGCCGAACTGGACTGCACGCAGTGCCACATCGCAGCCGGAACACGCAACGTTCCGGGTGTGTTGCTGCGGTCCATCTATCCCACCACGACCGGCACGCAGGCTCCCGCCAGTCAGTCTTACATTACGGACCAGGAAAGTCCGATCAAAGACCGATGGGGCGGATGGTATGTGACTGGTAAGATCTCCGGCCTGCCGCACATGGCGAATGCGGTGGTCGAAGACAAGCAAACAGCAGGTCAGCCCGATCAGGCCGCCTCAACCAAGCTCGTTTCGCTGTCCAACTCCTTTGACTCATCAGCGTATCTGATACCTGACAGCGATGTTGTGGCGCACCTTGTGTTGGCTCATCAGACGCAAATGCATAATCTCATCACATTGACGAACTACAAGACGAGGCTAGCTCTTTATGCGGAGGCTGCGAAAGATAAAAGTGCCGGCCAGACTGCGGATGCGCCTCTTTCGGAGAGCGCTCGCAAGCAGTTTGAGCGTCCCGCCGAGCAATTGCTCCGGTATCTGCTCTTCGTCAATGAAGCGCCAATCTCCGGATCGGGCGGAGATGGAATCGAGGGCTCGTCAAAGTTTGCAAAAGAATTCGCTGCGCGGGGTGTCCGCGATGCTCACGGGCGATCGCTGCGCGACTTCGATCTGAAGACCCGGATCTTTCGCTATCCGTGCAGTTATCTCATCTATTCAGCGTCCTTCGATTCGCTGCCTGAACCCGCCAAGGGGTATGTCTATCACCGCTTGCTCCAGATTCTTACCGGGCAGGATAAGAGCGGCGATTTTTCACAACTTTCAGAAAGCGGCCGTCGTGCGGTTCTCGAAATTCTGTTGGCAACCAAGTCGGGATTGCCAGCAGAATGGCAAGAATATGCACGATCCAATCACATTTCCTTCCACGCGCCAGAAACTCATTCACGCCCGAGTTAGCCAGGGTAAGCAACTTAACAGCAGGCAACCAGAGAGGAAACAGGACGATGAGAATATTTTCGAGAATGGTAGGGATCGCAACTGCATGCGCGGCCCTGGGCGTATCCGTCGCGGCACAAACTACGAACGGGGCGGAATCGATAGACGGGCGCTGGGACGCCAGCCTTGATAACCATGGGACTCAGATTCCCTTCAGGCTCGATATCTCCGGCTCGGGACCGACGTTGAAGGGAATTTTTTATGACGGGTTCAAACCGTACGACGGCACAACCAGTGCAACGTTTCAGGATGGCAAGCTCACGCTGAACGTCGAACACTACCTGACAACGATCACGGCAACGGTGAACAACGGAGCCCTCGCCGGAAATGTGGTTACGATTTCGCGAGGCGGCAACGCGAATTATGGCTTCCAGGCAACTCGCCATGTGGAGTCGGCAGCTGCGGCGGTTGATGCGCCGTCCATTGCCGGCTCATGGATCATTCCGCTGGATAATCCATCGGCCAAGGGCGAGAAGGCCTTCCGGTTTATTGTTCAGCAGCAGGGCGCTGAAGTGGCCGCGTCGATCCTTCGCGTTGACGGAGATACAGGCGCTTATACCGGTAGTTATAAAGATGGGAAATGGGTGCTCAGTCATTTTGACGGCTCTCGTCCTGGAGTTATCGAAGTTTCTCCGGCAGCGGATGGGACGCTCGAAATCCACCAGAATGGCGGCCGCGCAAGGGTAGCCGCGGCTCCGGCTGGCGGCAATGCGAGCGGCGGGCAAGCAGTTGCGGCTGCCGTCTCCACCAGCGGCAACCAGTATGGTGAACAGCCAGGAGGCAGCCGTTACGCCAATAAGCTGGTTGCCTATCGAGCCGAGGTGGCCAAGGCAAAAGGACTTCCAGAACCCGAAGACTACGACACGCATACCACCGTCCGTGACGCAAATGAGAAATTCACCTTCAACTTTCCCGATGAGAACGGCAAGCTGGTCTCGAACGACGATCCTCGCTTCAAAGGCAAGGTCGTGCTGGCAATCGTGACCGGAACCTGGTGCCCGAACTGCCATGATGAGGCACAATATCTGGTCCAGCTGGACAAGAAATATCGCGACAAGGGACTGGCCATTGTTGCTCTCGACTTTGAAGAGCCTGAGCAGCAGGGAAGCTTGGAGCGCGAGCGCGCCTTCGTCAAGAAGTACGGCGTGGAGTATACCTATCTGATTGCGGGCGCGCCGTCGGACATGTGGGAGAAGGTCCCGCAGGCGGTCAATCTCAACACGTGGCCGGCGACAATCTTCGTTGGACGAGATGGACTGGTGAAGGGCATCCACTCAGGATTTGCTTCGCCTGCGAGCGGCGATTTCAACCGTCAGCTCCAGGAGGAATTCACATCGAAGATTGAGCAGTTGCTTTCCGAAAAGCCAGCTCAAAACCTGGCAGATACATCGCCCGTGCCTGCCAAGCCCGGACAGTAGATCTGCGGTATAGCCGGCGTGCGAAGATCAAATTCCGTTGACGAACTCCATGAGTTGCAGCCGTTCCATATGGACCGGCTGCAACGCGTCCAATGACTTCGTGGAAGGGTCAGGCACCTACGACTTGCGGAAGCCTGGATAACTCTTCGTCGGTACTGTCATTGGGGACAGAGCAGCCAGGAGTCAGAATGAATTTGCTACCTGCCGCGTGGCTAGCGTTTTGCCACTGTTCGCGGATCTGAGCGGCAGAAAGCTCCTTGTACTTCACCTCATCGATCCCGGTGGCGATGGTCTGCGAGAACTTGCTGCGCACGGTGTTGACCTGTACACCGCTGGTCTGCACCGACCAGTTGACAACTGGGGCATTGAAACCGACGAACTGGTCAACGTACTCGTTCTCCCAGTGCAAATGTAGGAAGTTCAGCTTCGCGCCAGCGGTCGCGTCAAAGAAGCGCTTGTCGAAGGGCGCGCTGAACCGAGCGTAGTCCGCGGGCGAGAGCTCTTCGCGTTTTGCGTTGGCAATTGAGAAAAGTATTCCGGATGCGCCTGCTGCAAATGCACGCTTTGCGTGATTGATGTGCGACTGAGTAAGCACATCAAGCGCGTCGAGCAGCCTCTGCGGATTCTCCTGCTGCAGACGAAGAACCTCTTCCTTGGACGACAATTTGACTGCGACCTGCCAGGGATTGAAGGCGGTCTCAAGGATATACGCGTCTCCGTTCAGGCCGGAGTTGATCAGTTCGAGAGCCCGAATCTGGTCGGGAAATGGATTGTCGAGAACCTTCAGTTCGTACCAGTTGCCAGCAGGCTTCGGATATTCGAAGTCGCTCATTACCTTCACGATGTCCGTCTTGTATTTCCAGTGATAATCGAGTGTCGCTTTAGCATGGACTTCGGCAGTCTGCGGCCCGAAGTGATGCCAATGCGTGAAGGGCGGCCGATCGACATCGCGCCCTGCTAGAGCGCGGTCAACACGTTCTTTTCGGGAGAGCGGCTTCTGGCCTGCCACTTGTCCAAGAATGGGTTGTGCGATTGAGGCGCCGGCGAAAGCGGCGGCTGATACGAGGAAACTTCTTCGGTCAGTCATGAATGGCTCCTGGAAACGGATGGAAGCAGATGAATAATGCCCAAGTACAGATGGAATAGCCGCAACATGCCAATTTGTGAATTGTAAGGATGCGAACCTGGGCTTGCGCAAATAAGAGGGAGGTTGCAGCTGAAAGTGTCAGCGACAACACAGTGAGCGACAAGCGTGTGACCGGTGGGAGATGAATGCCATAGGCGCTGAAATCTACTACTCCAAGTTTACAGCCACGGTAGCGTTAGTTTGGCGCTGATTGGGGTTGCTGTCAACAGGTGTTAGCCTCCCGCGAGCCGGGTCGAGACGATATACGGTCCTTCTGATGTCAGTCACGTTCGATCATTGAAATTGACTTGGCAGCCCGTCTCCGGGTACGCTCATCGCATGAGTGCCGATGCTTTTCGCCGCTGTTGTTGCTCCCGCGCCTAGCTGGGTGAGCGAACGCTGCTGTTTCATGTACGCGATGAGATTCACGCACAGACTCTTCCTCAATCCAGCGATTCCCTCGATCTGGCTCCCTTCGTAAGTCGCGTAACCGCGACATACAAGAGGTAAGTCTTTGAGGCTCTGAATTTTCAGTTCAAGCTGCGTTGCCCGACACACAAGGAGATTTGTCGATGATGCTCAATACCGCGAAATATGGCCGTGCCCTCTTGAAAGGGCTTCTGCTCTTTACCCTTGGTCTTGCTCTTGCCGCTGCAATGCCGGAGCTAGCGCCGGCTCAGCAGGCGCCGACAGTGCCCGCCGCTACGGCATCTGATCCAGCAAAGAAGGATTTCACGGAAGAGTGGGTTTACCGCGTTCAATACGGACACAAGGACGAGTGGTGGAAGATTTTCAAGAAATATCAGATTGCGATTCTGGAACGTCAAAAGCAGTTGGGCTATGTGAAGGACTTCACAGTTTGGGGGCCGGGGTTGCATACCGACGAGAACTCGCGCTGGGACTATCGCGTGATTATCGTGCGGGCCTCGTACGACGCGCCTCCAGGACAGTCGGAAGGAGAGGTTGCCAAGCAATTGTTCCTGGATCAGGAGACGTTCAAACGGGACGAGAACCGTCGCTGGGAACTTACATCGAACCACTGGGATCTTCCCATTCACCAGGTGAAGATCGATTCGGCGGAATGACTGAGACGAGACCTTTGCAGCATTGGTCGAAGGATGTGAGAGCGGATGAGCACTTGGCTAACAGCGCCATGGCCCTGGTATCTTGCGGGCCCGATCATCGGACTCTTCGTTCCGGCGCTTTTGCTCGCCGGCAACAAGGTGTTTGGAATCTCCAGCAACCTGCGTCACCTTTGTTCCTTTTTGCTTCCCGGTAGGCTGGAGTATCTTCGTTATGACTGGAAGAATGTCGGGCTGTGGAATCTTGTTTTCTTGTTTGGGGTCCTAATCGGCGGCGTTCTAGCCGCGCACTCGGGAGCGCCGCACAACATTGCGATTTCGTCTACGACAAAGGCTGCGTTGACCCAGTTGGGGCTCCACGATCTGTCTGGCGTAGCGCCGCATGAAATCTTCAGCTGGCAAGCCCTGCTGACCTGGCGTGGATTTGTGTCCGTCGTCTTGGGAGGATTCCTGGTTGGGTTCGGCGCCGCGTATGCGGGAGGATGCACTTCAGGGCACGCAATCTCCGGTCTTGCGAATTTCGAATTGCCCTCGCTGATTGCGGTCCTCGGCTTCTTTGCAGGAGGCCTCGCCGCAACCTACTTCATTCTGCCGCACCTCCTCTTACAATCATGACTGTGAAATCACAAATCGATAATGAATCTACCGGAAAACGGGAAAGTAGGGCAGTGTTTCTATTCGTATACTCGCTGCTCGGGATTGCTTTTGGCATCGTACTTACCAGATCCGAAGTCCTGTCGTGGTTCCGCATCCAGGAGATGTTTCGTTTCCAATCGTTCCGGATGTACGGCATCATCGGCTCCGCCATTGCAACGGCTGCACTTTCGATCCTACTTATCAAAAAGTCGACGTTGAAGTCCGCTTCAGGAGAAGTCATCGCGATTCCAAAGAAGACAGTTAGCACTGGAGCGCGATACGCTATAGGCGGGACAATTTTTGGGTTGGGATGGGCTCTTACAGGAGCGTGCCCTGGGCCAATCTTTGCACTTGTCGGCAACGGAGTGTCAGTGATGGCTGTAGCGGTCTTGAGCGCTCTGTTGGGCACGTGGGTCTATGGATTCCTTCGGCCAAGATTGCCGCATTGAGCCAAATCACGAGAATGTGAAAGGACACTCGAAAAATCGAGAAGTCCGTACTGCAGGAGCGGCCCATGAGCAGCGACATCGAACTAAACGAGATTGGCGTGTTGAAGCGCCGCGAAATTGAAGCGCGAATTCTCTCTCCCATTCTGGAAGCTCTCGGGAATGAATTCGGGCGCAAGGAAGTCATTGAAATTACCCGCAGGACAATCACTGAGATCGCGCGCCAGCAGGGCCGGGAACTGGCCGAGCAAATGGGGTTTAATGATCTTGAATCCTACGGCAAATCAATTGAACCCTGGAGCCGCAGCGGCGCTTTGCAACTTCGTATTCTGAATCAGGACGACAAGACTCTGAGTTTCGATGTCACCGAGTGCAAGTACGCCGAACTCTATCGCGGACTTGGCATTCCGGAACTTGGAAGTGTCCTCTCGTGCAGTCGCGATGCTGCGTTTATAGAGGGTTTCAATGCAGACATCACACTGGAGCGGACTCAAACCATCATGCAAGGATCAGGGTTCTGTGACTTTCGTTTTAGAGTCCGCGAGTGCCGCGAGCCTTAACGAGCCCAAAGCGGGAACCCTAGCAAGCTATCACGTTGATTCGGTTGTTGACATGGCTTTGTGGAAACCTCTAGCCTGATTTCATTGTAAGATATGCGCGATCGCGCATTACACCGAACGAATGAACAGATTCTCTCAAACCCGCATGTGTCTGCGCTGCTGTCGGTTCCGCGCCTCGCGGGTGTGTGTTTAGGGGAATCGAGCCAGGCTTCGACAGTCGCCCAGAACCCACCCGCCGTCAGCCGACCGGGTGGGTTTTTATTTTGTGCCCCAATCGACAAACGAGACAAGAATCTCCACGGGAGGAAATGCCAAATGTCGCTTCGCATCAATGATATTGCTCCGGATTTCACCGCCGAAACAACCCAGGGTCCCATTCACTTTCATGAGTGGATCGGCGACGGCTGGGCTGTGCTCTTCTCTCATCCCAAGGATTTCACGCCCGTTTGCACCACTGAGCTGGGCGCGGTCGCCGGTCTCGAAAAGCAGTTTGCCGAGCGCGGCACGAAGGTCATTGGTCTAAGTGTCGATCCTGTGTCGAACCACAACAAATGGGCTTCGGACATCGAGGATGTCGGCGGCCACGCTGTGAACTATCCTCTGATCGGCGACCCCGAGCTGAAGATCGCCAAGCTCTACGACATGCTTTCAGCGGATGCCGGCGACACTTCCGAGGGCCGCACACCCGCCAATAATGCACCTGTGCGCACCGTATTCGTCATCGGACCCGATAAGCGAATCAAGCTCACCCTGGCTTATCCCATGACCACTGGGCGCAACTTCGATGAGATCATCCGCGTGCTAGATTCCATTCAGTTGACCGCGAAGCATCGTGTGGCGACTCCCGCGAACTGGCATCAGGGCGATGACGTCATCATCACCGGCGCCGTCTCGAATGAGGAGGCTAACAAGATCTTTCCTGGCTACAAAACGGTGAAACCGTACCTTCGCACAACGCCTCAGCCGCAGTCGGTGTAATTCCGTGGACGTGGAGATCTTCGGCGCCTCCGTCGCAGGGACGGCGATGCGGCGGAAGGGCAGCGGCGAGGCAGGTGAGTGAGTTCGCGCGGTTGTAAGTCAAGCTTCTCTCTATCGACCCGTGCATGCCATTTCTCGCAACTCCTATGGACTCCGAGTTGAATCGCGAAGCTCATGCGGCGAATCAACTGGGTGTCGTCTCTGTACGATAGCGTGGCACGTAGAAAGAAAATCCACTCACAGGAGAGTCAAGCATGGCAACTGCGACCACAGTCGTTTCTGCTGCTCGATTTGAGCAAGGCTTCACCTATGGCGATTTCCTTGCCAAGGCGACGGTCAATCGCGATAGATTCGAGAAAAACTACGACAACCCGGTACTCACGGAGGATGATCGGCTCTTCTTTCAAAAGGCCAGCCAGCATCCCGATGGTCCGCGAAAGCTGCTGGTGATCGCCGAAGCCTGGTGCGGCGATGTTTACCGGGAGTTGCCAACCGCAGTGCGCATTGCCGAGTCCGCTGGAATCGACTTGCGTATTTTTCTTCGCGACGAGAATCCTGACATCATGAACGAGTTTCTGAGCAACAACGGGAAATCGCGCGCCATTCCTGTGTTTGTCTTCTATACCGCGGACACGAAGTACATTACGCATTTCACCGAACGCTCCGCAAGCGCTCACGCTGGATTGGCGCTTGCCATGGAACAAGCGAGAGCGAAGTTGAATCTGCCCGCGTCGGCCACCTTCGGCAACCTCGCCGATCCGGCGAGGCAAGAGTTTCTTCTGGACGTTATCTCGCGGATTGAGCCGCATGCAGACCAATGGCGACGAGATGTTGTCAAGGAAATCCGTCAACTTCTCGCGTCGGCCCTGCACTTATCGGATGCCGCATAACAACCGAGGATAGAACTGTGCCGGACCAAGGTGAAATTCCGATCGTATATACCATTCGCGGCTGCGACTCCTGTGTCAGGCTTCTGGCAAAGTGGGACGCCGAGAACGTCGTCTATGACGAACGTCGCGTGGAACTCAATCAGGCAACGTTGGATGAAGCGCGGCAATACGGCAAATTGGTGCCTATCGTTGTGTGGCCGGACGGTCGAGTTGAACAAGGGTTCGGAGACAGTTTCGGCTGTTTTATCTGACAAGCTCGTTACAGCCACAACTCCCGCACAGCTGAATTTCGCGCGCCGGTTGTTGCCTCGGGATAGAGGATCACCGCGCTTCGCGCCCAGATCTACAGAGCTTCTGTCTCCTCAACGGATTGCAACACTGGGGTGTACGTATGATCTCCGATACGGATGTTCTTCAATCTGCCGTCGAATCGCTTTGCGCGACGGCTCGCTGGTGCTACAGTCGCGGCTGGGTTCCGGCTACCAGCGGCAACTTCAGCGTCCGCGCGAGTGGGCGCGTGCTGGTCACAGCCAGCGGCCTGGACAAGGGCACGATCACGCCCGTCGGCTTGATTGAGGTTGACCTCGATGGCCATGTGTTGGCCGGCACGGGAAAGCCTTCCGCCGAAACCGGGCTGCACCTGGTTCTCTATCGGTACCGTCCCACCGCCGGCGCCATTTTGCACGTGCACACAATCTGGAACACGCTGCTCTCCTCGCAATATGAAGCTAGGGGTTGCGTGCCTATTGAGGGATACGAGTTGTTGAAAGGACTCGCCGGAGTCACCACTCATGCCTATCTGGAGCAGGTCCCTATCCTCGAGAACTCGCAGGATTATGTAGAGCTTTCCGATCGGTTGGCGGAAGCGCTGGGGAAATATCCGCGCGCACATGGGGTTCTGCTCAGCCGTCATGGGCTCTATACTTGGGGAGAATCGGTGGCCGAGGCCCGTCGCCATCTGGAGGCACTGGAGTTCCTCTTCGAAGTCGAGGGGCGGCGCCTTCTCGGCGGGCAACTGTGAGAGCGGGAATTCAGTCCAGGTCTGTGCATGACTAGAGGAGCATTTATGGCTATCCTTCGTTTTCCCCCAGAAGATCTAATCATCGAAAATGAGTCCGAAGTGCGCAGTAGCCTTGCCGAGCTGGGCATCGACTATGAGCGCTGGGACCTCTCGCTCGTGGCCGCCGATGCTCCCGCCGAGTCTGTGCTCGCGGCCTATGCTGAGGAGATCGATGAGCTCAAGCGGCGTGGAGGTTATCAGACGGCCGATGTTATCGATGTCCATCTCGAAACGCCCGGCCTCGACGCCATGCTCGCCCGCTTCGACAAGGAGCACACCCACTCGGAAGACGAAGTTCGCTTTATCCTCGCCGGCCGCGGCGTTTTCTTCCTGCGGCTCCCGGATCATGGGAAGGATAGGGTCGTCTCAATCGAAGTCCATCCAGGTGATTTGCTGCGCGTGCCTTGCGGCACGACCCACTGGTTCACCCTTTGCGAAGACAAGCGCATTCGCGCCATCCGCTGGTTCCAGGACACGACTGGCTGGACCCCGCACTACACCGGCACGGGTATCGATCGACGGTACCAGCCGCTCTGCCTCGGTCCCGCATATCTCGGCCCGCGCGTGGCCTCGACGCTGAGCGCATGACGACAACTCCGCCCCGCCTTTACCTGCTGGATGTGGAAGGCACTGTGGCGCCCACCTCGCTCGTGTATGAACAGCTCTTTCCCTACGCCCGCGAGCATTTTGAAGAATTCTTGGGGGAACACAGTGCAGATCCAGCCGTCGCAGCCGACCTGGGGCTTCTTGCCAAGGGGAATTGCGCCGACCCTGAGGCTCCGCGGATCGTCGATGCCAGTAATTCGAATCAGACGATCGCATATCTTAACTGGCTTATGGACCGTGACCGGAAATCAACGGCATTGAAGAGCCTACAGGGTCGGATATGGAAGAAAGGCTTCGAGTCCGGCCAATTGAAAGGGACCTTGTATGCCGATGTCCCGGCGGCTTTGGAGCGCTGGGCAGCACTTGCACAAGTAGCTATCTACTCTTCTGGATCAATTGATGCCCAGCGGATGCTCTTCCGCTACTCGATTTTCGGCGACCTGACAAGCCGGATTGCCGCCTACTTCGACACGCGCACCGGGGCCAAGACGGCGAGTGCAAGCTACAGCGCGATCGCGACGGCCATGAATTTCCAGCCGAACCAAGTCCTGTTCCTCTCCGACCTGGTGCGGGAATTGGATCCGGCTCGTGAAGCTGGCTTTGATACACGGTTGGTGGTGCGCGAAGGGAACGCGCCGGTCACAGTTCCGCATGGGTACATCGCTATTCAGTCATTTGAAGGCATACCGTGAAGCAACCTATACCGGCGCCACTCAGGACATCGGTCGGGTCCATATACCGATATTCGACGCTGCGGAAATAGACCCCATTCAAGGGAACGGTTTGGCCCATCCAGTGCTTGATTGCCGCGCGCTCTTTGGCATTGAAGGTCAAACGGGTTGTCCGTCGCGCAACCGGTCGAATTCGATGACCAGATCACGGATGCGCCGGTCCGCGATCAACTCCTCTGGAGTCCTTCCTGTGAAAGCCTCAAGCAGCGTACTGAGCCGATGCTTCTCCTCGGGAGCGACCACATAGTCGTTCATGCGAGTGAACAATTCGCGAAGATCGAGCGTCTTCTTGTTCATTTGGCTGGTCCCCCTGCCGGCCTCCCAAATCTGCACGGTCCGGGCAGTCACGTTCAGTGCATTGGCCAACTGTTCCTGACTCAGACCGAGTCTTCGCCAAGCGCTCAGGGGCTCGAAAGACGTTTTTTCGTTTCCCTTGTGCCGAGCACGGACCCGGATGTTGCGTGCCTTCAATAGTTGTCTGAGGTGTGGCCAATTGAAAGCCCATTCGGCATCGGCAAACTTCTGCCGCACCACCATCGTTCCCACGCGAAATGCGAAATCGGCGGTATGGCGCGGCGTATAAACCAGCAGACTCGATACCTTGTAATTCCAAGAGTGGCCAATGTGCTCTCAACCGCAGCATCCTGTTCGGGACTAGACAGGAAAAGGACACTGACGTGGATCCTTCCCAATGCAGTCTTTACGTTGCATGGAAAGGTTTGAAACCGTGGCGAGTATGGCGCAAATAAGGATTTTGCCTCGTCAAGAGAGTTTCGTTCGGTCCAGACTACCAGTCCTTCCGATTGGGTCGCAGTCTGCATGGTTGCCTCTGAAACCCGTGATACGCATATTTTCGCGTCACACGAATATTTACCAACCGCGAGTTTGTAGTGCGCCTGATGCCTTCGCACAGCACCAACTCATTGCAGCGCAAGTGGAAATGGGTCGCCGACATTTATTATGTTCCTGAGAGCCAGATGGACCAAGCCCGGACAAAGGGGCTGTTATGTGGGGTTAGCTTGGGGTTGGCGTTCTGGCTAGATATTTGTCAGCAGTGCACTTGAACCAGCGACCTTTGGGTTAAGAGCCATGCGCTTCGTTCTCGCTCCTGCTGCTACCGGTTGATATAAGTTCCTATCGTTTGTGCACTTTGCCAACTCCCTCCTTCCCGCCAATTGCTATCTGTACTCCCAAGATTATGCCCTATTTTGAAGTAGGGTGGGCACAAAAATGGGCACAGTCGTCCGGGGTGATTTCTCCCATCAAAAGGTTTGAATAAAAGAGAAAGACTATGAACGCAATTTCAATCGGAGTCCGGACATGCGAGCGTGAGTGTGCGTTGCACTACGCGCTGGGCCAGTGGACAGAGCTAAACGTGTTCTGCTCCGATGGTGCGGTCAGCATCGACAACAACGTTTCGGAGCGCGAGATGAAGCGTGTCGTTCTCAATCGCAAGAACAGCCTCTTCGTTGGCAATCCACGCGGCGGGAGAACAGCGGCGATCCTGGCCAGCCTCACCAGCACTTGCCGCCGGCACGACATAGACCCGCAACTGTATCTCACGCAGTTGCTGACGAATCTATCGCAGGTGCGCAAAAGTGAACTGTCAAACTGGCTCCCTGACAAGTGGAAACGGCTTCAGGCGGCACGGCTGCCCTAAAACACCTGCACTTCAGAATAGCGCTCACCTAAAAAAGTGTCCCTCGCGACACTATATGTATAATTCCCATCGGTGTGTCCGAGGCATCCCGAATCGCCAACCCAGTCGCTATTGAAAGTTGCCGCTCAGAGTCCCTTTCAAGGGTAGCTTCAAGCAGGGAGCCGAGCGACGCTCATCTCGTTATAGCTTCCGACTGCTCCACCATTGGCAACTCCAGCCAAAGAGAACACGTCACGGATACAAGAGCGGATGCGCAACGGGAGTTCTGGCAGGCGTGGCTCTCTGCCCGAATTTTCGGCAAGCCTTCAGCAGAGTCCTCGTCTTCTGCTCCTCTCTGACGAAGAACCTGACGCAGCGACTCCACCCAATCAACAGTCCTCGGTTGCATATCACCTTCTTGGTGACCAAGGCGAGCCGGTAGCCAGGAACTTCGGCTCAGGCATCGGTAGAGCCCGCCACTGGGTTACGGGCCTCTCGCGTCGTTGTCCAGACTTGTTTGCTCACTGGCAAGTGGCACGTAACACGGCTCCATGATGGGAGCTGTATGAGTCGAGAGGCTCACGTACAGTTCTGCGAGCGCCTCGGGGTGTGGGGCGACTCCCCCGGCCACATGGAATTCCCAGCTCACCTCTGCCTCGTCACGGCGGGCTTGCGAGCGGCGCATCGTTCCTGGAAAAGCCCTTCACTCGGGACGCCCTGCTCAGGAAAGTACGACGAATCCTTGACTCGGTGAGGTGAGGCTCGGCCATCATCGTCTTCGCGACCGCGAATGAACCTGCATCACTTGATCCGTCCATGCTCAAGAGACCTGGCCGCTTTAACAGGACTATATTCGGTGCGCCGAATCCACCGATGCGGGCCCGCTAGATTCATCCCCTCGATCTGATGGAAGTGTTCCAAAGTGAGCGGACTTTTTGATGTGGAGAGGATCAGACTATCTCTCACAGTGTACGCAGAATCGCACCTGCTGCAAGAGCTGCAGCTTCAGCGTAGTCGGCCCGGGGGAGATCTCCCAGCTCGCCACTGAACTAGCCGCTCATCACAACCAAGGCAGGAGAAATTCAAGGAAGGGAAATCATGAATACACAAGATGCCATATTCAACGGAGATCAGAACATGAGCGATAACGGGCAAGAACAAACCTTGCTGGACGAAGTATCTGGAATGCGCATCGATGCGCTCGGGACCGGGGAGTCCACCAGCCCTGCACAAATTCCTCATCACAGCTCGTGTTGCTGTATGTCCTGCTGGCCGAAAAATATGAACGCCTACCTTTAGCGAAGGCTTGCGGTGACGAGACTGTCCCGTACAAGTCGCGCCAACGGAAACCAGTGCGCAGATTGGACGCCGCTCGCCTTGCTGGCATGCAACGAACGGAGATACAAACCGCGCCACAACAGAAGCAAGAATCGAGCGTATCCGTTTGGACACAATCACCCTGACGTCTCCGTTGATCGATCCGGCCAAGACCGACGCCGCGCACACCCGATATCACGGCCAGGACTCGCTCTTCCAACGCCATCCTTCCAACCCGATTCTGAGCGGCAAGGACTGGCCCTATCCGGTCAACAGCGTCTTCAACGCCGGTGTCGTTCGTCTGGACGACGGAGACACGCTGCTGCTGTGTCGCGTCGAAGATCGGACTGGCCTGTCGCACCTTTGCGCGGCCCGATCCGCCAATGGAATCGATGGCTGGCGCATCGATCCGCAGCCGACGTTTGCGGGGAATCCGCGCGAGTATCCCGAAGAAATCTGGGGAGTGGAAGATCCGCGCATCACCTACCTGCCGGAGTTGAAGCAATATGCGGTAGCGTACACCTCCTTTGCCAGAGGGGGACCCGGTGTGTCGCTGGCCTTGACAAAGGACTTCAAGACCTTCGAGCGCTACGGCGTCATCATGACCCCGGAGGATAAGGACGCCGCCCTCCTGCCGCGCAGGTTCGGAGGGCTCTGGGCGCTGGTGCATCGCCCAAACACATCGCTAGGCGCTAACATGTGGATCTCGTACTCGCCTGACCTCAAGCACTGGGGCGGACATCGGGTGATCCTCGAAGCTCGCCGTGGCGGATGGTGGGACGCCAACAAGATCGGGCTTTGCTCTCCGTTCATCGAGACCGAAAAAGGCTGGCTGGCAATTTATCACGGCGTGCGCCAAACCGCCGCCGGCAGCATTTACCGTCTCGGACTCGCTTTGTTCGATCTGGAGCACCCGGATGTGTGCCTGCAACGCGGAGACTGCTGGATCATGAGCCCGGAGGCCCCTTACGAGCGGAACGGAGATGTCCCCGAGGTGGTCTTTCCTTGCGGGCAGACCATCGGGGCCGACGGGGACACCATCAATCTTTACTATGGGGCCAGCGACTCCTGCATGGCGTTGGCCACCGGTAGCATTAAGACTCTCTTTTCCTGGCTCGACAACAACGCAAGCTGGGGCGACGACCCACGCGTGCCATAGCTGCGTGTCGTCCGTCAGCCTTGTAAGTGTGAATGCAAAGGAAGGAGCCGTTTGTCCTGTATTCGATTGACCAGCGCTTGAAATGGGCAGGTGCGAGACTCCAGAACACAAGGCGAGAACGCTTACCGGAATATGGAGGACACAATGCTCCAAAGCAACCATGACTATGCCGCCGATTTGCACATCAACGCCGCGCACGCCCATATCAGAGACTGCAGGGTGCAGGCCAGAACCGAGGGCGAGAGAAGCAACTGCAGGTGCCACCGCATTGCAAGCTTACCCCCTCAGCTTCGCGCCGCTCATGGAGTTAGATACTCCCGGAATTCAAAGTGCGACAGTTATCCCAGCAGAGCCGAGGGGAACTCCGAATTGAATAGTATCGTGAAAGAACTGGCCGACTCGTTGCTGGCGTGGGCGCCGGACCTGAAGGGTTTCTCGTCTTCTAACCTATGGAGAATGAGGTAGTTATACGAGGTTTGCGCCGACAGCACAAAACTCGCACCACTGGTGCGAGTTTTGCCGTGGGTACGCCGTGCATGATTGACAGCTTGGGGGTGCAAGTCCCCTTCACATCCTGATGGAGGAGTAGTGATAGCGAAGCGTAATGGCGTCGCCGCGAGGCGGGGTCTGAAGGAAGCGTGGAGCAAAGACGCGAGCCGATGGACAAGAACCGGATATAAGGCCTACAGCGCCGGACGAGCTGGTCCATGGCAGCGAAGTCCGCATCCATCAAGGGTGCAGGTGGTAAATTCGGCGGTTGCGCGTTGAAGGCGGTCAGTCTTATCGCGGGAGGTCTGTCGCATGTTCCGGAATCGGAACTGAGGGTGGGGCGATTCACCCTGACCATGCGGCAGAAGTCAGCAGCGGGCATAGTAGCTGCGCAAGTGGCGAAGGCCCAAACGGAAGGAAGCGGCGAGTAGGCGGCGCAACTCGATGAGCGGCAAGCGGCAGAACATCCAGCTTCGGCTGGCCTTTGGCGAGGAGGGGAGGAGTGAAGCTCCGAAGGCTCCTGGCGAAGGGTCCGAAACGCTCACGGCGAAGCGCATGATCGAAAGCCCCGGCTAAGAACGACGAACAACTGATGGAAGAGGTTTGCGATCGGGAGAACTGTTTGCTCGGTTGAGACAAACTGCAATTGGCACACTCAGAATCCACCGGTCGCAAAGCCATGGAGACCGCAGGGTAAGCGCGTCGCCGTCGCGCTGCGATGTCGCCCGGAGCGAAGGGAAGTAGCTGAACACGATTAGCCCCGGCACCATCATAACTCCCCTAGCGAACGATGAACTGAAGGGGGCCGCGCGGACCGGGTTATCGGCGCATGATCGAAGCATCTGCGGCAGGTCGAGCGGGCACA
>Ga0302266_10000785_pt1 | contig 31273 bp, 29 predicted proteins | sample III_Bog_E1_2_FD_194559 | JGI IMG/M metagenome (GOLD analysis project Ga0302266, IMG submission 194559) | Peat permafrost microbial communities from Stordalen Mire near Abisko, Sweden - III_Bog_E1_2 | ecosystem: Environmental > Terrestrial > Soil > Wetlands > Peat | place: Sweden: Abisko...
AGCGAATCCGAACGCCGCCAGCGACGACGGCTTGAAACCCAGCGCCGCCAGGTCAATCTCCTCGGTGTTGGTGTACGCCGTCGCCCGCATATTCGGCAGCAGCGCGTAATAGACGGACAGAATCTGGCCGCGCACCGACTGCTCGGTCTGCCCCGCCAGCAGCACCTGCAGGTTGCCCTTCAGCCCGCGCGCCACGGCATCGTCCAGCGACAGCGCCAGCGGCTCCGCGGTGGCCGGCTGCACCTGGATGTTGCCTGCAAAACGCACTGCGGATGTTCCCATAGCCTGTGCGGCAAACGGGCTGCCGGCGAATCTGTAGTCCGCAGTTTCCGGCAGCGTGGCCCGGATGGCGCTGGGCGCCGACGGCAGCGCCGCAGCTTCCTGCGCCCGCACCGCGCCGGAGAACCCTGCGCAGGCAAGCAGCGCCAGCACTGCGCGCGCCGCAGGGCCCAAAGCCTTCGATGGAAAGGAATTCTTCACGTTCACTCTCAGTTTAGAGTGTCCCGGCGCTCCGCTGGTTGCGAAATTTCGCCCCTGCAAGGTCGTTAGCGGCCGATGGTCGCCGCCGCTTTGTGTATTGTGCAGGACAGACTGTAGGTATACGCTCCACCCAGAGGAAAATGACATGAATTTCAGCCCGTTCGTATACGTCGTCGTCGGAGCCTATTGGGTCTTTGTGCTCTGGGTCATGTGGATGGTGGTCCAGTCACTCAAAGGCATCGATGCAAGTCTGAAAACGATCGCCAGCCGCTCCAACGACAAGTCCTGAGCCGCGACGCCTAGCGAATCTGCACCAGGCCCGTGTCCGCTCCAGTGCCATGCGCACCGCCCGGCGTGATCTGAGAGGTCTGCGGCGCACGCCAGTGGTCGATGTAGCTCACCTGGTGCACGCAACTGATGGTGCAGTTGGGCGCGCAGCCCTTCTGCGTCAGAAACTCCCGCTTCACATCTGCCCGCTTGTACTCCGCCAGCGGCACGCCGGGATAGCCGCGTTGCTGCGAGCAGTAGTGCACCAGCCCAAACTCGCAGATGTACAGATACCGGGCGCCCGCGCGGCACCGCCAGTCGTTTGGCTGGCCGTTCGCGATTGCTTCTTGAAAGTGGTTGAAGCGCGAGTAGCTGCGCCGAGTAAGCTTGCGCACCTTGTTCCAAACCGTGCGCTCCGCGTCGCCCAGCGGCTTCAACTGCCCGCTGCCGTCGTGGATGATGCCGATGGTCGACGAGAATCCCAGCGCCAACGCCCGTTCGCTCACAGTCAGCGCGTCGGTCGGATTCGCAATGCCTCCGCCCACCACGGAGTTGATGTTCACGTGGAAGTCGGCGTGCTCCGCCAGCATCTTCAGCTTCGCGTCCAGCACCTTCAGGCTCTTCTTCGACACGTCGTCCGGCATCACGTTGTCGATGGAGATCTGCATGTGGTCCAGGCCCGCGCGGTTCAGCCGCTGGATGCGCTCCGGCATCAGCAGATAGCCGTTGGTGATCATGCCGGCAATCGCGCCCGTCTTGCGGATGCGGGCAACCACGCGATCCAGCTCCGGATGCAGCAGCGGCTCACCGCCGGAGATCGTGATGACCGAGGTCCCTAGTCGTCCCAACTCATCGATCCGGCGCTCCATCTCCTCGATGGGCACGGGGTCGGAGACGTCATCGAACTCGTTGCAGTAAGTGCATGCCAGATTGCACCGCCGCATGGGCACAATGTGCGCCATGTAGGGATGTCCGGTGTCCGCCAGGGCCGAGCCGATGGAGCCCAGCTCGCGCAGGTTGCGCGTTAGCGCCTTCCAGCGGCGCCGGAGCGGCATCGGACGGGCGGGAATTGGAGTCGTTTGGGCCATCACTCTTTATTGAACCACACCCACCGGCCCTTCACAGACTTCGCCACGTGTTTCGGACTCGGTTGGGCAAGGCGGCAGCCGACGCATTTACAATGAGGAAGCTTGGGGGGACACTTCCCGGCACGCTATTTCCGGAATTACGTAAGGTATTGAAGGGCCTATAGCTCAATTGGTTAGAGCAGCGGACTCATAATCCGTTGGTTCCAGGTTCAAGTCCTGGTGGGCCCACCATTTGCCCGTACTTTTCCAGGACGGTGATGATCGCCTGCTACTCTTAGTGTTATAAGAGTAGTCTAAGCATGGAGGACGTGGGACGATCCGCTCTTGCAGAGTCGGTCGGAGACGAATTCCAACCCATGGCCGAAATCCGGCTCGTACGCTTTTTGCGGCGCCGGGCAAGCCAAGAACCTGCATCTGACATGCAGCGGTACTGAGGGACGAGTGAGAAACACTGCAATGCAAATCATCCGCCGGGGGCTGCGACGGACGGGAGTTGCAGGGATGCTGCTCACGGCCGCATCTCCTTTGCTCTGGCCGGGGCCTGCGGCGCAGGCAGCCGATGCGATTGCCATTCACGCGCAGACCTCGCTCGATCAGGGCTATGTGAATCTCTATAACCTGGACTTTCCTGGAGCGCATGCGCAATTCTCGGCGTGGATACAGACCCATCCGGCAGACCCGCTCGGCTTCGCATCGGATGCGGCCGCCTACTTGTTCGGCGAGTTCGACCGGCTCAGCATCATCGATGTGCAGCTCTTCGCGGACCAGAGCCGCTTCGCCAGCCGCGGCCGGTTGACCCCTGACGACGGCGTGCGCAAGGGGTTCGAGGACCGCGCCGACCAGACCAACCGCCTGGCAGATGCCGCGCTCCAGCGCAACCCGAAGGACACCAACGCGCTCTATGCCAAGACGCTGGTCTGCGGCATGCGTTCCGACTATGCCTTGATGATCGACAAGCATGACGTGGAGGCGCTCTCCTACAGCAAGCAGGCCAGCGCTCTCTCCCGGCAGACCCTGGCCATCAACCCCACGATGTACGACGCCTACCTGGCGTCGGGCGTGGAGAACTACATGCTCTCGCTCAAGTGGGCGCCGGTGCGCTGGCTGCTGAGCTGGACCGGCGCCGGCACGGACCACGACGAGGGAATTCGCCTGTTGCAGTTGACTGCCGCTCAGGGGCATTACCTGTCGCCCTTTGCGCACATGATGCTGGCTGTGGCTGCCATCCGCGACGGCCACGCGCAACAGGCGCGCGACATTCTGACCGCGCTCTCCCAGGAGTTCCCCCGCAACAGCTTGTATACACGGGAGCGCGACCGAATCCACTAGACTCTTACGAGGTTACGAACGTCGCTCCACTTCCGCACCCCACTCACAGCCATCCAGGAATAGGCCTCCACTTCATGCACATCTCGTCTGTCGGCACCGCGTTTCCCGCTCATCGCTACCCCCAGTCCGTCATTACAGAAGCACTGCGCAACCGCTGGGTGAGCAAACTGCCCGAACCGCGCCTGCTGAGCCGGTTGCATGCGAACTGCGGTGTAGAGTTCCGTAACTTCGTGTTGCCGCTGGAGGCCTATCCCGGTCTGGTTGGATTCAAGGCGACCAACGATGTCTGGATCGAGCACGGCGTCGCACTCGGCGAGACCAGCATTGAGCGCGCGCTCACTCCGCTGGGGCTGACGGCCGCGGACGTCTCCGCGATCTTCTTCGCGTCGGTCACGGGCATCGCAAGCCCCACTGTGGACGCGCGCCTTATCAACCTGTTGCCGTTCCCCACCCGCGTCAAGCGGACGCCGATCTTCGGCCTGGGCTGCGTTGCCGGCGCCGCCGGCATCGCCCGCGCCTCGGACTACGTGCGCGCCTTCCCGGACCAGATTGCGCTGCTGCTTTCGGTTGAGTTGTGCTCGCTTACCTGGCAGGACGACGATCAGTCGATTGCCAACCTCATCTCCTGCGGGTTGTTTGGAGACGGTGCCGCCGCGGTGGTCATCACCGGAGACGATGTCGCGCTGCCGGCAACCAAAGCCGCTCCCGGCCCGCGCGTTGTGGCCACGCGCTCCACCTTCTATCGCAACACCGAACATGTCATGGGCTGGGACATCGGCGATAGCGGCTTCACCATCGTCCTGTCGCCCGAGGTGCCCAAGGTCGTAACCGAAAACCTGCGCGGCGATGTAGACAGCTTTCTTGCCGAGCAGAACCTTGCTCAGTCGGACATTGCCAGCTACATCTTCCACTCCGGCGGCCCCAAGGTGCTGGAGGCGGTGGAGGCGTCCCTGAATCTGCCCAAGGACGCGCTGGCGGGCTCCTGGCAGAGCCTGCGCGATGTGGGCAACCTTTCCGCGGCGTCGGTGCTGATGGTGCTGGCCGATACGCTGGAGAACCATCGCGGTGCGCCCGGGAGCTACAGCATTCTGGCGGCCATGGGGCCGGGCTTCTGTCTGGAACTGGTGCTGCTGCAGTGGGGATAGCCGCAGCGGCTTATTCCACGGAGACGTGCAGGTGGTACAACTGTCAGACAGTGATTTTGGCTGGAATCGCCGTCGCATAAGACGGCTGGAATGTGAACTCCAGGGGGTCTGAAGCTCACTGCAATGGAGGGATGGAGAACGCATGGACGATATCGAGTCCCGCATCATCGAACTGGTCGCCAAGTCGAAGAACCTGCCGGCATCGGACGTGAAGGTGGACACCACGTTCGATGAACTGCAGATTGATTCGCTGGACAAGATTAACCTGAGCTTCGCGGTGGAAGAGATGTTTGAGATCGAGATTCCCGACGAGAGCCTGAACTCGCTGAAGACTGTGGGCGATGTAGTCCGTGGCGTGGAGCAACTCCGCGGCGCAACGCCGCCCGATGCTGCAAAGTCCTGACCGGACTGCGGACCGCAACCAGAGCAAAATGTGAGGGAGCAAGGAATGCGCGTCGTTGTAACCGGGCTCGGGTGCGTCACTCCCATTGGCAACACAGTGCCGGAGTTTCGTGACTCGATGTACGCCGGACGCACCGGGATCGCCGAATTTGAGCCCAGCTTCCCGGGCATGGTTGGCGCAACCTCGGGGCTGCGCTTCAAGACCTCCGGGAAGGTGAGGGGATTCGACCCGGCCAACAACTTGACCCAGCGCCTGGCCTCCGGCGTCATCATCTCCACCGATACCAGCGCGCAGTTGGGCATTATTGCCGCGCGCCAGGCCGCGACGGAGAGCGGCTTGCTGCAGCACCATGATCCAACCGCCATCGCCATTGTGACTGGCTGCGCCTGCGGCGGACGCACCGCCGATGAGGGCGTGAACCGGCACCTCTACGTGCGCGATGCCCGCGTACCCCCGACCGCCATCCTCCGCACCATGGCAAGCTCGGGGGCAAGCTTCATCGCGATTGAGCTGGGAATCAGCGGATCTGTGCTGAATATCTCCACTGCCTGCGCCTCCGGCACGCATGCCATCGGACTCGCATTCCAGATGGTGCGGGCCGGCATTTCCCCGGCCGCGATTGCCGGGGGATACGAGGCTGCGCTTACCTTCGGATTCCTGCGTGCGTGGGATTCCATGCGCGTTGTCTCGCCCACCAGTTGCCGCCCGTTCTCTGCCGATCGCGACGGCATGACCCTGGGCGAGGGCGCGGCCATGCTGGTGCTGGAGCCGCTGGATACGGCGCTCGCGCGCGGCGCCCATATCTATGCGGAGATCGTCGGCTTTGGCATGTCCGCGGATGCCCACCACATCACGCAGCCGCGCGCGGAGGGCGCTGCCCTGGCCATGCGCCGCGCTCTCGAAGACACCGCCCAGGCCGGCATCGTCGAACCGGCCTTGCGCATCGGTTATATCAACGCCCACGGCACCGGCACGCCCACCAACGACGCCGTGGAGGCGGCTGCGATCCACCTGGCACTGGGTGAGCTTGCGCCGCATATCCCGGTGGGCGCCACCAAATCGCTCACCGGCCACTCCATTGGCGCGGCCGGAGCGATTGAGGCGCTGGCCACAGTGCTCTCGCTGGATGCCGGCAGCCTGCCCCATACAGCCGGCATTACGACCGTCGATTCCACGCTCAACCTCGACATCCTGGCCGGCGAGGCGCGCCCCATGGACCCGCAGCGCGACCTCGCGCTCTCCAACTCGCTCGCCTTCGGCGGCCTGAACGCCGTGCTGGCCTTCCGCCGGTTGATACCATAGGCCAGTGAACGCGCCCGGCATCTCCGTCCTTATCCTTACGAAGAACGAGCAGCACGACCTGCCCGCCGCGCTCGCCTCGGTTGCATGGTCGGACGACATCCACGTCTTCGACTCACTCTCCACGGACGCGACCCAGGAGATTGCCAGCGCCGCCGGAGCCCAGATCCACACGCGCACCTTCGACGACTACGCCACCCACCGCAACACTGCCCTCGCGTTGGAGTTCAAGCATCCCTGGGTGTTTCTGCTGGACGCCGACGAGCGGCCCACTCCTGAGCTAGCGGCGGAGATGCGGCGTGTGGTGGGCGAGGCGCCCGCCAACACAGCCGGCTTCCGCCTGCGCCGCCGCGACTTCCTCTTCGGCACCTGGCTGAAACACGCACAGATCTCGCCCTATTACATCCGACTGGTGCGGCCTGAGCGAGCAAAGTACACGCGCGCCATCAACGAAGTCCTCGAAGTCGACGGCCCCATCGCCGAGCTGCTTCACCCGCTCGACCACTTCCCATTCTCCAAGGGCATCGCCCACTGGATCGCCAAGCACAACACCTACTCGACCATGGAGGCGGAGCTGATCTTTCGGCAGCAAGGCTTGCAGAATCCCAGCCTGCGCAAGGCGCTGCGCGATCCCGACTTCCACACGCGGCGGCTGCACCAGAAGGCGCTCTTCTACCGCCTGCCGGGCCGCCCGCTGATCAAGTGGTGTTACATGATGTTTCTACGCGGCGCCATCTTAGATGGAGCAGCCGGCATCACCTACGCCTCGCTGCAATCCATCTACGAATACATGATCGTGCTCAAGACCAAGGAACTGCGCCGCGGCGGAGCCTGATCGTATTCCCTGCGCGTGAATTTGCAGTTGCGACCATCGGGAGCACCATCGCGAAGCCCAACACAAGTCACGAAGTGACCGCTGCCCGCGCAGGCGCCCGTCCGGCAGGACCCTCACCACTCTTTCCCCGCGGCATCCACGACGACGTCCTCTGCTGGACCCTTCCAGCGCAGCACCGGCTTGCGTGCCGCGGCGGTCTCGTCCATCCGCCGCACCCGCGTGTTATGCGGGGCTGTTTGCACCAGCTCCGGATTCTCTGCCGCCTCCTGCGCAATCTGTTTCAGCGCGTCGATCAGCAGGTCCAACTCCTCGCGGCTCTCGCTCTCTGTGGGCTCAATCATCATGGCGCCGGGGACGATCATGGGGAAGCTGACCGTGTACGCGTGGAAGCCGTAGTCGATCAGACGCTTGCCCATATCGCCGGTCTTCACGCCATTCTTCGCCTGCAAGCGGTCGGAGAAGACCACCTCATGCAGCGTCGGCGTCGTAAACGGCAGCTCGAATGTGCCTTCCAGCTTGGCGCGGATGTAGTTGGCATTCAGTACGGCGTCCTCGGTCGTCTGCCGCAGCCCGTCCGGGCCATTGGCGAGGATGTACGCCAGCGCCCGCACAAACATGCCAAAGTTGCCGTAGAACGCACGCACGCGCCCGACACTCTGCGGACGGTTGTACTCAAAGCCCAGCGAACCGTCCGCGCGCGTCGTCAGCACTGGCGTTGGCAGGAATGGCTCCAGAATCTTCTTGCAGGCTACAGGGCCCGAGCCAGGACCGCCCCCGCCGTGCGGCGTCGAGAAGGTCTTGTGCAGATTCAGGTGCATCACGTCCACGCCAAAGTCGCCCGGCCGCGTCTTGCCCACCAGCGCGTTCATGTTCGCGCCGTCCATGTACAGCAGCGCGCCCTTCGCATGCAGGATGTCGGCGATCTTGTGAATCTCGCTCTCGAACACGCCAATGGTCGAGGGATTGGTCAGCATCAGCGCGGCGGTATCTTCATCCACCATGCGCTCCAGTTCGGCGATGTCCACCATACCGTGCTCATTCGATTTCAGATTCGCCACCTGATAGCCAACCACAGCAGCGGTAGCAGGATTCGTCCCATGCGCTGAGTCGGGAATCAGGATCTTCTTCCGCGCATTCCCCTTGCTCTCGTGATACGCCCGGACGAGCAGGATGCCCGTGAACTCCCCATGCGCGCCCGCCGCCGGCTGCAGGGTAATTGCGTCCATGCCGGTGATCTCGATGAGGCAGTCGGAGACCAGCTTCATGATCCCGAGACAGCCCTGGCTGAGCGCCTCCGGCTGATACGGATGCGCCTCGGCAATCCCCTCCAGCCGCGCCACTGCTTCATTCACCCGCGGGTTGTACTTCATCGTGCAGCTTCCCAGCGGATACATCCCCAGGTCGACCGCGTAGTTCCACGTCGAGAGCCGCGTGAAGTGGCGGATAATCTCAATCTCGCTCAACTCCGGCATCACGCCCAGGGTACTGCGTACGGCGGACCCCAGGAGTTCTTCGGCATTTACAGGAGGCACATCCAGCTCCGCCAGTCGGTATGCCTTCTTCCCCGGCGACGACTTCTCAAATATCAACCCCTCATTCTGGTTGACGTGGGTGGTCGCCTTTCTCGGGCTTCCCTGGAATTTTGTCATGCCCCTCCCCCTATCTCTTCCTGCAAAATATTGATGCTAAGACTGTTAGCTAAGCCTAATCCGCCAAAATATTCCATCGAAACGAGTTACGGGTATGATCTTCTATTCAAAAGGGTTATTGGGTCCGCAGGCAGCGAAGAGGGCGGAGCATCTCGCTCTTCCTCGATCCGTTTTGCCTCTCTCTATTATACCGGTTAACCGAAGTTCGCAATCTTTGCAAGTCATTGATATATAGGATTTTGTGAATCTTATGTTGACAACATTCTGAAAGCGGCATGTTGTATGTGCCATCGGCTAAAACTCCTGGGCATCCGCCTCATCGCCAGTCTCGGAAAAGCTGCCCGACTCCGGCGCATCCTTATCCTCTTCGCGCAGCGACAGCCCCAACACCACGCCGTTGCTCAGCTCAATCGTCAGCGCGTCATCTTCTTCCAGCGTGGCCGTCGATACCGTCTCGCCGATCTGCGCGCATAGCGCATTGCGATACTCCGGCTCGCCGTATGCCACCGAAAAATCCGTCAGCATCACGTACGGCCAGTCGTGCAGCTTCAGCAGCGGGTCGCCGAAGCGCAGTTGCAGGTAGTCCTCGACGAACTCAACTGCCTTCAGCTGCTCGCCTTCAATCGCCGAAATATCCATGATTCGTGACTGCACCTTGTGTCGGGCCTTCAGCCCTCTGGTTCTTGTTGATCTCTCTACCTAGGCCTTCGGCCTAGGCTGGTATATGACGGGCCTTTGGCCCTTCTCATCATCGAATCAGTAAAACCGAAACAAACCGAATCAGTAAAACCGAAACAAACCGAGTCAGTAAAACCGGAACAAATCGAATCAGTAAAACCGGAACAAACCGAATCTTGTTTGTTATTCCCGAAGGGAATCTGTTTCTGTCTTATGCTCTTGTCAACTCCGCCGTCGGAACCACGGCCCGGAGTGCATCCGCAGCCGCATCCATCTGCTTCCGCGTCGTCATCTCGGTCGCGCACCACAGGCTGGCATTCGGGCCCAGTTCCGGGTACCACTTCGCTAGAGCAAGCCCGCCAATAATCTTGTGTTCGAGCAGCGCGGTATTGGTTTCCTCAGCCGGGACGGGCGTTTCCAGGACAAATTCGTGGAACCGTGGCGCGCCGTCGAACAGGAGCTTAGGGGCGCTGCGGGCGGAATACGGGGATTCTTCGCTGCGCTCAGAATGACAAGCTGAGGGGGCAGAATGACAAACTGAGGGGTCAGAATGACGGATTGAGGGGTCAGAATGACGGATTGAGGGGTCAGAATGACGGATTGAGTCGGTTAGTAGGCCGCTAAGATACGCCGCCTTGGCCAGGTTGTGCTCCGCCAGTTCGCGCAGCCCCTGCTTGCCATACACGGTCAGGAAGATGGTCACCATCATCGCCACCAGCGCCTGGTTGGTGCAGATGTTGCTGGTCGCCTTCTCCCGCCGGATATGCTGTTCGCGCGTGGAGAGCGTCAGCACATACCCGCGCTTGCCATCCATGTCCTTGGTTTCGCCCACGATGCGGCCCGGCATCTGGCGCAGGAACTTCTCCTTGCAAGCGATTACGCCGCAGTACGGCCCGCCGTAGCTCATCGCCACGCCGAACGACTGCGCTTCCATCGAAACGATGTCCGCCTCCTGCGGCGGCTTCACGATTCCCAGCGACACGGCTTCCGCGATCGACACGATCAGCAGCGCGCCCCTGGCGTGCGCCATCTCCGCAATCGCCGCGACATCCTCGATGGTGCCAAAGAAGTTCGGCGACTGGATCATCACGCACGCCGTCTCGCTGGTGATCGCGGCATCCAGAGCAGCCATATCCACGCGCCCATTCGCCGCATACCCAACCTCGGCAATCGGAATTTCCTGGTGCTGCGCGTAGGTCGCGATCACCTCGCGATACTCCGGATGCACCGTCCGGGCTATCACGGCTTTATCCCGTCCGGTCACGCGGACAGCCATCATCATCGCCTCGGCCGCGCCAGTCGACCCGTCGTACATCGACGCGTTCGCAATCTCCATACCGGTCAGCTCACAGATCATGGTCTGGAACTCGAACATTGCCTGCAGCGTGCCCTGCGATATCTCCGGCTGGTAGGGCGTGTAGCTGGTCAGGAACTCGCCGCGCAGCACCAGGCTATCGATGATGACCGGCTTGTAGTGCCGGTACACGCCCGCGCCCAGAAAGCTGGCATAGCCGGTGGCGTTGTTCTCGGCAAACGCACGGAAGCGGTCGATGATCTCCGACTCCGAGTGCTGCCGCGGAATGTTGAGGTCGCGCGTGAGCTGATACTCAGCCGGGATCGTCTCAAACAGCGCGTTGATCGACTCGACGCCAATCTCCTTCAGCATCTCCTCGCGGTCCGCAGGCGACTTGGGCAGATAGCGCATTAATGTCCCGTCTCCTCGCTCACAAACTTCTCGTAGTCTGCGGCGCTCAGCAGCGAATCCAGCTCGCTCGCGTCCTTCAGCTCCAGCTTCAGCATCCACGTCGCATTCGCGTCGGCATTCACCTTTTCCGGCGCGTCCTTCAGCTCCTCATTCACCGCGGTCACCGTGCCGGACACCGGCGAATACAGGTCGCTCACCGCCTTCACGCTCTCCACCGAGCCGAAGATCTTGTGCGCTTCCAACTCGTCGCCCACCTTGGGGAGCTCGACGAAGACGATGTCGCCCAGCGAACTCTGCGCGTAGTCGGTGATGCCCACTGTCCCGGTCGTGCCTTCGACCGAGATCCACTCATGTTCCTTGGTGTACCTGTAGCTGGCGGGGTATGCCATGCGGACCGTCTCCCATTCTGTGAGTAGCTCTGCTACCAGTGTAGATGCACAATTCGGTGGATTTCTCAGGCCAAACTCTCAGGCCGTCTTCTTTGGCCGCTTATAGAACGGCGTTGGCACCACCTTCGCCTTCACCAGTTGCCCGCGAATCTCCACGGCCACCACCTCGTCCACACCCGCAAATTGCACGGGCACATACGCCAGCGCGATGTTCTTCTTCAGGAATGGCGCAGGCGATCCGCTGGTAATGTCGCCAATCTTCTCTCCGCTGACAGCACACACCGGATAGCCATCGCGGCCGATGCCGCGCTCGATCATCTCCAGCCCGACCAGCTTGCGCTTTGGCCCGCCCGCGGCCTCCACCGCCGCCAGCGACTCGTGCCCCACAAAGCCGACGCCCTTGTCCAGCTTCGCGTAGCGCCCCAGCCCGGCCTCGAATACGTTGATGGTGTCGGAGATCTCGTGCCCGTACAGGGCCATCGCGCTCTCCAGCCGCAGCGTATTGCGCGCGCCCAGGCCGCAAGGCAGGATGCCAAATTCCGCGCCGGCCTCCAGCACCTCGCTCCATACCCGCCCGCTTGTCGGCTCGTCGGAGGGGATGTAGATCTCGAAGCCGTCCTCGCCGGTATAACCGGTGCGCGCAATCATCACGTTGTACAGTCCGGCGACCTTGCCCCATGTGAACCAGTAGTTCTTGATCGTGCTCAGGTCGGTGTCGGTCAGCTTTTGCAGCGTCGCCTGCGCCTTCGGCCCCTGGATCGCCAACTGCGTATACATATCGCTGTAATCGCTGATGTGGATCGACGGCATGTGCCCCACCGTTTTGCGCACCCACTGGACATCCTTCTCCCGCGTGCCCGCATTGATCACGATTAGGTAGTCATTCTCGGAAAGCTTGTGCACCACCACGTCGTCCACAAACGTGCCATCCGGATGCAGCATCGCGGAGTAGTGCGCCTGGCCCACCGCCAGCTTCGACGCGTCGTTCATGCACAGCCGCTGCACCGCTGCCAGCGAGCCTGGCCCGCGAAACTGGATGTCGCCCATGTGCGACACGTCGAACAGGCCCACGCCTGTGCGGACCGCCATGTGTTCGGCCACCAGGCCGGAGTACTCCACCGGCATATCCCAGCCGCCGAAGTCGACCATTTTGGCTTTGTGCGCGCGATGCGTCGCATTCAGTGCCGTCTTGCGTAGGATTGCATTTGCGTCAGCCATGCTTCCATCCTAAACGCCCGGCCGTGTCCGTCGCCGCGCGGTCGACCCCGCTCAAGCCCTGGGTAAAAAAGCCGGCCCGGAATGTGCGCCGCACCGCAATCGTTATTGCACCGGGCTGATGGTCCGGATGTTGGCCAGGGCCGGCGCATGTCCCAGCGCGATCCACGCCCCGGCAACGCCGAACAGCACGGAAAGGCAGGTCCCGATCATCCAGATGTTATCGCTGTCCACGGTGGAGCGCGGACCGGAGGAGCTATGCCACCGCGAGGCCACCTTCAGCGCCAGAAAGCCCGCGATCAGTTGAATCCCGCTGCCTGGCACCATCAGCGCGCACGTATAGATGGTCCGTTCCAGCACGCCGACCATCCAGCTCAAACGTGACTTTTGATGGTCCGACTCCGGTGGATGGTGCTTGCGTACATAGGGCCACAGGGTCTTTTCAATCAACCACCACATTGCAAAATGGCCCACGACAATCGAAAACACAAATCCGGCTATCACTCGCAAACCGTTCGTCCTTTTCCGCCTACCGCTGCATCGGAACCAATCTCGCGTCTGAGTGTACTCGCGTGCCTGCCGGCTGCCTGTGACGGTCGTCCTAGCGTCGCTTCTCCCGGCGCCGCGCCCGCACAAAGTTGCTCACGCAGAAGTAGCCAAAGACCAGCAGCATTGCTGCTGCCACGGCCAGCTCTTTCCGCGCCTGCGCTCCCCCATGCCAGTTGCCGTGCAGCCGCCACACCGCGGCCATGGCAAACAGGGCAAAGATCCCGAAGAAAACGCCCGAGACCTCCATCCACAGCACGCCGGAGAGCCGCACGAACGGCTCAAAAAAAGCCTGTCCGAACCGCTTGCGACCGCGCCCCAGGGCCTTCTTTGCTTCGCGCCCCTGGGTCACGGTCCGGGCCACGGTTTGCGCCGCCTGGGCAATCGGCCGCACCGGCGTCGCCGGCGCCGGGCTGGAGGTCGTTCTGGCCGGCACAGTCTTTCTGGAGGGATTCTCCGCCGTTGCCGCGTCTGCCGCCGTCACCAGCGTCTTCGCTGCCGCCCGCGCGCCTACTCCCAGCGCTCTACCCAACCGAACCGCATCCATCCTGGAAGTTTAGCCTTGTTGCCGCACTCCGCGAAAGGCGCAATCCCTCCGGCAGGTTTGCGGTGGATCTCTGTCGAGGGAAGGAGAGCCTGTCCGCAAATGCCGTTGCGGCTGTTGCCCACCCGGGGTATGCTAGTCCAATAGTTGGACCGCAATGCCGTTCCCGACGGTCAGGTGGGCCGGGAATACCCCATGCGGAGTGAATCGCACCATGGAGTTCAATTCCAGGGTCTCCCGGAGGCGGCATTGAACCAAAGAGTCAAGAACCTGATCCAAAAGCTGGGCGAGGCAATCCACGAATCGGTCTCGGAGTCGGAGCACATCGCGGGCGTCGTCAAGAATATCCGCGACCAGGGCTTTGACGTGATGCTTATGCTGGAGGCGACTATCGGCCTGAATCAGGTTGAGACCGAGTCCGACGCCGACAGAGCCCTCGATTCCTCCTCGACGGACCACCTCGGACCGTTCACGCCGAACGACCTGAGCTTCCTCAAATCTCTCCGCATCACCCTTCCCGAAGCAGATGGCCACATGGAGGCGGAGCCCACCGAGCTCCGTCTCGACCCCCCAATCGACTCCGCGCCCGGCCCCCAACCCGGGGACTAGCGCGTCTTCTCCAGTCCTCAACAGATGTTCTCCGGCGTCCCAGCCCTCAGCCGCGGGCAAAGGACAGCCTGCGCGTGGTAGACTCTCGATTCGCTTCGGACGTATGCCGTGTTACGCCTCGAACGAAACCGCATCTAATGCATTGCAAGTGCCTTTTCGGTCCCCTCCTCCAAAGCGAATGCCCCTGGCGGCCCTGGCGCATTGCGAAGGATGCAAAGCTGTTCTGCTATTGTCGTAGCGTAAAGTTGCAGTTTGAATCAGAGGGACTGGAACCATGAGAGACACACTGGGTGTGCTGCTTGCAGGCGGAGCCGGCGAACGACTTTTTCCCCTCACTCGTGATCGCGCCAAGCCGGCTGTCCCTTTCGCCGGACAGTACCGCATCATCGATATCGCTCTTTCCAACTGCATCAACTCCGATCTGCGCCACGTCTACATCCTCACCCAGTACAAGGCGCTTTCGCTCAACCGGCACATCCGCGAAGGCTGGGGCCCGGTGGTCGCCAATGAACTCGGCGAGTTCATCGAGATTCTGCCCCCCATGCAGCGCGTCTCCAAGTCCTGGTACCAGGGCACCGCGGATGCTGTCTACCAGAATATCTACTCCATCGGCGCTGAGGAGCCCCGCCACGTCCTCATCCTCTCCGGTGATCACATCTACAAGATGAACTACGGTCGCATGCTGCAGCAGCACAAGGACTCCGGCGCCGATGTCACCCTGGCAACGCTGCCCATTGCGCCCGATGAGGTCTCGCGCTTTGGCGTTGTGGACGTGGCGCGCAACTCCGAGGTGATCGGCTTTGTGGAGAAGCCTAAGTCAACCGACCTGCGTTCGCCCTTCAACCCGGATATGGTCGATGCCTCCATGGGCATTTACATCTTCAACACGGACATCCTGCTCCCCGAGCTGATCAAGGATGCCGAGGACCCCGACTCCACCCACGACTTTGGCCACGACCTGCTGCCCAAGCTGCTGGGCCGCGTCAAGATGCATGCCTACAACTTCGTCGACGAGAACAAGCAGCGCGCCCTTTACTGGCGCGACGTGGGCACGCTGGAGGCCTACTTCGAGGCCAATATGGATGTCGCCGGCGTCAGCCCCATCTTCAACCTCTACGACAAATCCTGGCCCATGCGCACGCGCCCCTACCAGTACCCCCCCGCCAAGTTCGTCTTCGGCGAGCCCGGCCGTACCGGCATGGCCATCAACTCCATCGTGGCCGCCGGCTCCATCGTCTCCGGCGCGGTGGTGCGCAACTCCGTGCTTTCTCAGGATGTGCGCGTCAACTCCTATGCCGACGTGGACTCCAGCGTCATCTTCTCCCACGTCAACATTGGCCGCCACTGCCGCATCCGCCACGCCATCGTCGACCGCGACGTCCACATTGCGGACGGAACCGTCATTGGCTACGACCCCGTCGAGGACAAGAGAAACTACTTTGTCTCGGAGAGCGGCCTCACCGTCGTTACTCGCGACTACTCTGTCTATGAGAACCCCGTCAGCCCCGAATTCCTCCAGCCGGGCAACACCTGGTAACGCAGCGACGGAGTCAATCGACACCGATGGAGCAGCCTGCCCGCCTGCTGATGGGCGTGCTTTACATCGGCGCGGGCGTTCTTCACTTCCTGCTGACGCCGCGCTACATGGCGATGGTGCCGCCGTATCTTCCAGCGCACGGAGCCCTGGTCCTCATCAGTGGGGTGGCCGAGATCGCCGGCGGCGTTGGAGTGCTGGCACCGTCTCCCGCGATTCGCCGCGCCGCAGCCTGGGGCCTCATCGCCCTGCTGATTGCCGTCATGCCCGCCAACATCAACATGGTTGTCCACCACGCGGATTTTCCGGCTATCCCGTTATGGGCGCTCTGGGCGCGCCTCCCGCTGCAGATTCCGCTTCTCTACTGGGCATGGCGCTATATCCGTCCACCAATGTAGTAACATAGCTACATTGGAGGCGTGCCATGCCCACGAAAACCATTTCCGCACGCGAGTTCCACCAGGACTCGGCTAGCGCTGCTCGGGCTGCCAGGAACTCCACTGTCATTGTCACAAACCGGGGCCGTCCCAGCTTTGTGCTGCTGAGCTTCGACGAATACAGCAACCTGGCTTCGCCCCAATCGAAGAAGGGTGCCAAAGAGAAAAGCATCGTTGAGCTCCTCCGCATGCCCGAAGATACGCCCGCGTTCGATTTCGACTTTGAGTTTCCCCGACTCGAATTTCGTCCAAGACCAGTGGACCTGGATTGATCTATCTTTTGGATACCAACGTGATCTCCGAGATGCGCCCCATGCGGGCGCGTCAGCCGAATCCGAAGGTGGTCCGGTGGGCCACTTCGGTATCTGGAAACAGCCTGTATCTTTCCACTATTACGATCTTTGAATTGGAACTGGGCGCTCTTCAAGCCGAGCGTCGCGATCCCCCAAAGGGACGGGCATTACGTACCTGGATCGACCACTACGTGCTGCCCACATTCCACGGACGAATTCTCCCGGTGACTATAGAGATTGCTCAACAGTGCGCTGCGCTACAGGTGCCTGAGACACGCTCGGAGCGCGACGCCTTTATCGCAGCCACAGGCCTGGTTCATAACATGACCGTCGTCACTCGCAACACCGCCGACTTCGCCCCAAACGGTGTCTCCATGCTCAATCCCTGGGAAGCCTGAGCGATCATCGGTGCATCAAAGATGGCGCGGGCCAACGTGTAGCCAGAACACCACCGCGCTCGCCACCAGGCAGTAGATCCCGAACAGATACCACCGCCCGTTCTCCAGCCAGCTTGACAGCCACTTCAGCGCGACCAGTCCAGCCAGGAACGAGAACAGCGCACCCAGCAGGCTGATCGTCACCGTCCCATGCAGATTGATCGGCATTCCGGACGCGGCCGCCTCATGCGTGGCATGCACGAGCCGCAGCGCCTCGCGTCCAATCGCCAGCGGCGTAATCGCCACCGCCAGCGCAAAACTGAACTTCTCTGCACGGTCCTTTGTCGCATCCGCCAGCATGCCTGTTGAGATGGTCGCGCCCGAGCGCGAAAAGCCACGGAACGGCAGGCATAGTCCCTGCACCAGGCCCATCCATCCGGCCTGCTTCATGGTCACGTTTTCGCCGGGCCGTCGCGTAATACTGCCAACGGCGTTTGCCACGGCGGCCTCGGCCTTCTTCTCACGAAGGCCCGCAATCAGAATCAGGATGCCCGCCGCCGCCAGCGCCGGCGCGACCAGATCCAACCGCCCGAACAGGTCCTCAATCTCTGCCTTGGGCGCTCCCTTGAACATGGTGTGCTCCACCAGCTTGATCAGCACCTCGCCCAGGATGCCAGTGAGGGCCGTCGCCCACGCCGCACGCACCGCAAACCGTTTGAAAGCGTCCGCGCTGGCAAAGTAGGCGTTCTTCCACTGCTTCCAGAAGTACGAAATCACCGCGAACATGGTGCCCGTATGCAGCATCACCAGCAGCAGAGTCATCTGCGGCGTTGTGGGGTCCAGCCCCATCAGCTTCTCGGCAACAACGACATGGGCCGAACTGGAAACCGGCAGCAACTCAGCGAGTCCCTGCACAATGGCAAGGAGAATAACCTGAACAATTGGCATATCCCTATTCTATCCGCGACACATTGCCGAACCGTAAAAGGGGGCCCTCATTCGCGGTCGTTCCCGTACACCGGTATCTCCTGCTGCACCCGGTAGGCGATGCTCGCCCCCCGTGCCGCATAGTCCGACTGTGGATACCGCTGCTGCAACTCCGCCGCCAACGCTTGCGTGTTCGCGGCTGCCGCCTCCGACCGCTTGCGGTTGTCGTCGATCCGGTACATAGCCACCAGGACGCCCTCGCGGTATACCGCCTCGTACAGCGCCTGCGCAGCCCTGGGGCTGTCCGGATAGCGGTCGGCGTACCTCTGGTACAGCCCCGCCTCCATCTCCGGACATTTGGGCAGCCCCTGCCAGTCTCCGCACAGCTTGTTGTCCAGCAGGTCCCAGGCCGCCAGCGCGGCAAACGTCGAGCTCGGATAGTTCTTCATTACCTTCTGCATCTCGCCCTCGAAGATCTGCGGCCGCAGATACGCTTCCTGCTCCTTGGCCGAGGGCAGCGTGGCGATGTCCGCCTTGTCGATCTGCCAGCGCACATCCGCCGAGCGGTATGCGGCCTCCGGCGCCAGCGGCGAGTTGGGAAAGTACTCCGCCACGCGCCGGTACAGCAGGTGGGCCTCCTCGGCGGCATCCTTGGGCGCGTGCGGTTGTGCGGCCAGCTCCTCAAAGTTCGCCGCCGTTCCATACAGGATCGCATCGCCGTTCCCGGTCGCCGGCGTCACGATCCCCTTGTCGCGGATCCAGCCCGACTCCGGCGTCGGTGCGTCGTCCGCGCCGAACTCCGGCTTGTCCGCATCTCCTTGCTCATCGGCCTGGTCGGTGTTGGCAAACACACGCACCCAGGCGCCGTTGTGCTCGATCACCACTACCTCGTGCCCCGGCAGCACCTCCGCCACATGCGCGGCGTCGTCGTCGGCAGAGACGTACACAATCGCCGGATGCACCAGCGTCGCCCGCGCGGACCGGTCATAGCCGGACATCGCATCCTTAGACTTCTTCTGCGCGAAGCTCACGCCCTCTGCCAGCAACAGCACTGCAATCGCCGCAATCCGCATCCGTGTCATTGCCGTATTAGACTCCCACTCGCCTTCATGCGGAAGCGCCCATTGCAACACCCGATTCCAGGTCACGCTTCATCTCTGGCCCAAGATTCCCGCCGCTCAGCACCGCCACCAGCTTGCTGCAGCGCGGAAGCTCGCCATGGTGGAACAGCGCAGCCGCCATCGTCACCGCACCGCTTGGCTCGGCGGTTAGTCCCGTTGCCGCCAGCATGATCCGCATGGCCGCCACAATCTCGTCTTCCGTCACCGTCACAATGCCATCCACAAACTCCAGGATGTGCTGGAAGTTCAGCACGCCGAGCGACTGCGTGCGCAGCCCGTCGGAGATGGTCCGGGTGGTCTTCGCAGCCGGCCACTCCACCAGCGTCCTGGTGTCGAACGACTCTTTCGCATCGGCCGCCAGCTCCGGCTCCACGCCCCACACCTGCACGTTTGCGCCGTCCGGAGTCGCCAGCTTGATCGCCGTGGCCAGCCCGCTCAGCAGTCCGCCGCCGGAGACCGGCGACAGCACCACGACGTCGTCCTTCGGCATCACGCCGAGCTGCTCCAGGATCTCCAGCCCGCACGTCCCCTGGCCAGCGATGATCGCTGGGTCGTCGTATGGCGGCACAATCGTGTACCTGTGCGCGGCGGCGAGTTCCTCCGCCTTGGCCCGCCGTGCGCTGCTCGCCGGCCCCACCAGCACCACCTCTGCGCCCAGCGCTCGCGTGGCGTCGATCTTCACTTGCGGCGCGTTGTCGGGCATCACGATCACCGCTTTGGCCCCGAGCGCCCGCCCCGCGTACGCCACGCCCTGCGCGTGGTTGTCGCTGGAGTACGTAATCACCCCGCGCGCCAGCTCGTCTGCGGAGAGCTGTGCGATCCGGTTGTACGCGCCCCTCAGCTTGAAGCTCCCAATCGGCTGCTCACTCTCTGCCTTGAGGTACAACTCGAATGGCAGCTCCGTTGCACCCGCCGCGTGCAGCCGTTCCGGGTCCACGCGATACAGCCCCGTCCGCACCGCGACTCCAGCGATGCGGTTGGCGGCGGCCTGAATGTCTGCAAGGGTAACGAGCTCAGCCATGGTGACTCCTATTGTCAGGCGGTGCTGCGGCCTGGGCAACCCTCCCAAGCGCCATTTTGAATATTCAGTGACAAATGCTGTTACGCTTCGGTAGATTTACCCCGCACCGAAACCGGTGCGAAACGGCTGGCGTATCCAAGGAATCCGAACATGAGAGTTGCATCTTCCCGCCTTCTGCTGTGCTGCGCCATTGCGGCTTGCTCCATGGGCCCTGCGTTTTCGGTCCAGGCCCAACAAACGTACGTGTCTCGCTACGACGCGTACGTGGGATTCGCAGACATCGACAGCCCCAGGCTCGGGCTGAACGAGCATAACGGCTTCCACGCGCAGGCGGGCATGAATCCCAGGCGCTGGTTCTCTATCGGCGGCGATTACAGCGAAGGCACCGGCTCTCAGCTGCTGACCACCGACCTGCTGCCCACCGCTCTGCAGACCCAGATCAATGCGGCGCAGGCAGCGTACATCGCCGGTGGGGCGCTCCCGCCGAGCTACCATCTGGCCGTGCCCACGGACGCTGCCACCCAGACGTTCGCCGCCGGGCCGCAGCTCGCCTTGCGCCACTTCTCCAAGGTGACGTTCTTTCTGCGGCCGTCGCTGGGCGCACTCCGTGAGCGCGCCGTTCCCCACCCGGCGGATGCCTTCCAGACAGTCATCGTCGCTCAGCTTGCGCCCGCCGGATTCAAGCGCGACTGGACCGGCTTTTACGGAGTGGGCGGCGGCGGAGACTACTCCCTGAGCCCGCACTTCGGCATCCGCGCGCAGATGGACCTGGTCTACAACCACCCATTTAACGACATCCTCGCCAACGGCCGCTGGACCTTTCGCTACTCCGTCGGCCCCAGCTTCCACTTCGGGCGGAATACGGTCTCTCCGCTGCGCTCAGAATGACAAGCCTTGTGTTTTGTTTGTCCGCTATTTTTTGTTTCTTCCTGGCTTTACTTGCTCTCCGCCGCGCGCAGGACGGCGCTGAAGAAGTGCAGCAGCCGCCACTCGTCCATTGCTCCCGGCGTGGGGCCGTCCAGGTTGACGTGTGACAGCACCGGGCTCACCAGCACCGCCCGCAGGTCTTTCGGCCTGAGTTCGCTGGCCATCCACAGGGTCTCCGCCGACGGGATAATGTTGTCGGCCTCGCCGTGCAGCAGGTACACCGGCGTTCCCAGTGTGTGCAGCCGCCCCAGCGGAGATAGCCCGGGCATCTCGTCCGCATGTTTCGCCACCATCGCTGCGATTTTGGAGCGCGTCGCGGGCAACGTCGCGTCCATCAACTCCAGGGTCTCCAGCTTCTGCGCCTCGTTCAGTTGGAGAGATGCCGCCGCCTCCGCCTTCCTGTCCTCGTACAGATGAGCCCGCAGCACGGCGCGCACCGGTTGCAGGTCCGCTGCCGGGACAAAGTCCTCCAGGTGCTCATACTCCAGCACCAGCGGGCCGTATTCGTGTGCCGCAAGCACCTCCGTCGACCCGTCCGGCCGCGCATCGTGCCCGCTCAGGTAATACTGCGCCACTCGCTGCATCGCGTCCTGCGATCCCACCGCAAACACAAACTTGAACGCCGCGTGATAGGCCGGGTCTGCCGCCGCCACCAGCGCCAGCCCGCCGGAGAAGCTCAACCCCATCACGCCCACTGGCCCGCCGGTCTGCCCCGCATACCACTTTGCCGACTCGCCGATGGTGCGCACCGAGTCCCGGCTGACGTGGTAGTCTTTGATCCCCGGCAGCTCCGGCGTGAGTACGCGGATGCCGCAACTCGCCATCGCCCGCGCAAAGCCCATCAGCCGCGGCTCGTCGATGCCCAGGTGATGGACGCCGTGGAAGATCACCATGGCCGGCGCGTCCGGCGTGCCCTGCGGCAGATAGAGGCGCGCGCGCACCGGCGGCTGCCCCGCTTCCATTGGAATTGTCAGGTCTTCGGTCGTCACGGGCGCGGTCAGTTTCCGTGCCATCCACGGCACCGGCTGGCCCGTCACCTCGCGCAGCACCGCCACCGCCTGCAGGTGTGCCTTCGCAGTCGGCCATGTTAGCACGCATCCCAAGATAGCCGCGATACCTATGAAAGCAAGGCAGATGCGCCGCCACGAATCACCCACCCCGTCCTTCGATTCGCTCGCCGTTCGCAACGGTCCCTCTTTGACAACTAAATCTGCGGTCCCTGCGCGGTGTCCTTGGCGTCGCCCAGGGTCACCTTGAAGTCCATACGCTTCCTTGCGCGGAAGACGGTGACCGTGACCGTGTCGCCCGACCGGTGCGAGTTCATCGCGTTGGACAGGTCCTGCCCGCTCGCAATCTCCTGTCCGTCAAAGCCGACGATGAAGTCCCCTCCCAGCATCACCCGCATATTACCCTCATAGGCGGTCTGCGTGCCGCCGTGCAGGCCGGCTTTCTCAGCCGCGCCGCCCGGCAGCACCTTCTCAATCAACAGTCCATAGGGCGCGGGCAAGCCAATCTGCTCCGCCGCCTCCGGCCCAATGGCCAGGGTGACGATATCCAGCGTTGGCCGCCGCACCCGCCCATACTTGGCAAAGTCGTCCAGCACCGCCTTGGCCGTGTTGATGGGAATCGCAAACCCGATTCCGGACGACTGGTCCGCCCCGTTGGACGCAATCATGGTGGTAATGCCGATCACCTCGCCGCGCGAGTTCAGCAGCGGCCCGCCGGAGTTGCCGGGATTCACCGAAGCATCCGTCTGGATGGCGTCCTCAATGGTGTTGCCCACGGGGCTGCGCACCGGACGGATGGCGGAGATGATGCCGCGCGTCATGGTGCCCTCCAGCCCGAAGGGATTGCCGATGGCATAGACCCGCTGTCCCACTACCAGGCCCGTGCTGGTCTCCGCCAGGGTCGCCGGAACCAGGTTTGGGGCGTCTATCTTCACCAGCGCCAGGTCATGGCCCTTGTCCACGCCCACCACCGTCGCCTTGAACTTGCGCTTGTCGGAGAGCGTTACTTCTACCTTCTGCGCGTTGTCGATCACGTGGTTGTTGGTCAGGATCAGGCCTTCCTTGTTCAGGACGAACCCCGAGCCCTGCCCCGTCTGCGGCACCGGCCCGTAGAAGAAGTCGTACGCAATCGCAGTCGATGTGATGTTGACCACGCTGGGCAGCGCGCGCTTGTAGACGGCAATATTCTGCTGCTCCTCGGTGTCAAAGGCCGGTGCGGCAGAGGCCTCCGTCAGGTCGAACGTCCCATTGGAACTCAGGGTTGTCGTCGAGGTTCCATCCGCGGGGCTGGCGGCACCGTGAAAGGCGCCGACCCAGGGGGCAAACACGCCCGTCGCCGCAAAGTGCGTCGTTATGTAATAGAAGCCGCCAAGCAGCAGAACTACCAGAAGAACCGGACGTAATTTCATCGAAGAGGCATCCTCAAATCCCACTCCTGGCCGCAGAGTGGCTCAAATCGCTATCTTATTCGTTCCCATCATCCGATGTGAACCAGTCACAGCGCAAGCGGGTGCGCTCCCTCTCATCTCAGAGCGTGATACGTACGCGGCTGCCGCTTAGTTCTTCGCAGCATCCCGCAGCACCGGCCACAGCGCATCGATTTGTGCGTGCAACTGCTCCACTGTTCCATCGTTGGTCAGAACATAATCGCAACGCAGCGCCTTTGCATCATCGCCCATCTGCTGCGCCAGCCGCCGCCTGGCTTCCAGCTCCAGCAGCCGCTTTGCCTCGCCGTTGAGCGTTCTTCCGCTGGACGCGCGCTCCACAAAACGCGCAATCTTTGCGTCCTGCGCCGCCCGCACCAGGATGAGTTTGTCGAAGCGCCGGTCCCAGCCTTGCTCGCCTCCGTATTTCGTTTCAAAGATCAGCGCCGACTCCACGATCACCACGGCATCCGGTTGGCGCTCGGCAATCTCCTGCACCAGGACAGCTTGCCCTTCAATAGCCGCGGGGTGGACAATCGCGTTCAACTCCTCGATGCGGCCGTCGGCAAAGGCCATTTGCGCCAGAGCTGCCCGATCCAGTGAACCATTCGCAGTCACCACCGCCGGGCCAAATCGCTCCACAATCGCCGCATACACGGCCTGCCCCGGTTGCATTAACTCGCGACCGATCTCGTCCGCAGACAGCACCTGAGCGCCCAACTCCGCGAACCGCCGCGCCGCGGTTGTCTTCCCGCTGCCGAGCCCGCCAGTGAGTCCAACGCGCAGCATCAGGCTTTGCCCCGCCCGCCGCGCCGCGCCTTTGCTGCCTGTACCGTGTTGTGCATCAGCATCGCAATGGTCAGCGCGCCCACCCCGCCGGGGACCGGAGTAAACGCCCCGCTCAGTGCAAATGCTGCAGGATGAATGTCCCCCACCAGCGTCGATCCGCGCCTGGCAAGCTGCGCCGCCCGCTCCGCGTCGCCGGGGAAGAACCGTTCCACCTCCGCCGCATCCGTCAGGCGGTTGATGCCGACGTCAATCAGGGTGGCGCCCGGCTTCACCATCTCTGCCGTCACGAATCCCGGCCTGCCGATGGCCGCCACCAGGATGTCCGCATCCCGTGTGTAGCGGCCAATGTCCACCGTCTTGCTGTGGCACACAGTCACCGTTGCATGGGCATTCAGTAGCATCATCGCCGCCGGCTTGCCTACAATGTCCGACCTTCCCAGCACGACCGCATGCTGGCCGGCAATCGGCAGCTTGCTGCGGCGCAGGATCTCCAGGATGCCCGCAGGCGTACACGGCGCCAGTGCCGGACGTCCACTTTGCAGCCGCCCTGCGTTGATGGGATGGAAGCCATCCACATCCTTCTCCGGCGACACCGCCTCCAGCAGCCGCCGCGTGTCCACGTGTCCGGGCAGCGGCAGTTGGATCAGAATCCCGTCCACCTCGTCGCGCGCATTCAGGTCCGCGATGAGCGCCAGCATCTCGTCCGTGGTGATGCTCTCCGGCGGGGTCAGCATCTCGCTGTACAGTCCCAGCTCGGCGGAGGTCTTGACCTTGCTGCGGACGTAAATCTCCGATGCCGCTACATGTCCTACCAGCACCACCACGAGTCCCGGTGTAATGCCCTCGGCCTGGAGCGCGCGCACCTCCGCGGCAACCTCCGCCTTGATCTCGGCGGCGATCTCAATCCCGTTCAAAATTCGTGCCGTGTTCTTCATCTCGCTTCCATGGTACCTGCTCCGGTCGCACTTCCCCCGAACCCTGTACCCTATAACCAGAGATGCCCGGTCCATCCCCCAAGCCCGTCCTGCGGCCGGTCGACCTTCAGTGGTTAGCCTGCCCCATCTGCCGTCAGCCTCTGGCGCTGGATGCAGACGTGGTGCACTGTACAGGCTGCGGCCGCCGCTACCCTGTCGTCGACGGTATCCCGGTTTTGCTGTCCGACCGCGCCTCCTGACCCTGAACCTCAAGGCAGGTTTCTGCCTCGCCCCCCTGTTCTGCGTCCGCGAAACAACCGATAAGGAACTTGCGTGTTGTTTGCTGACATCAAAAACAACATGGGTCCTACCGCCATGGAACGAATAAATTAGCAACTCAGTCTGCAATCTAGCGTCTAAACGTCCAGTTGGGTAGATGAATAGCCTGCAAGTGGGCCCAGCAGAGAAGCTGGTGGTTTCGCTGCTGAGCAAGTCAAAGAGGGAGGATGGCCATGAATACCGATTCAGCCATATCAGGCACGACGGAAAAATTTACCGCGACCGATCTCTCCTCGCTCCGCGAAGAGCTGGCGCAATCGGGCCTCGACTCCTGGCAGGCCGCCGAACTTATCAGCTCGTTCCTGACCGTGCGGGGCTATGGTGTTTCCAACCATGCAGCCCGCGGCGCCGTGGCTCGCATTGAGTCCGTCCGCTGCTCCCTTCAGGGTATGCAGGAAGAACTCGAGAAGCTTGCATTCGTGATGTGACAGGGGTTCCCATCGCGCGTTCGCCTTCTCCCTCGGCAAGCTCTTCTAAGGAAGGTCTGAACAAGTCCCCCGGACCTCGACGAACCATTAACGACCGAGATTCTGACCCAAAAGCGGGTCCGAATGACGCCTTTGGGAAGGTGGGCAGATTTAATCAGAGCATTCCCAGCGCGTTCCGCCCCGCGTTACCCATGTCAGCCGCGGGGGGCGGTTCCCATCATGCATAATCAATGGATGCCCTCACTCTGGTCTCCCTCCAACTGGCCGCAGCGCCTGGCCGAACTGCAGGCCCCTACTGGCGAGCTCAAGGAAGTTCCTCTGCGCCGCGACGTCCGCTCCCTGGGCATGCTGCTCGGCGAAGTGCTGCGCGAGCAGGCTGGTCTGCCGGTCTTCGAGGCCGTCGAGGAACTGCGCCAGACCGCCATTGCCCGTCGCGAAGCCGACTCCGCGGACTCTCCCCGCGCGGGTTCCAAGCCGCGTCCAGCAGCCGCCTCGGACCCCATGCAGCACGCACTCCAGTGCGTGGAGGCGCTCAGCCTGCCGTCTGCCTATCAGCTTGCCCGCGCGTTTGCATTTTACTTCGAGCTCATCAACCTGGCGGAGACCAACCACCGCAAGCGCCGCCGCCTCTCCAGCCAGCTCCACCCCGACACCGACCCGCAGCGCGGCTCTTTGCGCGGCGCTCTCCGGCAGATGAAGCTCGCCGGAGTCTCCGCAGAGCAGGCCCAGGCGTTCCTCCGCAGCATCTGCATCTCGCCTGTCTTCACCGCGCACCCCACGGAGGTGGCTCGCCGCGCGGTCATGTTCAAGCGCCGCCGCATCTCCGACCTGCTGGAGCAGGTCGACCGCATCCCCGTCCCCGAGTCCGAGCTTGAGTCTCTGGAGCAGGAACTGGTCGCGGAGATCACCGCGCTCTGGCAGACCGACGACGTCCGCCAGGCCCGTCCCCAGGTTCGCGACGAGATCCGGATGGCGCTCGACTATTACGAGTCCTCGCTGTTCGACACTCTGCCCGTCCTGTATGCGGAGGTCGCAGCCGCGCTGGAGGAGGAGTACGGCCTGACCCCCGAGCTCGCGGACCTGCCTCAACTCGTCAGCTTTGGCTCCTGGATCGGCGGTGACCGCGATGGCAATCCCTTTGTCACGCCGGAGGTCACCCGCGAAGCGCTCTCCATGGCCCGCCATCTGCTGTTCGAGCACTACCGCGAACGCCTGCAGCACATCTTCGACCACCTCGCCAGTTCCACCCGCCTGGTCGCTGTCTCGCCCGAGCTCTCTCTATTGCTCGATAGCTACCTCGGCCAGCTCCGCAACGCGGGCCACACCGTTCTGGAGAATCGCCTCCCGTTCGAGTCGTCGCGCCTGCTGGTGGCCTGCATCATGATGCGGCTGGGCGGACCGCCGCACCTCTCCGTCCAGGTGCCGCCGGAGTCGCCGCTCAAGCCATACACCCGCGCGTCCGAGCTCATCAGCGACCTGACCGTGCTGCGCGCCTCGCTTATCCGCAACAACGGCCGCCGCCTTGCCCGCATCCATATCGACCCGTTGCTGCTGGAGGTTCGCACTTTCGGACTCCACCTGCAAACCCTGGATATTCGCCAGCACGCCCGCGTCCACTCGGCGGCCATCGCGGAGATCTCGCGGACCTCCGGAGCCCGCCATGGCTCTGCGGACATCCAACTGCCGCCCGCGCTCACGCCGCAGACCGCGGAGGTGCTCGCGACCTTCCGCTCCATCGCGCAGCTCAAGCGCGACTTTGTCCCGGAATCGCTCCCGCGCTACGTCATCAGCGGCGCTACCTCCGCGGAGGATGTGCTGCACGTTCTCTGGCTTGCCCGCCTCGGCGGCGTCCGCGTGGAAGGCTCCGCCGGCGATCCCAATGACTCCGACCCCGGCCTGCAGCCCGTGCCGCTGTTCGAGTCCATCGAGGACCTGCAGAACGGCGCCGCCATCATGCGCGAGCTTTGGTCTTCGCCCGTTTACAAACCCCTGCTCGAATCCTGGGACCACAAGCAGGAGGTCATGCTCGGCTACTCCGACTCCAACAAGGACGGCGGCATGATTACCAGCACCTGGGAGATTTGGAAGGCGCACCGCGCGCTCCACCAGGTGGCCCGCGAAGCTGGCGTGACCTTGCGCCTCTTCCACGGTCGCGGCGGCACCGTCGGTCGCGGTGGTGGGCCGACGCACCGCGCCATCTTCGCCCAGCCCATGGAGAGCTTCTCCGGCGAGCTCCGCATCACGGAGCAGGGCGAGGTCCTCAACTGGAAGTACTCCGACGTGGTCCTCTCCGAGCGCAACCTGGAACTGATGATCGCCGCCTCCCTCGACGCCCTTGCACGTCCCGACGCGACCCTCCAGCGCGCCGAAGGCCACGAACCCTACGTCCCCCACCTCACCGGCGAAATTCTGCCCGAGTGGGAAGCTGCGCTCGACCAGCTCTCCGCCACCTCCTACGCCTTCTACCGCCAGCACATCGTGGACAACCCGGAGACCTTCACCTACTTCGAGCAGGCCACGCCCGTCGCCGAACTTGAAAACGCTCGCATCGGCTCCCGTCCTGCCAAGCGCACCGACGCCTCCAGCGCCAAAAAGCGCAGCATGGAAGACCTCCGCGCCATCCCCTGGGTCTTCGGCTGGATGCAGTCCCGCCAACTTGTCCCGGCCTACTTCGGCGTGGGCCACGCCCTTAGCGACTTTGTGGAATCGACGCCCGACGGCCTCGCCCAGCTCCAGTCCATGGCGCGCGGTTTCCCCCTCTTCATCGACATTATCCGCAACGTGGAGATGGCGCTCGCCAAGGCCGACTTCGCCATTGCCCGCCTCTATGCGGACCTGGTCGAAGACAAGGCTCTGTGCGACCGCGTCTTCTCCGTTCTGCATGCCGAGTTTGAGCTTACCCAGCGCATGGTGCTGGCCGTCCTCCGCCAGGACACGTTGCTCCAGAAGAACACGGTGCTCGAGCACTCCATCCGCCTGCGCAATCCTTACGTCGACCCCATGTCGCTCATCCAGGTCGAACTCCTTCGGCGCAAACGCGCCGTCATCGCGGCCGGACAGCAAGCCTCTCCCGAACTGGATCGCGCGATCACCGCCAGCATCAACGGCATCGCCGCCGGCCTCCGCAATACCGGCTGATCGCCGGCCACTCATCCGGAATGTGCCAGGTTCAGCGAAGTCGACTATGGGTCGCTCGCTGCGGCCTGGCGGATCGCGGGTTAACCAAGTCCTCCGCCCGAACGTTGTAGTGTGCAGTTCCATTGCGCGAGAGCATCTCGCGATGGAACTGCACATTCATCCGCTGCGTAGCCCACTGTGCGCAACAGATCCCCGGGCCATCCCTACCCATTCCAGCTATTCATAGCTATTGAAAGGCAGACCGCGCCATGAATCTCGCCCGCGTGATCCTGACTATCTCTATCGTCGTCGCCGCGCCCCAGCTCGAAGCCCAGCAGCCTCCAACTCCCGCCACCTCGGCGGCCTCAACCTCCTCCGTCAAGCTTCCCACCTTCGACGTCATCTCCGTCAAGGTCAACAACTCGGGCTCCCGCAATGTCTCCATGGGCTCTACTCCCGACGGCCTCCACGCCACTAACATTCCCGCGCAGCTCATCATCAAGCAGGCGTTCGCATTCGCGCTCAACGACAGTCTGATCTTCGGCACGCCCGCCTGGGCGCAAACCACGCGCTTCGATATCGAGGCCAAAGTCAGCAGCTCCGATGTTGACGCCTTCAAAGCTCTTACCAACGATCAACGCCGGCAGATGGTCGTGCAGATCCTGACCGACCGCTTCCAGTTCGCCTATCATGTCGAATCCCGCATGCTGCCGGAGTACGCACTGGTGCTGGCCAAAGGCGGCTCCAAACTCCAGTCCTCCCAGCCAGGGGATGACGCCAACGGGCATCCCAAGCGCTCCACCATGAACGTGCATGACAGCCTGGTCACAGCCCAGGGCGTCCCCCTCGATCCCCTCATCCATTTCCTCTCCGATCGCGTCGGTCGTCCCGTCGAAGATAAGACCGGACTCACGGGCCTCTACGACTTCACGCTGCAGCTCGGCGACCAGGGCCACGACGGCCCTGCCAGCGGCCCCGACGCAACCCCCTCCGCCGATGCACCCACCGGCCCTTCCATCTTCACCGCGCTCCAGGAGCAACTGGGTCTCAAGCTCGACGCCGAAAAAGGCCCCGTGCAGGTCCTCGTCATCGACCACATGGAACAGCCCGCTGCCAACTGATAGCGGACGACCCATTCGCCTTCTCACGCCTCCTATAATGGAAGCAGGCGCACCGCGTCGAGAGAAGGCAATCCCCATGGCGCAACGTCCCGACCGCAAACGACTTGGCAAGAAGCACCGCGACGCATCCACGCGCCCCAAGAAAGGGCGCGCCCCGCGCGTGACGCCCACTACCGGCGCCGTCGATCCGCGCAAGCGCAAGGCCATCTCCGCCAAAAAGGCCGAGCTTGCCAAGAAGAAGCGCACCCCCACCCGCTCGCCGGAGAACGAATCCCGCCGCACCCTGGCGCCCCGTGCCACCGACAACATTGCGGGCCGCCAGACCCCCCACTCCTCCAACATTGGCCGCCTGGAGATTGACTCCGACTCCGCCGCCGACATCAAGGCCTGGCGCGACGCAGAGATCCTGGCCGCCCAGCTCGATCTGGCGGCGTCCTCCGCCGCTGCCCGCGCACTGCCGCTGATCGCGATCTGCGGACGCCCCAACGTGGGCAAGTCGACGCTCTTCAATCGCCTCACCGGCTCCCGCCGCTCCATCGTCGGCGACGAGCCCGGCATCACCCGCGACCGCATCTACGGCGAGATCGAGTGGCAGTCCCGCGACGCCCGCATCGTGGACACCGGCGGCATCGTCCCCGACGACCCCGACCTCATCCCCGCGGAGATCTTCCGCCAGGCCCAGACCGCGCTGCTGGAGGCCGATGCCATCGTCATGGTGATTGACGGCCGCACCGAGCTGGCCTCGCCTGACCTCACCCTCGCCCGCCTGCTGCTGCGCGGCGGCAAGCCCGTCTTCCTGGCCGTCAACAAGATGGACACCGAGGCCATGCTTCCCCAGGCGGAGAACTTCCGCCGCCTCGGCTTCGCCAACGTCCTCGCCATCTCCGCCGAGCACAACATCGGCATCGGCGACCTGCTGGACGAGGTCTTCGCCGTGCTCCCCGAGCCCGCTGCGGAGGTTGAAGCTCCCGAGACCATGCTCACCGCCGAGGACGAGATAGCCGAAGACGAAGACGGCCCCGACTACTCCGGCCCCGCCGGCGCGACACTTTTCCCCGAACCTCTCGCATCGAGCCACGAGCCGCCCAGAAGACTCCGCTCCCACGGCGACTTCCTGGCGCACGAGACCAAGATCGCCATCATAGGCCGCCCCAACGTGGGCAAGTCCACGCTGCTGAATGCCCTGACCGGGACCGACCGCGCCATCGTCTCTCCCATCGCCGGCACCACCCGCGACGCCGTCGACGAGGTGGTCACTCGCGACCACCACGACTTCCGCTTCGTCGACACCGCCGGCATCCGCCGCAAGGGCAAGA
>Ga0302266_10000787_pt1 | contig 31193 bp, 15 predicted proteins | sample III_Bog_E1_2_FD_194559 | JGI IMG/M metagenome (GOLD analysis project Ga0302266, IMG submission 194559) | Peat permafrost microbial communities from Stordalen Mire near Abisko, Sweden - III_Bog_E1_2 | ecosystem: Environmental > Terrestrial > Soil > Wetlands > Peat | place: Sweden: Abisko...
CAGAAAGCGCGTCTGCCAAACATCTTCGCCGGCAAGGTAGCGTAGCGGCTTCTCCAGTCCGAAAGAAAAAAGCGCCACGACCGAGACAATGGAACTGTCGGTATGCACCCGCAGCACCGGGTCGCCTGGCCGGATCACCCGCGGCCGCAGCAGCGCACGCGGAGCCGCCAGGAACGAGGTGTAAGGCGTGACAAACTTGTAGCGCCGCGCCAGGCGGATGATCTCGTTGATCGCGGCCTCGGTCTCGCCCTCGCGTTCGATCTGCTCCAGCAGCGCTTGAATGCGTGCTCCGGCCCACAGACGAGGAAGCTGATCGTGCTCCAAAGCGCGTTCGGGCAGATCTGCTTTGGCTGTGGCTGTGAGGGCGTGGTTGTCTCTGGCTCCCTGGACGGTAAAGCTCAGCCCCTTTTGCGGCCTGTTATATTGACCTACCCAGCGAGCTTCACCACCGTCGAAGACCGCATCTTCCAGGGGATAGACCTTGTCCACCGACGCTTGCGGAGCCACCGTCAAGTGCAGATCGGCGATCGGCGCAGCGCCCACCTTGCCGAGAAACGATGCCAGCCTGAAATCGACAGGTTCAGTCGATAGCACCTGTTCCAACACGCCGCCATTGCGGCTGAGAATGCGCAGCAGAGGCATGTTGGCGTCGTCGCCCACGGCAAAAATGTCGGTGCGGGGCCTGCGCTCGGCGGGAATCTGGCTCCAGCGCGCAGCGTAGCTGGTGGCCAGCTTGCCGCTGCGGATCTCGCCTCGGGTGGTTTCGCCGTCGGTCAAAAGCACCAGAGCGTTGTTGCTGCTGCCCTGCGTGAACTGCTCCAGACCGGAATGAAGAGCCTTCTCCAGATCGGTTCCGCCACGCAGGTGGCTCTGCCGCAACCAACTGATCGCCTCGCGCACCGTGTTCAGGTCGGCAGCCACAGGCGCGGGACGGAAGCGGTCCACCTGCGTATTGAAGAGCAGCAGATTGAAACGGTCGCCCGGAGTAAGCCCTTGCAAAAGCCCCGCCGCCGCCGCATAACTGCGTTCCAGCTTCTCCCACTGCATGGAGAGCGAAGTATCCATCAGCACCACCACGGTGCGTCCTACCCCATTGCTTGCCAGGATAGGGCTGGCCGGCGTGGAGAGCTGTGAGGTGACCTCAAAAAATCCCGGTTCACTGCTGCTGCTGGCCGCAGGGGCGGACTTTTTCTTGTTCTTGGCCGGTTCGGATACCGGAACCGGCGGGGTCACCCCAGAATCGTAGCCGACTCCTGACCAGTTGTGCGCCGGATCGGGATCGCGGAAGGCGATAACCTGCAAGGCGTTTTCCGGCTCGTTGACCTGCCAGGTAGCGGCCAGATCCTCGTTCAGATCGATGCTGGCGGCCTCCACCGTGCCCACCACGGTGTGCTCGTCCTGGTGCTCAATATGCACCGTGAGCAGATGGTTCTGGAAGGCGAAGTTCTTGATGCGCGCCGCCGAATGCATCTCGAAGTGGATGCTGAGCCGTGCCGTCTTCTGCCCGGCGTAGGCGTCGGGCTTGAGTGGCAGCAGGAAGTAGCTCTTGAGCGCCTCGACAGGAAGATGCTGGTGGTATTCCATCTCCAGGCGCTTGGTGCCCCAGGCAGGAATAGGCACAATATGCGCGCTGAAGATGGAGCTACGCTGGGCCTCACCCGAACCCGCACCCGATTCTCCCTGCTCCAACAGTCCGGGATCGATGGCCTGACTCTTCAGTTGCTGATAGATGGCCTGGGCCCGCTTGCGCTCCAGAATCACTGCCGGGATGCGCACCGGGCCGTCCCAGACGGCAAAGTCGGAGACCGTGGTGCCGTTGGGCAGAGCAAAGTTATAGTTGCCTTCTTGTACGCGGTTGGTGCGGTTGGCAAAGATCTGGCGCACCCAAACCCGCGCATCGCCGTTGTCGATGCGGATATCCACCTGCATCTCGCTCAGCGCCAGCACCGACGGGTCGGGCTCCTGCTTGTCAGTTGGAATCAGAACGCCGCTATCGCACCAGGCGGCTATTGTCGCTGTCCAGAAAAGAAGTACCGCGCCTACGATCCGCCGCATCGCTTGCCTCGCGTAAAAATCAAATTTACATACGGTAACTGCTACAGTTTGTCTTCAACAATTCGCACCAGCCCGTTCTCGGTGCCTACATAAACCTGTCCGTGGTCGATAGCCACCGCCGTCACATTGAGCGCTGGCAAACCCGCGGTAATGGTTCGCCAGCGGGTTCCCGTGCGGTCGCCAACCAGCAACCCCTGGCCCAGCGTGCCTGCCACGACCATTTGCCCATCCGCAGCCATCGCATTCGGATTCACGATGATCCCCTGGCCGCTGGCGTCAGTCTGCGTTACCTGTCCGTTGGCGCTCAGACGCTGGATGCCCGCGCCATAGGTGCCGACCAGCCAGTCGCCGCCAACCGGAGCCAGAGCCGTGATCCAGTTATGCTTCAATCCAGAGTTGGCTACGGTTAAATTCTGTTGAACTATGCCGGACCGCAACAGCGAGATACCGCCCAGCGTTCCCACTACCACCTGATTGCCGCTTGCTCCCAGTGCGTAGACGTGGTTGTTTACCAGTCCCTGGAAAGCATACATACTATGCGCGCCGCCTGGCTCCAGAAATGTGATGCCCGCCGGCGTGGCCAGCACCATTGACCCGTCTGCGCCCTCCCGATAGAGCGCGAGGTCGGTCACGTGATTTGCAATCAGGCCGGCATCCTTGCCCAGCACCTGACGCTGGCGACCGTCACGGCTGAAGAGCACCAGCCCATTCGCGGTAGCTACGGCAACTTCACCCTGCTGCGGATTCTCCAGAATGCGGTTGATGCAAAAGACCTGCTCGTTCTCGACGTGGATGGCGTTGCCGCCTGTAGCGCTCAGAATGTCGAGGCCGCGATCAAAATAGCCCACCCACAGCCGTCCATCGCTGGTGACGGCAAGGGAAGAGATGTTGCGGTCAGTCAGTTGTGCCGCGCCTGACGATAGAATCCTGCGCCACGCGCCATCCGCACCCAACTGAAGCAGGCCGCTCCCGGTCAGCGCATAGCGATTTTCGCCCGAGGCCAGAAACTCCTCGATTGCCGGAGCAGCAACTTCATTGCGCGCTTCTACACTTGCCGGCTTCCTGTTCATGGCTCGCGGCTGCTCTTTGTCCGCTTGCTTCCCTGAAGAATCTTGCTTCTCCGCGGTCAGCGCCGCGATGGGCCGGCGAGCATGGATGCCGTTGCCGGCTTCGTTCAAGCGCAAGCGGGTGATCGCAGAGTCCATCGGACCGACGAACAACTGGTCGCCGTCAAGCAGCAGAGCGTGGGCGAATTCACCGTTGGCCAGCACCCGCTGCACCTTGCCCTCGCGAACCTCGGCCACGCCCACCGGCGTTCCGGCATACGTAATGTCGCCATGAACAGCGATGCTCTCGACCCGACGGTCGGGCAGGCCTTGCTCTTCGCCAACGTGTGTGGTCTCGCCGCCCCGCCACAGCAGCAGGCCGTCATTGAGCGTGGCCACGCTGAAGCTGGATTCGGTGCCCGCCAGAGCGGTCACATAATAGTTGTCCAGCGAAGGATGAAAGCGCTTCAATGTTTTGCCATCGAAGACCAGAACACCCAGTTTGGGTGTGCCCAGAAGCAGCCGTCCCGAGGAGAGCGGCAAAAGGGCGGTGACTCTCCGCGCTTCGGCGGTGCTGGAGACGATCTGCCGAAAACCCTGCCCATCAAAGGCCAGTACCCCGGCACCGTCCGTAGCAATCAGCAACTCCGGCTGCCGGGCGCCGGCGACCATACCCACCGCCATCCTGCCCAGCGCGGCAGTCGGCAACTCGATGCCCACGTGATAAACCTTCTCCAGATCGCCGTTGAGCGAATATACCGAGAGTCCTTGTGGCCCGCTCAGATAGAGCTTGCCCGCATAGATTGCAATACTCTTGAAGACCGCAGGAGCGCCGATAGCTTCAAAGCCGGGATTCGGCTGGCTGACGACAGTGCGCACAGCAACGCCCAGATCGGCGTCGCGCCCCTGGTCGCTTTGTGCCAGATGCAGGATGTGCTCCGCACGCCAGATCACCATGCAAAGAGCAAGAAGGCATATTCCTCCGACAACAGCTGTCAAGATAAGGGTGCGCCCGTTCCATTGCATAGAGTTAGCCATCATTTGAGTTGGTAATAATATACAGGCAGATTACGCGGTTTCCCTATGTTGACAATTATGTTGAGCAGCGCGAACAGAGCAACCCACGAACCGAAACCGTAGAATCTCCATACCATGACCCATTATGGAGCTTTTATGCCTGTTATGCGTCCTGTGGACGAGCGTTCAATCCCGTCTCTGGCCACCATTCCGTTGAGAACTTAGCATCAATTCGAAAAAACCTCACCTCCCACCTTACCTCTGATCATTTTTTGGGCTGGCGAAGCTTCACGGTTTCGCTTCGGGCAGCAAACTCTTCGGTTCGACAAACGCCTGTTTCCTACGCCCCAGCCTGGAGGCAAAGCCCATTTTGGTCTTATCGTATCTGTTGAGCAACTCTTTTCTATTCCAATGCCATTCCGATCTTTCAATATGAAAACATGTCCTTAAGTGCATCGCTGCCTGTCCGGCCGTTAATGTATCAGCGAGAAATGCCGATTGGTCCGAAAGCAAGCCTGAAGGAGAATGATATTGTTCGGAGAATCGCACAATGCGGCTGGTAAACAGTGGCTTTACAAAGTGGATTTCAGCAGAGGCCTCAAGGATTGAATCGGTTGCTGCCGGGGTAGAGTCCCTCGACGCCATCAATACCGCTGGTGCCCCAGGCATCATTGCACCGATGATCCTGGCTATTTACAAAATGACAGAGCGCATTCGCGATCTGATTGTGGCCGCGCGCAGTGTCTCAATTCGCCTGGCCATCGATACGGCCCGTCTTTATCACCACGCAAAATCAGTGGCGGCCGATGCCGAGAACCAGCAGCAGGAGGTTGTTCATATAGCCATGGCCACCGACTCTGTGGCCGAACTCTCGGCCTCGGTAGCCCACCAGGCAGCGGGTATGGCAGAAAATGCCAAGCGCAATCTGGATGCTGCCGAACTCACGCGTTCTGAACTGGCGCAGATGCAAGAACAGATTGCGCACGTACATGCACAAATGGAGCGTTTTACCTCCGTAGTGGAAGACCTCTCCGAGCGCGCCAAGGTAGTCGACAATCTGGGACGGCTCATTCGCGGCATCGCCGAGCAGACCAACTTGCTGGCTCTCAATGCCGCCATCGAAGCCGCTCGGGCGGGAGAGCAAGGCCGGGGTTTTGCCGTGGTCGCCGGTGAGGTGCGCAAACTGGCCGAGAATACCGGCGAGGCTACGGGGAAGATTGAAGAGCAGGCGGCGATGATGATCTCCCTGGTCAATCAGACCACCAGTGAGAACAAGGTCATTCGCACGGAAATCCATGCTGCCCATGAAGCGGCGCAGCGAACGACCAACCAGTTTGCCGGTTTTGTAGCGGATTTTCAGGAATTGCTCTCCGCCATTGGGTCCGTGAGTGAAACCGTAGAGCAACTGGACTCAACCACGCAGAACATCGCTGCCCGCATCCAGAAGGTTCGGGCGCAATCCACGCGCACCAGCGCAGCCTCCGCAGAGATGAGCCAGTCCATTCAGGCGCTGCGCGGAAACACGGAAAAGGTCCAGGACGTTCTGGCCGACTTCCGCACCGGCGGCACACCGTTTGATGAATTGCTGCTGGTGGCGCACGCATTGGAAGGCAGAGTGGCAGGATGCCTTTCTTCCATGCAGGCAGAGGGGCTGAACATCTGGGATCGCAATTATCGCCAGATTCCCAACTCGAACCCGCCTCGCTACTCCACGAGTTATGACCAGGCCGCGGAATCACGTCTGCAAGCGATCTATGACGAGACCCTGAGCAAAGTGAAAGGCTGCCTTTACGCCCTGGCGGTAGACGACAAGGGATACGCTCCGGCGCATAACAGCCGCTTCTCCAAGCCACCCACGGGGAACCCCGCTGTCGATATCAACTTCAGCCGCCACAAGCGCATCTTCGACGATCCGGTTGGCGTGAAACTGGCAGCGAACACCCGTCCCTACCTCTTTCAGACCTATCTGCGCGATACCGGCGATGTCATCAACGATCTCTCGGTTCCCATTCTGATCGATGGTCGTCATTGGGGCGCGGTGCGCGTGGGATTCGACTCTTCGCAACTGATGAGTTGAGGGTTTCCGGAAGCGCTGTAAAACTGGTCAGTCCAGGCAAAGTATTTCAATTTAGTTGTGAAGGAGAATTGTCATTACTGCGACTTCCTTATTAATGTAAACGTTTCATATAAAATGACATCACCAGATTTAATTCTCATTTAAAAAAACTTCTTGACAGCTTTGGTCAGACCTCTATAGAAGGTATACCGCTATTCGATACGGATATTTCCAGTCGCAAAAAGGTAAAGTTAGCCATTTGGAGCAATAGCTCCCCGATTGAATAGAGGCATCATTTATCCGCTAGAAACACCCTTTGGAGGCTCAATGCAACACACACGCTTAAAATCCACAGGAACGGCCACTGGTTGGAGTTTTCTGGTCCTCTCTCTTGTGTTTTTGCTCTTTGCCGCAACTGGACTTTCCCAAACCGCCGGTACGGCAAATATTCAGGGAGTCGTAGCTGACAGTTCGGGCGCTATGGTTCAAAATGCGTCCGTCACGGCAACCAATACTGCCACCCAGGTCAAACATACAGCCAAGACAGACAGTAGCGGGCTTTACAGCTTTCCCAATATCGCCATCGGCAACTACAACGTGGACGTGGCGGCAACGGGGTTCAAGCACTATCGCCAGTCGAATATTGAACTTGAAGTTGGCAGCAGCATCGCAGTCAACGTCACCTTGTCCGTCGGAGCAGCGGACACTACTGTCGAGGTTGAGTCAGCCGGTCTAGCCCTGCAAACGGAAGACAGCTCCCTCAAGCAGACAATCGACCAGAACACTCTGACCGAAATGCCCCTGAATGGCCGCCAGATGACCTCGCTCATTACCCTCACCGGCGGCGCGGTGAACGCCAATGAGAACAACGACGAGTCGGGCAGCAAGACCTTTTACAGCTCTGCCGTGATCTCCATCGGCGGCGGACAGGGCAACGCTACCGACTACCGTTTGGACGGCGGCGACAACAACGACTACATGACCAACGTCAATATGCCGTTTCCGTTCCCCGACGCGGTGGCCGAGTTCAGCGTGGAGACCGCGGCTTTGGGCGCACAGAGCGGATTGCACCCCGGCGGTCTGGTCAATGTGGTTACTCGTTCGGGAACGAATCAGTTCCACGGATCGGCCTTCGAGTTTATCCGCAACAACTTCATCGACGCGACGAACTTCTTTTCCACCACCAAGGACACGCTGCACCAGAACCAGTTTGGCGGAACCTTTGGGGGAAAGATCATTCGCGACAAACTATTTGGTTTTGTGGGCTATCAACGGTGGGTAAATGCACAAACTCAGTCCGACACCACCTCTTATGTGCCAACAGCCTTGAATCTGACAGGTGATTTCTCGGCGTCCGATAGCAATTACTGCCTCTCCTGGCCTTGCACCACGGTTCCGTCCGGGCAGCTTCTGGATCCGCTCACCGGAATTCAGCTGATCAACAACAAGTATTCCGACACTCCGGGCGTAACCTGGAATCCCAGCCCAGCGGCGCTCAAACTGGCTAAGTATCTTCCGGCCACAACCGATCCAGGCGGCAAGGTAACCTATGCCATTCCCTCACAGGTGCGCGAGAATCAGTTTGTCACCCGTGTTGATGCGACACTCAGCCCCAACAACAGTTTGTATGGCCGGTATTTTCTGGATGGCTTCCAGTCGCCCGCATTCTACTCACCGACCAACGTGCTGTTGACGACCAGCGCCGGTAATTCGGAGCGAGCGCAATCGTTCACACTCGGCGAGACTTACTTGATCAGCAAGAGTCTGGTGAACAACGCACATGTCACCGTGATGCGGCGGCGCGATAACCGCGGCCCCAATGCCGGCGGCATCAATTCCAGCAATGCCGGCGTCAACATATACGACATGACCAACGTGGGGATGCAGTTGACGGTAACCAGCAAATGGAGCATGTATTGCGGCACTTGTTCCTCCGCGCATTTCAATGTGAACACGCTGGCGCTGGCGGACGATCTGAACTGGGTTCATGGCAAGCATCAACTCTCCTTTGGCGGGGAGTGGGTGCAGACGGAACTCAACGTCAACAACGTCTACGAAGGCAATGGAAACTTCACCTTCAGCGGCAACTACAGCATTAAAGGGTCTACAGGAGGAAGCACTGGGGGCGGTTCGGTGGCCGACCAAAACCTGGAGTTCCTGACCGGTGCGATGAGCGGCTTCGGGCAGAGCAAGGCGCAGCAGAACGCGCTGCGTGAGCCCATTCCGAGCTTGTATGTTCAAGACACTTATCACATGACACACAAGGTTGTGCTGTCGGCCGGCGTGCGCTGGGATCCGGAGTATGTTGCGACGGATTACTTCAACCGCGGATCGGTCTTCAACTACAGCGCGTTTTTGGACAATCAGGTCAGCACTGTCTATCCCAACGCTCCCGCCGGCAGTTTCTTTTATGGCGACAAGGGAGTTCCCAAAGCCTTTACCAAAAACTCGCCCTGGCAGTTCTCGCCGCGCATCGGAGCTACCTACGATCCCAAGGGAGACGGCAAGATGGTCTTCCGTGTGGGCGCAGCCATGGTCTATGACGAGCCCAACCTCTTCACCGGACAGCGCAACCAGCAGGATCCACCCTTTGCGCTGACGGTGAACAACTCTCCGGCAGGCAAACCACTGAGTCTGGATAGTCCCTGGTCGAATGGCGCTGTCACCACGAATCCTTTCCCGCTGCCACAGATACCTGCGTCTAATGTAGCCTTCCAGAAGCAATCGCAGTACATCGTACTGCCCACCCAATTCCACTCGCCCTACATGCTGCAATGGACGGCAAGCATACAGCGGGAGTTTGGGCACGGGTGGCAGGCCATGCTCGATTATGTGGGCAACCAGACGGTCCATGGACCGTACGGATTACCAATGAATCCGTCTGTCGATGGCCCGGTACCCGGAACCGGCGCCGCGCCAACCACGAGCAACTCGTCCGCGCGCTTTGCGCTTACCGAAGCCAACGCCACGCAGGGTCCGATGTACGCGGGCGGCGGCACTGGATCGATGTACATCATGGATGGCGCGAATGCCAGTTACAACGGCCTGGTCGCCACCATTCAACACCGCATGTCGTCGAACTTTGTCTTCCTGGCCAACTACACCTGGTCGCATTGCATTGACATCTCGGACAATGCAGCCGATGTCAGCACCATCACTATCCAGAATCCCGCCAACATCAAGGGAGACAAGTCGAATTGCGGATTTGATTTCCGCGACATCTTCAATTCCACGGTTGTGGCCTCCAGCCACTTCAAATCTCTGCACGGCATACCCTCCGGAGTCGTGAACCACTGGGAGATTTCCCCCCTGGTCCATGTCACGGATGGCAATCCCTTCACGGTCACTTCGGGCAGCGATAACTCTCTGATCGATGTCAACAACGATCGCCCCAATGTAGTGAACAAAGGTCAGATCTATTCCCACGCGAAGATGAAAAGCGGCCCTTCATCCAACGCGCAGTACCTTAACCCGCTCAGCGTCGGCGCGTTTACGCAGAATCCGTCGGGAACCTTCGGCAATTCGGGACGGTATGCCTATCGCGGACCCAAATTCCTGCAGGTGGACAGCGCACTGACGCGCAACTTCCCGCTGCACGAAAAGATCGCAATGAACCTGCGTTTTGAGGCCTTCAATTTGCTCAACCATCCGGACTTTGCCGCTCCGGGAAGCGCCTCCGGTTACCTGGCCTCAAGTACCGCTCTCAACGCCAAGACCTTTGGCCAGATCACCTCCACCGTGCAAGGATATGGCGCTCGAATCTTCCAGGGCGCTTTGAAGATCACTTTCTAACTCGATTTTTGCAAGACTGAACCCGGATCGATTTCAAGATAACTCGCCAGACCTGCTCTCAACCTGAGCGGGTCTGGCAGATTTATAGGAGTTATAAGACAAAGTCACCAAACTGCAGCTGCTATTTGGATTCAAACTGAAACTTGGTCTTCCACCCGGTTGACTCATCGCAGACCAGATAGGCATCGAATGGTTTGCCGGCCTTGCTGGTGAATCCCTTGAGCAGACCGGTCTTGCCCTCGGTGCAGAGCGCCTTGAGTTCCTCGTTGGCAAGAGGCCGTTTGGCGACGACGGTGCCTACCAAAAACGGACAGCCCTGCATGAACTGGTCGCAGCCGATGAAGTCTCTGCCTTTGGGGCGGCGCAAACGGCCCACCTTGCAGCGCGGGCAGGGCGCTCCAGGCCGGTCGGGGGGCAATTCCTCGCGGGGAGGCCGGTGAGCGTCAAACTCCGGCCGGGGCTCCACGTGAAACTGGCCCAGTTCCGTGGTCAGTTGCTTGTCGAGGGCTGAAACCACCGCCAGATACTGGACCTTGCCGCTGGCGATATCATCCAGCCCCTGCTCCATGTCGCGGGTGTACTCGTACTCCAGGAAGCGGAAGCTGCCGGTAAGTACGTCGATCATCAGCTTGGCCAGATCAGATGCGGAGAGCAGTTTTTTGCCTTCGAGCAGATAGCCGCGCGTCAGCACGTTTTTCAAAATCGCCGGATAGGTGGACGGTCGACCAATCCCCTCACTCTCCAGCTTCTTGATCAGGCTGGCCTGGGTATAACCGTTGGGAGGCTTGGTCTGCTTGTGGAGTACACGGGTTCCAGTCGCCTCCAGCATGGTGTCGAGCGCCAGGGCGGGAACGGTGCCGTTATCCTCGTCCTTGTCGTCGGGCTTGTCGTCGGCGTCTTCGGCGGCGTCTTTGGCGGTGAGGGCCCGCCAGCCGGGAACGATCAGAGTGCGGCCGGTGCTCTTGAAGTAGAATTTCTGCTCGTTGTGTTCCGATTCCAAGCGGAGGGTGTTCACGCTGTACTCGGCGTCAGCCAACTGGCAGGCCACGGCACGGTTCCAGATCAGCGAGTAGAGCTTGCGCTGGGCCTCGTCTTCGCCCGCGGCGCGCTCCTCCAGATGGGTAGGCCGAATGGCCTCGTGCGCCTCCTGGGCGCTGGCCTTGGACTTCCAGGTGCGGGCCTTGGCCGGGATGGGCAAGTTGTTGGCCTCGGCGAAGGCGCGAATCTCGGCCAGCGCTTCGGAGGAGAAGTTCTGGCTATCGGTTCGGTGGTAGGTGATCAGGCCCTGTTCGAAAAGCTTCTGGGCCAGTTGCGCGGTCTGGTCGGGCTTGTAGCCCAGAGTGACGCTGGCGGCCTGCAACAGGGTTGAGGTAGTAAAAGGAGCGGGTGGGGCCTGCTTGGCCTTTTTGGTGGCGGCCTTGATCACCTTGAAGGTGTGACACTGCGCTGCCTGTTCGGCCAGCGCGACGTCCATGATGTACTTTTCGTCCTTTTTCAGGAAGGGAGCGGTGTCCCACTGTGCCGTCCACTTGCCGTCTTCAAAGATGGCCTCCGCGCCGAAATGCTTGGTGGTCTGGAAGTTCTCGATCTCCCGTTGGCGGTCAACCACCAGACGGACAGCCACCGTCTGCACCCGTCCAGCGCTGAGCCTGGCGATGCCGGTCTGGCGAGAAAGCGCGGGCGAGACCTTGTAGCCCACCAGCCGGTCAGCGCCACGGCGGGCCTCCTGGGCATGAACCAGATTCATATCTAACTGGCGCGGATGCTGCAACGCCTTGTCCACCACCTTTTGAGTGATGGCGTCAAAGGTGACGCGCTGATATTGCTGAAGTTGCAGAGACTCTTTGAGGTGCCAGGCAATGGCTTCGCCTTCCCGATCAGGATCGGTGGCCAGATAAACGGACTCGGCCCGCGCGGCGCGGGATTTCAGCCCATCGATCACGCCCTTGCCGCGATCGGTCAGCTCATATTGCAGCTGGTAGTCCGGCAGAGTGACGCCCAGGGATTTTTGCGGCAGATCGCGCACATGGCCAACGCTGGCGGCTACATCCCACCCCGAGCCGAGCAAGGTCTTGATCTTCTTCACCTTGTTCGGGCTCTCGACAATCATCAGCTTCATGGCGTACTCCGACGAATGAGGAGCAGAACTCCCCGCATCTCAGACTACTACGGTTGCGGCCTGGCTGCAGAGGTTGTAGTGCTCTCCTCCAGATCCGTCTTTTCCATTGAATTCTGTGCTTTGCAAGGCGGCAGAGCTTAAGATTAACTGAAGGGCGTGTCTGTTTATCTATTTTCATATGAACGACTTGCAGAGCATATGCCAGAGAGAATAGGATGATCTCCAAATTCAGGAGGAACCATGGATCGCCGCGAATTCTCCGCCCTGTTACCGATGCTACTTGCCGTACCCGCACTTGCGCCGCTAGCCGAGGCCCAAACTGCCGGTGCAGGTGCCGCCGCACCTGCTTCGCTTCCCAAGCTGGCCTCGGGCCAATATGTCTGGGGTGAAGCCTATGGAACCCAGCGCCCCGCGCGCACCTCGCACCGCTTCCTGATCGGCATGTTGCCCGACAACATCCGCCTGGAGGCCCACGTCACCTTTCTGACTCCTGGCGCTCCCGCGGAGCCCATCGAACACCACAAGCACTCCGAGATGTGGTTTGTGCGCGAAGGCACGGTGACCCTGATGACCGCCGGAACCACCCGCACTCTGAAGGCCGGCGACATGGGCCTGTGCATTGCGGGCGACAATCACTTTGTCACCAACGCCAGCCAGACTGAACCCGCCTCTTACTTTGTGCTCACGGTTGGACCGCCCGAATAAGCGACGGGCACTACCTCGGGCTCATTTTTGCAACCATCGTCTTTTAAACATTCCCTGATCCCTGATCCTTGTTCCCTCGCCTTGCCCCATTTGACCCCCCACCCCAACCCTTGCTACACTGGATCTGCGGGGTGGAGCAGCCCGGTAGCTCGTTGGGCTCATAACCCAAAGGTCGTAGGTTCAAATCCTACCCCCGCAACCAAGAACTTACAGATTCTAAACGGCTTCCGAGTGAGACTTGGAGGCCATTTCTGCGTTTGGAGGGAACTTAGGCAAATCTTGGGCAAAGAATCCCATGTCCAAGAGTGCTCCGAGTTCTCCGGCGACCTGAACTTCGTCCGCCGTCACCACATGCGTGTACCCCATGGTTGTCCGCGCATCCACGTGACCGAGCCGTTCTTGTCGAACGGCCATTGGAGCGTGTAGCGAGTCAAGCAACGTTGCGTTTCCATGACGGAAGGCATGTGCTGCCCCTTCCAATCCCAACTCCTTCAAGACTGGCTTCACAGCCCTCTTGACGAAGTTGTCTGGTTCGAGCCGCACTCCTCCTCCAAGCCGCTTGCCGCTTTTGAGCAACCTGCCCGGAGTGAGAAACAATGGATCGTCTGCTTCACGGCCCACAATAAAGGAATGCAACTGCTCCGTAAGGGACGGTGAGAGACTGAAGACCCGCTTCTTAACGACGCCGTTTCTCAGTCCCGCCTTCGTTGCCTTCAGCTTGCTTTTCTTCGTCCGCGACCTCTGCACCACAATGATGCTTCGGTTCACGTCCACGTCATGAGCGCCGGATCCAGCAGTATCGGTCCGAATTCGGTGCATCCTTGATGCTCAAGCGTCAGCAACCCGGCTCTTGCTGACTCAGGATTGGAGCATACGCCCCATTCCTCGCCAACCTGGCCAGCCAATTTGGCGAAGTGGCGGCATCCGCAGGAACAATCTGAGACGTCCCGTTCCACCTTGCCATAGGGTTCGTAGTCTGTCTCAAGCGTCCGGACAATCTTCAAGAATTTGTTGTGCATTGTTCCCACGATAGCGCACTCCGAGCCCTGCCCATCGACCCGCCGCCGGTCTGATGACGGGCGTGCAGCGATTCAAAGTTGGCTGAAGGTCTACGGACCGAAGGCCCTCTGCAGACACGACTGTGTGGTAGCTGCGGCTCATCTCAGACCGGAAGCGCACTGAGTTTCCGCAGCTTCTCCATCAGCTTCGGGCCACGTGCCTGGTTGGCGTCGTCGGGCAAAAGGTAGCCTGGCAACGCCTCCAGGAAGCGAGGTTCTGCCAGCAGCATCTGGAATGAGGCGCTGATGAATTGGCGCAATTCCACCGGCGCGGAGGCGACCTCATCGATCAGGCTCGCCCGACCATCAATAACGGTGATGACGTCTTCGAGATCCTGGCTAACGTAATAGTCGTTCCCGCCACGGTCGTGGAAGGCGTCCAGCTTGGTGCCGAGAAAGTACGGCGCAGTGATCACCCGCAGAACAGTGCCTTGGGGCAGGGCGATGCGGGCAGCTGTGCGCAACGCCTCCGGGTACCAGCGATTCGAGAAGCCCAGGATGCTGGCATCCAGCGGCATCACGTCCAGCATCAGGCTCCCGTGTCGCCAGCGGCAGAGGGGAGCGCCCTCACTCGCGTCTTCCTCGAAGCCAAGGGCGTGCATGCGTTCCGAGAAGACGGCATAGTCGGCATACGAGAGAATTTCGGCGATGACGTCCACATCTTTGGTCACGCGCACCGGCGCCGCACCAGAGTCGGTTACCAGCAAACCTGTTGCGCAGCCGCCAACGAAGACAATTTCAGGGAGCAAAGGCCGCAGCAGATCCGCCATCAGTTCCAGTAGATCAAGATTCGGGTTCGGCATCGGGGATGCTCTCCAGTCTCTTCGTCAGTTCGCGGCCGGCCAGTTCGCGCTCGCGTGCCCGTCCATCCCGGATTGCATCCACCAGAGCCAGCAACTCATAGAGGCGGGGATCTTCCAGGGCTGCCTCGGGGACATGCTTATGCAAGGGAGCAAACTTGAAGCCGCGGGTGGTCCCTTCCGCATAAGGCCATACCGGCGGTGGGTCAGAGCTGGCGGCGATGGTGGTGTTCAATGGTGGCCCGGCATATCCGGTAGGGACGCCCCGCGTCAGTGCTCCCTTCTCAGCAGGGAACGCATAGCGAATCCCGTGCAGTAGAAACTCCAGCAACGCAGCCCGGTTCAATCGTTCGTCGGGAGCGGTCCCCTGAACAAGGTGGGAGAGTCTGGCTCGCTTGATCGAGGAGTGCACCTCTGATGGGTAGAGGTGCAGATCCCGCGCCAGGCGCAGGTAGGTGGGTCTCCCGCTAACCAGCGAGAGCTTCAGGAGGACGACAATGTCCTGTGGCCGCAGCATGCAATGAGCATACGGCACATTTATACAAAATTCAATTAAATTGAATTTCGTATATGGCCTGGACATCATTTCGGTTATGAGCTGGGTTTCTTGGTCGGTGAATCCCCGGCGCGTTCAGCCACTTCGACCACCGGGTCGGCGGATGCGAAGTTCAGTTTGCCGGGCGGAGGACTTTGGAGGTCGGTCACCATGAACTGGCACTGCCAGCCTTGCCTGTCCATAAAGGAGATGTACACCCGGTGTCGATCATTCGGGTTTGCCATGAGTACCAGTACGGGCGAACTAAATCCGCGGATAAGACTTTCCCTCGGGACACGCTCTCAGGCAAGAACTCGGGCAAAACTTGGGCAAGGAATTCGAGATTTAGGCAAGACTCAGGCAAAATAATGAGGTCAATCTAGGTAAGAAATCCTGATGGCGGGGGCGTAAGAGTCGTCGAATCAACAACAAGTAAGAGCGACCTGCCCGGCTCATAACCCAAAGGTCGTAGGTTCAAATCCTCCCCCCGCAACCAAAACTAAATATCTGATTACAAAGGCTTCCTTTCGGAAGTCTTTTCTTTTGGACTAAAGCTCACACCCTTGAGATTCATCGGAGCATCAACTCTGCTCACTTGAGCTTTCAAATGGTTCAAGCAAGCACAGAAAAGCCCGAGAACTCGCAAAGCGTTCCCGGGCTATTCCGTCCTGCCAGACTATTGGATGTACGGCCAGTTGTCCGAGGTCCAGCCCAGCACATTGAGGCCCAGCGCCGGATACCCGTTGTTGTTGCCGTCGTAGTAGTGATAGACCAGAATGTATCCATCGGTATCCGATAGAACACTCTGACCTCCCGGCCCGTTGATGTTGCTGTGCGCACTCAGCAGGATGGTTCCGCCGCCCGCGGTCATGGCAACGCCGCCACGGTCCAGATAAGGACCATTGACCGTCGTCGAGCGGCCCATCACGATGCGATAGGTGCTGCTGGTGCCAGCGCAGCAACTGTCCGCCGAGGCAAACAGATAATAGTATCCGCCGTGATAGAGAATGTATGCGCCCTCCGGCCCGGTGCTGGTCGAGTGGTAGGCCAGTTGCGTGCAGGCCGCGCCCGTTGGAACGCCAGTTGTGGCATTGACGGGAACAATCTCAATGCCGTTCCACCACGAACCAAAGACCATCCATGCATTCCCTGAAGCGTCGATTACCGACGAGGGATCGATGGCATTGGCGCCCGAGCACATCGACGAAGTGTAGATAGCCGCGCCCGAGTCCGCAAAGCTATCCGGCGCTCCGGTGCTGCTGTAGGCCAGCCCGATGGCCGAGGTCTGGCTGCCCGAGGTCGAGGCCGCGTAGTACATCCAATAAGGATTGGTAGCCGCGCTGTGGTACGAAACATCCGGCGCCCATAAATCGCCGCTCCCTCCCGTATAGGTGTTGCTCCAGGTGGGCAGCGTCATCAACGCAAATCCGGCATCCGTAAAGGTGCTGCGGTCGGTCGACTGGTGCGCGTGAATCGTGCCGTGTGTCGAGTACAAATAGTAGTTGGTTCCCACCTTGATCATTGCCGGATCGTGGATACCGGTGGCCGCACTGTCGCCCGTCGAGGTGTAGCTTACCGTCACTGTCTTCGGACTGGTATAAGCCGCGGTACCGGTCGATGTGACCGTCCATTCCTGGCAGGTGCATCCGGTGGTGCTGCTGGAGCGCGTGCCCTGATCGATCGTGGCTGTGGTCGAGGTGCTGGAGTTGGCGTCTTCCAGATAGAGCCCGCTGTTAGCGTTCTGGATCAGGTACTTTCCATCCGTAAGCAGGTAGAACTTCCACAGATGATCGGCGGTCCCGTTGTCTGCGTATTGCAGCACCTGCGCGCCGCTGCTGGTCGAGGCGCTGGCAATGCCCATGACCTGATGGGTGAGCATGTTTTCCAGGTTGTACTCGCTGTTGTTCATGGGAAGAAAGTGCCAGTCGATGTCCGCCGTGGTGGCGCTCGACGACTCCTGCACCACATCGGTGCTGGCCGCCTGACTCTGATTGTTGATGCCCAGCACCATGCCGCTGGCGGCATTGGTCAGAGTGTAGGTGTAGGTATCACCAACCGTGGTCAGCGTGCCCATGTCGGTTGATGATGTCGTTGTACCGCTGGCACCGCTGCTGGATCCACCGCAACCGCCACAGCCGGACACTAATAATGCCGCAGCCAGAGCTGCAACGATAAGATTGCGAATTTTCACGGAACCCTCCTCAATGAATGCGAAAACCAGGATGACAGTATCAGAAATGCATGAATGCAATCTGCCGGTTGTGTCTTGCTGAACCCATGCAAAAGAGATCCTTCGCTGCGCTCGGATTGACAACTTTGAGTGAATGAAGACGCGGCAGGTGCATAATGCCCCCTGCCGCGCGTTAGTTGTGCTCCGGAGTTGCTGACGAAATCCCGAAAGCAGGTTGAGCTAGTAGTTGATCTTCAAACGGAACTGGATATTACGAGGTCCGTTTTGCAGGCCGCCGACCTGACCCGCATCGGCATTGGTTGTGTTCATGTTTGAGTTTGGCCGGGTAAAGATGTGGCGGTTAAAGGCGTCAAAGAGTTCCCCGTGGAATTCCACCTTGATTTTTTCGGTAACGGGAATCAACTTTACGATGCCAAAGTCTTCGGTGAGATAACCAGGACCGCGAATGTCGGCAGAGTTGCGGGGCATGTTGCCGAAGGTAAATGGATTACCCTCACCCCCGTTGAAGTTGGTGCCGTTGGGATCGCGATTCTGATACAAGTTGGGATCATAAAACGCGTTGCAGTTGAAGTAACCAGTCGCGCAGGCAGTGGCATGGGTAGACGGGTTGAAGTTCAGCGGGTTTTTGTACGCTGCATTCTTCACCTTCTGACCGGCCACGCGATTGAAACGAACGCTGGAGTTCTTGCCCGGGATGCCGGTAGCACCGAAGATGCTCATCGGCTGACCGCTCTCGTAGTGCTGCGCACCACTGACCTTCCACTGCGAGATCACTGCGCTCACAGGTCTGGGAGTGCTGCCAAGCAGAGCCTTGCCGGCTCCGATGGGCAGTTCATAGACATAACTGACGACAAAGTTGTTGGGAATGTCCTCGCTGCTGACCGACTTCTCTGCACGAAGGTTCTCGGGGTCCTGCACGGCGCCGCCGTTTTGCAGCGTGCTGTAGTAGGGCTGCGCGGCATCGGCATCGGTCAGTGTCTTGGAGAAGGTGTACGAGGCCAATACGTTCAGGCCGTTGTGGAAGCGCTGTTCCAGCTTGGCTTCCAGCGCGTTGTAGGTGGACTGGCCAAGATTTTGCAGATAGCTGTCCGAGTTGATGTAACCGACTTGCGGGAACGGACGTAGAGCCTGCGAAGTCTGCTCGTTGATCGGCCATGTGCAGCCTGAGACCGTCGTTCCGGCCGTTGGCGCACCGAAGCAACTGAAGTTGGCATAGGGAAGCGAAGCGGAAGGCCCGGTTTTCGCACCTGGATAATAGGCCCACCAGTTGAGCCAGTCACCCAGCCCCATGTACTTGTCAGGCATGTCGTTCACGAAGTTGAGCATGGCGTGGAGGTGCGTGGAGTGCATGCCCATATAACCCGCGCTCACAAAGAGATGGGGGTTGATCTCGTGCTGCAATTCCAGGGTCCAGGTCTCAACCATGCCGGGGCGGCCGTTGCTCTTGCCCACATAATCCGCGCCAAGGCCGGAGTTGCCGTCCAACTGGTTGGGGTTCAGGTTGAAGGATTTCCCCAATGCGGCAAGACCGCTGTCAAGCGGGTATCCGTCAAGTGGGTCGGAGGTGTATTCGCTTTGTTGAAGCGTGAATCCCTGCACCGTTCCCTGGCCGAAATCGGCTTCGACAAGAGGACCGTAGTAGATGCCTGCGCTGCCGCGAAGTACATCCTTGTGATTGAGGAAATCCGGTTCCCAGGCAAAGCCTACGCGCGGTTCAAAGTCCTTTTTGTAGACGGTGCCCCAGGTTTCGTTGACACTGCCGTTGCGCCCCGCGCCCTTGCCGGCAAAGACCAAAGCACCAGGGGTGCCACTGGCCGCCGCATCGGGAAGAGTGGGATCCCAGGTGGAGGTGTCGCCGTGTGCTTCATGGCGCGGCGTGTCCAGGCTCCAACGCATACCGATGTTGACGGTCAGGTTGGGACGAAGCTTCCAATCGTCCTGCAGGAAGATTGCGCCGTAATGGGTGATCCAGCGGGGCTGGTTCAAATCGACCAGATTGCTCATATCGCCGGTCTCACCGATGAGGAAGGCAGCCAGTGAATTGCCGTCCTGTCCCCAATAGTTTTCATCCGACGCGGTCTGGTTGTCCCAGGTCTGAATGCAGCCGGCATTCCCGCTGCATGTGCCGCCGATGGTGGCAACCCAGGAGTACTGGTGATACTGCGCCTCGAAGCCGGCTTTGACGCTGTGAGTGCCGTGCTGCCAGTGCAGAATGTCGCTCAGAGCGAGTACGTTGTCGGTATCGGTGCTGTGTTCCTGCTGACCGATGCCGCCAAAGGGGTTGCCTATAAATTGGAAGACCGGGAAGTCGTTGCTGAAGCCGTTGGCGATGCCCAACTGACTATCCCAATCGGTTCCCATCTTGGAAGCCTTGGAGAGATTGATGTTGTTGGAGCGGTTGCCGCCAATGGTTACCGAGTTGACCAGTGTCGGGGTCGCAATCCAGTCCCAGCCGGCACGGAAGATCTTGCCCAGCTGGTCCACCGTTCCGCAGCAGGTCTGAATCGGCGGCGCGAAATTGGAATTGCCGCCCGAATCGGTGTTTTCCCTAGAGCTGAAGAATGCCCAGATCTTGTTATTGGTTCCAAGGTTGTGGTCGAGGCGGAGGCTATACACCGAATTCACTACCGTGCCCTCGGTGCCAGCGCCACGATAGATGTAGTTGTAGGTGCTGCTTCCACTTACTTCTTGCTGCGCCAGCGGCATCAAATACGTCTTGATGATGTTTTTGGCTACCGTGCTCCCACGCCCAACAGGAATCTTGTTGTTGGGAGTGCCTGAGGTGGTGTAGGTGTTTCCGTTATAGGATTGGCCGAAGGCCACGTAACGGCAAGGCGAGCCATTAAATGGAACATATTCATAGTTTGGATCAAAGACTTCGCCGTAGTACAGGGAGTAGTTTTGACCGCAGTTTCCGGTTGAGCCCGGAATCGCCGCACCCATGGTAGACGAAAGGTCATAATATTGACCGTCACTACCCAACTCGGCCGGTGTGGGCAACAAACTGGTTACAGCGCCACCGTAATTGTAGTGAAGCTGCTCCCAGTTGAAGAAGAAGAAGGTCTTGTCTTTGCCGTCGTAAAGATGTGGGATGCGCACGGGGCCACCCAGGTTGACACCATAGTCGTTCTTGGTGTCGTAGGGGCGCTTGAACTCCGCCTTGGCTGCCGCGGTGTTGTTCTGCTGCGCAATGTACCCATTGTTGAACCAGCTATTGGCATCCAGCGCGGCGTTTTTGAAGAAGTCGTAGATCGAACCGTGGTAATCGTTGGTTCCACCCTTGGTATTGAAGTTGGATACGCCGCCCGTTGTGCGGCCCAGCTCAGCCGGCAAGCCGGAGAGGCTGATGCGGAACTCGTTGATCGCATCCACGGAGGGCGACATGATGCCAAAGCTCGCCGAGCCGTTCTGTTGACGGTTGGTGGTGATGCCGTCAATGAGGTAGTCGGTGGCTTCTTCCTGTCCGCCGTTGATTTTGATGGTGTCGGTTGCGCCAGCCTGACCAAAGCCGACAACGCCAGGGGCAAGGAAGACCAATGCTTCTGGAGAACGCATGGAGCCGCCGACTGCCAGCGGCAAGTCTTCCACCTGTTCCGGCTGAATCGCCACGCCGATATCCGAAGTATCGGACTCCAGCGTTTGGGCCTCGGCATCGACACTGATTGTCTCTGTCTTGGAACCGACAGCCAAGGAAAGATTCTGCACGCTGTGAGCGCCTACGGCCACCACAACGCCCCTGTGAACGGCAGTCTTGAAGCCGCTTGCCGAAACTGTAACGTCATAGCTGCCGGGACGAACCGACGGAAAGACGTAATAGCCGGCCGACGAACTCACCGTTGTGTACTCTGTTCCCGTAGCCGTCTCGATGGCGCTGATCTGCGCCGCGGCCACTGCCTTGCCGGCTGGGTCGAGCACCGTGCCGGTAATCGCGCCGGTATCCAATTGGGCCCATGCCGGCGTACAAATCCCCACCAGTATGACCAAAACAGCTAGCCATACTCCGCGAGACGCCAGTTTGGAACGAAGAGCCTTCCAGCTCTCGGTTACGCCCTGCACTCCGATTGTTTTTGCATTCATAAGTCTGCCTCCTGAGCAAACGCTTACTAAAAGGTTCAACTACTGCTGCTTTGTCTTCTCTGCCGCCAAACCATTTCCCCATTCCTGTTCGGAATAGTTCGGACTCGTCGCTGGCGGCTGCCACGACGAGCCAAAGCTCATTTGTCTCCGGGATCGGTGGAAATCGCTTCCTTCTCCGGGTCGTCCACTGGCAGTTGCGTGCGCTTGCGCGCAATCTGCTCGCTCTTCCGCTCCTGCCGCTGCCGCACCGCGGCCCGCAGTTGCTGGAAGTTGGCCAGCGCCGTCTGCGCCTCCGCACTCTTGTGCAGCTTGCGGTAAACCTGCACCAGCTTGTAATACGAGGTCATGGCCAACTCGCCCTTGGGATCGGCCGCCACTGCCAGCTGAAATTCGCCTATCGCTTCTGCATCCTGGTCCATCGCCGCCAGTCCTTGACCCAGGTAATAATGAGCGTCCGTCAGCGTGGGGTCGGCCTTGAGTGCTTCGGTCAGCAGTTGCACCCCCTCGGCGGGGCTCTGATTCAGCACCAGCAAACTGCCCAGCTTGTACATGGCAGTCACCGCATTCGGATCGATGCGCAACTCTTCGCGGTAGGCTTCAGCCACCTTGTCGAGCTGGCCGTTGACCCAATATTGATCACCCAACTCCTCATGCAACCCTGGCTGCCGGGGCGCCATCTTCACCGCCAGCTCAAATTCATTGATGGCATCCACGGTGCGATAGGCCTTGGCATCGGCCTCGGCCAGCACCTGATGCACCCGCAGCGAGTCCCGGTCCAGTTTGAACATGGCGGCATAGGACGCATTGGCTACCAACAGGTAGGCCCGTCCGCGGTGGTAGAGGATATCAATATTCGCGGGATCCAGCGCAAAAGCCTTGTCCAGCGGCGCAATTGCACCCTGAGCATCGTCCTGCGCCAGACGGCAGACCCCGATCCACATAAAGGCCTGGGCATTGCGCGGGTCCAGCCGCGTCTCGCGCAGCAGAAGGCTCTCCGCATCCTTGAAGTGGTTTTGTTTGTAAGCAATGGTGCCCAGAAAGAGGTTGGCCCCGCGCAGCCCGGGCTTTAGTTGCAGAGCCTTCTGCAGTGATTCATGCGCCTCGTCCAGCTTGCCGGCCTGTAGCTGCGCCAGACCCAGGTTGAACTGGCCCTCGGCAAACTGCGGCATCTTTTCGGTAACCGAGGTATAGGCGGCAACCGCCGCTTGGTAGTCGGCAGCCTTCATGGCCGCCGCACCAGCGCTCATCGCTTGCTGCGTCGCATCCTGGGCCACTGCGGCAACCGAGATCAGCAGAGCACAGCAAAGGGCTGCCAGAACTCCAGCAGAGCCAGTGCGTCGAGCGCGATTTGGGGATACTGGCTGCATCATGCTCTGAGTTGCTTCTCTTCCATATTGATTGGCAGGTGGACCGAGGGTCAGCTTACTGGCAAAAAACCGGTCGTGGCAAGTACCGTAATAGGACGGTGCGCGCCGATCGAGTTCCGCCGAGTTGGGATCAATGCATGGCATAGGCTTAAATGCTGCTTCGCTTACCTGGCAAAATCTGCTTCTTCAAAGTGTCTTTGACTGCACTGCCGGCTAAGGATGGAAGTGCAGATGTCCCGGTTTCGGCAAACGTTTTCTGGAGAACACAAAATACTTCCCGGTTCAATAGCGTGACCATTCCAACATTCGCACTCTAGCACCGCAATGCTATTAACGGTTTGTCGGGCATTGAAAGCACGTTTGTTCCCGCTTGCTGACGTTAACTTCTTTTTTTGCAACGAATTGACAATTTCGCCCCAAACCTCCCCCACCCCGTTTGAGAGCACGTTTGCTGGGGTGATATAGTTGTGCTCGAAAAGGAAGATGCCCGCGCCATGTCCACTACCGATCCAACTTGGGAGCCAAATACGCTCACTCCAATACGGATAGACCTGGTACGCCAGCATCTGAAGCAGGTTCTTGCCTCCCGCGCCTTCACCGGCAGTAAACGAACGCAGGATTTTCTCCAGCTGATTGTCGGTCACGCACTGGACGGAGAAGTCGACAGCCTGCGCGAGCGCATGATCGGTGCCGAGATGTTTGGCCGGCCCATCAACTACGACACCGGCAGCGATTCGGTCGTCCGCGTCAAGGCAACCGAAGTTCGCAAGCGGCTGGCCCAGTTCTACCTTGAAACCGAGGGTCGGCATAAGGTCCGCATCGAGATCCCCAGCGGCTCTTATGTGCCGAAATTCTGCTTCGACCCCCCTGAAACAGTGGCCCAGCCGCGGCAGGGATCTATGCAACCGGCGCCCGTCGAGCATCCTGCCCCTGCAGAGGATGCAACCGTCGCCCCCACTCCCGTGACGCACACGAACGCAGTTGTCCGGCCGTCGCTTTGGAAGTCCCGCCCCCGTTTATTGGCCGGTCTGGGAGTGGCTCTGATTCTGTGTCTTGCGACCGGCGCAGTGGCCTACAAGAGATGGTACGGCGATGTGCCGGCACTTCGGGGCATTCGCTCCATCGCCATTCTTCCGCTTAAAAACCTCTCCAGCGACACCGGACAGGAATATTTCGCCGACGGCATGACAGAGGAGCTGATCAACGATCTGGGCCAGGTTTCAACCCTGCGCGTCATCTCCCTGACCTCGTCCATGAGCTACAAGGGAACCAAGAAAAAGCTCCCCGAGATTGCCCGCGAGCTGGCCGTCGACGGGGTCATTGAGGGCGGCGTGTTGCGCGAGGGCAATCAGGTGCGCATCAGCGTGCAGTTGATCGACGCTCGCACGGACCGTCCAACTTGGGCTCATACATATGTCCGCGATCTGACCGGCACTCTGGCCTGGCAGGGCGAAGTCGCGCAGGCCATCGCCGAAGAGGTCAGTATCAAGACCACGCCCCAGGAACAGGCTCGGCTCTCTCGCAAGCGTCCCATCGATCCCGAAGCTCAGGACCTCTTTTTGCACGGCAATCTGCTGCTCGACGCCGACAATTGCTGGAGCGCGATCAATTATCTGCATCAGGCCCTGGCAAAAAACCCTAATTACGCAGAAGCCCATGCGGCACTGGCCACCTGCTACGGACGGCTGGGCGAGACCGGCGAGATGGCCTATCAGGAAGCGTTTTCTACACAAAAGTCCGAAGCCGCCCGTGCTGTCGCGCTGGATGAGTCCCTGCCCGAAGGCCATGCTGAACTGGCCAATGCGGCCATGACCCTGGACTGGGACTGGGCTACCGCCGCCAGCGAGTTCCACCGCGCTCTGGAACTGAATCCCAACTCCGCGGCGATTCACCAGAAGTATGCGTTTTTTCTGGTGCGTACCGGCCAGCTCCGCGAGGCCGTGGCGGAAGTTGAACGTGGGGTGGACCTCGACCCGCTCTCTGGCCGCACCTTCCACCATGCCGGCTTTATCTATTATTTTGCCCGTCAGTATGACGATGCTCTCTCGTTGGTCCGCCGGGTGCGCGCGCTGGACATCTCCCCGCCCGACTGGAGCTTTCTTTTGGGAATTGCCTACGCCGCCAAGGAATCGTATCCCGATGCCATTGCTGCCTTTCAGAAGGCAGGCGATGGCGCCTACGCTCTGGGCCACCTGGGCAACGCCTACGCCCGATCCGGCAATCCGGTAGAAGCGCGCAAGTTGATTGCCCGCCTGCAAGAGAACGTGCGCAAGAACGGCGTGGGAAGATACGAGATCGCCCTGGTTTATATCGGTCTGGGTGACAAACAACAGGCCTTTCAGTGGTTGGAAGAAGCTTACGGAGCACACGATGTCGGCATGGTCTATCTCAAGATCGATCCCTGCCTTGACCCCCTGCGCTCCGACCCGCGCTTTGATCGCCTGATGCACCGCGTCGGCCTGACGCCGTAGGGCCTGTCCGATACCGCTCTTGTGCATGCGGCGAATCCATAAAAAATACAGCGATCCCAGACTTCTTGGTTTTTATTCAGATTCCTGCCACAAAATGATTTCTCCCACCAACCCTTGCCCGCGAGAAAAACGCACCCCAAATGCGCCATTTTCCCGGAAGCAAAGCCAATACCTTGCCTTTACCTAATGCTTTTTCCCGGCAATGTTGAAAAACTCCAAGACTGACTGTCTCGTATTTGGACACTCGTCTGCAAGACACTGGGTGCTACCTGTCTATCCAGGGACTATGCGAGCCCATGACTATCTCCTCCATCTCGTCGCCTTACGCAACGCTGAGCGAAGCTGCCCTGTCCAGCGCGACGGCAACGAGTTCGTCGGGAGATTTTGCCAGCCTGTTTAACGCGCTCGACGCCGAGGATCTGACCATCACCGAGCTGCAGGCGCTCACCAGCACCAATATCGCCTCGCTGACCACGACCCAGATTTCCTCCATGACCGTGACGCAGTTCAACTATCTGTCGGCAAATGCCGTCGACAGCCTGGCCACCACGCAGATTGAGGCCCTGACGCCTACCGAGGTGGCGGCGCTCAGCAGCACGGAGATCAACGGGCTTTCAACTACAGATATAGATGCCATGAGCACCGCACAGTTAAGCGGTCTTTCGGCAACCGGCGCAGCGGGACTCACCTCGACGCAGTTGCAGTCGCTGGCAGCCACTCAACTGCAGGCACTCACCAGCACCGTCATCGCCTCACTGGCCACGACCCAGTTGACCGCCCTCACGACAACCCAACTGAGCGAGCTGACCACCACCCAGATGCAGGCACTGACCAGCACCGACCTGGCAAGCCTGAGCCAGACGGAACTGGCTGCTTTGACGGCCACGCAGATCGCCACGCTCTCCGCAGCCCAACTTCAGGGATTGACGAGCACTGCGCTGAGTGAGCTCTCCGCTACCCAGCTCGGCGCCATGACCTCGACCCAGATCAGCGCACTGACCATGACTGCGGTGATGGGTCTGACTACCACGCAGATCGGCGAACTGACCAGCACGCAGATGAAGGGGCTGACCGGGTGCGATGTCGGAGCCATGAGCACCCAGCAGTTGAGCAGCCTGGCGGCAACCCAGATGGCGGCGCTCTCTGCAACCGCAATCAACGCGTTGACCAGTACCGATATCAATGCGCTCACATTGACCGAACTGGACGCCCTGTCGGCGACCGAGATGAGCTACCTGACCTCGACCGCGGTCAACGGGCTCACCGCCTCTCAGCTTGAATCTCTCTCCACCACCCAGATGCTGGGCCTGAGCAGCGCCGCCATTGCAACGATCGCCTCCAACCTGCTCTGTTCGCTGAGCACGACCCAGATTGGTGCGCTCAGCACCACCCAGATTCTGGGTTTGACCAGCACCATCCTGGGCAGCCTATCCCAGACCGCGTTCGCAGCTCTGACCTCCACTCAGGTGGGTACGCTGGCCGCCACTCAATTGACGGGCCTGACCAGCACCGAAGTGGGAGAACTCACCTCAACCCAGCTTGCCGCTTTGACTTCGACGCAGATCTCGGCCCTGACCGTGACCGCCGCAATGGGCCTGACCTCGACCCAGATCGCCAATCTGACGCTCACCCAGCTAATTGGACTCACGGCTGCCGACATCGCCTCGTTGAGCACGCTGCAACTGAGCATTTTGACCATCTCGCAGATCGCTGCGCTGACCGCCACCGAGGCCCGGGCGCTAACCAGCGGGGAAGTCAGCGAACTGGCCCTGACACAGGTGGAAGCCCTGACCTCAACCCAGTTGGGAGCGCTCAACACCACCGCGATCCAGGGACTCGCAGCCACCCAACTGGCGACGCTTTCCACCACCCAGATCACGGGTCTGGGCAGTACCAGCGTGGCAGCGATGAGCGTCAGCCAGATCCAGGACCTGGCAGCGACGCAGATGAGCGCAATCAGCAATTACGGCATTGTCGGTCTCAGCTCCTCTCAAGTGGCGGGATTGAGCCTCACGCAATTGGCCGCGCTGAACACCACACAAATGAGCGTGCTGACCACCACCAGCGTGAGTGGACTGACTGTCACGCAGATGGCGGCACTGAGCACCACCCAGATTCAGGGCCTGACCACCACCGTGCTCAGTTCGCTGGCCGACACCCAGGTGGAAGCGTTGAGCGCCTCCCAGGTTGCCGCACTGACCACGACGCAGATTCAGGGCTTGACAAGTACCGAGATCAACGACCTGACCGATACCGAAGTTGCGGGCCTCAACAACAACGAGATCTCAGCCCTCTCCACCACCGAAGTAGGTGGCTGGAACGCTCGTGAGATAGGCGACCTGAATCTGACCCAACTGGCCGCCTTCAGCCCGACGCAGTTGAACGCAATGACCACCACGGCGATCGATGCCCTTACCACCGCCCAATTGCAGGCATTGACTGCTACCCAGATCAAAGGCCTTTCGGCCAATGCCATCACCTATCTGACCGATGCCCAGGTGCAGGCACTGACGACGACTCAGATCGCAGCGCTGACCGCCAATCAGATGAGCGGGATAGCAGCCACGGAAATCAGTGACCTGAATTCCACTCAAATGGCCAGCTTCAGCTCGACACAGTTGGGATCGCTGACCACGGCGGCAGTTGAAGCGCTCAGCACAACACAAATCTCAGCACTCTCCACCACCCAGTTGAGAGGTTTGACCAGCGCGCAGATCGCATCGCTTGCAGATACACAAGTGATAGCGCTCACCGCAACCCAGGCTGGAGCGCTCACCGCAACTCAGGTCAGCGGATTGACCAGCACCGAGGCCGGCGACCTGACCCTGGCTCAGTTGGCGGCGTTTAGTTCAACGCAATTGCAGGGATTGACCACCACCGCCATGGGCGGACTCAATATGACCCAGCTGGATGCGTTGAACACAACCCAGATCCAGGCTCTGAACTCGACACAAATCAGCGCTCTGACCACACAGTTGGGAGCTCTGACGGTAACCCAGTTGGGGGCTCTGACCTCCACGCAGGTTAGCGAGTTAACCAGCGCCGCCGTCGCCTCCCTGAACGACACTCAGGTTGAGACACTGAGCGCTACCCAGATAGCTGCGCTGAGCGCAGCCGGAGTAACCGGCCTGACCGGCCAGGACGCAGCCGATCTGAGTCTCACGCAGTTGGCTGCGCTCAATACCACCCAGATCAAGAACCTCACCACCAGCGCGATTCAGGGCCTGAGCACCACACAAGTCGCAGCCCTGACTACCACGCAGATCGCTTCTCTGACCGCCTCGCAGGTAGCGTCGCTGGCCGATACGCAGTTTGAGACTCTATCCGCCACGCAGACCGGTGCGCTGACGGCAACCCAGATTGCTTCGCTGACCAGCAACGAAGCCATCGATCTCAGTCTTACCCAGTTGGCTGCGCTCTCCACCACCCAGCTTAAGTCGTTGTCCAGCACCGTTCTGTCGTCGCTTACCGACACTCAGGTCGAAGCCCTGGCCCCAACACAAATCGCAGCCTTAAGCTCCGTAGCACTCAGCGGATTGACCGGCGGCGAGGTCGCGGATCTGAGCCTCGCTCAACTGGCCGCGGTAACCTCCACGCAGATGGCGGCGATCACCACAACGGCCATGCAGAGCCTGGCGGCAACACAGGTGGCGGCACTTTCCACAACACAACTCAAGGCGCTGACCACGACCCAGATCTCCTCACTGGCCGACACCCAGGTGGAAGCACTCACCGCGACACAAGTGGGCTCGATGACCTCCACGCAGGTCGCAGTTCTGACCAGCACCGAGGTAGACGACCTAAGCCTCACCCAACTGGCGGCGCTCTCCACCACCCAGCTCAAGGGACTGACCAGCACCGCACTCAGCTCGCTAACCGATGCTCAGGTGGAGGCGCTCAGCACCACCCAACTGGCCGCACTCACGGCCACCACTCTGGCCGGAATGACCAGTTCCGAAGTAGCCGACCTGAGCTTGACTCAAATGGCCGCATTGACCTCAACCCAGTTGGGAGCTTTGACTGTGGGGGCGATGCAGGGCCTGACGACGACGCAAATTACGTCTTTGGCCACATCGCAACTCAAGGGCCTGACCGCCGCTCAGATTCACTCCTTCACGGACGCGCAGGTAGAGGCCTTCAGTGCGACTCAGATTGCGACGTTGACCGCTACTACGCTCGCGGGATTGACGGCCCAGGAAGCGTCTGATCTGAGTCAGACCCAACTGGCCGCGCTCAATGCGACGCAGCTTGGCGCGCTGACCGCAGCCGCGGTACAGGGTCTGACAACGACCCAGATTACCGAGCTCAACAATACTCAGATCAAGGGCCTGACCACCACGCAGATCGGTTCTTTGGCCGCTACCCAGGTGGGGACACTAAGCACTGCGCAATTGGCCGCTTTCTCGACCACACAAATCTCCGGTTTGACCTCGACAGCCATCGGAGGACTGGCGGATACACAGATCGAAGCCCTGGCCGCCACCCAGTTGGCAGCATTGTCCACCACCCAGGCAAGCGCGCTGCTCAGCACAGAGATCGCCGATCTGAGTCAGACGCAATTGGCCGCACTGACCTCGACCCAGTTCGCGGCTCTCAGCATCACCGCTATCGGCGGATTGACCACAACGCAGATCACAGAGTTGAGCACGACTCAACTCAGGGGCATGAGCAGCACCACACTCGGTTCATTGGCCGATACGCAAGTCGAAGCGCTGAGTTCAACGCAAGTGTCCGCAATCACCACCACCATGCTGAGCGGCCTGACTTCCACCGAGGTCACGGATCTGAACCTGACCCAGTTGGCGGCTTTGACCTCGACGCAGATGAGCGCCTTGACTTCAACCGCCGTGCAGGGCCTCAGCACCACACAGGTCACGGCACTGACCAGCACACAAATTTCAGGCCTGAGCGCCACAGCCATCGCCTCACTGGCCGATACCCAGGTAGAGACTCTCGGCGCAACGCAGATCTCCGCGTTGACCTCCACGCAAATCTCCGGGCTGACCAACACTGAAATCGGCGATCTCAGCCTGACCCAACTGGGAGCCTTGTCCACCCTGCAACTCAAGGGCCTTACCAGCACCGGGCTGGCTGCAATGACCGATACGCAGGTGAAAGCACTGAGCGCCGCCCAGGTGGGCGCACTGACTTCCACCGCGCTAACCGGCCTGACCAGCAACGAGATCGGTGATCTCAGCCTGACCCAGTTGGCGGCGCTGACCTCGACGCAGATGGGAGGATTGACTTCGACGGCGGTGCAAGGCCTGTCCACGGCGCAGTTGGAAGCACTCACTACCCTCCAGGTCAAAGGCCTGACCGGCGCGGCAGTCGCTTCGCTCTCCGACGCTCAGGTGGAAGCGCTCGGCGCAACGCAAATGGCCGCGCTGACCACCACTCAGCTCTCCAATATGAACGCAGAAGAGATAGGCGACCTGAGCAAGACGCAATTGGCGGCACTGAGTTCAACGCAGATGGCCTCTCTCTCCGCCGCCGGGTTGGATGGTCTAACCCAGTCTCAGATTGCGGTGCTGACCACCACCCAGATAGCCACGCTGACCACCGCACAGATTGCTTCGCTGGCCGATACCCAGGTGGAAGCGCTGACCACGGCCCAACTCTCAGCCTTTACATCGACGCAGATTCAAAGCATCATCACCACGGCAATCGCCGAACTGGCCAATACCCAGATCCAGGCCCTCACCTCCGGCCAGGTGGCGGCGCTCTCGACGACTCAGGTCAAAGCTCTGCTCGATACGGAAATCGCCGATCTCAGCCAAACTCAGCTGGCCGCACTGACCTCCGCGCAGATTAACGCCCTCAGCACCACCGGCATCAGCGGACTCACCACCACACAGCTTTCGGAGCTTTCCTCCACCCAGATCAAAGGCCTCACCAGCACTTCGG